>RRZU011308045.1_pt1 | contig 10914 bp, 11 predicted proteins | sample 2165561 | NCBI WGS metagenome assembly RRZU01 (sample SAMN10456909, study PRJNA506462) | wastewater metagenome | isolation source: wastewater sludge | place: USA: Moscow, Idaho | reverse complement strand
GCGCGCGAGGCAGTACGGCGCCTATCCCGACGGCTTCGTGCGGGTGCCGGTTTGCCTTGAATAGCGCAAGCAATGGGACGTGGAAAACTATGGCGAGCGCGCGGCCGACGCCATCGAAGAGGTGATCCTGCGCGAAGGCCCCGACACCATCGGCGCCATCGTGCTGGAACCGGTGACGGCGGGCGGCGGCGTCATCACGCCCCCCTTGGGCTACTGGCAGCGCGTGCAGGAAATTTGCCGCAAATACGACATCCTTCTGCATATCGACGAGGTGGTCTGCGGGCTGGGCCGCACCGGCACCTGGTTCGGCTATCAGCAATACGGGATCGAGCCGGATTTCGTGACCATGGCCAAGGGCGTCGCCTCGGGCTATGCGGCGATTTCCTGCACCGTCACGACCGAGCGGGTCTTTGACATGTTCAAGGACGCGCCGCAGGACGGGATGAGCTTTTTCCGCGACATCTCGACCTTTGGCGGCTGCACCTCGGGGCCGGTCGCCGCGATCGAAAACATGCGCATCATCGAGGATGAGGGGTTGCTGGAAAACACCGTCGCCATGGGCAACCGGGTTCTGGACAACCTGACCTCGCTGATGGACAAGCACGCGGTCATCGGCGATGTGCGCGGCAAGGGGCTGTTGTGCGGCGCGGAACTCGTTGCCGACCGCAAGACCAAGGAGCCGATGGACGAGAAAAAGGTCCAGGCCGTGGTTGCGGAATGTCTGGCCCAGGGTGTCATCATCGGTGCCACCAACCCTTCGCTGCCGGGCTTCAACAACACGCTGTGCCTGTCGCCGGCGCTGATCGCGACGCCGGACGATATCGACCGCATCACCGATGCGATGGATGTCGCCCTGACCCGGGTCTTTGCCTGATCACAGGCGATGGATGGGACTTGATCCGCGGCGGCATTCCGGCGACTGACTGTTGCCAGAGCCGCCGCGGAACCTTTGATGCCCATTCCCCCCGATGCCTTTTTTCTGGATCGCAGCGATGGCCTGCCCTTGCAGGTCCAGCTGCGGCGCCAGATCATCGCGGCCGTTTCGGCCGGGCGGTTCCGCGCGGGTGAGAAACTGCCCTCGACCCGGGCCTTGGCCGGGCATCTGGGGGTGGCGCGGGTGACCGTGGCCCAGGCCTTTGCCGAACTGGTCTCGACCGATTATCTCGACAGCCGCGACCGTTCCGGCCATTTCATTTCCGACGCGATCGAGCGGCGGATCGAGACCGAGCCATCCGCCCCCGCGCCCGAACGCTTTGACTGGGACAGCCAGCTCGACCATCGTTTCAGCCGCGCGCAGCGTTCGGAACGCAACCGCAACTGGCGCAGCTATGGCTATCCCTTTGTCTATGGTCAGGCCGATCCCGCGCTGGTCGATCACGCGGCATGGCGCGACTGTGCCATGCGCACGCTGGGGCGGCGCGAATTCGCGGCGGTGACCGGCGATCTTTACGATGCCGACGATCCCGAACTGGTCGATCACATCGCCCGGCTGATCCTGCCCCGGCGCGGCATCGAGGCGGGCGCCGATGAGATTCTGTTGACCATGGGCGCGCAGAACGCGCTGTGGCTGGCGGTGCAGTTGCTGCTGCGACCGGGTGCGGCCTTTGCCATTGAAAACCCCTCATATACCGGCCAGCGCGAGATCCTTGCGGCAAGCGGCGCGCGCATCCTGCCGGTGCCGGTCGACGCGCAGGGCCTGCCGCCCGAAAACGTGCCCGCCGGCATCGCCGCCGTCTTTACCACCGCCAGCCATCAATGCCCGACCAATTCGACCATGCCGCGCGCCCGGCGCAAGGCGCTTCTGGCGCGGGCGCAGGCACAGGGCTTTGCCGTGGTCGAGGACGATTACGAATTCGAGATGTCCTTTGCCGGCGCCCCCTCGCCCGCGCTCAAGGCCATCGACCGCGCGGGGGCGGTGATCTATATCGGCTCGTTTTCGAAATCGGTCTTTCCGGGCGCGCGGCTGGGCTATCTGGTTGCCGATCCCCGGTTCATCGCCGAGGCGCGCGCGCTGCGCGGCATGATGCTGCGCCATCCGCCCGGCCATATGCAGCGCACGCTGGCGCATTTTCTGTCGCTGGGCCATTACGATGCACAGGCCAACCGCATGCGCCGCGCCTATGCATGGCGCCGCGCGGTCATGCTGGAAAGCATTTCCGCCCATGGGCTGCGACTAGCCTCGCCCGATGCGACCGGCGGGTCAAGCCTGTGGCTCGCGACGCCGCCGGGGGTCGATGCCTCGCATCTGGAACGGGTGCTGAAAACCCGCGACGTGCTGATCGAACCCGGCGCCCGCTTTTTTGCCGACCCGGCCGAGGGGCGGGGCTTTTTCCGGCTGGCCTATTCCTCGATCAGCGCCGAGCGCATCCCCGAGGGCATCCGCCGCATCGCGCAGGCCATGTCCGAGGTGCAGGATTAGGGCGCGTCCCCGGCGGCATGCTCGATCGCGGCGACCGCCTCGAGTGTCGAGGTCACGACCGAGGCGTCGATCCTACCGTCGTCGATGCAGAGGATCTCGACCCCCTCGCCCTGTTCAAGGGCGATGAACGAACCGCCAAAGACGAAATCGCCCCCCGGCGCGCCGGTCAGCAGCGCGGGATCGTAATCGACATAGCCCAGATAAAGGGGCCCGCCCGTGTTGTGGCCCGCATCATGGCCGCCATCTTCGCCATTGCCGATGGCGTGAAAGCTGGTCAGCGCGTAATCGGGGCGCAGATAGCGGACCTCGTAAAGGCCCTGTCCGGTGCCGCCCAGAATCTGGGCATCACCTTGATCCGAAATGGTTTCGCTGCTTTCGATCCCGCTTTCCATCCGGTGCAGAAAGCTTTCGGACACGCAGGCATCGGCCATCGCGGGCGCCCCCGACCCCAGCGTCAGCACCAGCGCCAATGCCAGCAAAGCCGGCCTTTCAGGGAAATTCGACATAGTCGCGTCCATCATAGGTAAAGGTGTGGGCCGCACGGCGGTCGCGCAGATCGTGCCAGTCGGGATTGGTCTTTTCGAAATGCGGCGGGTCGCCGAAAGAACGCCCCCAGGTCAGCCCGAAATGGCTGGCCAGATTGCCATTGGTATTTGTCACCGCCACCAGCTGGCCACTGCTCAGATCGTACATGTCGATGGCGATGCCGTAATTGTGGTTGCTTTGCCATTGGCGCGCATTCGATTTCCAGGGCCCGCGCCCACCGGTAAAGCCCTGCGCCTGGCAATACTGGCGCTTGGTGGCCTGGGGTCGGCCGTTGCGGTTCTGCATGAAGTCGCTGCAATAGAGCGCGTCCTGTTCGGCGGGCGTGCGAAAACCATCGGTCACCGTATAGCGGGTGCCGTTCAGCTCCTCGATCTTGTTGATGAAGCTCAGGAAATCATGGCGCGCATCGGGATGCAGCGTGCGCAGCCGCTCGGTCGTGCGGTCGTTATGGGCGCGAAAATCGGTCCAGATGAATTCGGCAAGAACGGGGGTGTTGCGGGGGGCACAACCCACGGTCACCTCTTGCGACCATTCCGCATTCACCGCCGTCGCCAACGGCACCTGCAAATAGCGGTCGGTGGTATTGGCGTTGCTATATGGCACGGCCGCGCCATCGGGGCGGGTGCCATCGGGGGCGATGATCGGATAGCGGCCATTCATCGCCGCGTTCGCCGCACGGGAAACCGGGCGCGGATCGATGCGCAGCTTGCCGTGGCGGATTTCGGGGCGGAAGGTAACGCGATAGCGGCCCGGCTCGAACCCCGCATCGCCCCCCATCAGCACCAAGGGATTGCCATTGCCCGAGGCGACGCTGGCGATCTGGGCCTGACTGGTGGCGGTGCCGGCGGTTTCGGTGCCGGCGACGGCCGCACCCGCCGCGCCCCCCGCCGCAGCACCCTGTTGTCCCTGGGGCGGACGCGGCGCGGGCGCGCGCGACACGAACAGGCCATTGGTCGGGATGGTCGTGTAATCCACCGTCTCTTGCGCGACTTGGGTCGCCGCACCATTGCGGATGCGCGAAATGGTGATCCGCCCACCCACCGCGATCAGATCGAATTCCGCGTAGCGACTGCGCACCGCGATCCAGCCCCGGCAGCCCTGTTGGACATTCTCGGGATCGCTCTGGGCGCCATGTTGATCGGCGGCGATCTCGGCGGCAAGGGTCGCGCTTTCGCCACCCGCCGCGGCGCCGCCTCTGTCATTCAAGCTCATCCCCAACCTCGCAAACCGCTTTCCACCATGTCACAAACCCTGTTTCCAGCGCCCGCACCGCCTCATCCGCCCCCATGCGGGACACCAGTGCCCGCGCCGCCCAAGGGTAAAGCGGATCCTCGCCGAAACCACAGCCCAGAAGCTGCGCAATAGCGGCATAGACCAGCACGCCCCGGTCACAAAGCCCCGAGCGGGTGGCGAAATCCGCCGCCTGCGCCAGCGCCGCGCGGCGGTCGGGTTCGGGCGTGGCAGCCGCCACCCCGGGCCACAGATCCGCAAGCCGCGCCAGCCGCGCATCGCTATCGGTGGGCGGCACCCCCGCCGACAATTCGCGCAGCCGCGCCGGGTTCAATCCGGCAAGCCCGATATCGCGATGCCAAAGGTCGATCTGATCCAGCACCGGCGCCAGATAGGGATTGAGACGCGGCTCGCCCCCGGCGGTGCGCCATCCCGCCCGCTCAAGCCGCGTCGCATGGCCGGGATCGTCCTCGAAACCGCTGCCCCAATGCATGACCGCGATCAGATATTTCAGGTGGTCGCGCTCGGTGCGGATGCCGCGCAGACGTGCCCGGGGATAGGCCAGCCGGACGATCCCGCGCAGCGCAGCCTCGTCAAGATCGGCGGTTCTGGACGCAAAGCTCTGGCGCAGAAACGCCACGGCCTTGTCCTCGTAATCGGCGCGGCGCTCGGCGATATAGGGGGCGAGCGTCCGCTGATCGACGAAATCCTCGAGATAAAGCCCGCTCATGCGCCGTCGGTCCCTGTGCCGGGCGTCATGACGCAAAACCCCGCCCCGCGCGCCGGACAGGCGATCAGCCGCAGCGGCGCGCCGAAACCGGCGAATTGCCGGGCATCGAAGGCCGCGACCACGGTGCGCGCGATCTCGGGCGTGTAAAAGCGGAAAAAATGCCAGCTTTGCGTCTGCTGGCTGTAAAGACGCACGAATTTGCGGAAATGCCGGCGCAGATCGTCAAGCGACGCGGCCGAGCGCAGGAAGATGCCCGGCCGGCGGTCCCACATCTGCCAAGGCGCCGCGCCACGGGTGAACAGGTTGCGCACAAAGCTGTTTTCGTCGCGTATCTCGACGATCCAGGGCGCGGCCTGTTGCAAGTCGCCGCCGCCCTCATCGCGAAACAGGCAGGCATGTTTCAGCCCCGAACCGGCCAGAAGGTCCGGCAGGCCGGGCACCCGGCCAGCGTCCAGAACCGCATAACACGGCAATGCGGGATCCGTGGCCACGGGGCCAAACAGCACCGGCCACAGCGCATCGGGCACGGATTTCTTTTTCTCGGCGCCGAACTGTCCGTCCAGCGGCTCGACCGGGGCGATCACGCGCATGTTCAGGGCCGGGGTCGAAACCGCCGCATCCGACGACAGCGCGGCCTCTGGCCCGGCCTGCCCGCCAATGCCCTGCACAGGCCCGGAAAGCGCCCAGATGTCGTCAAGCCGGTCGTCGGGGGCCGCCACGTTCACCTCTGTTTTCAACAGGTTTACCGCCGCGGGCAGAATGGCATGGCCGGCATGATGGCACAATAGCACCGTCACCCGGACGGCCACGGGCCGCGTCGGCTGTTGCGACGCGGCCCGGGCATAACCTCACGAGACGCGCGGCCTCAGCCGCCCATCACGGCGCGGAACATGAAATACATCAGCGACGGCCCCAAAAGACAGCCAAGCCCGGTATAAAAGGTCGCCGTCATCGCACCGTAAGGCACCAGCCGCTTGTCGGTGGCGGCAAGCCCGCCCGCCACGCCGCTGGTCGTGCCCATCAGCCCGCCATAGGCCATCGCCGTTTTCGGATTGTTCAGCCCGATCAGCGGCGCGATGAAGGGCGTGCCGATCATCACCAGCACCGATTTGATCAGTCCCGCCGCAACCGAAAGCGCGATTACCTCGCTCGAGGCGCCCAGCGCGGTCCCGGTCACCGGCCCGACGATATAGGTCGCGGCCCCCGCGCCCAGCGTCGTCATGCTGATCGCGTCGCCATAGCCGAACATCAGCGCCACCACCCCGCCGACAAGAAAGGAAATAACGATCCCCAGAAACAGCGACACCACGCCCGTGATCCCCGCCCTGCGGATCAGGCCCAGATCGACCCCGTAAGCCGTCGAGACGATGGCGAAATCGCGCAGCATCGCGCCGCCCATGATCCCCAACCCGGCGAACAGCTCGATATCGGCCAGCCCCTTCTTGCCGCCGGTCGCAAGGCCGCCGAAATAGGCCAGCACCAGCCCCAGGATGATCGCCACCGCCGAGCCGTGCAGCCGCCCCCGCGTCAGGTGATGCGAGGCATAATAGCTGATCCACATCATCGCGCCGACAATGACAAAGGCGAACAGCAACCCGTTCTTGATCAGGACATCCGAAATCAGTTCCATCTCAGCCGGCCTCCGCTTCGGTTGCCGGGGGCAGCGGTTCGGACGCGCCGCCGATGCGGGCGACGGCGGGCACCAGCGCCCAACAGACGACCGTCGCGCCGACACCCGCCAACAGCGCGACGGGACCGCCCGACACCGCCGAGACCACGTTCTGGGTCGAGGCCATGGCGACGACAATCGGGATGTACATCGCGCTCCAGTAAAGGACGCCCTGTTCGCTCAGCGGCGGCAGATGGCCGTTGCGGCGCATCCAGTCGCTGAGCACGATCAGCAACAGCATGGCAAAGCCCACGCCGCCCACATTCGAATCGACCCCCAGCAGCGCGCCCAGCAGATCGCCGACAATCATGCCGGCAATCAGACAGGCCGCCAGAACGGCGGTTCCGTAAATGATCATGGTGATATTTCCTCCCTCGGGGTCCGGGCGGGGCCTCCTCTGCCCCGGTCCCGGACCGTCCCCTCAACGATGTTCAGCGGTAAAGATCGGCATGGCGCTTGCGCAATTCGGCCTTTTGCACCTTGCCCATGACATTGCGCGGCAGTTCCTCGACAAAGATCACGCGCTTGGGCTGTTTATAGCGCGCCAGCCGGTCGCCCAGCGCGGCGATGACGCCCGCCTCGTCAAGGTTTGCGCCCTTTTGCGGCACGACAATGGCGGTCACCCCCTCGCCCAGATCGGGATGCGCAAGGCCGATCACCGCGCTTTCGACCACGCCGGGCAAGTCGTCGATCAGGCTTTCGATTTCCTTGGGATAGACGTTATAGCCCCCCGAAATCACCAGATCCTTGTCGCGCCCGACGATGCGCAGATAGCCGTCATCGCCGATCTGTCCCAGATCGCCGGTGATAAAGAACCCGTCCTTGCGGAATTCCGAGGCGGTCTTTTCCGGCATCTGCCAATAACCTTCAAAGACGTTCGGCCCCTTGACCTCGATGGCGCCGATCTCGCCCTGCGGCAGGGATGCGCCGGTTTCGCGATCGGTCACGCGGATGGCGATCCCCGGCAAGGGCATGCCCACGGCGCCGGGCTTGCGGGCGCCGTCATAGGGGTTGGTGGTGATCATGCAGGTTTCGGTCATGCCATAGCGTTCCAGAATGGCGTGGCCGGTGCGGTCCTCGAACGCGCGGTGATCCTCGGCCAGCAGCGGCGCCGAGCCGGAGACGAACAGGCGCATCCTGGCCGTGGTCTCGCGGTTCAGGCGCCCGGATTTCAGCAGCCGCGTGTAAAAGGTCGGCACCCCCATCAGCACGGTCGCATCCGCCATAAGGTCGATGGCCTGTTCGCCGTCGAATTTCGCCAGCCAGATCATGGTCGCACCGGCGACGATGGACATGTTGGCGGCCACGAACAGCCCGTGGGTGTGAAAGATCGGCAGCGCGTGGATCAACCGGTCCTGACCGGTATAGTGCCAGCTTTCCAGAAGCGCCGCGACATTCGAGGCAAGGTTGCCATGGGTCAGAACCGCCCCCTTGGAACGCCCCGTCGTCCCCGAGGTGTAAAGGATCGCCGCATGATCGGACATGGCGCGCGCCACCCGGTCGCGGCGCGGGCTGGCCGCCAAAGCCTGCGCCATCAGGCTGCCATCGGCATCCGCGCCCAGACTTTCGACCCGCAGGCCGTCACTTTCCCGGGCCTTGTGCGCGGCCAGCATCGCGGGGGTACAGACAAAGAGACGCGGCGCGGCATCGCCCAGAAAATAGTCGATCTCGGCCCCGGTATAGGCGGTATTCAGCGGCAGATAGACCCCGCCCACCTGAAGCACCGCCAGATAAAGACAGATCGCCTCGGCGCTTTTTTCGGTCTGGACGGCCACCCGGTCGCCGGGACGAACGCCGATTTCGGTCAGCACGGCCGCAAAGCGTTCCGTCAGATCGCGCGCCTGCGCATAGGTGATGTCGGAAAGGCCCGGGCGCTCGAACAGCACCTTGCCGGGTTCCGCCTCGACCGAGGCGATAAAGCTTTCATGGATGGTCTGCATGTCTCGTCCTCTTGTCTGCGTTCGGGGGATTTCGGATCCGGTCATTTCAGCGGTTCGGGATTGCGGTTCAGCACCTCGGCCAGCGGCGCCCCGGTCGCGACGGTGCCGTCGCGCACGAATGCCTCGTGCTGGGTTTCGATGGCGGCGGGGTCGTAAAGATAGTTGATCATCAGCCCATGGGCATTCTTGACCGCGCCCGGGGCCAGATCGGCGGGCCAGTTCACCCGCCAGGCCGCCGCGCCATTGCCCAGATGAAAGCGCGCCACCGGATCGGCGGGCGCGCCGCTGCGCGCGCGGGCGCGGGTGAAATACTGCGCGGCCATGGCCTCGACATCCGGGCGCAGCCGATCGGCCGCGGCGGGATCGCCTTGCCAGTCCCCCTGTTCCAGCGCCTTGCGCAGCTTTTCCGCGGCCGCGCCATCCTGCCGCGCCAGCCAGCCCGCGAAACCCGGCGCGGGCGACAGGGTGACAAAGGTCCGCAGCTCGGGCAATTCGGCCTGAAGGACGGCGACCACCTGCTTGATCAGCAGATTGCCGAATGACACGCCCTTGAGGCCGCGCAGGCTGTTGTTGATCGAATAGAACACCGCCGTATCGGCATCGGCGGCCGCATCGGGGCGCGGCGCATTCAGGATCGGCGCGATGGCATCCGGGATGGCGCGGGTCAGCGCGACCTCGACAAAGATCAGCGGCTCATCCCCGGTCGCGGGGTGGAAAAACGCATAGCAACGCCGGTCGGCCGCATCCAGACGGCGGCGCAGATCCTCCCAACCCGACATCTTGTGAACGGATTCGTAAGCGATGATCTTTTCCAGAATTGCCGCCGGCGTCGACCAGTCCACCCGTTCAAGCCGCAGAAGGCCGCGATTGAACCACGAACTCAGCAGATGCGCGAAATCGCCGTCGATGGGCGCAAGCGCCGGATCCTCGCGGATCGCATCCAGCAGATCGGCGCGCATGCCCACCAGTTTCAGCGTCGCGCCCGGCGCCATGTTCAGCCGCCGCAGCAAGGTCTGGCGGCGCGGCTCGACCGCCTCGAACAATTGCGCCAGATGCCCGGCCGAAGGATCCGCGTCATAGGCGGCATAGGCCTTGCGGATGGGATCGGGGTCGGCCCCGAAACGGTCGCGCAGCAGGGCAAAGAAATCGCGCCGCCCTCCGGCATCCAGCTCGGCATAGGCGGCCAGCGCCTGTTCGGCGACCGCGATGCGCGCCGCCTCGCCGATGCGGCCCATCAGCACATCACAGGCCGCCGCCAGCCGTTCCTGCGCCGGCCGCATCAACAGATTCTGCGCGGTCAGCGTGCCGCGCCCATCGCCCCGCACCCGATCACGCCGCTCGCCGCGCGTGATGGCCTGCACCAGATCATTCAGGAATGCCAGATTGACCTTGGCCATATCAAACCCCTTTTCCGGTCCCTCACCCCGAATGCTTATAATGCAATTTCAATTGTGTTGTATATAACAAAGATTGATATGGACATTTCATGACTTCTTGCGGATAAAAACATATCGAAACCAAGGTCCAAACCATGTCAAATCCACGCCGCCCGTCGGTCCAGCACATTCGCGACGCGCTGGAAAACGCGATCGTCGAGGGCAAGATCCAGCCCGGCGAGCGGCTGGACCCCGAGGCGCTGGCCACAGAATTCGGCGTTTCGCGCACCCCGATTCGCGAGGCCTTGCAGGCGCTTGAGGGGTCGGGTCTGGTGCGCGTCCAGTCCAAGCGCGGCACCTTTGTCACCAAGCTGAGCGTCCCCGAGCTGGCCGAGCGTTTCGAGGTCATGGCCGAGCTTGAGGCGATGTGCGCCCGGCTGGCCGCGCGGCGCGCCTCGGCGACGGAAATCGCGACCATCCGCGCGGCACAGGCCGCCTGTGTCCGCGCCTTCGAGACCGGCGACAGCGATGCCTATTATTACGAGAACACGGCCTTTCATCACGCGGTCTATGCCGCCTCGCGCAATGCCTTCCTTGAGGCCGAGGCGCTGCGCCTGCAGGCTATGCTGCAACCCTATCGGCGCCGGCAGCTTCAGTTCCGCGGCCGGATGCGGCGCTCGATGGAAGAGCATCAGAACATCATCGACATGATCGTGGCCGGCGATGACGAGGCCGCCGCCAATCACATGCGCAACCATGTCGTCATTCAGGGCGACCGGTTTCACGACCTGATCGCGTCAATCCGCATGGTCGATGCCTAGCTGTTAACCGAAGGGCATGGCCTAGGCGTGCGCGGCGCCGTATTCGCGCCGCGCCACCTCGCGCGCCACGGTCTCGAATGCCGCAAGCGCCGCGCCCTGCGCCGCCTGCCGGCGCGTCATCCCGACCGGGCCCGACATGAAACGCCGCCCCGTCGCAAGCTGCACCATCTCGCCGCGCGCAAG
>RRZU010394511.1_pt1 | contig 10914 bp, 14 predicted proteins | sample 2165561 | NCBI WGS metagenome assembly RRZU01 (sample SAMN10456909, study PRJNA506462) | wastewater metagenome | isolation source: wastewater sludge | place: USA: Moscow, Idaho | reverse complement strand
TTTCATTATGGTATGGAAAAATTTTTACAAAATGCTCAAGAGTACAATATTCAAGGAACTATTATTCCAGATCTTCCTTTTGAGATGGCACAAAATTTTGAAGCATTATTTACAAAATATAACAAAGCAAATATTTGTTTTGTGGCTCCAACAGATAGTGAAGAAAGAATAAAACAAATAACACAAAATGCACAAAAGTTTATTTATATGGTTGCCTATGCTGGAATCACTGGAAGTGGACAAAAAGAAGATTTATCAAAAATTATTGAAAAAGCAAATTTAATTGCTTTAAATAATGGTTTTAAATTAAAAGATTTATTTGAAGTATCTTCAAAAATTGCAAAAGATATTGATACCTTATGGATGGGTTATTTAAATCCGTTTTATCATTATGGTATGGAAAAATTTTTACAAAATGCTCAAGAATATAATATTCAAGGAACAATTATTCCTGATCTTCCTTATGAAATGGCTCAAAATTTCCAAGGCTTATTTGATAAATACAATAAAGCAAATATTTCATTTGTAGCACCAACAGATAGTGAAGAAAGAATCAAACAAATAGTTACAAATGCACAAAAGTTTATTTATATGGTTGCTTATGCTGGAATCACAGGAAGTGGTCAAAAAGAGGATTTAACTTCAATTATTAATAATGTAAGAAAATATTCAGATACACCTTTATATATTGGTTTTGGTGTTGATGAAAAGACTTGTAAAGAGAAAATTGTTGGGGTTGATGGAGTTATAGTTGGAAGTGCTTTTGTAAAACACATACTTGATGATAGTTTATCAAACGATGAAAAAATTAAGAAAATTAGTGCTATTGCAAAAGAGATAAAAGAAAAAATAAACGAATAATTATGTTTACTCAAAGTCCAGATATTGAATTCTTAGAAGAGAATAGAACATGCTCTTATTTTGATGAAAAAATATCTGATATTAGATACAAATATATTCATTCTTGCTCTTCAATTCAATACCAAGGTATGTTAGAAAGAGGGTGGAGAAGATTTGGTAAGATGCATTTTGTACCAGAATGTAAATCTTGTACAAAATGTGTTTCTATAAGAATTGATGTTGCTAACTATAAATTTTCTAGATCAGAAAAAAGAGTAATTGCTAAAAATAAAGAAACTAAACTTTATATAAGACCACCATCTTTGACTATGGAACATCTAAGTCTTTATGATAAGTATCATAAATTTATGAATGATAAAAAAGATTGGCCTTATAGTCCTATTGATCCAAATGATTACATAAAATCTTATGTTGAAGGAAAAGAAAATTTCGCAAAAGAATTTTTATATGTACGAGATGATAAATTAATTGGTGTTGCCTTAGTTGATATTTTAGATAAGTCAATATCTTCGATTTATTGTTATTATGATCATGATTATGCAGATTTATCAATAGGAAAATTTTCTATTTTAGCACAAATAAAAATTGCAAAAGAGCTTAATATCCCTTATATTTATTTGGGATATTGGATTAAAGACCATTTTTCTATGGGATATAAAAAAGCATATGAACCTTTTGAAGTTTTAGAGAATAGGGCTTATTTGGATGAAAGACCTATATGGAGAAAAAATGAATTATAATATTATTGTAATAATAAGTATTGTAATTTGTGCTATAATCTCTATGCTTATTAGTTACTATTTAGTGTTATTTATTTTGGGTGAGAATAGTTCTTTATTTAAAATAGCTCAATTAATAATTACAATAGTTTCAATGACAACATTTTATGCTCCAATTAAATATTTATTAATGAAATTTATGGATATAGAACAGGAAGAAAGAGAAAAAAATGATTAAATATATGGTTTCTTTTTTACTATTAGCAAATGTAATGTTTGCAGAAAATGCAATAGTAGAAGAAGAAAAAACAATAGAAGTTACACAAGTATATAATCCAAATGTAGATTGTTTGATTTTAGAAGATGAAAATTCAATTATTTGTAAATTTGAAGTTATTAGAGATACAAAAAATCAGCAAATAGTTATAAATTGGGTTAGCCCAACAGGAGAAATCTCAAGAACTAGAGAAATGAACATTCCAGCAGGAGATGTCTCAGCTTATGATTATAGATATCTTGATGGTAGAGAAGGTGGTAAATGGAATTTTAAAATCCTTTATAACCAAAATGAATATAGTTCTTCTTTTGAATTAAAGTAAATAAATTATAGTAGAAAAAATAAGTTAAGATAAAATCTTAACTTATTATTAGTTTTGTTACATTGTAAGCGATAAAAGATAAAACCCATGCAGTGGTAGTTGTAAATACAAATAAATATCCCAAATACTTCCATCCTCCAGCCTCTTTTGCAAAAACCATAGATGCAGCTAAACAAGGCAAATAAATCATAACAAATACAATAAATGCAATTGCAGATGCAAATGGAATATTGTTTTTGATTTTATCAATTAAATTATCTGATGTTTCATCGTTTTCTCCACCTAATCCATATAAAATAGATAATGTAGAAACCACAATCTCTTTTGCAGCAAGTCCAGTTTCAAGGGCAACTGTCATTCTCCAGTCAAATCCTAAAGGTGCAAAAAATACTTCTGTAGATTTTCCAATATATCCTAAATAAGAGTTTTCTAGATTGTATAAGCCTAATTCATTTGTAAGGTTTTGTTTTTCTTCTTCTGTGCTTGCTAATTCAATCTTTTGATTAAATGTTTCTTCTACCTCTAAATGTTTTGGATAATTACTTGCAAACCAAATAAGTAAAGATGCTGCTAAAATATATGTTCCTGCTTTTTTTAAATACATCATTGCTTGATTTGAAACTGTATGCCAAATTAGTTTAAATGATGGAAGTCTATATTTTGGCATTTCCATTACAAAAGGTTCATCTTCACTTTTAAATACAACAATTTTTAATAGTTTTGCAGCAAATAATCCTAATAATGCACCACTTATATATATTAAAAATAGTATATTCCCAGCATTACTTTCACCAAAAAATGCTCCAACAAAAAGTACATAAATAGGAAGTCTAGCACCACAAGACATAAATCCTATAATAAATAAAGTTAATAATCTATCTCTTTCATTTTTAAGTGTTCTTGCTGCCATATATGCAGGAACTGAACATCCAAACCCTGTTACTAAGGGAATAAATGATTTTCCATGAAGACCAAATTTATGAAAAAATCCATCAAGTAAAAAGGCAACTCTACTCATATAACCTGTAGTTTCAAGTAAAGCAATACCAAAAAATAAAATCACAATATTTGGTAGAAATAATACAACAGAACCAACACCTGCTATTGCTCCATCTGCTATTATTGAAGAAATTTGATTATCTCCTAAAATTACTTTTGTTGAATCAATAATACTTGCAAAAAAAGCATCTATAATATCCATAGGAATAGTTCCTATTTCAAACGTTAATTGAAATAATCCCCACATTAAAAATAAAAATATTGGTAATCCAACAAATTTATTTATTAAAATTGAATCTACCTTTTCAGTTAATGTTTTTTTCTCAATAATTTTTTGTTTTACAGTTTCAGTTACAGCACCTCTTGCAAAAGCAAATTTCTCATCATTAAAAATATCTTCAATATTTTTTGTATTAAAATGAATATAAAGGTGCTCAAATGATTCATTTAAAACAGCTTGCAGTTTTACCCAAATTGGTTCATCATGGAACTGCTTATATGTTTGCTTATCTTCTTTTAATAGTTTGATTGCTATTTGTCTATATGTTTGAGTTGTTTTGTATCCACAATCATGTAATAAAGCTGAAATAGTTTCAACCTCTTCTTCTATTACATCTGAAAAGCATAATTTTGTTGGAAGTTTTTCACTTTCAAATTTTGAAACAATTTCATTTAAAAGTCTATCTATACCACTTTTTTTAGCAGCACTTGTTTTAATACAAGGTTTTCCAAGAATTTTACTTAATTGTAGTTCATCAATAGTTATTAATTCTTTATCAGCTTCATCACTCATATTTAATGCAAGTATCATTTTTTTATCAAGAGCTAATAATTCTGAGGTTAAAAGAAGATTTCTTTGCAGATTTGTTGAATCTAATACATTTAAAATAATGTCATAATCTTCTTTATCTAGAAATTCTTTAGTAACTTTTTCTTCAAGAGTATAATCATTTAAAGAGTAAGCTCCTGGTAAATCTGTTATTTGAATTTGATAGTCTTTATATTTAAGAAAAACTTCTTCTTTTGCAACGGTTACACCTGAGAAATTTCCAACTCTTAGTCTTGCATTTGAAATTGAATTAATAAGCATAGATTTTCCAACATTAGGTTGTCCAACTAAAGCAATTTTTATTGTTTTATTATGCATATTTAACCTCAATTTTTTCAGCTTCACTTAGTCTAAGAGCTATTTTAGATTGATTGATTTTTATTTCAATTGTACTTTTTGTAAGGGTTAATTCTTCTATTTTTACAATAGCACCTTTTATAATCCCAAATGAATAGAGTCTATTCTTAAGTACTTTATCACAATTTATAGATATGACTTCAGCACTTTCTTTAATTTTTAATTCATTTAATGTCATTCATTTACCTTTTATAGTATTAATAATGATTATTATAATATAATTTAACTTTTTAATACTTGATGTGTATCAATAAAATATATTTGTAATTTTTGTTAACTTTAGATATACTGAATCAGTATAAAATTTTTTAAGGTGTACTTTAATGTTAAATGAAAATAGTAATGAAGAAATAATAGATGAATTAAAAAAGATAGTAAAACAAAAAGGACTTAAATATACAGAACAAAGAGAGATTGTTTTAAGTGTCTTATTAGATGCTCAAGATCATTTAACTGCTGAAGAAGTATATAATGAGATTAAAAAAGAGCACACAGACTCAAATATTGGAATAGCTACTGTTTATAGAGCTCTTAGCTTTTTAGAAGAAGTTGATTTGATTACTTCTATTGCTTTTGGTACAGATGGTAAAAAATATGAAAGTAATGCAAAATCACATCATGATCATTTGATTTGTACAAATTGTGGTAAAATCATTGAGTTTATTGATGATGAGATCGAAAAAAGACAAGATAAAATAGCTAAAAAGAATAAGTTTAAAATAACTAGTCATTCAATGCAGTTATATGGAACTTGTGAAACTTGTCAAGAGTAGTATATTTATACTACTCTTTGATAAAATATTTTTATAAAATATCTTCTTTTATTTCATTTACCCAATTTTTAATTCTTTCATCTGTTAAATCACTTTGATTATCTTCATCAATTACTAATCCAACAAACTTATCATCAATTTGTGCTTTTGAAGCATCATGATAATAACCTTCGCTTGATGTAAAACCAATAACATTTGCATTCATTGATTTTACTTGCTCATAGATTAATCCTAGAGCACTACAGAATTCGTCACTATAACTTTCTTGATCACCTAATCCAAATAATGCAATTGTTTTAGAGCTAAAATCTAATTTACAAAAATCACCCCAAACATCTTCCCAATCATCATTTAATTCTCCATCTCCCCACGTTGATCCACCAAAAATTATTTTATCGTAATCATTGATTTTTTCTATTTTTGTTCCTGATAAATCAAATACTTCAATATTATTTAATGAAGAAGCTATTTTAGAAGCTATCTCTTCACTGTTCCCTGTACTACTTGCAAAAAATATTGCTGTTGCCATTTTATTTCCTTATTTTTAATTAATTTTTTATAATTGATCTTAAAGAGTAAGGTATTGCTTTTATTTGATACTCTTTATTTTTTAATTCATCCACATAAATAGGGATTTGTTTTTTAAAGTCATTGTTTTTTGGATAAGCTAAATATATTTGATAATATTCACCTTTTTTAATTGATTTTATTGCACTTTCTAATTCGTCTTGAATATTTGGTTTATTTACAATTATATCTTTCCATGAAGTGTAAATTTTCAAGCCAACAAAATCTTTTGTTTTAATACAAATAGCATTTCCTAAATCAATAACAGTTTTATCTGCATGAAGTTTCTTTATCTTTTTTAATACAAACTCATGAAATAATAAATGCTTATCAATAAGTACTTGCATCTTATTGTTTGTAAAACAAAGGGATATAAGTTTTGCGAGGGGAAGTAAATGATTATTTGAAATAACAATTGAATTTTTATTATTTGCATTTAAATAGTTATTAATTATTTTTGTAGACTTAATGCAAAGTTTAAAACTTCTATTTTTATATTTGTGTGTTTTTATATAACTAATTGGACTCATACTTTTTATTTTATATATAAAAGCATCTTGCAAAGATAAACTTGATAATTTCTTTTGTTCATATTTAGAAAAATGGCAATATGAATGTAAAATATTATTACTTAGATTTAAAAACATTTGTCTTAATCTAATTATTGAATTAAACTCATCAAAATCTTTTGGTAAATATTCTTCTTTATCACTAAATCCAATTAAATTTTTATTTAACATCTTTATCTCCAAAATTACAATTCGCATAACAGTCTTTACAATTTTCAATACCCATTATTTTCACATATTCTTCATACACACAAGAAATTGATCTTTTTGCACAGATAAATGATATATTTTTCTTCTTTGCTTCATTTTTATATTTAAGCATAGTATTGTGATTTAAAAAAGAAGTTAACATTACTATGCAATCAGTATTTAATGGAACTTTTTTCTTTGGAGCTGATGACTTTTTTCTTGCATCCCAATGATTTATTGTTTTAGCACCTAAAGACTCTAGCATTGAAGATATTTGAGAGATCTGATCTCCTCCAATAATTAATACACTCATTTCAAATCCTTTATTAACAAGTACAACCAGTTGGTTTTACTAAGTCATTTTTATTTTTTATACAATCAATCATTTTAAATCCTTCGTATTGATAATCATTATTGAATAGTATAGTAAGTAATCTTAAAGTATTATTAATATTAAGAATGATTATCAATAAACTAAGTATATGCTAATAAAGATTGTTTTGTTTGTGTTTAAAATAAAAAAGATTTTTAATAGTGGATGATAAAGAAGAAGGGAATAACTAGGAGATTCCTAGTTAAAAAAAGTATTATACGTCGATTTTTTTTAATTCTCGTATTATTGAAGCTATTTCTTGTGAATAATCACGCGCAGCTTTACTATTGTATTTCCAACCGCCGTTGTAACTACTCCAAACTTTTGACCAATCATTTTTATGAATTTTTTGCCAATATACAAGTTCGTCTATTGCATTTTTAGTTGCAAATTTAAAATCTGAAATTAATTTCATTGCAAATTTGTTTCTATTCCATGAATTATCTTTTACATTTTCTCTGTCGATAACTGTTTTTAAATGTGCTTGGTATAAACCATAATCTTTAGTATCAACATTAACTAAGTATTTACCTAGGCTAGATTCTTTTATTGCTATAGCCATTAAAGAGTAACTAAGTCCGTGTTCTTGACCTTCTCTTTTGATTTCTTTTAGCGTTTCAATTTCATCTTGAGTTAATTTTTTAATGTCAAAATCTGCTGCAAAAATATTTGATATAAACATTAGAATAAGTAAAAAAACTTTCAATTTCATTGATTTCTCCTTTGTTTTTTCTTAAATTAAGTCGGAATTATACTTTAAAAGTATAAAGTTGTCAAATTTTCCTATAATTTACTTGGATTTGAAGGCTGATTAATGTGATTTTTAGGTAGGTGCAACTATAATTTCAAAAATTTTTGTCAGAAGTAAAAAGTAGTGGAAAAGAAAGAATTTAAAAAAATTATCAAAGAAATTGGATTTTCTTCTCAAGGTAGATTTGCAGAAGAAATAGGTGTAAAAGCAAGTACTTTTACAACATATAAAATCATTCCTTCACATATAAAAAGAATAACAAGATTAGCTCTATTAGCTAAACAAAATGGTATTCCTTTAGATGAAATCAGAGATTCATTAAGAGTTTGAATAAATTTAATTTATTCAAAGCTCTTGGTTTAATCCAATATCGATATACTTTCTTGTTTTTTTAATCTCATCAAAATCAAATTTTGTTTTAATTATTTCAGAAAAATCATCTTTTATCACATTTCCAAATGGCCTAATACTTGCACTTCCTTTTGCCATATTATCATCAGCACTATTGCAAGCAATAACAAAACACTGATTTACTAAAGCTAAAGCTTTTGAAATAGATTCATAATGATCTTTTCTTTTTAATCCCCACATGGAAGGATTTAATATAATATCAGCTCCTTTTACCTTTTCCCAAAGTCTTGGAAATCTAAGTTCAAAGCATATTAATGTAGCAATTTTAATTCCATTTATTTCTATGATTTTTATGTCATTTTCATTACCTGCATTAAAATGTTCAAGTTCATTTCCAAGTGGGAAAAGTTGCCTTTTAGATTGTGTATGAACAATTTTTTGATTATGAAAAATATGTAAAGTATTAAAAAAACTATCATTTTTTTGAGTTATAAATGTTAAAGCGATGATTTTATTAACACTAAGGGCTTTTATATCCTCTACAGCCTTTAATGAAAAGTTAGAAGCTTCAATCATTCTGTCATAAGAAAACCCGCTTAAAGCTAACTCAGGAGCTAAAATAAGTGAATCTTCTTCACATGAATTAATAAGCTCTTTTAAGTGTATTAGATTTTCTTCAAAATTAGGACTTGTTTTAATTTGTAATGCAATTAAGTTCATCTCTTACCTCTTGTATTAAATTTTCAACAGCTTTTTGATAACCAATAGCTGTCGCTTCTGTTGTAGCTTCATATTTTGTCATAATAAGAGCATTTGTATTTGAAGCACGAACTAAAGCCCAGCCGTATTCAAAATTTATTCTAAGACCATCTATTTGTAAAATATCTTTGATAATTGGAAATCCCCTTTGAACTTCTTTTAATTTCTTTTCAATTTTTTCAATGATTAAAAATTTTTTACTTTCAGACACAGATATCTCTATATTAGAACTTGTATACACTTTTGGAAGTTTATCTAGTTCTTTGTCTAAATCTATACCTTTTTGTATTAATTCTAATACTCTAAATGTTGCATAAATAGCATCATCAAATCCATAATATCTATCATTGAAAAATATATGTCCTGATACTTCTGCTGCTAGGTCTGCATTTAACTCTTTTAGTTTTAATCGTAGATTTGAATAACCTGTTTTATCCATAATAGTTTTTGTTGTTTGATTCATTTCATCAAAGATATTTTGCGAGTAACTAACTTCCCCAATAATAACTGGATTTTTCATAGTTTTTGAAAAAAGTAAAGCTAACATATCACCTTTGATATTATATTTTTGAGTTAAAACTGCAATTCTATCTGCATCTCCATCATAGGCAAATCCCAGATTATATTCATCTTTTAGTAATACTTTTAAATCTTCAAGATTTTTTTCATTTGTTGGATCTGGATGATGATTTGGAAATTCTCCATCAGGAACTAGGTGTAAACCCTTATAATTTAGATTCAATTTATCTAAAACTTCACATAAAACAGTATTTGCTACGCCATTCCCACAATCAATTATAAAAGGAATAGGGAAGTCTTTTAAATGTGAAAATTGATTTAACATATAATCTATATATAAAGATTTTGCATCTATTTTAATCACATCAAAATTATCAGCTATTTTTATTTCACTGTCTTTTGATATTTTTTCATATAAATCTATTAATTCATCACCAAAAAAAGGTTCATTGTTTATTGTTATTTTAAAGCCATTATATTTTTTTGCATTGTGACTTCCTGTTATCATAATAGAAGCAGTTGGTTTTATAGTTTTATTATTTATTTCATACTCTTGAAATGAAGCAAAATAGTTTACTCCAGTTGCTACAAGTCCTATATCTAAAACTTTACAATTTGATAGATTTATTCCTGAAATCAAAGCTTCAAAAAGCATTTGTGAGTGAGTTCTTATATCATAACCAACTATTATATATGGTGTGATTTGAGGATATTTTTCTTTTATAGTAAGACCTAGATAATATCCTATTAATTTACTATTTTCTTTTGTTAGTTCTTTATTTACAATACCTCTTATATCATATTGTCTAAAAATAATTTTATTAATCATTATTTGATTCTAATTTTAATAAAAATTCTTTTTTCTCAACTCCACCATTGTAACCACTAAGTTTTCCATTACTTGCAATTACTCTATGACATGGAACTAATATTGCTATCATATTTTGTGCATTCGCATTTGCTACTGCTCTATGGGCTTTATCTTGTTGTATATTTAAAGCTTGTTCTTTATAAGATATTGTTTTTCCATATGGAATATTTAATAGTTCTTTCCACGCTTTTACTTGAAAAGGAGAACCGATTAACTGTAATGGAATTTCAAATGTAGTTCTTTGTTTATTAAAATATTCATCTAATTGTTGTTTTAAAGCATCAAATATCTCACTATTCGCAGGAATAACATCCGCATTTAGTGTGTCTTTTAGTGTTTGAATCTTTGCTTCTATATTAAATGGTGTGAAAAAACAAAGCATTACAATGCCTTTTTTGGATGCTGCTGCAAACATTTCACCAATAGGTGTTGAAAATGTTGTTGTTGCTATTATTTCTTTTGTTTGTGATTTATATTCTCTCATAATAGAATATTAACATAATCATATATAAGATATAATATTATATGTTGAAGAAATACTACAAAAATATAAAAATACTATATGTAGAAGATGATGAAATAGCAAGAGAAAATGGTATTGAATACTTAGAAAACTACTTTGAGTTAATCTATGATGCTAGTGATGCTATAAAAGCCTTACAATTATATGAAAAATATAAACCAGATATTATTATTACAGATATTCAAATGCCAAAATTAAATGGTTTAGAATTTGTAAAAAGAATTAGACAAAAAGATAAAAAAACTCAAGTTATAATTATTACAGCTTTTAGTGATAAAGACTATTTACTAAAAGCAATTGAGTTA
>RRZU010137245.1_pt1 | contig 10914 bp, 8 predicted proteins | sample 2165561 | NCBI WGS metagenome assembly RRZU01 (sample SAMN10456909, study PRJNA506462) | wastewater metagenome | isolation source: wastewater sludge | place: USA: Moscow, Idaho | reverse complement strand
GACAAGTTCTCCAAGACAAAAAGTGACCTGACCAATTTTCTGCCCCTTTTTCACAGGTGCTGTCAAATTTTTCTCAATACGCAGATGGCAGGTAATCTTTTCCCCTTCTTTCAGAAGGATCTGTTTCTTTTTGTCAGAATCAGATGCCTGGATCTGGCCATTTATATATACATCTGCGAAACCTGTCCCAGTTTCTGTGAAAATTCTCCCGGAATTTTCCTGGTTTTCCTTACCAGATTCTTTCCCGCTGCTTTCGTCAGTCCCATCCTTTACTGGTATAGCCGGAATCTCCGGCTCCTGCCAATAGGTTTCCTTGTGAAAATTTGCTTTGCCATATTCCAGCAGTTTCATGGCATCTTTCCATTTATATGTCTTATTATTCGGCCAGCCGCAGCCAAGAAGGGAAATAATAAATTTTCTTTTCTCATTTTCACAGGCTGCCACATAACAATAACCCGCATTTCCTGTAAAACCTGTTTTTCCTGAAATGGCGTCCGGAGTCATATCAAGAAATGCATTTGCATTATGGACAGAAAACTGACGTTTTCCTGAAATATCAGAAAAAGAATAATCCCTGGTCTGTGTAATATGAAGAAATGCTTTATTTTTCACCGCATAGCTCATGATCAAAGCCAGATCTCTTGCGGTAGTCTGATGAATGCCTCCTGCATCTGCACTGTCAAGACCGTTCGGCGTAACAAAATGAGTGTTCGTGCAGCCAATCTCCTTTGCTTTTGCATTCATCATTTTTGCAAACCCTTCCACAGAACCGCCAATGTGTTCAGCAATTGCCACAGCCGTATCATTATGGCTTTTCAACATTAAAGAATAAAGAAGATCTTCCAGGTAATACTGCTCCCCTTCCTTTAAATTCAGCTTTACTTCTGGTTGAGAGGCCGCATTTTCTGACACCATTACATAATCATCACCGGAGCCCTTCTCCAAGGCAAGGATACAGGTCATTACCTTTGTGGTACTGGCATTCGGACGAGCTGTATAGCCCTCTTTTTCGTACAGTACCCGGCCAGAATCCCCATCCATAAGAACTGCGGATAAGGCATAGAGATTTCCAGGTCCGTCTGTTTCTTTCATATCAACAGCTGCCGGTATCATCTGCACAATGGAGCTGACAGCCTTTTTTTCGTCTGTGCCAGTGCTTCCTGACACCTGGCCAGCAGTGCATAAAACAAGTACAAAAGTCAGTGTAAGACAAAAGAATCTGTATCTGCTTTTCATAGTCCACCCCACATTCCGTTTATAGTATTTTACGCGAACCTGTCCCAAACTATGCAAAGCTCACTCTACAAGTTTTACCTGATAAAAAGAACAGGTATCTTACAGAAATACCTGTCCCTGAAATTGGTTCAATTTTCAATTTGTATATCACAGCTAACCATTGTAAGTCAGATTCCATCGCTCAGACAACAGCATGTCCTCCTGGGAAAGCTGATACAGCTCCAACAATTCTGCCGGTGCCTCTTTCACCTCTTTTTCAAACAATGTATTCAGCTGTTCCACAGGTTCCCTGCTGCCACCTGCCGGCTGAGCCATCATATAGTGATCGATCAAAGCAGACTGTGCTCTTCTTCCTCCAAGGCTGGAAAGCTTCGACAGACGCGCCCGTCTCGTCCCGCCATCGTCACATACCAGCAGATTTGTCATAAATTTCATCAGTTTAAGGCTCAGAAGAATATCTCCTGTTTTTACAAGAGGAAAAACCTTGTGGATTTCCTCCGCATTTTTGCGTTTTGCTTTGATACAATCAGAAGGATAAAAGGCATATGGATTTTTCCCATTTTCTTCCATAAGGAAGCGGTCAAATTCAATTTCCAGAAGGCTGTGGGAAATCCTGCCCTTATCATTCATTTCATTTACAAAAGGATGACAGGAAGAGTCCAGAAGATAATGACAGCCAAAGCCAAGAAGATAGGCAAGAAGTGCCTCATCACCAGTCTCTCTGACCTGCGCCATTCCCTGGGTAAAAAATGCCCGGGCTTTTTCTTTGTGCATACGGTATCCTACACTGCTTACGTGATTCTTAAAAATAAAATAATAGAAGAAAATATCCGGTCCGTGAAGACCGATCCGATACAGTTCACCGTTTTTCCGAATAATTTCTTTCACTTGATCGGGCAATTGCCTGTATACTTTCTGACCAAACAAATCATGTGCATATGTTGTGGGCATTTTTTCTCTCCTGTCTTATCGCCTGCAGTTTATCTGCGGCTTACTTGTCCTGTTTCATTGTCTGCAGTTTATCCGCGGCTTACTTGTTCTGTTATATCGTCTGCAGTTTATCTGTGGCTTACTTGTCCTGTCTTATATATCCAGCTTCAGCTGTACTTCCTCTTCTGCCTCAGCCTTAAAATCCGCCATTTTTACCGGATCCACAGCCGGCAGCTCTTCCAGACCCTGCACACCAAATGTGCGAAGAAATTCTTCTGTAGTGCCGAAAAGGATCGGCCGTCCAGGTGCATCAAGACGTCCAAGCTCCTTTACCAGATTATACTCAACCAGCTTATTTACTGCATGATCGCTTTTTACTCCCCGGATCTTTTCAATCTCAGCTTTTGTCACAGGCTGCTTATAGGCAATAATAGACAGCGTTTCCAGCATAACATCTGTAAGGGCAGGTTTCTTAGGCTGCATGGCAATCCGGATCAGACAGCCATAGTAATCCCGTTTGGTGCACAGCTGATAAGAGCCCTCCAGCTCAATGATCTGGATTCCCCTTCCCTCATCCTTATATTTATCCATCAGATTATGGAGTAGTTTTTCTGTAGTTGGCTTATCCTGCTGGATTGCTTTCGCAATCTGACCTAATTCCACAGATTCACCCATCGCAAACAGGATTGCCTCAACGGCACCTTCTAATCGTTTAATTTCCATACACTATCCTTCTTCCTCTGCAAATTCTGTCAGATTCTTCCAGGTTTCCGGCTCTGTCACAACATTGATCTGAATGTCATCAAAAATCTCTTCCTGAACCACATGAATGTGTCCCATTTTTATCAGTTCCAGCACGGAAAGGAAGGTAACGATTACCTGTACTTTGGAGCACTGCTTTTTCAACAGGTCCCGAAAACTGAATTTCCTGTGAGTCTTTGCAAATTCTTTCATCTCCAGCATTTTATCAGAAAGACTGACTTCTTCCTTCTCGATTTTTCCAAACTGACTTCGGATAGGATCTCGTCTGTCGTCCTGCCGCCTGATGATCGACTGGTAAATGGCGTTTAATTTCTCAAGAGTAAGACCAGCCAGAAGTTCTGAGGGATCCACTGGCTCCCGATACTGAAGCACCTCCCTTGGCACATCCGGCTCACGGAAATAAACGCCGCTGGCATCGTCCATTTTGTCCTTCAGCTCATAAGACATATATTTATACATCTTATATTCCAGAAGTTTCTGAACCAGCTCCGCTCTGGGGTCCTCCTCTTCTCCTTCTTCATTGATTTCTTTTGGAAGAAGCATCCGGCACTTGATATCCAGAAGTGTGGCTGCCATGACCATAAACTCACTCATAACTCCAAGATCTTCTTTTTCCATAGCGTGAATGTATTCCATATACTGATCCGTAATCTCCACAATCGGTATATCATAAATATCAATTTTATTTTTATCAATAAGGTGAAGGAGCAGATCAAGCGGTCCTTCAAAAACATTCAGTTTTACGGGAATTGCCATGCGCTTTCCTCTCTCCCTTACGGTTTCATTTCTATAAAAATCAGCTCTCTTGGATTATGGATCCGAAGAGGCACTGTGTGTTCCCCAAGGCCTGCACTTACGATCATACATTTGCCATTTTTGTAAAAATCGCCGCAACAGTATTTTGGAAAAGGTATAAACTGGGAACTGATGGCTCCCACATGTCTGGAAAAACGGAGCACACCGCCATGGTAATGTCCAGACAGGATCAGGTCTGCACCCCAGCGGAAATAGGTTCTGCCATATTTTGGGTTATGGGCAAGAAGAATATTTATGGCTTCCGGATCTGGCTTTCCCATAAGCTCTTCCATTTTTTCAGAAGTTAGCTTCGGGGAAAAAGGCTTGTGATAGTATTCCAGTGGAAGTTCCAGTCCATTTACCACAAAGGAATTGCCAGCCAGAACAACTTTGTTCTTCTCATTTGCCAGAAAACAGATTCCTTTTTGTTTCAACTCTGCCTGATATTTCAGGTACTCATTCCGATAAAGGTGCCCTTTGGCTTTCATTTTGGTTTCGTGGTTTCCCATGGCGTAAAAGATGGGGAAGTTCTTCGCCAGTGTACAAAGCAGTTTTCTGGCAGTTTCCAGGGTGGAAGGATCCATCCGGACCACCATGTCTCCGGCAAGAAGAATGGCATCGGGGGCATTTTCCTGGATTTTTTTCAGCAAAGCACTATTCTCTTCGCCGAAAATGCTTCCGTGAAGGTCTGCAAGAACAGCAAAGCGCACGCTTTTTTTTATTTTCGGGTTATGGACTTCATAGGTTGCAGTTCGAAATTTTTCCATAAATCTCCTTAAATACTTTGTAATTTCCAGAGCTTACTTTCCAAATCCACAGTTGGGGAAAGTACAGACTTTGCAGTTCAGGCAGAGACCGCCTTCTCCGTATGCAGCAACTTCTTCCGGGAAAATTTCATCGTCTGCCATGATTCTTGGCAGAACCAGGTCAAATACAGTGCGCTTCGCATACATGACACATCCGGGAAGGCCAAGGATCGGGATGCGTTTTCCCTCTTTCTCATAGTAAGCGATGAGAAGCATGGCTCCTGGCAGTACCGGTGCACCGTAAGTAACAACTCTGGCTCCTGTATCACGGATTCCTCCAGGTGTACGGTCATCTGGATCTACACTCATGCCGCCGCTGCAGACTACCATATCTGCACCCTGGTTAATAAATTCCATAATGTCGGCTGTGATCTGTGCCTTGTCATCTCCCGGAGTCGTCTGACCGATCACCTCAGTGGGGTACTCAGAAAGCTTTTCTTTTAATACAGGGGTAAAAGTATCCTGAATCAGACCTTTTTTTACCTCGCTTCCAGTTGTAACGATTCCAACCTTTTTAAAATGATAGGGAAGAATGGAAAAAATCGGTTCCGGGCCAGCGGCTTCCACAGCTCTGTCCATTTTTTCTTTTTCGATTACAAGAGGGATGATCCTGGTGCCAGCCAGTTTATCTCCTTTTTTTACCGGGAAGTCCCCATGGCGGGAAGCAATCATCATCTCCCCCAGAGAATTCACTGCCAGAAGGGCATCTCTGCGGATTTTCAGAACTCCGTCCTCGTCTGCTACCAGTTCGATCTTGCCTTCTTTCACATCAGTTCCATGCATGGAATCTCCTGCACAGATTTTATACAAAATATCAGCGCCCTCATTTTCATGAAGAATTCCCTCTTTCTTTTCCCACACAAAAAGATGTTCTTTTCCAACAGAAAGGAGCAGCGGAATGTCCTCTTCTTTCACAATATGTCCTTTGGAAAACAGAACGCCTTTCTTCTCATCCTTTATAATCTGTGTAATATCATGGCAGAGGATCTGGCCCACTGCGTCTTCGGTTCTTATTTCTTTCATTCTGCAATTCATCCTTTCGCATATAATTGCTGTTTACGATCACAATCCGGCTTTGCAAAGTTTCGCATATACGCCGTCCTTCTCCATCAGCTCCTGATGTGTACCTTCTTCTGCAATTCCATCTTCGGTCAGCACCAGGATCCTTCTGGCATTGCGGATCGTGGAAAGACGATGGGCGATCACGAAGGTGGTTCGGTCTTTGGCAAGACGTTCCAGAGATTGCTGCACCACCTTCTCACTTTCGTTATCCAGGGCGGATGTTGCCTCATCAAAGATCAGGATCGGCGGATTCTTCAGAAACGCTCTCGCAATGGAAAGACGCTGTTTCTGTCCTCCGGAAAGCTTCACGCCACGCTGTCCAATGTCTGTGCCATAGTTATCCGGCATTTCCATAATAAAATCATGAGCATTGGCAAGCTTGGCTGCGCGGATGACTTCCTCGTCGGTAGCGTCCGGACGGCCATATCTGATATTTTCCATAATGTTTCCTGCAAACAGGTATACATCCTGCTGCACAATGCCAATCTGATTACGAAGATCCTTCAGTTTGATCTTTCGGATATCTTTTCCATCCAGATAAATGGCACCGGATGAAACATCATAAAATCTGGGGATCAGGCTGCAAAGGGTAGTCTTTCCAGCTCCGGAAGTGCCTACAAGGGCAACATAGTCACCGGGCTTTACCTCCAGATTTACGTTGGAAAGTACTTTTTCATTGTGGTCTTCATAGTGGAAAGAAACATTCTCGAAGCGGATATCTCCTTTTACATGATCCATAGAAACTGCATCCGGCGCATCCTCAATATCCGGCGCAATGGACATCATTTCCAGGAAACGGTCATAACCACTGTAGCCGTTCTGGAACTGCTCGGTAAAGTTTACCAGCTTGGTAACCGGCTCTGTAAAATTGTTAATATACAAAAGAAAGGTCACAAGATCTGTGGCGCTTAAATCTCCTGCTGCCAGGAACATGGCTCCGGAAACCAGTGCAGTAACTGTGATCAGCGTGGTAAACGCATCCATGCCTGCATGATAACCTGCCATATAGCGGTAAGTCACACGCTTGGAATCCACAAAACGCTCATTTCCTTTACGGAATTTCTCAATCTCGCGCTTCTCATTTCCAAAAGATTTTACCACACGGATTCCGGAAAGACTGTCCTCGATCTGGCTGTTGATCTCGCCCATGCGCACACGGTTTTCCTTAAATGCACTTTTCATCTTTTTATTATAAATCAGTGCATAGATCAGCATAATAATTACAACTGCAAAACACAGCAGCGCCATCTGCGGCTTTACATTCATAAGAATGATCAGTGCTCCGAACAGCTTGATCACTGAGATCAGAATATCCTCCGGTCCATGGTGGAGAAGCTCTGTAATATCAAAAAGATCACTTGTGATCCTGGAAAGAAGCTGATCGACCTTCTGATTATCATAAAATGCAAAAGAGAGCTTCTGGTAATGGCTGAATATCTCATTTCGCATATCATGCTCAATATAAGCACCCATCATATGTCCATAATAGGTGATAAAATAACGGCTTCCAAGCTGCACCAGGATCAGTACCAGCATTCCCACCCCGATTTTCAAAATCATGGTCTTCGCTTCAGCCGCTGGCATTTCACTTATGGAATTCATAATATAACGAACCATCAGTGGAATGACAAGTGTCACTGCTGCCCCAAGGAATGCAAAAAAAAGATCTGCAAAAAACAGTCCCTTATATGGTTTATAATAGCCTGCAAGCATCTTTAATCTGCCAGGCTGTTTTTTCTCTTGTTTCATATGATTCTCCTCCGCTTTTGCTGCTATATTTTTGTAAGACATCAGCAAAAATTTTCATACAGAGTTTATTATAAACCGACGAGGACTGTTTTGTCAAAATGCTTCTGTAATTTGTATAACTATTTTTAGGGTTACTGTTCACTCCGTTCACAGCAACGCGCTTCGCGATGCACAGAAATCATGCATTCGCATGATTTCGCGCCGCAATTCTCGGGTTTTCTGTGAACTTTGTTCACAAAAAACGCCTCGCGGAACGTTACCAGTGAACAGTAACTTTTTAGGGGCAAAGGTGAAAATCAGGTTCTCCTGCCATACTACGTTCTTTACAATAGCTTTAATAGCTTTTCCAGACAGTTTTTATAGGTTGCTTTTTCTATGGTTTCAGCGAAAAGAATGTTGATCTCGCCAAGCTTTTGCCCATCTCTGTAGTATTCCAGAGTACCAGCAGTTTCGCCCTTTTTCACCGGAGCCTGCACCTGGGTTTCCAAATTCAGTTTCCGTTCCACTTCGCCTATGGTTTTGCCGTCGGTGCTCAGATACTGGAAGTTCTTTTCATATTTTATTTCTGTAGTAGGTTTGGTTCCTTTTCGGACCTCTATCTGGGGAAGCTTTTCGGGATTTTCATCCGTGTAAAAGCTGCATTTTGAAAAACCGTAGTTCAGCATGGCAGCGGCGTCCTTGAAACGAACTTTGTAATCGGGTGCTGCCATAACTACAGAAATCAAGGTAATGTTATTTCGGGACGCCACAGCAGATACGCAATACTTTGCCAGACTGGTACTTCCGGTTTTCAGACCGATGCATCCGTCGTAGCTGCGAAGGAGCTTATTAGTATTCGTTAAGCAAAACTCTTTGGAGCCTTGTCTGGTCACATGAGTAATATTTTCCATCCATATAGAAGAGTACTCCAGGATCTTCGGATATTTGGTGATCAGCTCCCGGCTCATAATGGCAATGTCCCGAACAGTTGTGTAGTGATCTGTGGATTCTGTCAATCCACAGCAGTCTACAAAATGGGTATTCTCCATTCCAAGCCCTGCTGCCCGCTCATTCATCTGCCGCACAAATTCCTGCTCGCTGCCTCCAATATGCTCTGCCATTGCTACACTGGCGTCATTTCCAGAGGCGATCACAATGCACTTGATCATAGTCTCCACGTCCTGGGTTTCTCCTTCCTCCAGAAATACCTGGGAGCCACCCATAGATTTCGCATAGGCACTGGTGGTTACCAGATCATCCATTTTCAGTGTACCATTCTCCAACGCATCGAAAATCAGGATTAACGTCATAATCTTTGTAATACTCGCTGGACTTCGCCTGGTATCCGAATCTTTTTCGTAAATTACAGTGCCTGTACTGGCCTCCATTAAAAGAGCAGAAGGTGCCTGCACAAGCGCATCATCAGGTGCTGCTGGCTCCGTGGTTTTTTCTTGTTCTTCCGGGGATGCAGCGGTATTATCACTTGTAAAATTTTCTGCCCTTTCATTCAACGGTATATCCGCTTTCCCATATGCAATCCGACAACCAGTTCCCACCATGAGACTGGCCAGCAAAATAGGTAAAACCGCCTTTCTTATTGCCTTTCCAAGCATAGGATGTCTCCTCAAAAATAAGTTCTATTCTATTGTAAAGCGGTCACCATAATTTTATTACTATAATCTCAGAATGCAAAAGCATCACCAATCTGCAAATATTTCCATGACTTCTCCACGTAAAAAAGTGGAGTTTATGAATTTTCTTCCTCGTCTTCCAGAATCCGCAGCCCGGCTGTGCTGGTTACGGGGAGGGAGAATACAATGGTTCCGGCTTTGGAGGTGAGACCGGCTTTTTCCATGATAGCACTCATAATGGCATTTTTCTGTTCTGATTTTGCCACAATGAAGATCACCTCTTTTTCGGAAACCAGGGAAACGCCAAGAAACTGTTCGGCGCGCTTCATTCCTACCCCTTTTCCATGAAGAACGGTACCGCCGGTTGCGCCACCCTCCTCTGCTGCTTTCATCACCTGGGTGTTATATCCGTAATTGGCAATTGCCACGATCAGTTCATGCTTTGTCTCTTTCAATGTACCTTCCTCCTCTCTTACAAACTCCTGTCCCTGAATGAGAAATCCCAATTCCCGTTTGCCGCCAATGCTGCTCATGGGAATGGTAAATGCAATCCCAGTTCCGGGCACGTCGATCCGCAGCTGGTTCTGCAAGCCCTTTTTCACCTTTTTCCAGGTAGCTTCTGTCACAAAGTGAAAACAGATGCTTTTCTCATCATCTTCTAATCCCATATAGTCAAGGATGGAGCTTGAGGCAGTTCCCATACCAAGGGAAACCGTTCCTACTTCTATCTGATTTTCCCGGTAAAGTGCTGCAAATTTCGACATGTATTTTCGGTTGGTGATGGTAACCATCATGTATAATTCGCTCATAGATGATTCCTTTCTTTATAAAGTTCGTTGCTGTTAATAATCTTCCCTGAGTGTACCCAATCATCATTCCTATAATCTGTACTTCCACTTTGTGCCACACAAAATTGACATCTATTAGGTCTTCCTAACTATAGTTGTTCATTTATAATGTGTTTGAGTCAACACTCAATCCCTATTTTCTTAATTTTCTATAACTCTATAATTTCTGTGTCTTCCAGTTCTTCAAACAGTTCCGCCACTGGTATAGCTTCCACTGGTATTTTGTCCGCAGGCAAATTCTTCCCCTTGCCTCCAAGCTCGCCGCCTTTTACCCGATAAACCAAGCCTAGCACCTGCAAAGTAATAAGCGGCGTCATAGCAACCATTGCCACTACGCCAAAAGCATCTGTCACAATATTTCCACCCACAGCTTCACAGGCTCCCTGCGCCAGCGGAAGGAGAAAGGTGGCTGTCATAGGTCCAGAGGCAACACCACCAGAGTCAAATGCAATAGCCGTAAAAATTTTGGGAACAAACAGGCTGAGGATTAAGGCAATGGCATAACCTGGCACCAGAAAACAGAAAATGGAGATTCCAGTCAGCACCCGGAGCATGGAAATCCCAACAGAGACTGCCACACCCACAGACAAACCGATCTGAATAGATTTCCCGGAAATCGCACCGTCAGTCAGTTCCTCTACCTGCTTCATCAGCACATATACCGCAGGCTCGGCTTTTACAATAAAGTAACCGATCACCATTCCAAGAGGCACAAGAATCCAGTTATAAGGCAGATTTCCCAATACCATCCCCAGGTAATTTCCAGCTGGGATAAAGCCTACATTTGCTCCGGTAAGAAACAGAACAAGTCCTATATATGTATAAAATAAACCGATACAAATTTTGATCAGCACAGTTTTATTCAATTTTAGCGAAACAATCTGGAAAATTCCGAAGAAAACAACAATTGGGAAAAGGGATACGGCGATCTCTTTAAAATATTTCGGCAATGCAACTGCAAATAATTTTCCCAGTTCTATCGAATTTTCCACTTCAGAAACCACTTCCAGCGCAGCACTGCCTTCCGTGTGGTACAAAAGTCCCAGAATCAGAACTGCCAAAATAGGTCCAATGGAGCACAGGGCCACAAGCCCGAAACTATCATCTCCGGCATGT
>RRZU010349678.1_pt1 | contig 10915 bp, 12 predicted proteins | sample 2165561 | NCBI WGS metagenome assembly RRZU01 (sample SAMN10456909, study PRJNA506462) | wastewater metagenome | isolation source: wastewater sludge | place: USA: Moscow, Idaho | reverse complement strand
CTATGACTAAGTGGATATGCAGTACCATATAAACTAGTTCCTTCTATTGGAATTTCTTTTCCAATTTCCAATGTCTTATATGAATATTTACCTAATTTAAATCCTTCTCCTGAATCTGTAAAATTAGGCCAAACACGCCAATTGAAATAATCTTTTGACAGTATATTTACAACAGAATTTATTGCGTATATATTCTTTTTACTATCATCTGTAGATGATACTACAAGTCCTGCAACATGATCTAGATGCGCATGACTTATAAAATAACCTTTTATTAAATTTTTAAATATATATCCTTCTAATGTTAATGTACTACCTTCACTATTTTTTAAATTTTTAAAATTTCCTAATTGGATAGCTTTTTCAACACCTGGTAATAATGATCCTGCATCTAGTGCCAAATAATTTTCTTCTTTAGTATTTCTTATTAAATATGATGTTATATTCCCATCTACAACACCACCATTTACACCTAATGCTACTATTTCAAATGAATTTGCAATAGTGTACTCTGAGAATAACAATATTAAAATAAATAATAATTTTTTCATAATATCCATCAAATCCCTTCACATTGATTACTCACATTATTATCTTGAATTATTTTTTCTGAAAATATTATCGCTGTCTCTTTTGTATTTTCTATCATCTTCTTAGATAGATTGCCAACTGTATCAGATTCAATTTCAATACAACATTCTAATATAGATGCTACATTAACTCCTGCCACAACAATTATATTTTTATTTTTATTTTTATATTTAAATTCAACAGCTTTATTAAATGGTGTTCCTCCCATAATATCACAAATAAAAATGATATTATTATTCATTGTATTATTTATAATATTAAAATAATCTGATTCTAATTGATCTACTCCTTTTGACGGTATAAAATCTATATAGTATATATTTTTTAAATTTCCTGCTACTTCATTTATAAACGACTTAATACCTTTTGGATATTCTCCATGTCCTGATATAACTACAATATTTTTCATTTTAATACTCCTAACTTATAATATTTTAAAATATGAACATAGTATTCCTAAAAAGAAAGTGATAATTATTAAAATAACAGGATTTGCTTTCTTAACTTTCAATAAATAATACATAAAAAACGTATAACTAAATGGTAATAATTTTGGTATTATCTTATCTAAAAAATCTTTTTGAATAGAAATAACATGCTCTTTATTTATTGGTATTTGTGCTAATATTTCTATATTAACGTATGAAGCTATAAGTCCACCTATTACTGTTATTCCTAATATTGTTGCTGCTTTAGTTGCATATTTAGATACATTTTTTAATTTTTCTATCGCCTTTGATCCAACATTATAACCAATTAAAGCTAAATAAATACGTGATAAAAATACACATATGTAAACTATAAAAAATATTAATGGACCTAGTATGCTTCCCTCTTGAGCAAACGATGCACATATCCCTGCTACTATTGGTAATAATGTAAACCACAAAAGTGCATCTCCTATTCCTGCAAGTGGGCCAAATAATGCTATACGTAAACTATTTATTAGTTTTCTATCTTCTTTTCTTTCTTCTAATGATATTATTAGTCCCATTAGAAATGCTGAAACAGTTGGTGTTGTATTTATAAATCCAGAGTTATCTGTCATTGCATTTGCTAATCCTTCTTCATCATCTTTATATATTTTTTTTAGAGCTGGTAGCATTGCATGAGTCCATCCTATTCCTTGCATTCGCTCATAATTAAATGCCGATTGTAATAACGCACTTCTTATAGCTAACATCCTAATATCTTTTTCATTTAATTTTTTTTCAATAATCTCTTTAGATTCCATCATTATATTCCTCCTCAGTTAGATTACTATTTACCTTTGATTCTATTATAAATGATTGCAATTCTTTTTCTCTTCTTAACTCTTCATGATACTTATATATTGCTATTGCAACACCTACTAAAGCAACTGGCAATAAATTTGAAAAATTGATAAATACTGTCATTATAAAACCTATTATTAAATATGGAATATATTCAACTTTAAACATTATTTTTAATAAAAGAGCAAACCCTACAGCTGGTAATATTCCTCCTGCTATACCAAATCCATGTGTTAACCATTCTGGCATGCTATTAACTAATGTTTGCATAGCTCCCTGTGTAACATAGGTACATAAAAAAATAATTAACCCGTAAGATATTGAAACTATAATCATTGTAATAGTGGATAATCTACTATATTTTTTTATATCTCCTTCACTAGCATATTTATCAAACTTTGGAACAAATAATGAAAATGATGAATAATAAAATAAGATTATATACTGCATCAAAAAACTAAATGGAAGAGCCAATCCTATTGTAGTCTTTACATCAAATCCAGTTGTATATGCTAAAACTGTTGTCATAACTCCTGCTAGTACTGGATTAGGTGGCTGTGTACCTCCAACAGGTGTTAATCCTGCAAATGATAATTCTACTAATCCTCCTGCCAATAATCCTATTCTAACATCTCCTAAAATAATTCCTGTTAATGTACAAACTATAATTGGTCTAAAAATGAATAGTGCTTCTAAATAAGCATCTAAACCAACAATTATACCCATTATAGCAATTAATATTCCTTGTAATAATGTTATTTCATGCATACATGTTCCTCCTAATCTAAATAATTTTAATCAAGTATATTCATTCCATAACTCATTTCTCCAGGAACTTCCTGAAAAAATACATTTACTCCTTTAGAAGCTATATAACGTATGTCTTCTTCTTCTTGTGAGCTTATATAAACTTTCTTAGTAATTTGTCTTTTTTTATCACCTGGATGCATATTTCCTATATTTAGTTTATCTATCGGTACTCCTCCATCAATGAGTTTTCGTACAATATCTGGTGTTTTACATATAATAAATATTTTTTGATTATCTGCTGCTTTTCCTATTACTTTTATTGTTTTATCAACTGTAAAAAATCTTATCCCTACTCCTGAATTTTCTGCTGTCATAGTCATTAATTGCTGTTGAATAGAATCACTGGCTACTTCATCATCAACTACTACTAATAAGTTTGCTCCTAAAGAACTTGTCCATGTTACTCCTACTTGACCATGTACAAGTCTATTATCCACTCTTGTTAAAAGTAAATTTAATCCCATAAATTTATTCTCCTTTCTCCAATTTTATATTTGTATCTTAACTTTGTTATAAGTTCTATCTTCTTTATACCACACTTTTGGCATATGTAAAATTTTTGTATTTTTTCGTTATCATAAATTTTATCTATCTTTATTATTTACTTATTATCAAATATAAAGTATTATACTATTGAAATATAATTAATTATTTTTCGTTACATAAAGATAAATTTAACTATTTTTATATTCAGAAAGGAATTTTTATGGAAGTTATTTTAAATAGTAAAGATCTACATCTATCATTTAATAAGAAATTAAATAAAAATGAGAATACTCTTTTCAAAATAATAATATCTAAAATATCTAATGACTATAACTACACAATAGAATTTAAAGAAACCTATCTAAAAAAAATATTAAAACTTGATCAAGATAATACATTTATAAATTTTTTTGATATTTTCATGAAAAAAAAAATAAATTATTCTTTTAAACAATTTAATACATTAGAAACAATAGGATCTATTTATATCATATCATCATATAAATATAGTAATAACAATTTTACTTTAACAATTTCAAAAGAATTGATTGATATATTTAATAAAGAAATAAATATTTTTAAAAATTTTAATTTCAATATATTACTTAAATTTGAAAATAATTATTCTCGTAATTTTTTCAATTTAATAAACAAAAGAAACTTATTGAATAATTTTATTGATATAACAATAGATGAATTAAAAGAACATTTATATTTACAAAATAATTATTCTCGTTTCTATGATTTTGAAAAATATATTTTATCAAATATTTTATCTGAAATAAAAAATATTACGAATATTAATATATCATATAATAAAATAAAAATATCTAATAATAGAAAGATTATTGCTTTACGATTCTATATTAAAGATATGCTTGAAATACAATTAAAATCACAAGTTTCAAAATTAATATCTCCCATATCTCATTTATTATCAAATCGTAATAATATAGAAAAATTTATAGAAACATATATTAATAATAAAGGTGTCTCTTATGTTGAAAAAAATATTTATTATGCTAAATTACATAGTAAAAATAAATTTGAAACATATCTAATTGAAGCTATAAAATATAATTATTTTGATTTTAAATTTAATAATAAAACAAAAAAATACTCAAACCCAATATTTTCCATTAATAAAAAATTTGAAAATATTGAAATATTTCAAAAATATTTTATTAAAGTACTAAAAAATCCAATATTTTTACATTTATCAGATATGTCTAAAATGATAGATGAAGAACTTGAAATAGAAGAAAATAATAATGAAACATTATTACAAAAAAGACTTACGCCTTTTTATAATAATTTTAGAAGAGATTTACATTTATATAATGAATATCAATATGAAGATCATATATTTATTATTTTTATTGAATTTAATGGCATATATAATAGTTTCATTCGTGTTTATAAAAAATAAAGACTATCTTATTTTTTTCATGATAGTCTTTATTACTTAACTTTCATCATCACATTTTTGAAATATATTCATTTCATTTGAATAATTTCTCTTGTGATGATTTTTTATTAATTCTGATAAATTTTCATCTATTCCTTTTACTTTTAAATATCCTAAGTATGGATGCTCTCGTAGTCTTGTTTTTAATCCAAACTTATGCATAACTCTAATAAATATGTTTGTTTTACCTTTACCACAGTCATGTAATAGTGCTAATTTTAAATATATTTCATTGTTAGCAATGTTTGTTTCAACTACTTTTTTATAAACTTCTATTGAATGCATTCTATCATATTTAGACATATTATAAAATAATTCTTCTTCTCTATCATTTAATATTTGAATAGCTCTTTTTTCCTTTTCAATATCTATTTTAGGAAAAAAATATTCAATTGATTTTTTAAATATATACATTATAAAACCTCTTTTACAATAACATTTCCATATTCACTTCTTATTTTTCTTATATTTTTCCCATTTTTACCTATAAGTTCTGCTTTTTTATTTTTCTTCACAAAAAATATAATGTAATCACTATTTTGTTCTATGTTATATACGTTTTCAATTTCTATTTGATCATTTTTATAAAATATCTTTTGTTCTAATTCATCTGATTTTTTCACACATTTCAATGTCAAATATTTGCCATCCAATGTTTTTTTCTTATTTGTTAATATAAATCCACTCATTATTCTTACTTGTTGTGGTAAAAATGAATCTCCAATAAAATGAAGTTCTCCATTTATATATTTTACAACAACATTTCTCACATGTTGTTGTAGCTTTTTACCTTTATCATTTGTGTATGTACTAAAGTCTTTATTTCCAGATAATTTTTCACATAACTCCATTATTTTATCTTCACTATTTAATATTAAGTCAGTTGGATATGTATACACATAATGTCTTTGTTCTATCATATTTGGGAAATCTAAAAACGGAACTGTTCTTTCAATACGTAATATTTTCAGTGATCCTATTTCAGTTTTTAATAACTTTCTATATTCTATATATTTCTTTGAATTTATATATAATATATTTTCTATTGCATTAACATCTTTATCTGTTCTTCCAGCCTGTTGTATTCCTTTATATATTGGTATATTGTTATGTTCTAGTAATTTTCTAAATTCTGATTTTACACTTTTAACGTTTGGATTTTCATCAAATGAATAAAAATCTTGTCCATTATATGATATATAGAATAAATATCCAAAATATCCTGTTTTTTCAAATTCTCTCATTATGATATTTCACCTGCTATATTTTGAGTTAATAGTTCTTTTACTTCCTTTACTGTATTACACGTTCCTAATAAATGCATCAATTTTGTAATTGCTGCTTCCGGAGTCATATCTTTACCACTCACAACTCCTAATTTACTTAGCGAATCACTACTTTCGTACAAACCTAAAATAACACTTCCAGTTGTACATTGCGTAATATTTAAAACTACAACATTTTGATCTATTATATATTTTATAACATTTAAAAATGACTCGTATGTCGGTGCATTTCCACTTCCGTATGTACGTAATATTAAACCTTTTATACCGCTATTTGATTCAAATATTTTTTTTAATATGCCTTCATGAAAACTAGGGAATATATCTATTATTATTACATTTGGATCTATTTCATAGTCAACATAAAATTTTTCCTTCGGCATTTTTAATAATCTATGATTATATACTTTTATTTCTGTCCCTGCTTCTACTAATGGTAAATAATTAGGAGATGAAAATCCAAAATAATTTGTTGAATTAAGTTTTCTAGATCTATTTCCTCTAAACAAATGATCTCTAAAAAACACACAAACTTCTGGAATAATTGTATCTTCTGTTTGTGATTCTATTATTTCTACTGATGTCAATAAGTTTTGTAATCCATCACTTCTTGTTTTTTGTATAGGTAATTGTGCTCCAGTTAATATAACTGTTTTCGATAAATTTTTTAACATAAATGATAGTGCGCTTGCTGTATATGACATTGTGTCTGTTCCATGCAATATTACAAACCCTTTATATTTATCATAATTTTCTTCTATTATTTCTGCTATTTCTATCCATTTTCTATAGTCCATATTTGATGAATCAATAACTTCTGAAACACTTATATAATCTACATTTAATGATGATAAAAATTTGTAATTATTTGTTACTTCATTCCATGATTTTGATGGTCTAAGTGGGCTATGTACATCCTCTTTATTAGAATGTACCATACTTATTGTTCCACCTGTATTTATAATTAATATCTTTTGCATTTTTTCTCCTACTTATTTCAAAAATAAAATCACATATACTATATTTAATATTATTGGTATTAACGGAGTCATATTAAATTTTTTAAGACATATAATAGGTATTAATAATAATATAGCATAATGAAAATACTTATTATTTGTATCATATTTTAAACTTTCTTGTATTATTGTTGATACAACTATAACTAATACTGATATTATACAAGGTATCAAATATTTTGATAAATTTACTAATACTCTATTATCTTTATGTATTTTGTAATATTTATATGCTACAATTGTTATTAACATTGATGGGAATACCAATGCTATTATACCTGCAAAATATCCTAAAATTCCAAAACATTCATACCCAACAACAGCTGCAAAAAGTGGTGATATTGGTCCTGGCATTGCACTAGCATATCCAAATAACTCATAAAATCTTCCTACTGATATAAAATGATATTTATCTAAATAATATTCTTTTAATAATGATAAAAAACTTACTCCACCACCAAATGAAAATATTCCAGTTATAAAATTTGCATATATAAAATTTTTCAAATTACCTTTCATATATTAACCTCTATTTTTTATTTTATTTTCAATAAACAACGAATATATAATTATTAATATTATTGCTATTAAAAGTATTAGTATCAATTTTATTTTGAAAAATATCATTAGTAGAAACATTAATACCATAGCTAATAAATTATATTCTAGACTTGTTTTATTTTTTGATTTCATAAAGAAATCTATTATAAATGAAACTAACATATATAATACTACTGGTAATATTGCAAATGTAATTTTATCAATATTTTCTTTGGACATATATTTGCTCATAAAATGTAATAATACTAGCAGTACAATAGGTGTTGGAAGGAGTAACCCAGTCAACCCTGCCAACGCACCTATATATCCACCTTCTATTTTACTTATTAACATAACTATTTGAGATATTGTTGGTCCTGGTAATAAATTTGATAATATCACCATATCTGAAAATTCTTCTTCATTAACCCATTTTCTATTATTTATATATTCATTTTTTATATATGGTATAGCACTTGCTCCTCCACCAAATGAAAGAAATGCAACTTTTAATCCTGATATTAAAATGTCTATATATTTAGTTTTATGTTCTCTCAAAATAATATCTCCTATAAATTATTATTACTTTTGATTTACAGCTGTTATTTCTATTTCAACTAATGCATCTTTAGGTAATCTTGCTATTTGAATAGTTGATCTTGCTGGGAATTGTGTTCCTTTGAAAAATTCACCATATACTTCATTCATTCCAGCAAAGTCATTCATATCACTTAAAAATACTGTTACTTTAACTATATCATTTAATGTTAATTGTGCTTCTGCTAATACTGCAGTTACATTTCTTAATACTTGTGTTGTTGCCTCAGTTATATTTCCATTAACCATTTCTCCAGTTGTTGGATTAATTGGTATTTGTCCTGATGCGTATAGAAAATCTCCTATTTTAACTGCTTGTGAATATGGTCCTAATGCTTCTGGTGCATCTTTCGAATTTATTATTTCTTTTTTCATATTTAATAACCTTCCTTCTATATTGTATTTTTTATTTTTGGTGTTCTAACACTGCTTTTACCCATCCAAAGAATAATGGATGAGGATTTGTTGGTCTACTTTTAAATTCTGGATGATATTGAACTGCAACAAAGTATGGATGATCTAGAATTTCGACTGCTTCCACATATTTACCATTTGGTGATGTTCCAACTATAGACATCCCATTTTCTTCAAATATTTCTCTATATTTATTATTAAATTCATATCTATGTCTATGTCTTTCATTTATATTTGCTTCTCCATAAACCTCACGTATTTTACTTCCTTCTTTTAAAACACATGGATATGATCCTAATCTCATAGTCCCCCCCATATCTTCTACACCTTCTTGTTCTTCCATAAGACTTATTATAGGGTATTTAGTATCTTTATCAAATTCTGTTGATGTTGCACCTTCGTATTTCAATACGTTTCTAGCAAATTCAATTGATGCCATTTGCATTCCAAGACAAATTCCAAAAAATGGTATTTTATTTTCTCTAGCATATGTTATGGCATCTAATTTACCTTCAATTCCTCTATCTCCAAATCCACCAGGTACAAGTATTCCATCATATCCTTCTAATACTGATACATCTAAATTTTCTGCTTGGATATAATCTATTTCAACTTTTGTATCTTGATTGAATCCTGCATGTTCTATAGATTCATTTATACTCATATATGCATCCTTCAATTCTACATATTTACCTACAACTGCTACTTTTGCTGTTTTATTAGGATTTTTAAATTTATCTATCATATTTTTCCATGCTTCTAATGATGGTTTTTCATTTTTTAATGATAAATATTTACATGCTACATCTGCTAATCCTAAATCTTCCATTAATACTGGTATTTCATATAATACTCCAGCATCATTTGCTTCTATTACTGCTTCTTCTTCTATATCACAAAATAGTGATATCTTCTTTTTAATACTTTGATCTACTGGATGTTCACTTCTAAGTACTATAATATCTGGAGAAATTCCTAAACTTTGTAACATTTTAACACTATGTTGTGTTGGTTTTGTTTTCAATTCTCCTGCTGCTTTCAAATATGGTAGTAATGTTACGTGTATATATAATATATTTTCTCTTCCTGCCTCTTTTTTAAACTGTCTTATTGCTTCAATAAATGGATCACTTTCTATATCTCCTATTGTACCACCTATTTCTGTTATAACTATATCTGAATTATTAGCTTCTCCTGCTTTTTTTATATTCTCTTTAATTTCATCTGTTACATAAGGAACTACTTGTACTGTTGCACCTAAAAACTCTCCTTTTCTTTCTTTAGAGATGATTTTTGACATTATTCTTCCTGTTGTAAGATTGTTATATTGTGTTAATGATTCATTTATAAATCTTTCGTAATGTCCTAAATCTAAGTCTGTTTCAGCACCATCATCTGTAACAAATACTTCTCCATGTTGGTACGGACTCATTGTTCCTGGATCAACATTTATATATGGATCAAATTTTTGTATAGTAACTTTATATCCTCTTTCTTTAAGTAATCTTCCAAGTGATGAAGCGGTAATTCCTTTTCCTAATGATGAAACAACTCCACCTGTTACAAATATGTATTTTCTATCTTTCTTTTGACATTCAGCCATGTTTATTCCTCCGTTTTATATTCATAATACACTAGATTAAATATTTTTAGATAAAATTTAAAAAATAAAAGAGACGAAAAAAAAAATATTTCGTCTCTTTTAGAGATTTTACTCGCTATCTTGTATTATAGTTTTAATTTATTTTACTGCTTTTTTATAAGCACCTTCTGATCCAAATACTGTTTGGATTTTTTCTTTGTAATAATCTCTCATGTAATCTTTTGCTGGTGCTAAATATTTTCTAGGATCAAATTCTCCTGGTTTAGTTCCAAATACTTCTCTTACTGCTGCAGTGAATGCTAATCTTCCATCTGTATCAACGTTTATTTTAGCAACTGCTGATTTTGATGCAGCTCTTAATTGAGCATCTGGTATACCTATAGCATCTGCTATTTTTCCACCATATTGATTTATTAAATCAACGAATTTTTTAGGTACTGATGAAGATCCGTGTAATACGATTGGGAATCCAGGGATTCTTCTTTCTATTTCTTCTAATATATCTAATCTTATTTTAGGGTCATCTCCAGGTTTAAATTTGTGTGCTCCATGTGATGTTCCTATAGCTATTGCTAATGAATCAACACCTGATTTTTTAACAAATTCTTCAACTTCGTCAGGTTGTGTATATACATGTGCTTCTGCTACTACGTCATCCTCTACTCCTGCTAATACTCCTAATTCTGCTTCAACTGTTACATCGTGTGAATGTGCAAAATCAGCAACTTCTTTTGATTCTTTTATATTTTCTCCGAATGAATGATGTGAAGCATCTATCATTACTGAAGAGAATCCATATTCTATACAATCTTTACATGTTGCAAAGT
>RRZU010566117.1_pt1 | contig 10916 bp, 11 predicted proteins | sample 2165561 | NCBI WGS metagenome assembly RRZU01 (sample SAMN10456909, study PRJNA506462) | wastewater metagenome | isolation source: wastewater sludge | place: USA: Moscow, Idaho | reverse complement strand
CCCCCTGACCCCCAGTCAGGTGCGCTACCAAGCTGCGCCACATCCCGTGGCATCGATTTTCAGTTGTTCGGGCCGATCAGAGCGGGGTAAACCCCTTGACCCCCAGTCAAGTGCGCTACCAAGCTGCGCCACATCCCGAACCGGTGTCGGTTTCACAACCGCTACCGACGGATGAGCATACACGGACACGGGGCTGGTTGTCGCATCGAGAGGCAACGACGCCGCATCCGCGCTCTCCTGTCGGCCGAATGGCAGTGCGCGCCGCCCGCGCGCCAACCCCCCAGCCTCGCGTCGGTCCCTGCGGCACTGGCGTTACCTCCCCTCGGTCTGTTCACCGTGGAAGGATGGCGGCATGGCTCATGACGAGGCGGTCGGTTACCACAACCTGAGCGGTGCCCCGCACCAGCACGGGCATCACCCTGCGGGGAGTGCGTCCCCCGCGCCGGGGCACGTCCATCACGACGGCGAGCATGCCTACGTCGATCCGGCGGACTTCTTCAACGCGCGCGCCCGAGAGTGGGATACCCCGCAGAAGGTCGCGTTCCTGCACACGATCGCCGAAGCAATCGCGGACGCCGTCCCCCTCGATCGAAGCTGGCGTGCTGTCGAGATCGGGGCGGGCACAGGGCTGCTGGGCGCCGAGATAGCCACCCGGATCCAGCATGTGGTGCTCACGGACGTGTCACCGGGCATGCTGGAGGTGGCCCAGGAGCGGGCCGCGTCCGCGCCTGAACGGCTCAGCGTCGCGCGTTACGACCTCACCGAGGGGCCGTTGGCGGAACCTGTCGACCTGATCGTGGCGTCAATGGTCCTGCACCATGTGGGCGACCTGGACGGCCTGCTGACCAACCTTCACGCCAGCCTGCGGCCAGGCGGCTGGGTGGCGCTCGCCGATCTGGATCCCGACCCCGACAACCACTACCACGAGGACGGGTTCGGCGGGCATCACGGCATCGACCGGGCTGCCCTGCAGGCGACGCTGCGCACCCTAGGTTTCGTCGGGCTCACCGAGCGCACCGTGGCGCAGCGCACCAAAGCCAAGGACGGCGTCGACTACGTGCACGACGTCTTCCTCGTGACAGGGCACCTGCCGCAGTCGCAGGGGTGCTGAGGGTCGCATCAGTGGAGCTAGGCGTCACGCGTTCATGCCGCGGGCCGCGACGTCCCAGCGCCCGACCAGGCGCCCGCCCGACAACACGGTGAACTCGTCCACCAGGTTGACCGCATTGCACGCATGATTAGGGACGACGCGCACGCTCGATCCCAGGGGCGGCAGCGCTTCACCGCCCAGATCGGCGACCGCGTGATGCTCCGACAAGAGGACGATGCGGGCCTGCGGGTGATCCAAGAGTCGCCCTGAACCGGACGCCCACGGCGCCTTGTCAGCACCCAGCACCTTCGAACCGGCATCCAGCACCAGGCGTCCGCCCGCATGGCTGACCGCCGTCGCGTGACAGGTCAACGCGATCTGGTCCGGCGAGCAGGCGCCCAACTCCCACTGCTGGGCGTCGTTGAAGACATACACACCGGGGCGGGTCTCCGTCAGCCCCTCCCCCGTCGCGGCCAGGCTAGGGCTGGAACCGCCGCTGATGATCGTGGGCTCGACGCCGTGGGCGCGCATCGCGGCTGCAGCCACCGCGAGCGCGGACGCCTCATCCGCAGCCGCCCGCAACCGAACCTCCGGGCCATAGCTGTGCCCCGGAAACGTGAACACGCCGGCCACCGGCAACCCTGCCTCCAGCGCCGCCGCGGCCAGTGCGCCCGCCGCGTCCGGCGCGACCCCGGAGCGGTGGTGGCCCGAGTCGACCTCGACGATCCCCTCCACCCCCACCCCGACCAAACGCTGCGCCGCCTCGACCGAATCGAAGCCGACCCGGACCGTCCCGGCGGACGCCAACCGCCGCAACCGGGCCACGCGGTCGCCATCGAGCCACAGCGGGTAAGCGATGAACACATCGTCGAACCCGGCCTGGGCGAACACTTCGGCCTCACCGATCGTCGCGACCGTGATGCCGCACGCCCCCGCCTCCATTTGGCGATGGCCGATCTCCGGGCTCTTGTGCGTCTTCACATGCGGACGCAACGCAAGCTGACGCTCGTGAGCCCACTGTGCGACGCGCTCGATGTTCGCATCGAGAACGGGGAGATCGATCGCGAGGAACGGCGTCGCGGGTACCTGCGGGGACATGCCCGCAACCTACCCCAGCCCGCTCAACGGTTGGCGCGCTTTTGCCGAGCCCGGACCTCGATGTTGATGGGGGTGCCCACGAACCCGAACTCCTCGCGCAGCCGACGCTCGACAAACCGCGTGTATTGCGGGTCCAGGCCGCCGGTGGTGAAGAGCGCGAAGGTGGGCGGGCAGTTGTGCGCCTGCGTCCCGAACAGGATGCGCGGCTGCTTGCCGCCCCGCACCGGGTGCGGATGCGAGGCCGCCACCCGCCCCAGGAAGCTGTTGAGCTGCCCGGTAGTGATCCGCGTCTCCCAGCCCTCCAAGGCGGCGTCGATGGCCTTACGTAGCTTGTCGACGTTGCGCCCCGTCAGTGCAGAAATGTTGACGTGCGGCGCCCACGCGAACGCCTGCACGTCCCGCTCGACCTCACGCTCCAGGTAGCGGCGACGCTCATCGTCGGTGAGATCCCACTTGTTGTAGGCCACCACCAGAGCCTTGCCCGACTCCTCGACCATCGTGAGCAGCTTCAGATCCTGGTCGGCGATCGACTCGGACGCATCAATAACCACGATGCACACCTGAGCCCGCTCGATAGCCTGCTGGGTGCGCAACGACGCGTAATACTCGTGCCCGGACGCCTCCTTGACGCGGCGGCGAATGCCGGCGGTGTCGATGAACCGGTACACCTCACCGTCCAGTTCGACCAGTTCGTCAACCGGGTCGACGGTCGTGCCCGCCATGTCGTTGACGACCGACCGCTGACGCCCGGTGAGCTTGTTCAACAAGGAACTCTTACCGACGTTCGGCTTGCCGATAATCGCGACGCGCGTCGGGCCGCCCACCTCCTCGAACTGCTCGGCAGGCGCCTCAGGAAGCGCCTGCAGGATCGCGTCCAACAGGTCACCAGAGCCACGCCCGTGCAGTGCAGACACCGCATACGGCTCGCCCAGCCCCAGATTCCACATGGCGGCGGCTTCGGATTCCAGGCGCGCGTCGTCCACCTTGTTGGCGGCCAGCACGACGGGCTTGCCGCTGCGCCGCAGGACCTTCACCACGGCCTCGTCCTCATCAGTGGTGCCCACGGTCGCATCCACGACGAACAACACGGCATCGGCAGCACCGATCGCCAGTTCGGCCTGGTCGGCGATCTGAGCCGCCATGCCTTTCGCGTCGCTGACCCAACCACCCGTATCGACGACGACGAAGTCGCGACCATTCCAGGTGGCGTCGTAGCTGACGCGGTCCCGCGTCACTCCTGGCATGTCCTGGACGACCGCCTCCCGGCGTCCCAGGATGCGGTTGACGAGTTGCGACTTGCCGACGTTGGGGCGTCCCACCACGGCAAGAACGGGTTTGGCGGTCATGAGATCTCCTTCGCGAGGGCGACGACGGCAAGGACGACCTCGTCGAGACTCAGATGGGTGGTATCAAGCAGATGGACGCCGTCAGCGGCGTGAGTGAAGTCCACCAAGGTGGAATCGTCGGCGTCGCGGCGCAGCACCTGATCGCGGAGTTGTTCCCCGCTCACCCGGCCGCCCAGTTCCCCCCCGCGCCGCTCCAGGCGCGCTTGCGGGGACGCCGTCAGCAAGATGCGCACGGGGGCGTCCGGGTAGATGACTGTGGTGACATCGCGGCCCTCAGCCACGCAGCCGCGAGGATCACGATCCATGAGGATGCGCTGACGCCGCACCAAGTCGGCACGGCACTCGGGCACGGTGGAAACCGCCGACACGTGCTGGGCGACGCGGGGCTCACGAATCTCGTCGGTGACGTCGCGCCCGTTGACGCGTACCCACCGATCGTCGGGATCCAAGGAGATGTCGATGTCCGCGCTCGTGGTGGCCGCGATCACCTGCTCCACGTCGCTCGGGTCGACGCCCGCGTCCAAGAACGCGACCGCGACCGCGCGATACATAGCCCCCGTGTCCAAGTAGGACAGGCCCAGAGCACGAGCCACCGCACGAGCCGTCGACGACTTTCCGGACCCGCTGGGTCCGTCGATAGCGATCACTTGGCGGTGCGGCACCCGCTCATCCTAGTGGAGGCCCGCCGCTCGCCCGCCCGTCGCCGGGTGCCCTAGGTGCGGACCGTCCAGCCGCGGTCGGTCATGGCCGTGGCCAGCACCCCGGACGCCGCAGGCTCCACGTGCACACCCAGCATGCCCACCGGACGACCCGGATCGTGCTCGATGGTGATGTCCTCCACGTTGACCCCGGCCATCTCGATGTCGGTGAACAGCCTGGCCAGCGCGCCGGGGGCGTCCGGAATCTCGATGACGACCTCCGCCCAGGCGCTCGGGGCGCTGCCATGCTTACCGGGCAACGCCTGCGTGCCGCGGCGTCCGCGAGCCAAGAACGCCTCGACGGCGTCTGGGTCGTCCAAGACGGCGATCAGCTTTCCCAGGTCCTCATGCAGTTCTTCCAACTCGACCCGCAGCGCGCCGCTGTTGGCCGCGATGATCTGTCGCCACAACTTCGGATCCCCGGCGGCGATGCGCGTCACATCACGCAACCCCTGGCCTGCGAGTTGGAGGTGCTCGGCGGGAACGTCGAGCAACCCACCGGCGACCAAAGCGCTCATGAGCTGAGGGATGTGGCTGACTTGCCCGACGGCCTCATCGTGATGCTGGGCCGCCATCGTGACCAGCCGGGCCCCACACATTTCGGCCAGGCGGCGCACCACGAGCACCGACTGCGCGGCGGAGGTGTCATGCGGCGTGATCACCCACGTGCGATCCACGAACAGATCAGGCGACGCGGTCAGCGGACCGTCCTTCTGTGAGCCCGCCATCGGGTGGGAGCCGCAGTACCGCGCCAAATCAACCCCGGTGGCGCGCAATTGGGCGAGCACCACGCCCTTGACCGACCCGACATCGGTGACGGTCGCGTTCGGGTACGTCTCCAGCGCTTCAGCGATCACCGAGGCGAGCGCGCCCGGGGGAACCGCGACGACGACAAGCTGATAGGCGGCCGGATCCAAGGAGGCCAGCGTTCCCGCACCGCGGGACGCGGCCACCACCGCATGACTGTAACGCGCATCCTGCAGATGCACCTCGACACCCGCGCGCGTCATGGCCTGAGCCACCGACGCACCCACGAGGCCCGTCCCCATCACCAGGGCGGGGCTCAACGAAACTTGGATCACTGGCCACACTTTAGCGACGCGCACGCGTCCAGCCGTCCCACGCCCATGGCACGCACCCGTGCGCGCTGCGTCCGACTCGCTCCAGGAGGGCTAGGCTCGCCAAGACACCGCACTCAATCAGAGGAGACCCGGGTGAACCGCGCCATGTCCATCGTGATCGACATTGTCTTGGTGGTGGTGTTCGCCGCGCTGGGACGCGCGAGCCACACCGAGGCACTCGACGTGGCGGGCATCAGCCGCACCGCCCTCCCCTTCGTGGCCGGGACGCTCATCGCCTGGATCGCGTTGACGCTGCGCAAGTCATCCGGCTCGTCGCTCTCCGCGGGGGCCTTCGTGTGGGCCCTCACGTTGATCGGGGGCATGCTGTTTCGCGTCCTGCTGGGTGACGGAACTGCCGTGGCCTTCATCATCGTGGCTGCCGTCACGTTGGCGTTGTTCCTGCTGGGATGGCGCCTGATCCTGTGGCTGGTCCAGCGCCGCACTTCAGCAACACAGCGCTAACTGCGCCCCGCCCAGGGGTGCACTCGGCGGCGCGTCAGAGGGGTTCAGGGCGCGGCAACGACTTCCCGCGCGTGCGCGACGCCCTCGTGTTCAGCCTCAAGGTGGACGATGTGGAGTTGAAGACGAGGATCCAACGAGGAGCCGCCCAGTTCGACGATGCGGTCACCGACATGCCACTCAAACCAGGGGAAACCCGCGCCCTCGCGGCGCGAGACCGGGCCGAGTCGCTGCGTCAGCGCCTGCACCAGAGCATCGCGCGCCTCCGACGTGCCCACGCCGCCCCACAGGTACCACCCCACCCCCCGCAGTGGCGCATCGGGAACATCCCCCTCACGCGACCAGCAGATTTCGGCGTCCCCCCAGCCGAGAATGCCGCCACCCCACTGCGACCAGGACCCCACGGCCCGAGTCGGACTCATGCCCAACTCCTCAAACCAGGCGTGGCGCTGAACCTCCCCTTGAGGCCAGGCTTCGGTCACCACACGCACGGCGAGGTCGATGATTTCCTGCGGGTCGGGTTCCACAACGTCGCAAGATACCTCGCTAGTTGATGGGGAAACAGTCCCCTGAAGAGGGACTCATTTGCCAACCTGACGAGGGGTTTCGTGCTCGGGACTCGTGACGAAGGCAGACATGCCAAGCTGAGAGCATGTTCGTCGCGACGTATGGTCGGCCGACAGCACCCGCCGTCCTGCTGCTCCATGGGGCGGGTATCGCCGGGTGGATGTGGGCGCCCGTCGTCGCTACCCTCGCGACCCGCTGCCACGTCATCGTCCCGGATCTTCCCGGTCACGGCGCCAGCGCCCACGAACCCTTCATCGGGCTGGATGACACTGTCGAGGAACTCGCCGCGCTTCTTCCTGGCGCCACGGACGTCGTCGGATTCTCATGGGGCGGCCAGGTCGCCTTGTCACTCGCCGCCAAGCACCCGGCTCAGGCCCGCTCGGTGAGCGTCATCAGTTCACTCGTCCGACCGTTGCGAGGCGCCGCGCTCCTAGACCCCCTCGTCAAAGCGACACTCCCCCTGGCTCGGCGGCGCTGGTTCGCGCACCTTCAAGGGGTCAGCATGGGCGTCCCCGCATCCATGATGCAGGACTACATCGAGAGTTCCCTCACCGTCGATCCCAGCGCGCTGACGGGCGTCCTGGCGGCCAACAACCGCTACGTCCTCCCCGAGACGTGGTCGGACTACCGGGGGCGGGTCATGGTGGCCTACGGCAGTGCCGAACCACGGAGCGTGCGGACCTCCAGCACCGCGCTGCACCTCAGCGCACCACAGTCACAACTGGTTGAGGTGCTCGGCGCCCACCACGACATCCCGTTCCGGATCCCCGAGTGGCTCGCCGACCGGATTCATTCCCCAGCCTGAGCCGCCTGCTCGGCGGTCTGCACCCACGGTGGGCGAGGCCCGTGATAGTCGATCCCGTACGCGCCAGGCGCCGGACGCCTCCGCTTGCGGGGCGCCACCGCACCGGGAGCCAGCCGCCTGACGAACAGCAAAAAGCCGGTGTGCCCGCTTGTGGAATGCCCTGGGCGAATCGCGAGCCCCTCCGCGTGCCAGTCGCGCGCGGTGTACTCGCGCATCACCGGCTCGGTGAACCCGCCATGCGTGCGTAGCGTGTCGGCGGTGCGACCCAACTGCGTCGTGGTGGCGACGTAGCAGCACAACACCCCACCTGGCACCAGCCGCTGCGCGACGGCGTCCACGCAATCCCAGGGCGCCAGCATGTCCAAGATGACACGGTCGACCTCTTCGGGGCCGATCGCTTCGGCCAGATCACCCAGCCGCACCTGCCACCCGGCAGGTTCCTCCCCGTAGAAGGCGCGGACGTTGCGCCGCGCCACATCGGCGAACTCCGAACGCCGCTCGTAGCTGAACAACTGCCCCGTGGGGCCGATCGCCCGCAGCAAGGCAATCGAGAGAGCCCCCGACCCCACACCCGCCTCAAGGACGCGGGCACCAGGGAAGATGTCGGCCTGCATGAGGATCTGCGCGGCGTCCTTGGGGTAGATCACCGCCGCTTCGCGCGGCATCGACACCATGATGTCGTGCATCAAGGGGCGAAACACCAAGAACTGGTCGCCCCCCACCGACGTGGCGACTGCCCCCTCCGGTCCGCCGATCAGGTCGTCGTGCCGGATCCCACCCTTGGTGGTGTGGAACATGCCCCCGGCGCGAAGCACGACCGAATGGCGGCGTCCCTTCGCATCGCTGAAGGTGACCCGCTCACCTTCACGCAGGGGTCCGGTCGAGATGGGTGAGGTAGCGGTCACGCGCGCAGGCTCCAAAGTCCGAGTTGCCAGGCAGGCCCAAACGGCTGCCCCTGAAGGGTGACGCCGGGGCCGAGCAGCATGGTCTCGGCGGCCAGCGACTGCGGCAAGACGGTGAGGTCCGCCGCGGCTTGTTGTTGAATCTCCGCGAGCAGGGCCAGCCTGGTCGCCGCATCTGAGGTGGAACGGGCGTTGCGAACCAGGTCAGCCACCTTCGCTTGGGATCCCGGCAACGGGTCGTCGACGTAGGGCTGAAGCCAGCCCAACGCGGTGTTCACCCAGGCCGGCCGGTCCGTGAGGATCAGATCGGCATTCATGTTGTCGGGCTGCAGCAGAACAGAAACCCCGGCACTTTCCTCCAGCCGGTCGCGCAGAAGGCCTGCAAGGTCACGCTCCCCCGGCGCCGCGGAGGTGAAACCGAGCGTCAGGCGTAGCCGCTGGGCGCCGATGTCGGGGATCTGAGCGGTTCCCCCGGCCGGGAACGAAGCGACCGATCCGGTCACCTGGGGCGGGATGATCGATGCCGCGCTGCGGTCTGCTTGCAGCGCCGCCGCCACCGCCGCGCGCACCTCGCTGTTGTCCCGGTAGGGGGCCGCAGGGTTGACGATGACGCGCTGCAACCGCACCTGCGGGAGCGGCACCTTGGTGAAGCCGGAGCGCGTCACTCCGCCGCCCTCGGCCATCTCCGCAGACAACCGTTCCAGGGCGGCCGCATTGAGGCTGCGCCACACCACATCCGTCGTGCCCGCGGTCACGCTCTTCTCGGCGGCGGCGCTGTCGGGCGCGAACGCAAGTTTGATCTCGTCCAGCACCCCCGTGAGTGCACCCTTGTAGCGCGGGAACCGCTCAAAGACGAGGTGATCGGACGCCGTCGTGACAAGCGCGTAGGGGCCCGATCCGACTGCCTGGGCGTCATTGGGCCGCACGGCGTCGGGATCGTAGATTTCTTCGTCGACGATGCTCGCGGCCGGGGTCGCCAGCGCGTACCCGAACTGGGTGTCGGCGTACTTCAGATCGAACCGGACGGTGTGGTCGTCGACCACCTCCACCCGCTCCAGGCTGTCGAAGAGCTGGATCGAACTGCTGGGCACGTTGAGCCGGTAGGCGCGCTCGATACTGAACTTCACATCGGACGCCGTCAAGGCGTGCCCGTTCTGGAAGGTCAACCCCACCGGAAGCTGGCACTCATAGCTCGTCGCGGACGTGTAGAGGCAGTCGGTGGCCAGGTCGGGTTTCAAGTCCGCCTGGTCGGGATGGACGACCATGAGCCGGCTGAACGTGTTGAGCGCGACGATCGCGTCGGCGGACGTCGTTGCGGCTGCCGGATCGTAGGTGCCCGGCACCTCCGTGGTGGTGACGGTGAAGGGGCGCTTGACCGACGGCGTCGGGCTGGGCGTCCCCGGATCCGCAGGGGCCCCGGTGCAACCCGCGAGCGTGAGTGCCAGAACCGATCCGACCGCTATCCAGGCCTTATGCATGCCGCGCCTCCCGCCACAGTTTCGTCACAGACTCCCAGGTGAGCCCTTCCAGCGTCGGAATCAGTATCCGCCGTGGTCCGGGCTGGATGTCTTGCTCGAACGGAATCCCCAGCGTCGGCATCCCCGCGTTCTGTGCCGACAATGTTCCAGGAATCGAGTCCTCCAGCACGAGGCAGTCCAGCGGTGCGACGCCCAGCGCTGACGCCGCGCTCAGGTACGGTTCGGGGTCCGGTTTGCCGCGAGTCACCTGATCCCCGCCGATGATGACGGCGAACGACCCCTCAGGCAGGGTGTCAACGACCTGCCGCAGCACCGAGGTGAACGACATGGACACCAGGGCGCACGGGACGCCGACCCGACGTGCGGTCGCGAGGAGATCAGCCGCCCCCGGCCGCAGGGCGACGCCGGAGGCCACCATGTCGTCCAACGCGTACGCGTTGAGGATCTCGGCATAGTGGTCCGCGTCGAGATCCTCGCGCCCGGCGATCCTCAGGAGCGTGCGTGCGCTGTCAGCCAGGGCCAGGCCGACGAGGCTGCGAGCTGTCGCCTCATCGATCGGCGGGCCGCCCAGTTCGGCGACCAGTCGTGACTCTGCTGCATGCCAGGACGGCTCGGAGTCGACGAGCGTCCCGTCGAAATCCCACAACAGCGCGGCAGGACCCGGCACGGTGGCGGCCTGCCCCGAGGGGGTCACAGCGTCGCGATCGTCCTCAGCGGGCATTGAAGTACTTGGCCTCCGGGTGATGGACGATGAGCGCGTCCGTGGATTGCTCAGGATGCAACTGCAACTCCTCGCTGAGCGTCACCCCGATCCGCTCAGGCTCGAGCAGTGCCACCAGCTTGGCACGATCGGCCAACTCGGGGCAGGCGGGATAACCAAAGCTGTACCGCGATCCGCGGTAGGCCTGGTCACGGATCATGGCGTCCACGTCCACGTCGCCCCTCAGCCGGAGATCCTCGCGGACGCGGGCATGCCACATCTCCGCGAGCGCCTCGGTGAGTTGGACGGACAGTCCGTGCAGTTCGAGGTAATCGCGATAGGCGTTGCCTTCGAACAACACCGCCGTTTCCTGAGCGATCCGCGACCCCATCGTGACGAGCTGGAACGCGATGACGTCGGGCCCCAGTTCGGCCGCCTCCTCCTCGTCGCGGAAGAAGTCGGCCAGGCACAGCCGACGATCCCGCGTCTGCCGGGGGAACGTGAAGCGCTGAATCTCCCGCTGGGGATCGGCGGGATCACCGACGATCAGGGTGTTGCCGACCGCATGCACGGGCCAATAACCGTAGGTGACGGCGAACTCGGCCAGCCCCTCGGTGGCGATCCGGTCCAGCCAGGAGCGCAACCGCGGGAT
>RRZU011382972.1_pt1 | contig 10917 bp, 10 predicted proteins | sample 2165561 | NCBI WGS metagenome assembly RRZU01 (sample SAMN10456909, study PRJNA506462) | wastewater metagenome | isolation source: wastewater sludge | place: USA: Moscow, Idaho | reverse complement strand
TAATCTATCTGCAGGTATATTTTGGCGGAAGTTTATTTTCGGTAGTTTACAATATGTCGGCGGGTGTTCTGAATGCCGTGGGCAATTCCAGACGTTCCCTGGTATACCTGATGATCGCGGCGATTTCAAATATATTCCTGGATCTGATCATGGTTGTCGGACTGAAGCTTGGAATCGTTGGCGCGGCACTGGCTACAGATATCAGTCAGTTGATATCATGCATTTTTATATGGGGATTTCTGATCAGAAGTGAAGATGTATATAAGTTGAAGATTAAGGAGATCCGATGCTATGATCATCTGCTTTCGAAGATCATCCGCATCGGAATCCCGACAGGAATCCAGAATATTGTAATTTCGCTTTCAAACCTGATCGTGCAGGCAAGTGTGAATAGTTTTGGAGCGACAGTTATGGCCGGTTTTGCAGCTTATATAAAAATCGATGGATTTAATATCCTGCCGGTACTGAGTATCAGTATGGCGGCAACTACATTTGCCGGACAGAATATTGGTGCAGGGAAAGCAGACAGGGTCAGAAAAGGAATGTACATATCCACAGCAATGGGTGCCGGGTATTCTGTGATAACCGGAATTGTGCTGCTGATATTCGCTCCGCAGGTAATCGGAGTCTTTACGACGAACCATAAGGTGGTGGAATATGGTGTATATATTATGAAATATTTCTGCCCGTTTTACTGGATGCTTGGAATCCTGCATGTGCTTGGCGGAACGATCAGAGGAACCGGCAAGACGATGCAGGCCATGATTGTATTTCTGGTATCATTATGCGGATTCCGTGTGATGTGGATTGCAGGAACCATGGCATGGGCAAAGAGTCTCGGCCATGTGATGATGTGCTATCCGACCTCATGGCTTTTGGGCATGCTTTTGATGATTCTGTATGTCTGGAAAGGAAACTGGATGGTTTTAAGGACGGAAAAGATATAGACAAATGCAAAAAAAGTTTGAAGATAAAAAGATGTCTTCAAACTTTTTTTGACCTATAGCTGATCTTTTTCGAAGAAATCAGACACATAAAGGTCTAAAAAATAAAAAAAAGAGGTTTTTGGTATCGAAATCATTGACAAACGACATGTTGTGATTTATTTTTTAGATAGAGCCAAAAAAGGGAGATTATTTATGAATAGGAATATTATGATACAGACACTCAGAAGATTTAAAGTCACATCAGGATATAAAGGATACTATTATCTGTTGGATGCTGCAGATATCATCAGTGGATTCCATACAAAAGAAAAGCCGTTTGCGACACAGAATGATATATATATCCCGATAGGAGAAAAACACGAAACCAGTTTTTATAATGTGGAACGCGGGATACGTGTAGTCGTTGATAAGTGTTGGAAAGAAGATAAAGAACTTATGATGGAGATCCTTGGTTACCATGCGATCAAGTGCCCAAGTAATTCTGAATTTCTGGATGCATTTACATTTTTCTGCGAAAACCGGTAAAAGAGGTATCTTCCCTTGTTTCATCATATTTTTTATGATAAGATAATGAGCATAATGTATAGTTAAAACCTAAGGAGGACACCATGGGAGAAGAAACAACAGTTTCCAAAAATTTTATTGAACAGGAAATAGATAAAGATCTTGCAGAAGGAGTATACAGTGAAGTATGTACGAGATTTCCGCCGGAACCGAACGGATATCTGCATATCGGACATGCGAAGTCGATTCTTCTGAATTCAGGACTTGCAAAGAAATATAACGGAACCTTTCATTTGAGATTTGACGATACGAACCCGATGAAAGAAGATATGGAATTCGTAGAGTCCATTAAAGAAGATGTAAAATGGCTGGGTGCCGACTGGGGAGATCATCTTTATTTTGCATCAGACTATTTTGACCAGATGTATGAGTGTGCAGTAAAGCTGATCAAAAAAGGAAAGGCATTCGTCTGTGACCTGACAGCGGAAGAAATGCGTGAATACCGCGGAACCCTGACAGAGCCTGGAAAGAACAGTCCGTATCGTGACCGTCCGATAGAAGAGAATTTAAGACTTTTCGAAGAGATGAAAGACGGAAAGTATCAGGATGGAGAGAAAGTTCTGCGTGCAAAGATTGATATGGCATCGCCGAATATCAACATGCGTGATCCGGTCATCTACCGTGTTGCTCATATGACCCACCACAGAACCGGCGACACCTGGTGCATTTATCCAATGTATGACTTTGCTCATCCGATTGAGGATGCTATCGAGGGAATCACACACTCCATCTGTACACTGGAATTCGAAGACCATCGTCCGCTTTATGACTGGGTCGTTCGTGAGCTGGAATACCCACATCCGCCGAAACAGATTGAATTTGCGAAACTGTATCTGACCAACGTCGTAACAGGTAAACGTTATATTAAGAAACTGGTTGAAGACGGAATCGTAGACGGATGGGATGATCCACGTCTTGTTTCCATCGCAGCTCTTCGCAGAAGAGGCTTTACACCGGAATCCATCAAAATGTTCGTAGATCTCTGCGGTGTCTCCAAAGCAAACAGCTCCGTAGACTATGCAATGCTTGAGTACTGTATCCGTGAAGACCTGAAATTAAAACGCCCTCGTATGATGGCAGTTATGGATCCAATCAAGCTCGTGATCGACAACTATCCGGAAGGACAGGTTGAATATCTCGATGCTCCGAATAACATGGAAAACGAAGCACTTGGAACCCGTAAGATTCCATTCAGCGGTGAATTATATATTGAACGCGATGACTTCATGATCGATCCACCACGTAAATATAAGAGACTTTTCGTTGGTACAGAAGTACGTCTGATGAATGCTTATTTTGTAACCTGTACAGGATATGAAGCAGATGATGACGGTACAGTACGAGTTGTACATTGTACTTATGATCCGGCAACAAAAGGCGGAAACGCTCCGGACGGACGTAAAGTAAAAGGAACGATTCACTGGGTAGAAGCTACAAATGCCAAAGAAGCAACTGTACGTCTTTACGAAAACATTGTAGACGAAGAAAAAGGTGTATACAACAAAGAAGATGGTTCTCTGAACGTAAATCCAAACTCTCTTACAACTGTCACTGCTTATGTTGAGCCGGCTCTTATGGAAGCAAAAGGCTATGACAGTTTCCAGTTTGTAAGAAACGGATTCTACTGTGCAGATATTCATGATTCTAAAGAAGGTGCTCCGGTATTTAACCGTATCGTATCTCTGAAGAGTTCTTTCAGACTTCCTAAATAAACACAACTATTTCAAGAGAGGCAGACCATAAAGGTCTGTCTCTCTTTTTAACATAAAAAACTGCCGTCCTACAAATGCAGTGCATTCATAAAACAGCAGTTCTACTTATCCATGAAGGATTATTTATTCCTCTTCTGTATCTTCGTCTTCTTTTTCTTCTTTGATCACTTCTTCAACAGCCTCTTCTGCATCTGCTGTATCAGCAGTTTCTTCTACTGCTTTCTCTACAGCTTCTTCTGCTTCATCCCAGGATGCAAAATCTTCGCTTGTTTCTTTCTTTTCTTCTTTCTCAGCAGTTTCTTCTTCGCCTGTCTCATCTTCGAAATCATCATCGAAGTCATCAAAATCATCTAACGAATCTTTCTTCAGTACAAGTGCTGCGATAGCTCCTGCCGCAGCGGCAGCTACCGCTCCAACTGCTACATATCCCCAATATTTATTGATCTTTGCCATATTATGCTTCTCCTTTCATACTTTCATATCCAAGAGAACTCTCTTTGATATTCCAATGTGATATTGTTATAATATTACTACTTTTATCCAAAAAAGGAAAGGGAAAAGTGTTTCTGTGCATAACAGAACATCACTTTTGTACAGGTGCAGAAAAATTGCGTATTTTTCCACGGATACGCTGCAGCGCATTATCAATTGATTTCGGTGTTTTTCCCATAATCTCTGCAATCTTCACATACCCGTATCCCCGGAGATAATAATCCAGGACTTTATTCTCCATCGGACTTAAAACTTTCGTGATCTCGCGTTCCAGAGTTCTTGTACTTTCCTGATCAATAATAAGTGCTTCCGGATCTTCTGACCAGGACCCCTCGAGATGATCAGACTCATTCTCATCACTCAATGAAACATACGAATTCAGCGGCTGATGCTTTTGTCTGTTGGAATTTTGAACTGCACTGTAAAGCTGCCGGTCAATACACAGACTCGCAAACGTACGAAAAGAAGTTTCTTTATCTGCCTGATAATTCTGAATTGCCTTAAAAAGACCGATCATGCCCTCCTGAATCAGGTCATCTGTCTCTCCCCCGATCAGGAACATGGCTCTTGCCTTTTTGCGGACAAATTCTTTATATTTTTCCATCAGGTAATCCGAGATTTCCGTCTCTCCTTCTCGCAGCCTGACAATCAGTTCCTCATCACTGTACTGGTCATAACGGCCCATATAAGTTTCCCCTTTATTTACCTGCTTTTGCCAGTCGCTGTCTTACAATCTCATATGCAAGGACCCCTGCTGCCACAGAAGCATTCAGAGAATCTATATCACCTTTCATTGGTATGGATGCAGTAAAATCACATGCTTCTCTTACCAGACGGCTGACACCTTCTCCTTCATTTCCGATCACAAGTCCCATTGGTCCTGTCAGATCAAGGTCATACATAGTCTCACCACCCATATCCGCACAAACAAACCAGATGCCTTTTTCTTTAAGTTCTTCAATTGTTCTTACAATATTTGTCACCTTGGCAACTGGTGTATAATTGATCGCACCGGCGGAAGTCTTTGCTACTGTAGAAGTCAGTCCCACTGCACGTCTTTTTGGAATGATCACTCCATGCGCTCCTGCAAGATTTGCGGTACGGATAATTGCTCCAAGATTATGCGGATCTTCCACATTATCCAGAATAATAAGGAACGGTGCCTCACCTTTTTCCTCTGCTCTTGCAAGAATTTCATCCACGGTACTATAATCATAAGCAGCAACCTGCGCAATCACGCCCTGATGTGCATGCGTCTCACTGAGCTGATCAAGTCTCTCTTTGCTTACATAGTTAATAATGGTGTCTGTCTTTCGTGCCTCTCTCGCGATCGTTCTTACCGGACCATCCTGACAGCCATCCAGAATAAAAAGCTTGTCTACGCATTTGCCAGAACGGAAAGCTTCCAGCACCGCATTACGTCCTTCTATCTGTTCACTCATAATCTGTCCTCTCCGATTCCCATACGGACCAAAGTGAGCATCCGTGTGTAATCCTCTTTCAAATATAAATATCCCATCAGAGCCTCAAATCCTGTTGCTCTGCGATAATCTGCCATCGTCGCATGTTTCGCCATTGTCGGAGAATGTGCATTACGCCCTCTCCGATAAACACTCAGTTCTTCCGGTGTCAGTTCCTCTTCAATGACTTCCATGATCGCAGACTGTGCTCCAGCCTTTACGAGACTGCTCGCTTTTTTGTGAAGACGGTTTACCGGACAATTTCCCTTCTTAACAAGTATTGTCCGAATAATAAGTTCATAAACTCCATCTCCGATATATGCCAGTGTCAGCGGAGAATAACTCCGCAGATCCTGGTCTTCCAAATGAAACAGTTCCTTCAGCTGTATCAGATTCGTTTCCATTTTACGCCCTCGCGAGTGTCTTTCAGCTCAATCCCCTTATCCAGGAGCAGACCTCTGATCTCGTCAGCTCTTGCAAAATCTTTAGCCTTTCTGGCCGCCTGACGCTCTGCGATCAGGTTTTCGATCTCTTCATCAAGGATTTCTTCTTTCTTCTCAAGAGTCAGTCCGAGAACATCACAGAGTTTTGTCATAACTTCAAGTGTATGTCCTGCAAATTCTTTTGAGCTGCCTTCCTGTACATTGGTATTTGCAAATTTAACAAGCTCAAATACTGCTGCAAGTGCATCTGCTGTATTGAAATCATCATCCATGGATTCTTCAAATTTTGTTACAAATGCAGCTTCTTCCTGCATCAGTTTCTTCTCGTCCTCTGTTGCTTCCTGTACGGTTGCTGCTGCCTGACGGTCACGAAGTCTTGCTGCTGCTTCTGTAATTCTCTCAAGCGCATTTTTTGATGATTCCATCAGATCTGCACTGAAATTCAGCGGACTTCTGTAATGTGCATTCAGCATGAAGAAACGAAGCACCTGCAGATCATACTGCTCTCCGATCTCGCGAACTGTACGGAAGTTTCCGAGAGATTTTGACATCTTACGGTTATCGATATTCAGGAATGCATTGTGCATCCAGTATTTTGCAAATGGAACTCCATTGCAGCATTCACTCTGTGCAATCTCATTCTCATGATGAGGGAATACAAGGTCCTCACCACCGGCATGAATATCGATCTCCTCGCCCAGGTATTTCTTGGACATAACGGAGCATTCAATATGCCATCCCGGTCTTCCGTCGCACCATGGAGATTTCCAGAACGGTTCCCCTTCTTTCTTTGGTTTCCAGAGTACGAAGTCAAGCGGATCTTCTTTCTGATCTTCACCGGATACCTGCAGGGAACGGAATCCTGACTGCAGATCATCCAGATTTTTATGTGAAAGTTTACCGTATTCTTTAAATTTCTTTACACGGAAGTATACAGTACCATCGGCTACCGGATATGCATATTCTTTGTCGATCAGTGTCTGGATCATATCGATCATTCCGTCAATCTCCTGCGTCGCAAGCGGATGTGTGGTGGCCGGTTTTACATTCATTCCAGCCATATCCTTCTTGCATTCGGCAATATAACGCTGTGAGATTTCCTCTGCGCTCACACCTTCTTCAATTGCTTTTTTGATGATTTTGTCATCTACATCTGTAAAGTTGGATACATAATTCACATCATATCCTTTATATTCCAGATAACGGCGTACCGTATCAAAAATAATCATCGGTCTTGCATTTCCGATATGGATCAGATTGTACACTGTTGGTCCGCACACATACATACGTACCTTTCCCTCTTCCAGAGGTACAAATTCTTCTTTTCTTCGTGACATTGTATTAAAAAGTTTCATGTCTCTTTCCTCCGATATATTACTTCTTAACAGAATCCCAGAAAACTGTTCCCTGCAGATCAGTCCTGTTTCTCGATAAGAAGGCAGATTGCCTGAGAAGCAATCCCTTCTCCTCTTCCGGTAAATCCGAGTCCTTCTTCTGTCGTTGCCTTTATATTGATCTTTGATTCCGGAATTCCAAGTGCATCTGCCATATTTTTGCGCATCTGCGGAATATGTGGTGCCATTTTCGGCTTCTGTGCAATCACTGTTGCATCAATGTTTCCTACTGCATATTCCTGCTTCCTAAGCAGTTCCGCCACATGAACCAGCAGTTTAATACTGGAAATCCCCTTATAAGCCGGATCTGTATCTGGAAAATGTTTGCCGATGTCTCCAAGTGCAGCGGCTCCAAGCAATGCATCCATAACTGCATGAATCAATACATCTGCATCAGAATGTCCAAGGAGTCCCTTTTCCCACGGAATATCTACTCCACCCAGGATCAGTTTCCGTCCTTCCGTCAGTTTATGAACGTCATAACCCATTCCAACTCTCATAATCATTCTCCTTCTGCCTGACCGGCAACACCAGACCGTAGCAATGCATACATCAGTTTCTCACAGGTATCCGGATCTCCTTCTTTGATCTGTGTCTCTGATATCTTTCTTTCGGTCAGATATGTATCACTGCTGTTCACTCTTATCGCTCCGGAAAGGTTCAGTTCTGTCGGCGCGTTTGCAAAAATATCCGTATCTGCATATACGGCAATTGGTGCTTCCGCGGCTATCATTTTTTTCTGACCATTCCAGACCATCTCTGCTTCTGTAGATACAAAGCCTTCAGCACTTGCTGCTGTGGGGACGGAAATAAAAGGAATTTTATATTGAAAAGCCACATACCTGCTGATATCGTGCACAGTACCCGAACCAACAGCCAGAATCAGATCAATATCCTCATCCATATAGTTCTCAACAATTTCGATTGCATGCTGATCTGCCTGAAGATCATCCGCATCCAGAACCAGAACCTGACATCGGTCAAAAATATCTTCCATAAGTTTCTCCGTTGCCTTACACGTATTTGTGTCACAGATCAGAAGCGGAGATATATATTCTTTAAGAAATCCCTCTGACATAGCTTCTTCAAGCGCATTTACAGCTCCTGGTTCAATCAGTATTTCCTTTATTTCATGGTGCATTTTCCCGTCCCCGCAAGGTCGGGCAAAGTCATCTGCATCGACTCGCATTTATTTCTCTCCTCCTGTATTTACTGTCATCTGCCATCATTCAGCACTGTCATGTCAGCAGACAAAAAACCTATTTTATTACAATCCGTTATTATACATGATTTTCCGGAAAAAATCAACGAAAGCCATCGTACACAGCAACTACAGATTCAGATAATTATAGACAACTCTGGATATGTTTCGAATGTTGGCGATTGCATTGGACGCATTCTCCGACATCACACACAGAATATATGTTGTTTTTGTTCCATATACAATTGCGATATCATGCTGGTCTTCATCCGTCTCACCGGTCTTATTAGCAGTTGGAACGTCTACACCAAGTCCTTCCGGAATCTTAGATGTATTCTGCTGATTTTTCAGGAGATCCAACATCTCTTCTGATGCCTCTTTGCTCACACATTCTCCTCTGTAGATCCGTTCAAGAAGTTTTCCACAGTCTGTAACTGTTGTCTGATTATGCCCACCAAGTGTAATGAGTTTCGATGCTGACGGATGCAGTGTGCTCTGATAACTGGTCTTCGTATATCCCTCTTTTTTCAGATATTTATTTACCTGTTTTGCCCCATCTATAAAATCATATGTATCTGACTGCAATCTTCCCAGTTCATTACAGGATTCATTATCGCTGACCGTGATCATGTTCCACAGAAGTGTATTCACTTTGTCCTGTACTTTTGTATTATCCACTGTTGTTTTCATCTGTGCAGCTTCATTTTTCAGAACATCATCCATATCCTGATATGTTTTTGCCATAACAAATGCTTTGATCAGACTTGCCGAGTATAATGGTTTATCATTCAGTGCAAAATCTTCATTACTCTCAAGATCTTTTACATAAACGCTCCATTCCCCGTCATATCCGGAAATCATGGCTTCCAGCTGTGGTTTCAACGTATCGATACCAAGATTTTCCAGACCGGTCACCTTGCCAGTCTCATCTACCGGAAATCCATCTTCTGTCATGCCGGCTTCCTGCACCAGCACTCCATTTGTTCCTCCAAAATAATAAAGCCCGGAAAACTTCTGTCCGTTCGAAGTCATTTCCAATTCATGTGTTCCCGGTTCCGTGACCATTTTGCCATTTTCGTCAAAATAATAATAACCGTCATAGGTTGTTTTATCGACCGTATAATTACTGATATAGCGCACCTGCGGTGCTGCCGTCAGTTTACCCAGATTATTGACCATATAGTATCCGTCAAATTCCACTGGCTCTTCTGCATTATCTGGATTTTCTGAGCAGCTGAGTTTTGTGAGCTTCACCATATGTGAACTGCCAGCCTGAAAGCAGCCACTTTCATCATGATAATAAAAGCCATCCAAAACGGTTCCATCTATTTTGACATGATCAAAATAATGAACTGCTGCTGTATCGTCCTTACTTCCATCATCTTTCAGACAGTAAAATCCATCACTTTTCATCAGATACTTTTCTGAACCATCCTTGATCGGACGAATCTGTGCTTCATCCGTTACAGAAAGCATGCTGCTTGCCGATACCGGCAGTATCCCTGACATTCCCAATGTCATTACAGTCAGTCCAGCTGTCAAAAATTTCCATCTTCTCAAACTGTTTCCAGTTTTCATCTATTTCTCCTTTTTTGTATATTCTTTCTGATGCTTTGTTCACAGTATTTTCAATCTCTTCTGCATCTTCTTTTCAATAGTAATTGAACATAGTATACCTGATATTTTCTTTCTGTCAAGCAAACATATTTTGTCAGATTCCCGGCATCTTCTTTCTACCAGTTTATTTCTTTTCTTCCATTTTCCAGAAAGCTCCAAGCTGCTGTTCTACATTTTCCAGAATGCAGACAGCCGCATCATTCCATTCTCGGGGAAACAGCATCCTGTAGTCCCGACCTGTAAATCTTTCATCCATCAGAAGAATCGTCCCCCTGTCTTTTCTGGTCCGTATGACTCTGCCTGCTGCCTGTAATACTTTGTTCATTCCGGGATAACGATACGCATAATCAAACCCCTGCTCTCCTTTTGCATCATAATATTCTTTCAGGATTTCGCGCTCACAACTCACCTGTGGCAGACCAGTTCCAATGACAGCCGCTCCAATCAGACGATTTCCGATCAGGTCGATTCCTTCTGAAAAAATCCCTCCCATCACGCAGAAACCTACAAGCGTATCTGCACTTTCTTCTGTAAATTCTTCAAGAAATTCCTCTCTTTCTCTTTCCGTCATTGAAGCATGCTGACAGATACATCTCACCCATCCCGAGGAAAATTCCTCCTGATAAACCTGCCATACATCATCCATCAGCTTATAAGATGGAAAAAACACCATATAATTTCCTTTTTTCTGCCAGCTCATTCTTGCAATATATTCCGCGATCTTTCGGTATTCTTCATATCCTCTTCTGGTATACCGACTGCTCACATCCCTGCAGATCAAAAGGCATCTGTTTTTCTGTTCAAACGGAGATTCCACATACATCCCAAAATTTTCTTTCCTTGTGCTCAACATCCTGCTGTAATATTTGAGCGGCAGCAAAGTTGCGGAAAAAAATACCGTGCTGATTCCTTTATCCAGGAATTTCTGCAGATTTCCCGCAGGATTGACGCAAAACAGCTTCATATAAAATCCGCCATCTTCTCCGACTGCCGTATAGACTACATAATTTTCATCCACCAGTTCTGATATATTCAAAAAATCCCGCACTGTGAAATAAAAATCAAGAATCCCATCCGTCACTTCCTG
>RRZU012905185.1_pt1 | contig 10918 bp, 2 predicted proteins | sample 2165561 | NCBI WGS metagenome assembly RRZU01 (sample SAMN10456909, study PRJNA506462) | wastewater metagenome | isolation source: wastewater sludge | place: USA: Moscow, Idaho | reverse complement strand
TTTGATGGTGCCTATTTTGCCGCAATACAACCGTGTGTTGGAAGGCACAATATCGGAAGCAGATAAAGAACGTCTTCTCAACATGAAACGTGCTGCAGATGCAGTCTACCTGTACTACGAATGGGTGGCCAATGATTTCCGCCGTGTAGATGACACAAAACAACATTCTGCTCAGATTGAAGCACTTCTTCAGGATGTGATGGCTTGCTTGGGATTGTCTCAATTCCAAAAGAGCTTGGCTGGCTACTTCGTTGTCTGTGTTCTCTCAGAAATCAAAGAAGAGTTCATGGCAGGTGGTCCTACTAACACGATGTTCCCCATCAACATCGAAGGTTTGCAGGAAACCATCTTTAACGTGGAAGACATCATCGATGGTGTTCACGGCAAACCTAACTACTATCCTTTCTATCTGGCTGGTATCTTCGTTCCTGAAGACTACGATTCAGATGACTTGGACATGATGACCAAGGCTGCCATTATTCGCGGCGCTGTCGTCTACTCCGACGACATCTTGACAACCACAGACAGTTTGATGGACATCGTAGAAGCTTACACAGGAAAGCCCTACTCGGAAGCTACCGAAGACCAACACTTTGAAGCTTTCTTGTTCGCCATCAAGCAAGTGTACACAGTCAACCATGAATACGGCATCTCTTCGATGATCGAAAAAACAGAATAGAAGATCAAATCTTCTGAACCCTGATCTATCCTTGAAGCTCTCTGAAGGGTCTGTAAAGACCTTATCAGAAAGCCTCATGGGTAGATCGATCTTTTTTTTTTGCTTTTATAAAGTAGTCTAACAATGGCAACAGGTTTTAACTACGCATTGGCTGAGCCTTCCTTTGTTACTGGCCCAAAGGAAGAGTTAGCGGCAGTTGATGTCTACGACGTACAAGAATCGTCAATCATCAACAGCTACCAAGATGTCAACACAGACGACGGTGGGTTGTTGTCTTCCGTCACTAACTCGCTGAAGAACCTTGACCTCAAAACAATCTTGTCAGCAGCGCAGACAGGTTTGTCTACAGCTGCTAAGCTCAGTCAAGCGTTTAACCAAATCAAGTCTGGTTACATCTACTCAGCAATGGGTGGTGTAACCAACCTTGCCAGAATGGGTGGTAACAACGCTATCATGTCTTTGGCAAGCAAAGCCGTAGGCGTGGTCGGTATTGTTAAAGGTGGCTCGATGTCAAACATCTCCAAAGCTTTGGCTATTGGGGGTACAGCGCTCGGTGGAGATGGGGCTGCTTTGACAAAACTCGCTTCCACCTATACAGGTCTGGAGCGTCAAACTTCTTCTCTGTCTTACGCTTTGGGTCGTGGTGATCTGACGTATGCTTTGTCTTCTGGTAGCATGCTTGCAGGTTCTGCAAGCAGAGCTTTGTCCGACATGGATGCAGCATCTCAAATCAACTTCAAAGCAGCGGCAGCTGCTACGTTCAATCTCGACCCTCAAACCAATACAGGCATTCGACTGTCCAAGTCTTCGGCAGCTACAGCTGCAGGTATTAGCTCAAGTGTTTACGACCTGACAGATGGTAATTACACCACCACAATCAATGACCGTGCTGGGATGTCCGGGATGATTGCAGGATTGTCTCTAGCAGGCTCGAAGATTGGAATGACTGATGTCTTCGGTACGTTTGCTAAGAACGTAAAAGACAAACAAGTCTTGACAACAGCAGCACGGCCACTGATGACAGAAGCATCTAACCTCGGCGATGCACGTCTGTTCAACTCAATCGCTGGCGTACCTTCTGTGGCTAAAGAACTGTCGTCGTTCATGCCGAGCCTCACGCGCAAGATGGCTGCTAACGTTCTTCCTCCTGAAGACCTGAGCCAGAAGCAGTACAGCGTTTTCTACAACGATCTCAAAACCAACTTGGATACCGTTGATCCTAGCTGGAAACAAAAGAAGCGTGGAAATCAAACGGTTATCAACACCACCTTCACTTCACAAAACGACTTCATGACAGATTTGTTGGCTTCTAAGCTCAACACCAATACAGGTCATTTGACGCAATTAGTTGAATCTGTTAACAACAACGCACCCGGACAAGTTACGCAAGTCTCTATCGATGATGAAGCTTTCATGTTGGTAGGCAGTCGTTTCAAGAACGTAAGTGTTGCTTCTAGTCTGAAGGAAGACTTCCCGGACTTCTACGCAGGATTGGACAAAGAACCTCAAGACATCTTTGTTTAAACACAAGACGGCATAGCTCCTCTATCCCTGTCAAGGATAGAGGAGCTTTTATGCTGTATCGTTTTAGTTTCCTCGACCTGTGTCTGGGTAGAAGATGTCAAGCATATTCCATCCGTCCATTTCACGGATGATACCTGCCCATTGGCTTGGAGATGTCAGAGATTGGATATTGCCACGCAGCCAGTTCTTGGCACGTAGCTTGAGCTTTTGACCACGGTAGATTTGAGCACCAAGCTTTGCACCACCAAGAACAGACAGGTAGTCCGTATATGTGCTGTCATGGGCATTGATTTGTTTGAAAGGATCAATCGAGAAGCTTGTATCGAGCGGCATGTACATGATCGAAGACAAGTCTTTGAACGTGATGTTGACGTCGATACCTCGGAAATGCTTGTCCTTGGTAAAACCGAGGTTAGCCACACCACGAGTGATCTGGAGTGAAGATACTACGCACAAGCGACTAATAGCTTTACCTTGGTCGTACACCTCGCAAAGGAAAGGTTGCGTATAAGTTGCACGACCTGCCGCGTGTGGAAGCGCTAGTCCTAAGAACATACACAACGGAATGATCTCGAATTGCAAACGCGAGAGCGGGTGGGCGTAAGGTGATTGCAAACGAACCGAGTAGCTCATGCTCGGCAAGTTAACTACTGCGTTTTCCCACCCTTCAGGAATGTCGGTGTAAGATGATCCTGTCAAAGACAGCAAACCGCCCAAGTTCAATGTATCCAAGGCACCAGCTGCAATACCCTTGATACCTGCCATGATCTCATCCATTCCAGGAATGAGGTTACCTTGGGAGAATGAGAAAGAAACAGCCCGCCCTTGTGCACTCATCGAGTTGATCTTTTGACCTAAGTCATTAGAGCGTGTCGAGTTTGAAAAGCTTTCTTGTACTGGGCCTGTGTGGTCAACACGGAACGTAGCAAAAGCAGCGCCGTCTTGATATTCAGCATCCAAGTATTCCTTGAACCCAGACAACTTGGTAGAGATCCATTTACCAGGATCATTAAAGAAAGCAGGAGGATTCTTATCTTTCTCTAGTTGTTGGCCTTGGTAGCGTTCATCTACGGTGCCGCGAGCAAAGGTAGGAATGTGAGTAGCAATATTCTCTTTGTCAATATTGCCACCCACTTCCGACGCTTGCCACTTCTTGAGAATCTCGTTCAGTGTGTTGTAGTCGTCAGCTTGCAAAGCTTGATCGAACACATTCGTCATGGCGGCTTTGAGAGCTGTGTTGGATTCAGCAGCATCAATAGCCTGTTGCTGTGCTTTACGCACACGAATACCCACACGTTCTGCACGGTTAACGATGGCGTACACGTCGATGAAACCGCTCTTGCCAAACACACTAGGCATCAACGCATTCAGGTCGTCGTGCATTTGTTTGTTGTACACTACTTCTTGACCAATCTCTTGTGGCTCGTAAGTAGGGAATACGCCGTTGTACGTCATGATCTGATTGACCATTTGTGATACAGCGTTCCAGTACAAAGCCATGGTGGGTCGCATCGAGTAGAACTTGTAGGGGTTAGCTACCAGCATTCCGTGCAAACCGCCAGCGATGTAGTTAGCAGCCAAAATACCAAAGGTCATCAGGCCACCGAGCAGCATAGCTGCTCCAACCACTGCTCCTACACGGCCTACAGTTACACCCAAAGATGTAAATCGTCCAGTGTTGGCAAGCATAGCAGCTTCAACGTTGTGAGAAGATCTAAAGAACCCCCACATGGAGTTGAACTCTGGCTTACCGCAGCGAACGTGGATGACTTGCATTGAATCATCGAAGGCTTCTGAGTAGAAGCACCCCATACCAACGTTCGACAAGTCAGCCAAAGGGCTCAACGAATTGCGATTTGCAATACCTGGTTTTGGTACATCGGCATAAGGAGTAAACCCAGGGAATGGGTTACAAACATAGTTGCCACCCAAAGACGTGTCTTCAAACTTACGGTCAGCAGAAGAGTAAAAACGGCGAGATTCAATCTCAGCTTCCAGGTTGTAACCACCACCGAAGAGGTTGACAGTCACCCATTGGTAATCTCGAATATCGTCAACGCTGGAAGAGATGCGGCGTGAACGTGCTTTCATCAAAGCAGCAGCACGCTGCGCTACTTCTTCATTACCGTAGACAGATTTGACAGCAATGAGTTCACCCGTTTCCTCGTCCCAGACTTTCTGGGTTGTTTTGAGCTCTTTCCCAAGCTCAAGTAAAGATTTTTCAGCCATCGAATAGCCCTTGTTAGACGGTAGAGTTAGTTGTCATTGAATTTTGCAACTATAAAAAACTAAGTTACGCCATAATAGCCTACCCTCCCGCGTAAGGAAGGTAGGCTTTATGGTTTTATGGCCTTATGCTGTCACGAGCGGCTTAGCCACTTGCCTGACAGTAGAGCCGGGAGCCAGTCTTTCAGGAGCAGGCTCTTTGGTAGGTGGTTGTTGTGAATTTTCGTTGAGCTTCTTGTTAGCAAGATGCTCAGCCATCACTTGAACAGCATTCAAGATACCGTTCAAAGCTGTCAATTGCTTTTGCTGGATATCCTGACCTTGTACAATCGCTTCAGTGAGCTTGTCAAAGCTCTGTGTCTGCGGTGATGAGGTTGGAGCTGCTGCCATTCCTTGCGTAGCAAGGCTTGGCGATGGCGGACGATAGCTTTGGCTGTAATCGGGCGTAGGAAGCCTTGAAGCTCCGCTCGATAGCGAGGTAGCACCTGAACCAGATGAAGGCCCTGTAGGCGCGTTAGAAGCCATCTGCGGGCCTGCCGAGTATCCGGCAGACGGAGCAGCGCTGCCAAGATCGATTCCAAAGTCTTTTGCAGCCTTGTTGATCTTGTTGGTAATGAACGCCAGCATCTCTGCCTTCGTTCGTGCTTTACCGCTTTGATCGTAGAACGTAGGTTTGTTAGCGCTTGCGGCTCGCGGCATTGCTTGTGCAACAATGTCGTTGTCACCAAGCTTGTTGAACGTGTTGGCGCCACCCGCACCCAAGAAGTGCATGAGGTAGGCTTGTACCACGTCGGCAGGCAACCCGCGCTTTTGGGCAGTTTGCAAATTGGTCTTCAAGAACTGAGCACCCAACAAGGCATTGGCCTTAGGATCGTTGGGTGATGCATCTGGAGGGATACCAAGATCCTTGCCGTGTTTCTTCATCATGTCACTCCATGTTCCAGAAGTGAATTGATTCAGACCCTTAGCGGACGAAGTACCAGCTGCTGCATTTGCTTTGAAGCTACTTTCAAGAGCTGTTGTTGTCAAAGCTACGTTAGGGTCAACCCCAACGGCTTTGGCAGCTTCCTTGACAAGAACCATGTTGGCTTGTTTATCACCAGGCTCAGGCATGGCTGCGTAAGCGCCCGCTCCTACACCAGAACCGCTAGTTAAAGCACTCGATGAAGATTGATTGTCTTTCGATGCTTGCACGCTTGCAGCGTATCCAGAGCCTGTATTCGTTGGCATGCCTCCAAGCACAGCAGCACCCCGAGGAGTGCCTGCGTTACCTGCAGAGCTTGCTGCTGTTTGTACCTCTGGGCTATCTGGCTTGATTTCAGAGCCAGAAGCATTCATCGAAGCCATTGCAATTTCCGTAGAACGACGACCCAGTGCAAAAGCTGTCTTGGTCATCCCTGCACCACCACCTCCGATACCTGGGCTCTTCAAGATAGCCTGGGTTGCAAAGTTCGGATCGTTCTTTGCTTGAGAGATAGCAGGTTGAATACCAGCAGGCTCAATGTGCCATGTCTCACCGCCCACAGGGCGAGTGAAACCGTACTTACGCATCAAGCCCAAGCGTTCAAGTTCATTAGCTGTAGCTGTGTCGATATCAAGAGCCAGGCCCTTCTCGTGCAGGCTTCCGCCGGGCTTTGCAGCCTTAGACGGATTGGCTTTATAGAGCGCCATTTGTTGATCAAAATCACGAGCCCCAGAGTTAACAGGAATTTGTTTACCTGTCAAGGTGCCGTACTCTTCAGCCATGCCGCGGAAGAGCTTGAGCATTTCTGGATTCATGCCTTCAAGCTTAGCGCCTTTGCGCAGCTTGATGAATTGATCCGCAGCATTACCAGAAGCCATTTCGCCAGCAGCAATAGGAATAGATCCTACCGAACCACCGGAAGACTTCTGAGAACCACCGCCTGTACTACCTGACTTAGGTTCCACTTCAGCATCCGGAGGTGCTGGTGGTTTGTACATGGCGTTTTGCAAGTAGGGATTCTTCTCCTTTGGTTTCTCAGGAGTAGGCATGCCGTCGTAGCGTTGTTCTGCGTAACCTTTAGCATTGCTTTCTGATGGAGAGGGTGCTTTAGGTGCCTGGATTTCTTGCAAGACAGCTTTCTTTGCTGCTTCATCCAAGTGCTTAACAAATGGATCGCAGGAAGCTGCATCGGCAAGACCTGGTTTACCAGGCCATCCAGACAGAGATGTTTTCCAGATGTCAGGAACTGCTACCAACTGGTGAGCTATTGCTGCAGTTTGAGCTGCAGTCAAAGACCGATGTGCCAAAGCAGCATCTGTAATCCCTGTATGGAAAAGCAAGTTTGCACGGAACGTAGTGAAGACAGGCATGAAACGTTTCATCACCCATTCTGACCACGCGCTAAAAGCAGACGAGTTGCTCTTAGAGACACCGAAGTATTTACCAGCAGCTGCAAACAGCTTTTCAACGTCCAGATTGGCAGAGCTAGAACCGTTCTTATCAACCGTGATGAAAGGCGCAGCCGCCTTTTCAAGAGCATTGATAGCAGCCAGTGTCCCTGCTGTCGGCTCGGCCACACCGTAGGCACGCAGTTTGATACTTGTCAGAGCATCAAGGCGTTGGCCAGGCAAGGCTTCCAATCCGCCTGTTTTGAAGGCTGCATTAACGATAGCCTTATCTTCGACAGATTTGCCGAGCATGTCAGACAGTGGTTTGTTCTTGGCTTTGGATTTCATATCGAGGGTAATCCCGATTTTGGAATCTACACTGTCCAAGATAGCCTTAGCCTCTTTACCCGTAGCACCTGTCTTGGAGACATCTTCCGCCAACTTCTTGGCATCGGGTGAGTTGAGTTTGGCCTCCGCTGCCAGCAAGGCCTTAGCGTCCTTGATGATGGCTTTGATTTCTTTGGAGCCCATCGTCAGATCAGCGTCCATGCCAAAGGGGTTAGCCTTTTCATCCCAGCCGGTGTTGTTGCCTTCCACGGTCTCAAGGATCTTGAGTTTGATGGGTTTGTCTACGTCTTCGAGTTTGTCGAGCTTCTTGCCCAAGCTGTTGGCAATGGCTTGCCACTTGAGATAGGTGGGTTTGAAACGGCGTTCAATCCAACCCAAGAGTGCCCGAGCACGCGTTGGCTCGTCTTCCGAGACATTGAAGATCGACAAGACTTCCTGGGCCGGAATCTTGGATTTGTCAAGTTCAATGCCTTCACCGGTTTTGACCACTGCGGGCTCCAAGAGCTTTTCCAGTTGGTTCAAGCGTGCGTAGTACGTGGTATCGTCCAAGCTAAAGCCGTACTCAGCCATCCGTACGCTGTTGAGCGTAGCGGTGTCCTTGCCGCCCTTGCTCATGGACTTGTAACCCCAGTAAGCCAAACCACCGACTGCAAGAACAGCCAAGCCGGTCAGAACTACAGGGCTGCTCAAGGCTGCGCCGACGGCACCCACCACTGCAGGGATGGCCTTCATGGCAATCCATGGCAGCGCTTTGGTCAACGCAAAGCGACCAACTGCCATACCGCCACGCAACAAAGCTTTACCAGCCGCCATACCGCCCTGTACAGCCAATTTTCCTGCGGTACGGGCAGCCCCCTTCTTCCCAGCACCCCCGCCCATTTGGAAGAGATCAGCAGCGCCAGAGATCAGACTACCTACCAAACCTTTAGCAGCAGCGAGTTTGCCCATGACATAGTCAACTGCGTTTTCGGTATCGAGCTTTTGTACTTCACGGTTTCCACCACGGGCGTTAGAAGCATCGTTCTTGTTGGTCTTGTTGCGAAGTTTGTCAATGACTGAGTTCTCACGAACACCATCACCGTTGATGTCGTTGAGTGTGGCTTTACCACCACCACTGCGCATCTTGTCCTTAGCAGCAGCAACTCTCTCGCGCAGGGCAGCCATGCGAGATTGCTTTTCTTGTGGCGCAGCTTGAGCTTGCTCTGCAGGTTTGGCAGCAGGCTGCTCTTCACCACCTTCGGTCGCTTTACTCAAGAAACCACCCAGTTTGCCAAGAACACCCTTGCGTCCTTTGAGAAGACTACCAGCAACGCTTGCAGCTTTACCTGCAGCTGCTTTAGCCATCCCAACTCCGCTTTGCAAAACACCCAACAAGCTTCCAGCTCCACCAGAGCCGTTCACAACGTTAGTTTCTGGCCCTTCTGGAGGTACAGCACCGCCTCCGCCGCCTGAAGGCTGCGGGTCAACAGAGCCACCGGAGAACATGCTAGAAAGAGTAGCTTTGCTGCCGGAATCTTTCTCAGGCAAGCGTTCTGCCAAGATGTCACGGATTTGTGTCAGAAGTGTGATATTCAAAGAAGCTGCGTTCTCAGGGCTTTGAGCAGCGGCTTCAGCCATGCCTTTGACATCGCTGCCTTTGTAGGCGGACATACCAAAGTTCATGAACTTACCAATACCTTTCATCAAGCCCTTAACTGCACCGATTGCAGTGCCAGCTACCTTCTTGCCAAAGTTCAAAGCCATGCCAATTGCCTTGCGGGTATTAGCGATGTTAGTGCGAACTTTGTCAACTGCTTTTTGCATGATTGTCTTGAACGGCTTGCCAGCAGCATCAACGATACCCTTCTTGAGGTCTTCGTTGCTCAAAAGCAATTCGTTGTCAGCATTGACAACGGGGCCTTTGATGTCTGTAGGGCGGTTGATGACATCACCTGTCTTCTTGTCGAAGTAGCCACCTTGACGCATCATGAAAGCGCGCAAACGTGGTTCTTCTTCACCGGTGACGTAAACGTCTTGAGCAGGTTGGATGAATTCCAACGCTACGTTCTTAGCAACGCCTGCCAGAGAACTGGCTGTATTGAACATCCCGCCTGCCAAGGAGCTAATCTTCTTGCGAAGAGCGTTACCTGCAGAGAAGCCTTTGCTCAAAGCCGACTTGACACGGCTGTACCAAACCTTGGTAAAAGTAATACCATCGGACTTAAGATAGCTAGAGAGCCTCTCACCTTCCGTCAGAACAACTTCACCAGCCGCGTTCTTGATGTCGCCTTCGCTTTCAGCCAAGTCTTTGATACTGGCAATCACCTTACCCTTGGCATCAACCAAGGTTCGTGATTCAAGCATGGCTTTCGTAATACGAACTTTGTCCGATCCGTAAACGTACAAGTCTGCAAGGTCGGGTAAGCCGTCCTTGAAGTCCTTGAACTTGCGAGTACCAGCCAACCAAGACGAACTCAAAGCATCTTTGGCTTTGGTAACGAGCGGAAGAGGTTTCTTGAGCCAATTCATGAAGCCTCTTCCGGCTCCACTAACTTTACGTTTGAGCTTATTGAGATTGCCTCGTACGGAGCGATCCATAAAGCCTTGACCGTCTTCACCTTCTTGACCTGTGCCACCACCAACCACGATGGGTTGAGCGGTATTGGTTTCGATCTTCTCAAGCCAAGCGCTTTGTGTTTCCTGTCCAGCGATCATCTTCTCAAGCCATGCGCTTTGTGTTTCCTGTCCAGCGATCATCTTCTCAAGAAGTGACTTGGACATGTTGTCAGCTTGCGGCTGAGCAGCTGGCTCTGGCGCAGCTGGTTTAGGTTGAGATGTTTGATAGCTCTCACCGATCGGTGTAAAGGATGCCTTCGATCCACGGCGGCGCGAAGCCTTACCTTGAGCAGGTTTCCATACAGACGTATCTGCAAAGGAGTCGTCCGATTCACCGATGCCGTTGGTGTAAGCACGATCGAGATTGATAGAGCCGTCTTCTTTAATCCAACCCATCTCACGAAGCAGTTCAGTATGACCTTCAGATACAGCTTGCTGGATAACAGCACGCGGATCGTTGGCGTTCCTTACAGCCGTGTTGATGTTAGAGAAGACTTCGTAACGCTTCTTCAGGTTTTCATCACTGTCTGTGAACTTACCATCAGAGCTGCTGAAGTGCTTCTTGAAAGCTCCTGCCAAACGTTCGTCAGTTCCTTGACCTTTGACGCCTTTGAAGAAACTAGGGTCCATCAAGCGTTCAGGCGTGATGGTAGAGCCAGACATACGACTCGTCATCAAGAAGCGTTTGAGTTGACTGGCGTCGTTCTTATCCAGATCGGCACCACTTTGTTTCAGGGTGCCGACGAGAGAGTCAAGAACCAAATCAGAAGTAGAGTTCTTTCCGATGCTGCCTTCGATTTTATTCTTCATGTCTGAAGAATAACGGAATACACCGGTCTTGTAGTCAAAGTGTGCCAAGCCTTGCTTGGTGTTACCTGTGCGTTGGATTTGCTGCTCTTGCAGGATGCGGGCGAGCAAACCAGGGATCACTTCCACCAAGGCCCGTGTTGTTGCTTGTGAGCCATTAGCTCCAGGCTCGAACAAAGCATCACCAGAAGCCATGCGCAACTTGTTATCGTTATCGCGGCCGGGTAGCATCATTTCCACAAAGCTGCGGAACATCTGCTTAGCCCCAGATTCTGAAGCATCACCACCGTAGGCGAAGTCTTTTGCAATGGAGTCTAGATTTTCACTTGCGTATCCGATCTTACTTGCACCACGCTGAATCTTGGATTCAAGGCCAGGTGCTTTCTT
>RRZU012868153.1_pt1 | contig 10918 bp, 9 predicted proteins | sample 2165561 | NCBI WGS metagenome assembly RRZU01 (sample SAMN10456909, study PRJNA506462) | wastewater metagenome | isolation source: wastewater sludge | place: USA: Moscow, Idaho | reverse complement strand
TGATAAAGAAATTGATGAGAATATACCTCCAACTATGGGCGCTTTAAGAGTATGGGAATATAAAGATATTACAGCTTGTGAGCGTCCAAACGTTGAACAAAATGAAGAAGAGAAAAAAGAAGTTGAAGAAAAATTCAAATCTATCGTTGAAAAAATTAAAGATAAATTAGGTGATGCAGTTAAAGAAGTAAAAATCACTACAAGATTAAGTGAATCTCCATCTTGTGTAACAAAAGATGCAGGTGACGCACAAATGGCTCAAATGATGCAAATGATGAGAGCAATGGGACAAGAAATGCCAGCATCAGCTCCAATTTTAGAAATCAATCCAGACCATGAAATCGTGAAAAAATTAAATGGTTGTGCAGATGATTCTACAATTGAAGATGTATCTTGGATTTTATTAGATCAAGCAAAATTAAGCGAAGGTATGGATATTACAGATACTGTAGCTTTCGCACAAAGATTATCAAGAATCACAGCAAAAGCTCTTTAAAAGAGCTATTTGCATAAATCTTCTGCGTTGAAGTAAAATTTTTGTTCAATCACGTACTAATGTACGTTCAATCTCAAAAATTTCACTTCGCCTTGAATCTTTATACAACTAGCTCTTTTAATTATTTTGAGAGCTAGTTTTTTATTTATTCCATTTAACTTACTTTCTTTTTTAATAATTCTTATTTACATTTAATCTTTATTATCTTATACTTAATCTAATTTACATTTAATCTTTATTATCTTATACTTAATCTAACCGAACGGTTAGTTACTAAGAATCGAGCATCTTATGATAAAAGAACATATTTTAGATATTGCAACAAGTGAATTTGCTATTTTGGGTTATAGTGCTTTGAGTATGAATAATCTTGCTAAAAAACTAGAAATTAATAAAGCGACTATTTATTATCACTTTAAAGACAAAAAAAGTTTATACAATGAGGTTATACTTTCTCTTATTCAATTAAATAAAGATGAAAGAGAAGCCATAGCTAATAGTACTTTAGAACCTAAAGAAAAATTTAGACAATATATTAAATCATTAATTAATACTATGGGTGATAATCCCAATATAATTCCTTTAACTCTTCGAGAAATGGCAGGTTTTGATATAGGTATTGAAAGTAATATTTCAAATAATATTGAAAATGATATTATTTGTATGAAAAAAATCGTACTGGAATTGAATCTAAAAGAAAAATACAAAAATACTGATTTTTATCAAATAAAAGCCATGATTCTTGGAACAATATTTACTTATTATTCAATGCAAAAAACACCTTTAGAATTAAAAAATATTAAAAATTTAGATAAAGATAATAAAAAAATATTAAATTATATTGAAGAATTTATTTCAAATATTTTATTAGATGCTTTATGTAAAAATTAGGAGAATACAATGTTGAAAAGAATAATAGTTTTACTTTTTTTACTAGGAGTTTTTGCAGCTGTTTATTTTTATGTGATTGCAAATAAACAATCAAAAGTCCCTGAAGGATTTGCTGTTGGAAATGGTAGAATTGAAACTACTCAAGTTGATATTTCATCAAAATTAGCAGGAAGACTACTAAATATTAGTGTAGATGAGGGTTCTTTAATACAAAAAGATGAACTGCTAGCTTCTCTTGATATAAAAGAATTAAATGCAAAATTACAAGAAGTTACAGCTTATAAACAACAAGCAATTGAAAATAAAAACTATACTTTAGCAATCGTTCAAGAAAAAGAAAGTGCATTAAATTTAGTGAAAAAAAATTATGATAGAGCAAATTCTTTATATAAAAGTAAAAGTATTCCTCTTGCAGAATATCAAAAAAACGAAGCAGAACTTCAAACTGCAAAAGCTGCTTTAAGTGCTGCTAAAAGTCAAGTAATAAGTGCTGATGCTACAATAAATGCAGCAATTGCTCAAATGGAAACTATAAAAGTAAATATAGAAGATTCAAAACTTTATTCACCTATAAAAGGAAGAGTTTTATATAAAATTGCTCAAAATGGTGAAATAGTTGCAAGTGGTGGGAAGGTTTTAGTTGTTCTTGATTTAATGAATACCTATATGAATATTTTTCTTCCAACTTCCCAAGCAGGACTTGTAAATATTGATTCAGAAGCTAGAATTGTATTAGATGCTGTTCCAAATGTAGCAATACCAGCTCATGTAACTTTTGTTTCACCCTTAGCTCAATTTACTCCAAAAGAGATAGAAACACAAGTAGAAAGAGAAAAACTAATGTTTAGAGTAAAAGTAAGAATAGATGCTACAGTTTTAGAAAAATATTTTAAAGAAATAAAAACAGGACTGCCAGGAATCGCATATATTAAATATGATAAAAACACGCCTTGGCCAGAATCTTTAAGTACTTTACCAAAAAGATTAAGTGAATAAAATGAGTGATTTTGTTGCTAGAATAAATAACCTTTCCCATAAATATGGAAATATTATAGCACTTGAAAATATTACTTTAGATATTCCAGCCGGTAAAATGATAGGATTCATTGGACCTGATGGAGTAGGAAAATCAACACTTCTTTCTATAATCTCAGGTGTGAAGATAATTCAAACTGGAGAGGTAGAAGTTTTAGGTGGCAATATAAAAGATAAGAACTACAGAAGACGAATCTGTGCAAAAATAGCATATATGCCACAAGGTTTAGGGAAAAACCTATATATGACTTTAAGTGTTTATGAAAATATAGAATTCTTTGCAAGACTTTTTGGACAAGAAAAAAAAGAAAGAAATGAAAGAATTCTTCAACTATTAAAAAGTACAGGTTTACTTCAATTCAAAGATAGACCAGCAGGAAAACTCTCAGGTGGAATGAAACAAAAACTAGGACTTTGTTGTGCTTTGATTCATGATCCTGATCTTTTGATTTTAGATGAACCAACTACAGGTATTGATCCTTTATCAAGAAGAGAATTTTGGAAACTAATATCTAGTATAAAAGAAAAAAATGAAAATATGAGTGTTTTAATAGCAACAGCTTATATGGAAGAGGCTGCTAGCTTTGACACTATTATTGCCATGGATGATGGGAAAATTCTTTTAGAAGGAACGTTAAAAGAGCTTTTAGGAAAAACAAAATGCGATAATATTGATGATGCTTTTATTCAACTTTTACCCCAAGAAAAAAGAGCAGGGCATAAAAAACTTGTAGTTCCTGTAAAAAATGATTATAAAGATGATTATGCAATTGAGGCTGAAAACTTAATTATGCAATTTGGTGATTTTATTGCAGTTAATAATGTAAATCTAAAAATAAAACAAGGTGAAATTTTTGGTTTCTTAGGTTCAAATGGTTGTGGAAAAACTACAACAATGAAAATGCTAACAGGACTACTAACTCCTACAAGTGGAAAAGCTAAACTTTTTGGAGAAGAAGTAAAAGATAATTCTTTGCAGATGAAAGAAAAAGTAGGATATATGACCCAAGCTTTTTCCCTATATAATGAATTAACTATTTTAGAAAACTTAGAATTACATGCAAAGCTTTTTCATATAAAAGAAGATAGAGAAAAAAGAATAGAATATCTTTTAGAAAAATTTGATTTAAAAGATTATCAAGATAATTTAGCAATCGATTTACCTTTAGGCATAAAACAAAGACTCTCACTAGCAACGGCTGTTATTCATAAACCAAAAATGCTTATTTTAGATGAACCAACTTCTGGGGTTGATCCTATTTCTAGGGATAACTTTTGGGAACTTTTAATTGATTTATCGAGAAATGACAATGTAACTATTTTTATTTCAACTCACTTTATGAATGAAGGTGCAAGATGCGATAGGATTTCTTTGATGCACCAAGGAAAAGTTTTAATTACAAATACTCCAAAAGAGCTTATATCTTTAAAAAATAAAGATACTTTAGAAGAAGCTTTTATCTCTTATTTAAAAGAAGCCGTAGGTGAAAGTGCAAGTGAAGAAAAAACAGAAGAGTTAAGTTTTAATACAAGTACACAACAAAGTAAACCTAATAGCTTTTTTTCTCTTTTAAGGGTTATTGGATATAGCTATAGGGAGTCATTAGAACTATTTAGAGATAAGGTACGACTTACTTTTGCATTACTTGGAACTGTTATTTTGATGTTTGTTATTGGATATGGAATTAGCTTAGATGTTGAGGATTTAAAATTTGCAGTTTTAGATCAAGATAAAACTCCTTTAAGTCAAAGTTATATTGAAAATATTGCAGGCTCACGTTATTTCTTAGAAAAAGAATCTTTGAACTCTTTTGAACAACTAGATGAAAGAATGAAAAAAGGTGAGATAAGTCTTGCATTTGTTATTCCTCCTGATTTTGGTAAGAATCTTACAAAAGGTTATTCTGAAGAAATAGCTGTTTGGATAGATGGTACTTTTCCTTTTAGAGCAGAAACAATTCATGGCTATGTTCAAGGCTTGCATTATAATTATATAGAAAGATTTTACAAAGAAAATTTTGGAATGGATATAAGTTCAGATGTAAATATTCTTTTAAGATATAGCTATAACCAAGATTTTAAAAGTATTTATTCTATAGTTCCTGCTGTCATTCCCATGCTTTTGATTTTTATACCTGCAATTTTGATGGCTTTAAGTGTTGTGAGAGAAAAAGAGTTAGGTTCTATTACAAATTTTTATGCAACTCCCGTTACAAAACTAGAATTTTTACTAGGTAAACAATTGCCTTATGTATTTGTTAGTTTTATTAGTTTTCTTATTCTTGTATTTTTTGCAATATTTGTATTTGATGTACCTTTAAAAGGAAATTTCTTTACTTTGAGTTTTGCAGCTTTACTTTATATTATTTGCACAACGGGAATTGGACTTCTAATGTCATCTTTTGCAAAAACACAAATAGCAGCCCTTGCAGGAACTGCAATCTTTACGCTTTTGCCAACAGTTCAATTTGCAGGATTAAAAGATCCTGTTAGTTCCTTAGAAGGAATAGGAAGACTTATAGGTGAAGTTTTTCCAGTAACATATTTTATAAATATAAGTAGAGGATTATTTAGTAAAAATGTTTCTTTTTCTGATTTACATCTTGAGTTTTTTGCTTTAAGTATTTCTACTGTTGTGATTATAATGTTAAGTTTATTTGTTTTAAAAAAACAGGAAAAATAATGATGAGAACTTTTTTAAATATATATAATTTAAGTATAAAAGAGTTAAAAACACTTTTCTATGACAAGGTTATGGTTTTATTGGTAATTTACTCTTTTTCCTTTGCAATTTATATAGGAGGAACTCAAACCTCTACAGAACTTCGTAATGCCTCTATTGCTTTTGTAGATAGTGATAAATCAACTCTTTCTACTAGAATCATAGATTCCTTTATGAAGCCTAGATTTAATACTCCTGTTATGATTTCTTATAATGATGTTAATGCTAATTTAGATTCAGGATATTATACTTTTATTATCTTAATACCAGCAAATTTTGAAAAAGATGTTCTTGCTGGAAAATCTCCTGATATTTTAGCAAATATAGATGCTACAAGAATGACACAAGCAGGAATTGGTTCAGGATATATTCAAAGTATCATAACACAAGAAGTTCAAACTTTTTTAAAAGGAACCTATGATAGCACTGTTAATCCTAAAATTGTAAGTAGATATAAATATAATCCAAATCTTACTAGTATGTGGTTTGGTAGTATAAATGAAATTATAAACAATATCGTAATGATTTCTATCTTACTTTCAGGTGCTGCACTTGTGCGAGAGAGGGAACATGGAACCATTGAACATCTAATGGTAATGCCTTTAAGAGCTTTTGAAATTATGCTTTCTAAAATACTTTCTACATGTTTAGTAGTTTTAGTTTGTGTATCATTTAGTTTATTAGTTGTTATTGAACTTATTTTAAAAATACCTTTAAGTGGTTCTGTTCCTTTATATTTATTGTGTACTTTTTTAGTTTTATTTGCAACTACATCTATGGGAGTATTTATGGGAACAATTGTTAAAAATATGCCACAATTAGGAATGATATTTATTTTAGCTATTTTGCCTTTAATGCTACTTTCTGGAAGTATTACCCCCTATGAAAGTATGCCTATGATTTTACAAGAGCTTATGAAACTAATGCCTACAAGTCATTTTGTGGACTTATCTCAGGCAATTTTATTTAAAGGGGCAGGGCTAAGTATTGTTTGGGAAAAGATGTTAATTATTTTTATTATTGGAGTAGTGTTTTTTGTTTCAACTTTGGCTCTTTTTAAAAGAAGTTTAGATTCACAAAACTAAAATTCTTAGGAATTTTAGTTTTCATCTTTTTCTAATTCTTGAATACTTTCTAATATTGCTTTTGCTAAATCAGATGTAATTATTTGTTCCCATTTTTCAATTTGATGTTCTAGATTCTCATTGCAGACAACTTCCATGGCTTCATTAAAAAATATTCCATCATTTATGTGATTTACTATTTTTTCTATTTTTATTTCACCATTTTTTAATAGTTCTAGATTTTCATTTGCAAAGTTTTGAACAGCATCCATTGCGGCTTGTTTTTTTAGTTCTTCTTCAAATGATATACTTTCATCTTCTAGGCTTCTTAAGTCTTTTAGTAGTTCATAAATAGATCCAAGAGCTAGTTGGAATTCTATTTCATAATTCATATCTTTTGCATTAGTTAAACTGATTAGATTTCCCAAAGTAACCTGGTAAAAAAGTTCATATTTCCCAAGATTTTTTATAATCTCATTTTTTTCAAAGTAATTTTCTATATTCATATATTTCCTAATTATTATTAAATTGATTATATCTAAAAAAAAGATTTAATAAAATTATTACAAAATACTTGTATAAATGATTTAAATATGTTAAAGTACAATTCTTAAGATTAAATAAAAGGCTTCAATATGGGTATGATCACAAATGCTTTTAAATCATTTTTTAAAACAATTACAAAGCTATCAAGACCCTATTTTACCTTAGAAGAAAATCAATTAAAATTCAAAATAGATTCTGACAATTTTTATCTATTTTCCATATCAAATATTGAAACAAAAACAAGACATGATCCTTATGTTTTAGAGGCTTTCACCCTAACTGCAAATAACCTTTATATTGAGTATATTCATACTGATGCTGATGTTTCTTGGAATGGGCAAGCATTTTCTTTTTTTATAGGTTTGCTAAAGCGTGATATAAGAGCTAAATCAATGGATTTAATAGAAAAAAAAGAGTTTAAGCACTATGAATTAATGGTATATAGAATTGATAACACTTATATATTAAACTTGATTTATATTTATGAAATAAACAAAGAAATTTTTATAGTTGATTTAAAAGGTGATTTATATGAAGGTTTATTAAAAAACTTTGATAAAAATTATAAATATGAATTTGAAAGAAATAAGAAATTAAACTTAACTTTAAATACAAGTGTAGTAAAAAACAATGCTATTCAAGGATATTTTAGAACTACAAGTGGGGGTGACTAAGAAAAATCTTAGTCTATTTCCCAAATACTTCTTTGAGTATTGAAGAAGTTTGTTCAAGTGGATTCGCTCGAATTGCTGCTTCTTTTTGACCAATCATTGTAAATAATCCATCAATTGCTTTTGTAGTAATATACTCATCCAATCTTTCATCTGAACTCCCAGGAATAAAAGAGTCAACTCCAAAATTTTTAGCAAGTCCCATAACTCCACTATTATCAACTAAACCTTTTGCATTTGATTTATATAAATTATTTGCCGTATCATAATAAGATGCAACTTGATTTTCTTTCATAGTTTCTTGAATAATAGGAGTGATTAATTTTTTTAATGAATCACTTGTATTTGCTTTGAAGTAGTTTGTAGCTGCATCATTTCCCCCTGACAAAATAGCTTGTGCATCTGTTAGCGTCATTTTATCTATTGCCTCTACGAATACTTCTGCTGTTTTTGGAGCGGCTTTTGATGCTGCTGTGTTCATTGAGTTTATTAAATTATCTGCCATTTTATCTCCACCAATACTTCTTATTAGTGTTTCTGCTTTTGCTAAATTATCTGGTAATGGTATTTTAACAGCTGTATTATTTAAATATCCATTGTTGCTTCCTAATTGAGTAACTGCGTAATTAACACCTGTTTTTAAAGCTTCTTTTAGTCCATTTGAAACTGTTGTATCACTAAGATTTGATGTGCTTGTTTCTTGCGTTGTTGTTTGCTCTTTCGTTACATTTTCTACTACATTTTTTGCAATTGCACTTAAGTCAAAAGCAAATGATAAACTTGAAGATAAAATTAATGTTGATACTATAATTGATTTTTTCATAATGATTCCTATAATATGTTGATTTTTTACATTTACATTATATAATACGAACTATGCAAAAATTGTGAAAAAGGATCAGTTATAGAACTAATTAAAGAAATTTGTGATTTTATTTATTACTATAAAAATAAAGTAATAGAATCAGAAGAAATTGCTACAAAACATAAGGAGCAAATATCTAAGTTTGCTAAAGATTTGGAAGATTTAAATTTTCATGAAGAATTTGAAGAAAATTTTTTAACAATCTTGGGTTATTCATATAGACTTGAAGATATTAAACAAAGATTATTCTTTACATTTTCAGAGGCTGTTTATGCAGTTGATTTAGATAAATTAATGAGAAATGAAGACTCTTTAAAGCTTAATTGTATAGTTTATATTTTGGTTTTAGATGTTTTAATCAAAGAGTATAATACAAAAGAAATAAATGAAGATTTAAAACAAAGAGCTTTACAAGTTTATAAAAAATTAGAAGAAAAAAAAGCAAAAGAGAATTCCAAATATCATATTTATCAATATTAGAGAGCTAGTTATGTTGTAAAAATCAACCCTTTGTGGTTTGATTTTTATTGTTTCTTTTTGATTGATACATTAGTTTATCAACCCTTTCATAAATAGATTGAGGATTGTCATTTGCTATTGCTTGCGTGATACCCATACTTATTGTAATTTTTTCATTTTCAATAATTTGCATTTTTGAAATATTAATTCTAATTTTTTCTGCAATATCATAAGATTCATCAAGTGATATTTTATCAAAAATAATAACAAACTCTTCCCCACCAACTCTAAATAAGAAGTCAGTTTTTCTAATAATTGATTTTACTTCATTAGTGATTTCTACTAAAACTTTATCTCCTATATCGTGTCCATAGGTGTCATTTATTTTTTTAAAATCATCTATATCATACATTGCTATTGTAAAATTAGTATCATATCTATCAAATAAATCAAATTTTTCTTGAATTCTCTCATTATAAGCTTTTCTATTAAATATTTTTGTAAGTTCATCATAATAAGTTTGTTTTTTTAATTTTTCTTGAATTTCATATAAACCTGTTATGTCCCTTGCAATGCCTAAGATTCCTATTTTTTTATTTTTGTATATAAAAGGTATTCTTTTAGTCTGAAAAAAAATTCTTTTATGACCAAATATAATCCATTCATTGCTTGTGATTAAATTATTCTCATCAAGTACCTCAAAATCTTCTCTTCTGAAAACTTTGGCAAGATCTTCTTCAAAGAGTTCAAAATCATTTTTACCAATAATCTCACTTTCTTTTTTAGCAAGTAAATTTTCAAAACTTTTATTACAACCAATATATCTTAATTTACTATCTTTATAATAAATCAAATCATCAGAAGAGTTTATAACAGTCTGTAAAAGTTTTTTTGTTTGAGAGTTCTTTCTCAATAAAATTATAATTAAAGAAAAAATTAAAAATAATGAAATTAAAATTGTTATGATTATATTTTTTTCTTGTTTTGAAATTTCTAGGTTTATAATTTTAGGTTTGTTTTCTTTATATATGAATTCTTTTAGATCTAAATCTTTATTTACTAAGCCAAATAATTTAAAAACATTTGCTATATTTTTTAACTTATTATCATTGAAATCACCTAGTTCATTGTTTCCTGTATATGCAAGTTTTTTTAAAACTTCACCTTCTTTTACTAAATGAGTAAATGTTTTATTTTGAGTATTATATTTTGAATATATTATTTCAGCAGTTTCAGCTAAATTTTCAAAGGCATATTTCCAACCTTTTAAACTTGCTTCATAAAAATCTTTTGTTATTTTTGGATTGTTTTTTATATATTCTGAAGAGCTAAATAAAATATCACTATATAAATCAAATCCGAAATCTTTAGGATTAAATATTGTATATTCAATTCCTTTTTCATTTAATAAAATAGGTTCATTTGAGATATAAGAAGCCATTGCATCTGTTTTTCTATTGATTAAGTCATTAATATCAAAAGAGTGTTTTTGTATCCTAAAATCATTTATTGTAAGCTCATTTGCACTTAGCATTGCTAACACTGGGGCTGAATATCTTGCATCTGGAGTAATCATGATTTTTTTATTTCTTAAATCTTTTACACTAGTTATATTTGAATCTTTTTTTACTAAAAGTATAAGAGGAGATTCTTGATAAATAGCACATAATGCAACAATATCTTTTCCATTTATTTTTTCAATTATTAATGAAGATCTTCCAACTGCAAAATCTGCATTTTTTGTTTCTATTTCTTTTACTACATCGGTATTAGAATTTGACTCTTTTATTTTTACATCTAAATTTACGTCTTTGTAGAAACCTTTTTCTTTTGCCATATAATAACCGGCAAATTGGAACTGATTTAACCAATTTAATTGTAAAGTTATCTTTTTATCATTTTGTGCATACAAAAAGATTGTAAGAAAAAACGTTATTAGTAAGATTTTTTTCATAACTCATCCTTTTATATTTTTATACGCTTATTTATATTTATAATAACACAATCTCTTTTTCAATTTGTTTAATATTATCTGTTAAAGTAATAATATTTAAATCCTCTTTATCAATCATATTTTCTTTATATAAAGATTTTTCTATAAATTTTATTAGATATTTCCAATAATCACATCCAACTAAATAAATTTTAAAACCATTTAATTTTCCAGTT
>RRZU013439890.1_pt1 | contig 10919 bp, 11 predicted proteins | sample 2165561 | NCBI WGS metagenome assembly RRZU01 (sample SAMN10456909, study PRJNA506462) | wastewater metagenome | isolation source: wastewater sludge | place: USA: Moscow, Idaho | reverse complement strand
GGAGAAAATCATCGACGAGGTGATCGCCGCCAACCCGGCCAACGTGGAGCAGTACCGCGCCGGCAAGGACAAGGCCTTCAACGCCCTGGTCGGCCAGGTCATGAAGGCGAGCAAGGGCAAGGCCAGCCCGGCGCAGGTCAACGAGCTGCTGAAGAAAAAGCTCGGCGCCTGAGTCGTTGCCGGGGACAAGCCCGGCGCGCGGGACCGTAAGCACGGGCGTCGCCGCCCCCGAGCCGGGTCGCCCTGGGAACATGCGCGCCCGCACATGCGCCTACCGGAGGCACGCGGCTCGCGGGCGAGCCTCCCACGAGGACCTGCGACGGCCTCAGCGCCCGTGGGAGCGGCCTTGGCCGCGAAAGGGGCGCTTGATCTGGCGACATTCGCGGGCAAGCCCACAGACAGTTGCTCCCACAACCTCGATCCTCAACGCCTCGTTCTCCTTTTGTAGTTGGTCACATTCTTATATTGTTGAATGATGACCAGACCGGACGCACGTCCGGGCACAGGAGGAGCGCGTGGAGACGATCGCCCAATTCGTCGAATGGCTGGGAGAAGACCGCGGCCTTGCGCTGGGCGGACTGCTGATCGGTGCCGCCTTCGGCTTCTTCGCCCAGCGCTCGCAGTTCTGCCTGCGCGCCGCGGTGGTCGAGGTGGCGCGCGCGCAGTTCGGCCCCAAGCTCGCGGTGTGGCTGCTCGCCTTCTCCGCCGCCATCATCCTCACCCAGTCGCTGATGCTCGCCGGCCAGTTCGACACCGGCAACGTGCGCCAGCTTGCCAGCCAGGGCAGCCTGTCCGGCGCCGCCATCGGCGGGCTGCTGTTCGGCATCGGCATGGTGCTGGCGCGCGGCTGTTCGAGCCGGCTGCTGGTGCTGGCGGCCAATGGCAACCTGCGCGCGCTGCTGTCCGGGCTGATCTTCGCCGTCACCGCGCAGGCCTCGATGAACGGCATTCTGTCGCCGTGGCGCGAGACGCTCGCCGGACTGTGGACCATCGACGGCGGCAACGCGCGCGACCTGCTCGCCCTCACCGGCATGGGGCGCAGCAGCGGGCTGCTGTTCGGCCTGGCCTGGCTCGGCGCCGGCATCTGGTTCGCCCGCCGCCACCAGGTGAAGGCCTGGGGCTGGATCGGCGGCATCGGCGCCGGGCTGATGGTCGGCGTGGCGTGGTGGTTCACCTGGCGGCTGGCAGGGCTGCTGTTCGAACCGACGCCGGTGCAGAGCCTGTCGTTCACCGGTCCGTCGGCCGACGTGCTGATGCTGGTGCTGTCACCCCCGGGCCAGCAACTGAACTTCGACCTCGGCATGGTCCCGGGCGTGTTCCTCGGCTCCTTCATCGCGGCATGGTTTGCCCGCGAACTCAAGCTCGAGGGCTTCCAGGGCGGGCACGCGATGCGGCGCTACATCATCGGCGCGGTGTTGATGGGCTTCGGCGGCATGCTCGCCGGCGGCTGTGCGGTGGGCGCCGGGGTGTCGGGCGCGTCGGTGTTCGCGGTCACCGCCTGGGTCACGCTCACCGGCATGTGGGTGGGCGCGAGCTTCACCGACTGGCTGGTCGATCGCCAGGGCGCAGCGAGCTTTCGCAACCTGGCCGCACCGAGCGCGCCGTGATGCATTCCCGGATCTGGGCGGGCGCCGGCACGGCAAGCCCGCCTGCCTCGCTATACTGATCGCCCCTACCGCCGCACGGAGTGCGCCACCATGTGTCAGTTGCTGGGCATGAATGCCAACGTGCCGACCGACATCTGCTTTTCCTTCACCGGTTTTCGTGCCCGCGGCGGCCTCACCGACCATCATCGCGACGGCTGGGGCATCGCGTTCTTCGAAGGCAAGGGCGCGCGCGTGTTCCTCGACCCCGCGCCGAGCGCGCACTCGCCGGTGGCCGAGCTGGTCAAGCACTACCCGATCCGCTCGCTCAACGTCATCGCCCACATCCGCAAGGCGACGCAGGGCGAGGTGCGGCTCGAGAACACGCATCCTTTCCAGCGCGAGCTGTGGGGGCGCTACTGGATCTTCGCCCACAACGGCAACCTCAAGCACTTCGCCCCGCCGCTGTCCGGGCGCTTCCTGCCGGTCGGCACCACCGACTCGGAGCGCGCGTTCTGCTACATCCTCGACACCCTGGCCGCGCGCTTTCCGCTGGGTACGCCCACGGCGGCCGAGCTGCACGCCACGCTGCGCGCGCTGGCGCTCGAGATCGGCAGCCTGGGCGAGTTCAACTTCCTGCTCTCGGATGGCGACTGGCTGTTCGCGCACTGCTCCTCGCGCCTGTCCTACATCATCCGCCAGGCGCCCTTCCCGATCGCCCACCTGTCGGACGAGGACCTGGCGCTCGACTTCAACCGCGTGACCCAGCCGAGCGATCGGGTCGCGATCATCGCCACCACCGCGCTGACCGACAACGAGCGCTGGATCGCCATCCCGCCCGGCAACCTGCTCGCCTTCAAGGACGGCGCGCCGGTCGCGGTCGGCGAGACGCAGACGGTGGCCCAGGACTTTCCGCGCGCGGCCTCCGGTGCGTAAGAGTTCCTCGCAATGCGCGCGCGGAAGGGGCTAGATTGGACTGCCAATTCCACGCTTGCTGAAGATCGAGACCGAACATGGACTGTCCGCTGTGTGCGCTGCCCCCCGAACACGTCATCTGGGAAGACGATCGCTGCCGGGTCATCCGCGCCGATGACCCCGCTCACCCGGGCTTCTGCCGCGTGGTGTGGGGCGAACACGTCGCCGAGATGACCGACCTGTCGCGCGCCGACCGCGCCCACCTGTTCGAGGTCGTGATGGCCACCGAGGCCGCGCTGCGCACGCTGCTGCATCCGGCCAAGATCAACCTCGCCAGCTTCGGCAACATGGTGCCGCACCTGCACTGGCATGTGATCCCGCGCTACCACGACGACCGTCACTTTCCCGAATCCGTCTGGGGCGCCGCACAGCGCGAGGGCCGGGCGCACGCCGCCGCCGACCCGGTTGCGCTGGCGCGCGCCATCGACAGCGCGCTGAACCCCGGCGCTCCGGATTGAACATAGAGCACCCAATGGACTACACCCAGCCCGCGGCCTGCCTCGATGCCTTGCGCAAACTGCACCCGATCGATTTCCGGGCAACCCACGACACGCTGTCGCGCATCGTGCGCGGCCTGCTCGGCGCGCGGCCGGCGCCGAATCAGCACCTCGAGGTGCTCGAGGCCGCACGCGACACGCTGAACTTCGCGCAGGGCGAGATGGCCCGCAGCTACACCACCCGCCCGCTGCCACCGAGCCGGGACGCGGAGCGCACGCTCGACCACGTCGTGGGCCTGTGGCAGGCGATGGCGCGCTCGTATGCGGCGATCGCCGAGGCCGACGCGCGCGAAGGCACGCTCGAGGACCAGCGCGCACTGCTGGCGCAGCGTCGCGTCTGCTACGAAGGCATGGCGCTCGTAGAGTACTTCCGCGCCCATCGGGAATTGCCCGCCGGCATGTGGCAAGCGGTGCACGCGAGCTACCAGCACGCGGTTCGCGAGGGACTCGCCCGCGTGCGCGTCGCCGACGCGCTCAACGAAGTCTGGCGCGCGCAGAGCCCGCACGAGGCCTATGTCGCCGTCCTCCTGATCGACCTCGCAAACCCCTACGGCCGCAGCGAACGCGAGCTCAACTGGGTCATTCGCTGGGCGCAGCGCTTCGCGCCGTATTGCGCCCTGGACGACAAGGTCGACACCCAGAAGCCGAGCGCGTACGGCGTGGATACGGCCGGCGACGGCAGTTTGCGGCCGCTCGGGCTGCTGCCGCGTACGCCGACGCTGCTGCGCTTCGATGGCAGCAACCTTGCGATCCAGATCCAGGCCGTGCTCGCGCAGTTCAAGCGCGGGGTGAAGCCCGCCTCGCTCGGCCTCGGCGACGACTGCCCGACCAGCGTCAGCGCGCGGCTGCTGCTTTCGCTCTACCGCCCCTGGGGCCTGGCCTCTTCGGGGCGCCGCTTTCCCCGCCGAGCGAAGGCCGGGCAGGTCGAACTCACCGGAGACTGGCTGGCGATCGGCTTCGCCCTCAACGGCGAACTCTTCCAGCAACCCCGCGCCACCGGGGCCGTCCGCCGCCAGTTGAACGACGACATCTCGCTGCTCACCTTCGGCGAGCGCGCGCAGCACGTCGTGGAGACTGCGTCGCCAGAGCGTGGGAAAGCCTCGCAGGCGGATTTCGAATCCGAGCACTGGCAGGTGCTGGACCAGTCGGTGGGCGGCTTCCGCCTGCAGCACCCGGGGGACGGCGTTCGCCTCGAACATCACCAACTGGTCGGTATCCGTCCGCTCGATTCCGAACAGTTGCTGATCGCAGACCTGAGCTGGCTGATGTATCGCAGCGCAGGCATGCTCGAGGTCGGGGTCAATGTCCTGCCCGGCATACCGCGCGTCATCTCGGTCCGTCCGCAGCTCGCCCCCGGTCGGCGCGAGCCCTTCCACCAGGCCTTCCTGCTGCCACCGTCACCGGCGCTGAAGTCGGCTGGCTCGCTGGTTCTGCCGCCGATGTGGTTCCAGACCAACCGCATCATCGAGGTGCGCGAAGGCGAGACCTCGCGCCATGTCAGCCTGCGCAAGCTGCTGCTGCGCGGGACCAATTTCGATCAGTGCAGCTTCGACACCGACACCGTGCTCAATCCGGCCTGACGCGTGCGGGCGGAAAGCGCATCGCAAAGCGACTGCCCTTGCCCAGCTCGCTGGTGACGGTCAGTTCGCCCTGGTGGCGGGTGAGGATGTGCTTGACGATCGCCAGCCCGAGCCCGGTGCCGCCGGTTTCGCGCGAACGCCCGCGGTCCACACGGTAGAAGCGCTCGGTCAGGCGTGGAATGTGCACCGGGTCGATGCCGATGCCGTCGTCGCGCACCCAGAACTCGCCACCCCCGCCCTCTTCGCTGGTACGCCAGCCGATCTCGATATGGCCGCCCGCCGGGGTGTAGCGCACGGCGTTGCTGGCCAGATTGGAGAAGGCGCTGTGCAGCTCCTTGCGACTGCCGAGCAGCGCGCCACCGCCCTCGAGCACCAGGCGGAGCTCGTGTCGCCCGGCGGACAGCAGGTCGGTCTCGTGCGCGACTTCCTTGACGAGCTGGACGGCATCGATCTCCTCGTCGATCTGGGCGGGCGCACCGGTTTCGAGGGCGGACAGGGTGAGCAGCTCCTCGATCAGGCGCTGCATGCGCGACGACTGCTCGCTCGCCAGCTTGAGGTAATGAATGACGTCCTCGCGCGAGAAGTCGTCCATGCCGTCGATCAGGGTCTCCAGGAAACCGCCGACCACGGTGAGCGGGGTACGCAGCTCGTGCGACACGTTGGCGACGAAATCCCGCCGCATGTTCTCCAGGCGCTCGAGCTGGGAGACATCGCGCGACAGCACCATGCGCCGGTTGCCGGCAAAGGCGATGATCTGCACCTGCAGGGTGCGGTCGCGGCGGCGCAGCGAGCGCATCACCAGCGGCTCTGCATAGTTGCGACCTGCCAGATAGGTGACGAACTCGGGCTGGCGGATCAGGTTCGACAAGGGCGTGCGCAAGTCCTTGCGGCGGTCGAGGTCGAAGTGCTGCTCGGCCATCGGGTTCATCCACTCGATGACATCGTCGTCGGCGAGGTAGATCACGCCGTCGGGCATGGCGAGCGCGGCCTGCTGGAAGCGGCCGAGCTCGGCGGACAGGCGCTCCTTGACCTCGCATTCGCGCTGGAAGCGATTGCCGATGTCGGCGTAGATATTGCCCCACAGCCCTTCGCCCTGCGGCACCGGCGTACCGATCGGCTGCCGCGCCCACGCAATCAGCGTGCGCAGGTTGCGCGCAAGCATGATCGCGGCACCGATGAGGCCGACTGCGATGAGCGCCAGCGCCGCGTCGCTGCCTCGATAGACCCCGGCGAGCGCGGCAAGGGCGAGCATGGCGATCGCCGGGACGGCCACCCCGAGGGTCACATAGGAAAGCGGTCTGGCGATCACGCCCGATCCTGGAAGGACATGCTGGCGCTCAGGATGCGACCGGCGCCTGGTGAGCGTGCACCGAGAAGCGATAGCCACTGCCGCGCACGGTCTGGATCAGCGCATCGTGTTGCGTCGGTTCGAGCGCCGAGCGCAGGCGGCGAATGTGGACATCGACCGTACGCTCCTCGACGAAGACGTGATCGCCCCACACCTGGTCGAGCAACTGCGCGCGCGAGTGCACGCGTTCGGGGTGCGTCATGAGGAAATGCAGCAGGCGGAACTCGGTGGGGCCGAGCGCCAGCGCGGTGTCGCCGGCACTCACCCGGTGCGTGGCCGGATCGAGGCGCAGACCACCGAGCTCTACTGCGTCATCGGTCACCTGCGGCGCACGCCGGCGCAACACCGCCTTGATGCGCGCCACCAGCTCGCGCGGGCTGAAGGGCTTGGTCACGTAATCATCGGCGCCGATCTCCAGGCCCGTCACCTTGTCCTGCTCCTCGCCGCGCGCGGTGAGCATGATGATCGGGATCTCGCGGGTACGCTCGTCCGCACGCAGGCGACGAGCAAACTCGATGCCGGAGGCGCCGGGCAGCATCCAGTCGAGCAGCACCAGGTCGGGCAGCGCCTCGCGCACGATGCGCTGGGCGGTCTCCGCATCCGAGGCGCGCACGACGTGATGCCCCGCGCGCGCGAGGTTGGCTGCGATCAACTCCTGGATCGCAGGTTCGTCTTCCACAAGCAAGATGTTCGCTGGCATGCCTGGACTCCCTATTAGCATTGCCCGGAGTGTATTGCAGCTCCTTGAACCTTTGATGACACGTCATCGAAGCGCAACAAGGCCCGACGGACGTTCGCGCGCCAGCGCTGCGGAACGCCGATCCGGCGATTCGGGTATGATTGTGGCCCTTTCAGCGGGACTGATGTCATGGCCGGACTCGACGAAAACACCCCGATCCCCACCGAAATCACCTTGCATCGCGGCTCGAGGCGCCTCGAGCTCGCCTTCGACGACGGCAGCCGCTTCGACCTGCCCTTCGAATTCCTGCGCGTGTACTCCCCATCGGCCGAAGTGCGGGGCCACGGCCCCGGCCAGGAGATGCTGCAGCAGGGCAAGCGCGACGTCGACATCGTCGACCTCGCGCCCGTGGGCAACTACGCGATCAAGCCCACGTTCTCGGACGGGCACGACAGCGGGCTGTACTCCTGGGACTACCTCTACGCGCTCGGCCGCGACCACGACACGCTGTGGAACGACTACCTCGAGGCGCTCGAGCGCACGGGCGGCACCCGCGACCCCGCCAAGGTCCCGCCCCCCGCACCCAAGGGCGGCTGCGGCCATCACCACTGAGCACATCATGAGCGACAAGACGACCCACTTCGGCTTCCAGACGGTAGACGAGGAACTCAAGCAGAAGAAGGTTGCCGAGGTGTTCTCCTCGGTGGCCCAAAAGTACGACGTGATGAACGACATCATGTCCTTCGGCCTGCACCGCGTGTGGAAGCACTTCACCATCCAGGTATCGGACGTGCGCGAGGGCGACCGCGTGCTCGACGTGGCCGGTGGCACCGCCGACCTGTCGCTGGCCTTTGCGCGCAAGGTCGGCCGCAGCGGCCAGGTGTGGCTCACCGACATCAACCACGCCATGCTGTCGCGCGGTCGCGATCGCATGATCGACAAGGGCTTCGCGATGCCGGTCGCCCAGTGCGACGCCGAGAAGCTGCCCTTTCCCGACGACTGGTTCGACTGCGTCACGGTCGCGTTCGGCCTGCGCAACATGACGCACAAGGACGTCGCCATCGCCGAGATGCGGCGCGTGCTGCGCCCGGGCGGGCGGCTGCTGGTGCTTGAGTTCTCCAAGGTGTGGAAGCCCCTGTCGCCGATCTACGACCTGTATTCCTTCAAGCTGCTGCCGTGGATGGGCTCGAAGGTCGCCAACGACGCCGACAGCTATCGTTACCTCGCGGAGTCGATCCGCATGCACCCCGGCCAGGAAGAATTGAAGGCGATGATGGAACAAGCCGGACTTGGCCGGGTCGACTACTTCAACCTGAGTGCGGGCGTCGTTGCGCTGCACCGTGGCTACAAGATCTGAACCAGGAGACCCCAACGCAATGAAAAGCTTTCTTCTTTCCCTGATCGTCGCCGTGATGTCCTTCGGCTTCGTCGCTTCCGAGGCCGAGGCCAAGCGCCTGGGCGGCGGCAGCAGCTTTGGCATGAATCGCCAGGCGACCCCGCCCGCCCAGCCGCGCCAGCCCGCGGCCACGCAGCAACAAGCGCCGGCCGCGGGTGCGGCCACCGCAGCCGCCCAGCCCAAGCGCTCGTGGATGGGGCCGATCGCCGGCCTCGCCGCCGGTCTCGGTCTGGCGGCGCTGTTCTCGCACCTCGGCCTGGGCGAAGGCTTCGCCAACTTCTTCATGATCCTGCTGCTGGCAGCGGCTGCGTTCTTCGTCTTCCGCCTGCTGTTCCGCCGTGGCAGCAATGCGGCCAGCCAGCCGAACCGGGGACTGCAGTACGCCGGCGCCCCTGCCGGTAGCGCCCAAGCATCCAGGACCGCGTTCGAGGCCAGCCAGCCCGTGAACGCCACGGCAGCACCGGCCAGCGGGCTCGACCAGGCGGTGGCATCCGGCTTCGACACCGATGGCTTCGCCCGTCAGGCCAAGCTCAACTTCATCCGCCTGCAGGCTGCCAACGACGCCGGCAACCTCGACGATCTGCGTGAATTCACCACGCCTGAAGTGTTCGCCGAGATCTGCATGCAGCTCAACGAGCGCCGCGGCAGCGAACAGCGCACCGACGTGGTCGAACTCAACGCCCACGTGATCGACGTGGCCGAAGAGGACAACCGCTACATCGTCAGCGTCCGCTTCACCGGACTGCTGCGCGAGGAAGCCGATGCGGCGCCCGCGCCTTTCGACGAGATCTGGCACCTGACCAAGCCGCGCAGCGGCAGCGGCGGCTGGCTGATCGCCGGCATCCAGCAAGCGCAGTAAGCGTCAGCGCCTCAAACGCGGGCCTGCCTGCACCTCCTTCGCCCACGGGCGAATCGGGGCTGCGGCAGGCCCTTTTCACGTCGTCTCATCAGGCAAACGCCAACGGGAGCATCATCATGCTGTCCAGCCTCTTCCTGTCCGCCACCAACCACCTGCTCGCGCAGGCGGGCTGGGCGCGCCAACGCCTGCAGGGCCACGCCGGACGCACCGCGCGCCTCGAGCTGGCCCCGGTCGCCGAGATCGACTTCTCGATCTCGGCAGAAGGTCAGTTGGCCGAATGGAGCGGCGAGGACGCGCCCGAGGTATGCCTGCGGCTTGCAGTGGCGGAGCTGCCACAGTTGCTTGCGGGCGGGATGGAGTCGGCGATGCGGCACGTACGCATCGAAGGCAATGCCGAGTTTGCCGAAGCGCTCGGCTTCGTCTTCCGCCACCTGCGCTGGGACGCGGAGGAGGATTTGTCGCGCGTGGTCGGTGACATCGCGGCACATCGCCTGGTCGATGGCGGACGACGGATCGCCACCGAAGGGCGCCGCTCGCTCGAGCGTGCCGGCGGCAGCGTCGCCGAATACCTGACCGAGGAGTCGCCCGTGCTCGTGCCACGTGCGGCGCTACCCGCATTCGCTCAGGAGGTGGTTGCACTGCGCGATGCGGTTGCGCGCCTGGACAAGCGCGTCGCGCGGCTCGAAAAGCGCTGAGTGCGCTGCCCGCCGTACGTCGAACCGCCATATCGTGGCGGCGGAGCGGGATAGGGTCGAAAAAAAAGCAGCTCGTCGAGCTGCTTTTTTGTTGTACGGCCCGCGAACGAGCCGCGTCGATCAGTGACCGCGCTTGCGCAGGCGCTGGATGGCGGCGAGCTGTGCCACCGCTTCCATGAGTTCGGCCTGGGCCTTGGCGTAGTCCAGACGGGCGCTCTGGTTGGCCATCGCCTCTTCGGCTTTCTTCTTGGCTTCGAGCGCCTTTGCTTCGTCCAGATCGTGACCACGGATCGCCGTATCGGCGAGCACCGTCACCAGACCCGGCTGAACCTCGAGCAAACCACCGGCAACGAACACAAGCTCTTCTTCCGCCTGATTCGGAACCTTGACCCGCACCGCACCCGGTTTGATCCGGGTCATCAGCGGCATGTGGCCGGGCAGAATGCCGAGTTCACCCGCCTCGCCAGGCAGCGCGACGAATTCGGCCAGCCCGGAGAAGATCTGCTCTTCCGCGCTGACGATGTCGACATGAACCGTCATAGCCATAGTGTTTCCTTTTCAAATCTGCGCGGCACCGAAACGCCGCGCAGGCGGACGAATTACTGCAGCTTCTTCGCCTTCTCGATGGCCTCGTCGATGTTGCCGACCATATAGAAGGCCTGTTCGGGCAGGCTGTCCAACTCACCGCTGACGATCATCTTGAAGCCGGCGATGGTGTCCTTCAGCGTGACGTACTTGCCGGGCGAACCGGTGAAGACCTCGGCCACGTGGAAGGGCTGCGACAGGAAGCGCTGGATCTTGCGTGCGCGGGCAACGGCGAGCTTGTCGTCGGGCGACAGTTCGTCCATACCCAGAATCGCGATGATGTCGCGCAGCTCCTTGTACTTCTGCAGCGTCATCTGAACCTGACGCGCCACGTTGTAGTGCTCTTCGCCCACGACCAGCGGATCGAGCTGGCGCGAGGTGGAGTCGAGCGGATCGACGGCCGGGTAGATACCCAGCGCGGCGATGTCACGCGACAGCACGACGGTGGAGTCGAGGTGCAGGAAGGTGGTGGCAGGCGACGGGTCGGTCAAGTCGTCCGCAGGCACATACACGGCCTGGATCGATGTGATCGAGCCCACCTTGGTGGAGGTGATGCGCTCCTGCAGACGGCCCATTTCTTCGGCCAGCGTCGGCTGGTAGCCCACCGCGGAAGGCATACGGCCCAGCAGCGCGGAGACTTCGGTACCGGCCAGGGTGTAGCGATAGATGTTATCCACGAAGAACAGGATGTCGCGGCCTTCGTCACGGAAGCGCTCGGCCAT
>RRZU011884978.1_pt1 | contig 10919 bp, 9 predicted proteins | sample 2165561 | NCBI WGS metagenome assembly RRZU01 (sample SAMN10456909, study PRJNA506462) | wastewater metagenome | isolation source: wastewater sludge | place: USA: Moscow, Idaho | reverse complement strand
CCTGACCGGGCGAAGCTGATCGAGTGGGTGCAGGGCATCGCTGAGGCCCGTCACCATGCATGGGTGAACGGCGATCCCGATCCCTACGGGCTGCCCCCGCCCGAGGACCTGGCGTCTGCGCGCCGTTGAGCTCTTCGGTTTGTCAGGGGTGCGCGAGAGGATCGACACCAAGAAGTACCCCGGCAAGGAGGCCCACCATGAGCACCGCGACACTCGACACCAAGACTTCCGAGCTACCCGCCGACGCGCCCGTGCTGCTCGCCGTGTCCTATCTGCGGGTGTCCACGCGGGAGCAGGCCGAGCGTGGCGGCACCGAGGAGGGGTTCTCGATCCCGGCCCAGCGAGAGGCCAACGCCCGGAAGGCGGACGAGCTGGGCGCACGGATTGTGCGGGAGTTCATCGACGCCGGAGAGTCCGCGCGCTCGGCGGATCGTGACGGGTTGCAAGACATGCTGGCGTTCATCGCCGCCACCCGTATCACCTTCTGCATCGTGCATAAGCTTGATCGGCTCGCCCGCAACCGCGCCGATGATGTGAAGATTCACGAAGCCCTCATCAACGCCGGAGTCACGCTCGTGTCGGCGACCGAGTCCATCGACCAGACGCCGTCGGGGATGCTCGTCCACGGCATCATGTCGTCCATCGCGGAGTTCTACAGCCGGAACCTTGCCACCGAGGTCACCAAGGGCCTGTCGCAGAAGGTCGCGCAGGGCGGCACCCCGATGCGGGCACCGGTCGGCTACCTCAACGTCCGCCGGACCGACGAACAAGGCCGCGAGGTGCGCACAGTCAAGGTCGATCCCGAACGTGCCCCGCTGATCGCGTGGGCGTTCGAGCAGTACGCCAAGGGCGAGGGTTCCGTGACTGCGCTGCTCCGCGACCTCACGGCGCGAGGCCTGGTGTCGGTGCCGTCGCCAAAGCGTCCGTCGAAGCCGCTGGGGAAGAATGCCCTCTACCGCGTGTTGACGAACCCGTACTACGCCGGGGTGATCCGCTACAAGGGCGCGCTTCACCCCGGCGCGCACGAGCCCATCGTTGAGCCCACTCTGTTCGATCAGGTGCAATCGCTGTTGAAGGCGCGCAACGCGCACGCAACACGGCACGTTCAGCACGCCCACCATCTGAAAGGGCTGCTGCACTGCGGAACTTGCGGGTCGCGGATGCTGCTCGACTTCGCCACCAACCCGAGAGGCACGACCTACGCCTACTTCGTCTGCTCCGGCCGAGCCGCGAAGAAGACCGACTGCACTCGACGGGCGGTGCCGGTGCAGGTTGCAGAACGACTCGTTGCGGACTCCTACGCCAACATCACGATCAGCGAAGGCGACTACCGGCACCTCGCTGCCGAGGTCGACGCCGCGTTCGACAAGCGCAACGCGGGCAAGGATCAGGAGTTCGCCGACCTCACCGCGAATCGGGCGCGCCTGGAAGCCGAGAGCGACAAGCTGCTTGCCGCACACTTCGCCGACGCCATCGACCTGCCCACCCTCAAGCGGCACCAAGACCGAATCCGAGCCGGGCTTGCCAACATCGAGCAGCGCTTGCGTGAGCACGACGAGCAACACGTCGGCGGTCGAGCGTTCCTCCACGACAGCCTGCGGCTGCTCACCGACGCTCACCGCGCCTACGCCCACTCCGACGACGGAAGCAGGAGACTGGCGAACCAAGCGTTCTACACGCGGCTGGAGATCACCGAGGACGAGCAGCTACGCCCGCTCCTCGCCGAACCGTTCGCGACCATCGTTCATGAGGCAGCCGAAGGCAAGGAAGCCAAACAGGAACACTCCACATCCTCCGATGTCGCGGGTTCCCGTAAGACACATTGGGTGGGGCGTGCGGGGCTCGAACCCGCGACTGGCGGATTATGAGTCCGCTGCTCTAACCGGCTGAGCTAACGCCCCCAACCAGGCGAAAAGCATAGCGTCGCGAGCCGCTGCGCGTGACGGGGGGCCGGCTACAGGCGCGGGTTGGGCGACGGATTGCCCGGGCCGGACTGGTCTCCGCTCGGCTGGACCATCGACGGGCTGTCGCTGTAGGGGCCGCCGTCGTCTCCGGGGCTCGGCGAGGCGGGGCTTCCGCCGCCGCTCGGGCTGCCCGACTGCGGTGACCCGGATCCGGACCCGGAACCCGAAGCCGGCGAAGGAATCGGCTGAGGCGCGTCCACGAGCGGCTGGTTCTGGAACACCAGGATCGCGAGCAGCAGGGCGAGGGCTGCGATCAGGGCCATCAGCAGGAAGGCGACCAGCATGGTGATCCAGCCGGCGCGCTCCTTGCGGCCCGGCCAAGGGAGCGGCCAGACGCGGGTGGCGCCGTGGCCCGTCTTGTCGATCCAGTGCAGCCGGTAGTCTGGGCCCGAAGGCTTGCTCAGCGGGGGAGTGCGCGTCAGGTCGATGGCGAGCAGGATGCGGGCAGCCTCGTCGACGGCACGCTGCGAGCCGTCGAAGGCGAGCGCGACCCACGGGGCGAGGGGAGCCTTGCGTTCCAGGACGGGGTCGTCGTCCTCGCTGCGGAACCGGCCCGCCATCCGGCCCTCGTTCTGGCCCTCGCCGCCACGGGCGACGACCGTGTCGATGTGCATGGCGTTGATCTCGCCGGAGAAGCGTGCCCTTGCCGCCGCGTCCCGGGCGGCGCCCTCCGAAAGGAGCAGGAGCATGACGGAGTCGGCCCCGTCCTCGTGGGCGACGAAGGCCATGCCCGCTGGGGTGGCGGTAAGGCGGGCGTCGAGCCAGAAGTCGCCCACCTTCACCGGGTCCTGATCGGCGAGGGGGAACTGAGGGGCGAGCTCGACGGGCGGCACAGGGGTGGTCTCCGGCACGGGGTTCGAGGCCGCGCGGGTCACCGTCGGGGTGTCGTCGAATGCCTCCGGCGGGGCGGCGCGCTGCGCGTCGCGCGCCTCACCTGACCCCTGTTCGGGCTGATCCTCAGTGCTCATCGTCACCTATCGAACCACATCACCCCAAGCAACCGATGGGCATCCGGGCGACGTCATCACAGTTGGGTGCTCCGACTTGGGCGCTATCGTAGACGCGGATCTCTATTCCAGAAGGAGCACCGCGTGAGCACACCGCCCACCGAAACCGCGAAGTTGCCGGCCAACGTCGCCGATGCGGCAAAGGTCCTTGGCCAGGCGATCAGCCAGGTCCAGCGCGTCATCGTCGGCCAGGAGCACATGGTGCAGCAGCTCATGGTCGCGCTCCTCGCCAAGGGACACTGTCTCCTCGAGGGCGTGCCCGGCGTCGCGAAGACCCTCGCGGTGCGCTCCTTCGCGACCGTCGTCGGCGGAGACTTCGCCCGCATCCAGTTCACCCCCGACCTGGTGCCCTCCGACATCGTCGGCACGCGCATCTACTCGGCGAACTCCGAGAGCTTCGAGATCGAACTCGGCCCCGTCTTCGTGAACTTCGTCCTCGCCGACGAGATCAACCGCGCACCAGCGAAGGTGCAGTCGGCGATGCTCGAGCTGATGGCGGAGAAGCAGGTCTCGATCGGCGGAAAGACCTACCCGGCGCCCAAGCCGTTCATCGTCATCGCGACGCAGAACCCCGTCGAGTCCGAGGGCGTCTACCCGCTCCCGGAGGCGCAGCGTGACCGCTTCCTGATGAAGGTCGACGTGCCCTACCCGCGCGGCAACGAGGAACTGGAGATCCTGCGCCGCATGAGCGTGCGCCCGCCGGAGGCCGAGCAGGTGCTCGACACCGACCTCGTGCTGCACCTGCAGGACATGGCCTCCAGCGTCTTCGTGCACAACCTCGTCGCCGAGTACATCGTGCGCCTCGTCCTCGCCACGCGTGCGCCGAAGGACTTCGACATGCCCGATCTCGAGAACGTGATCCAGATCGGCTGCTCGCCCCGTGCGACCCTCGGCCTCGTCGCGGCCGCACGTGGCCTCGCGCTGATCAACGGGCGCGACTACGTGCTGCCCACCGACGTCCAGGCAGTCGCCAAGGACGTCATGGCGCACCGCATCGTGCTCGGCTTCGACGCCATCGCCGACAACATCGATCCGATCGACGTCGTCGAGCGGATCCTGGCCATGGTTCCCGCACCCACCCCCGTGTGGAACCAGGAACAGCGCCGCGCCAGCCACGAACAGCACGCGCACCAGCCCGGTCGCGCCTAGGACGTCGTGGCCCAGCCGGACTTCTCCTTCAACGGCCCACCGCCACAGGGGCCGCCCATGCTCGCCCCCGACGACCGTCGCGGGGCGGCGATGTCGGTGCTCAAGCCGCCGTCCGGTCCCACCATCCCGCTCAACAAGCTTGCCCCCGAGGCGGCGCTGCGCAGGCTCGAGCTGACCATCGTGCGCCGGCTTGAGGGCTTCCTGCACGGCGACCACCTCGGCCTGCTGCCCGGCCCCGGGTCCGACACCAACGACGCGCGCATCTATCAGCCGGGCCAGGACGACGTCCGCAAGATGGACTGGGCGGTCACCGCCCGCACCACGGTCCCGCACGTCCGCGACACCATGGCTGACCGCGAGCTCGAGGTGTGGGCCCTGCTCGACGCCACCCCCTCCATGAACTGGGGGACCGACGGGATCACCAAGCGTGACCTCGGGATCGCGGCGATCGCCACCATCGGCTTCCTCAGTCAGCGCATGGGCGACCGCTTCGGCGGCATGATCATGCTGCCCGACAAGGTGAAACGGTTCCCGGCACGGTCGGGCCGCACCGCCCTGTACGGGCTCCTGCGCAAGCTGCTCACCGAGCCGATCGTCCCCGACCACGCATCGGGCGAGCTCGAGCTCGCAGACGGCATCGAGCAGCTCACCCGCACTGAGCGTCGACGCGGCATGCGAGTGGTCGTCTCCGACTTCCTCACCCCGGGCGACTCGGAGCTCGACCCCAACGTGCCTCCGCCGTGGGAACGCTCGCTTCGCCGGCTCGCGGTACGCAACCAGGTGCTCGCCGTCGAGGTGGTCGACCGGCACGAGATCGAGTTCCCCGATGTCGGCGAGATGCTGATCCGAGATCCGGAGACCGACTTCTCCCGATACGTCAACACCTCCGACGACGGGGCCCGGCGCCGGATGGACGCCGCGACGACGGCCCAGCGAGAGCGGATCAAGATCGCCCTTCGCCGCTCCGGCGCCGGTCACATCCAGCTGCGCACCGACCGCGACTGGGTCGCCGACATCGCACGGTTCGTGCTGAACTACCGCCGCGTGGCCAGCTTCCTGCACCAGCCACCGCAGGGGGTGAGCAAGTGATGGACTGGGTTCCCGAGTTCCAGAATCCCGGCCGCCTCTGGACCCTCGCCCTGCTGCCGGTGCTGATCATCGCCTACCTGATCGTGCTCAGGCTCAAGGGCCGGGTCGCCCTGCGCTTCACCAACACCGGCGTGCTCGGCCGCGTCGTCGGCTCGCAGAAGCGGTGGACGCGGCACCTGTTCGTCGCCATGTCGCTCGCCTCGCTCGTCGTGCTCGGCCTCGCCTACGCGAACCCGCTCGGCACAGACAAGCAGCCACGCGAACGCGCCACGATCGTGATGGTGATCGACACCTCACAGTCCATGTCCGCCGAGGACGTCCCCCCGAACCGGCTCGACGCAGCCAAACAGGCGGCCAAGGACTTCCTGCACGAACTGCCTGACACCTACAACGTCGCTGTCGTCTCCATGGCAGGCACGCCGTCGATCGTGATTCCGCCCACCACCGACCGCGGCGCGACCGAGCGCGCGATCGGTGCGCTCGAGCTGGCAGACGGCACCGCCATCGGCGACTCGATCACCACGGCGCTGAAGGCGGTCGACCAGGCCCCAGCCGGCGACGAGGAGGAGGCGGCGCCCGCGATGATCGTCATGCTCTCCGACGGCACCAACACCGACGGGCCACCGCCCGCCGAGGCGGCCACCCAGGCCAAGCAGCGCGAGATCCCCATCTACACGATCGCCTACGGCACGCAGAACGGGTTCGTCGACCTCGACGGGAAACGTGAGAACGTCGCCCCCGACACCGCTGCGTTGAAGTCCATCGCCGACGCCACCGGAGGCACCGCCGTCGACGCCGACAACGCCGACTCGCTGAAGAGTGCCTACAAGGAGATCGGATCGGCGATCGGCTACGAAGAGGTCAAGAAGCCGATCACCGCGACCTACGCCGCAGTCGCGCTCGGCTTCGCCGTCATCGCCGCCCTCGGCGCCGTGTTCATGGCTGCGAGGTGGCCGCGATGATGATCCCGCTCGCCATGGAGTTCATGGCCCCGCAGAGGCTGTGGGCACTGGCCGTCATCCCCGTGATCGCGGTGCTCTACGTGTTCCTCGCAGGACGGACCAGCTCGCACAAGCGCGCCATGAGCCGTCGCCTGCAGCTGGTCGTGCCCAAGGACGCCGCCTGGAAGCGGCACGGGGCGGTACTGCTTGCGCTGCTCAGCCTCGGCGCGCTCGTGGTCGCCTGGGCCATCCCGAAGGACTATGTCGACAAGCCGCGCGACCGGGCGACCATCGTCGTGGCCATCGATGTGTCGTGGTCGATGGAGGCCGAGGACGTCGACCCGAACCGTCTCGAGGCGGCCGAGGTGTCGGCCAAGAACTTCGTCAACTCGTTGCCCGAGCGGTTCAACGTCGCGCTCGTCACCTTCGCCGGAACCGCCGACGTCGCGGTCCCGCCGACCGTCGACCGTGGTGCGGTCGACCGGGCGATCGACTCGCTGGAACTCGCACCGTCGACCGCGGTCGGCGAGGGCATCTACAAGAGCCTCGACGCGCTCAAGCTCGTCGCCCCCGATCCCGACGACCCCGAGGCCGTGGCCCCGGCCGCCATCGTCCTGCTCTCCGACGGTGCGACCAACATCGGTCGCTCCTCGGCCGGTGCGGCGCAGGCGGCGAAGGACCAGAATGTTCCCGTGTACACCATCGCCTACGGCACCGACGACGGGTACGTCGTCCAGGACGGACAGCGTCAGCGCGTCGCCGTCGACCACTACGAACTGAGCGAGATCGCCAAGATCTCGGGAGGCAAGAAGTACGCCGCCGAGTCCAGCGGCCAGCTCACCGAGGTCTACGAGGCGATCCGCGAGTCGGTCGGCTACGAGAAGGTCCCCGCCGAGATCACCGACCGCTACGCCGGCTACGCCATCGCGTTCGCCGTCCTCTCCGCCCTCGGCGTCATCTCGCTCGGGGCCCGCTGGCCGTGAGCGTCACCGACAACCTGGAGGCCGTGCGGCGCTCCATCGACGAGGCCTGCCGGGACGCGGGAAGGGATCCGTCCGAGGTGCGGCTGCTACCCGTCAGCAAGTACCACCCGGTCTCAGCGATCCGTGAGGCGGCGCGGGCCGGGTACGTGCTCTTCGGCGAGAACAAGGCTCAGGAACTCGCGGCAAAGGCCTTGGAGGTCGGGGCCGAGGGCATCGGTTTCGCGGCCATCGGCCACCTCCAGACGAACAAGGCGCGGCTGGTCGCCGAGCACGCCGTCGAACTGCACTCCCTCGAATCGCTCAAGCTCGCCGAGACGCTCCAGCGCCGCTGCGAGGCGCTCGGTCGGCGCCTTCCGGTGCTGGTCCAGGTCAACACCTCGGGGGAACCTGCCAAGTCGGGCATCATGCCTGCGGAGGTGGTCAGCTTCGCGCACGCGCTCAGCGCCTTCGACGCACTCGAGCCGCGCGGGCTGATGACGATGGCCGTCAACTCCCCGGTCGACGACGAGGTCGCCGCCTGCTTCCAGCGACTCGCCCGGGCGCAGGCGCGGGTCCGCGACGAGCTCGGCGGCGGCTGGGACGAGCTGAGCATGGGCATGTCCGGAGACTTCCGGATCGCCATCCGCGAGGGCTCGACCTGCGTGCGGATCGGCACCGCGATCTTCGGGGCCCGTCCGGCGACAGCCTGAGCCCGGTTCCCCAGGCTCAGAGGTTCTCGATCTCCAAGGCCGGGACGTCCGGGCTCGGCGGCATGCCGAAGACCTGCTCCAGGAACGACACCTGCGCCTCGAGCGCGAGGCGGCGCGTGGCCATGGCACGGAAGCCGTGCCCCTCACCCTCCAGCATCAGCAGCGCGACGGGCTGGCCGGCAGAACGGACCGCATCGGCCATCTGGACTGCCTGGTTCGGGGGCACCACCTTGTCCTCGGTGCCCTGCAGGATCAGCATCGGCGTCGACAACCGGTCGAGGTGGTTGATGGGGGAGCGTTCCTCGTAGACGGCGCGCCCCTCGGGCCACGCGGCGATCAGCCCCTCCGGGTACCGGGACTCGGCCTTGTGGGTGTCGGTGACGAGCGTGGTCAGGTCGCCGATGCCGTAGCGGCTGATGCCTGCCGCGTAGACGTCGGTCGAGGTCAGTGACTTCAGGGTGGTGTACCCGCCGGCGCTGCCGCCGGTGATCGCGACCCGATCCGGATCGGCGAGCCCGCGGGAGGTCACCTCGCGGACCGCCGCGACGGTGTCGCTCACGTCGAGCAGGCCCCACTGGCCCCGCAGCCGGTCACGGTAGGCGCGGCCGAAACCGGTGGAGCCCGAGTAGTTCACGTCGAGCACCGCGAACCCGCGCGAGACCCAGAACTGGATCGTCGCGTCGTGCCCAGAGGTGGCCATGCTGGTCGGGCCCCCGTGGGTCATGACGAGCAGCGGGGGCAGCTCGACGTCCACGGGCCGGTAGAGCCAGCTCTGGACGGGGCCCGCTTCGCCCTCGACCCAGATCGACTCGGCGGTCGCGACATCCCCCTGCGACCCGGCGGCGCCTGCGACGGTCTCGACCGATCCGTCGGGTCGGATGGCCTCGAGCGAGTTGCCCCGGTCGGGCCACTCGGCAACCACGTACAAGACATCGCCGTCGATCGCGACCGACTCGATATCGGTGGCGCCGGGAAGTGGGGAGGTCACCTGACCGCTGGCCGGCGACCAGACGGCGAGCGTTCCCGCCCCGTCCTCGTAACACAGCGTGGCGATCCGGTCGTCCGGGTAGACGGCGGCGGCCGCGGGATTGAGCACCCACAGGGGGCGCGCGCAGTCGCGGTCCAGCGGCCAGGTCGGACCGCCCTGGACGTGCCAGTTCCAGAAGCCGGACTCGTCGGCCACGTAGGCGAGGCGGCCGGAGGGGAGCCACAGCGGGTAACCGGCCGAGACCCCGTCGGTCGAGGCGACCGGGGCCGCGTCGGCCGGATCGGCGAGCGACGCCGTCCATACCGAGCAGGTGTCCCAGTTCATGTACGGGTGGTCCCACTGCTGCCACGCGACGCGGCCCTCGCTGACGACGATCGAGGCGTAGAAGTCGGCGCCGGTCGCGAGCACCGTGCCGCCGTCGGGGTTGTCCGTGTCGAGCGAGAGCGCGACGATCTCTGTGCGCGGCTCCGGCGTGACCGCATGGTCCTCGCGGACGGCGAGCAGCACCCCGTCGTCCAGGCTGAGGCACAGCCCGCCGAAGACGTGGTCGGTGCTTGCCTGCGTGAGTGCCCGCACGCCGTTCCCGTCGCGCAGCCACACCTGGCGCGTGCGGTCGTCGACGTAGGCGAGGCTCGACCCGTCGACGGCATAGGCGCCGCCGCCGTACTCCATGGCGCGGGAACGCACCGACGCGTCGGGGGTCAGGTCGACCACTTCACCGTCGCGGAGCCGGCGAACAGTCGTGCGGCCGTCCTCGGCGGCGATCGTGGCGAGCCAGTAGAGGGCCCCGTCGCTCGCGCGGACCTGGGACACGGCGTCGGGATAGTGCAGGACGGAGTCGATGGGCAAGGCTTCTCGCATGTTGTGCTGTATAGCCGATCGATTCGGCTGCGGCAACCGGCTCCGGGTCGCAGACTGGCGTGCATGGGCCTGTGGCTGCGCCCTTCGCGGCCAAGAAACAGAGGAGAAACCCATGCAGTTCCACCGGAGAATCGCCGCCGCCCTCGCGGCGGGTGCACTTCTCGCGACCTCAGGCGTGCTTGCCGAGGCCGCTCCCGTCTACGACCCGCCGAAGCCGGCGGTCACCGTCTACAACACGCCGGGAGTGCAGTTCGTGAACGGACGCACCTGGCGTACGCAGTGCGACATGTACTCGTCCAGTGTGGTGCGATGCCGCACCGAGATCTGGGCCACCCAGGTGATCAGGCAGGGCAACAGATACCGCCAGATCAACGGCTGGGCCTTCAACAACCTGACCTACCTCCCCAGCGATCGCGACCTGTGGGACGGCAACAACCTGGCACACAACGCCAACTGGACCTCGACCGACGGCCGCCGTTGGCGCACCGAATGCGACACCTCCACCACCGGACGCGGAGGCTGTCGCAGCTACATCTACGCCTGGGTGGTCGCCAGTGTGAACGGAGGCTACCGCACGGAGCAGCGCTGGATCTTCAACAACCAGGTGCAGTTCTCCAGCTCCACCGTCCCTGACGTCACGACGGTTCCGAAGTCGGCCCTCGCCCGGGCGGTGCTCACGCCGACCGGATTCGGGCCGATCCAGATCGGGACGAAGATCAGCGACATGCGCGGCGCCTACCTCGCACCGGGGAACCTCTGCAGCGAGCACCGAGCCTCGGCCGAGGTGCGCGCACTGGGGGTGGACCTGATGGATTACCGCAACGGAACCATCGGCAACCTGTGGTCCGGGAGCAACAAGACGCCCATCGGCGACGCGAGCGGCGTCTCGACGTTCCGGCTCGGCATGACGCTCGCCGATCTGAAGGCGGCATTCCCGGGAAAGGTGAAGCTTGTCACCCGCAACAGCGAGGGCGGAGCGTTCCAGGGCGCGGCCATCCAGGAGGGCGGGGTCGAACTCCTCTTCACCAAGGACTGGGAGGACGGCGACATGATGAAGCTGCTCCCGACCGACGTCCTCACCCTCGCACGCGCGAGGGAGGCCAGCGCCGACCACTTCTACGGCTGCTGAGGCCGGGCCGTTGCGCGGGCACCGCGGCTGATGCACAATGGGCACGAGTCCTGGCTGAGTCGAATCGCAGGGGAAGGCAATTAGGCCCAACCAGGAGGTACAACCGATGTCTGCCCGTT
>RRZU013113266.1_pt1 | contig 10920 bp, 11 predicted proteins | sample 2165561 | NCBI WGS metagenome assembly RRZU01 (sample SAMN10456909, study PRJNA506462) | wastewater metagenome | isolation source: wastewater sludge | place: USA: Moscow, Idaho | reverse complement strand
TTTGATGGGATTATCTTTTGGTGGAATAATTGTGCAGGAAATGAATCGTTTTATCAATCCAAAACATACATTTCTGATTTCGACAGTGAAGAGTAGGGCAGAGCTTCCGAAGTTATTTCGATTTTCGGCTTCTATTAATGCGCATAAAATAATTCCGATGAGTTTTTTAACTTCAGACCGAACATTTTCGTACATGATGATGCGAAAATTATATTATACCGATCGTGATAAAGATAATATTGACGATATTTTTGAGTTTCGAAACAAAGAATATTTAAGTTGGTCAATTCATAAGATTGTAAATTGGGAACATTCTACAGCTTATCACGAAGAAAATATTACACATATTCATGGTACAAAAGATATTGTTTTTCCGATTGAATATATCAAAGATGCAATACAAATTAAAGGCGGAACACATATTATGGTGATGCAAAAACCAAAATTAGTGAGCGACGAAATAAATAAAGTATTAATCACTTTATAACTAAAAAAGCTTGAACATTTGTTCAAGCTTTTCTAATTTTATACTTCTTCTGTTGTATTTTCTTCTTCGAAATAACTTTTTTCTAAAGCGAAATTTTCAGCATTGATAACATCAAATTCTCCAATTTTTGTACGACGAAGTGCTGTTAAATATCCGCCTGAATTGACTGCTTTTCCAAAATCAAAAGCTAAAGAACGAATGTAGGTTCCTTTGCTACAATTCACTTCAAAATCAACAAAAGGTAAATTGATAGTTGTGATTTTAAAATCGTGAATCGTTATTTTACGTGCTTTACGTTCTATTTCTTGACCTTCTCGAGCCAATTCATACAAACGTTTTCCATCCACTTTTACAGCTGAATGCATTGGTGGAAATTGTTCAATCTCTCCAATAAATTGCTTCGTTGCTTCGTGAATGATTTCTTCTGTGATATGTTCAATAGGAAAAGTCTGATCTTCTTCCGATTCCAAATCATATGTAGGCGTCGTAACACCTAATTTAATTGTACCTGTATAAGTCTTTTCTTGCGCCTGAAATTCATCAATGCGTTTTGTCCATTTTCCTGTACAAACCAATAAAAGTCCAGTCGCTTTAGGATCTAAAGTCCCAGCGTGTCCAACTTTTATTTTCTTTAAATTATATGCTTTTCTAATGTTCCAACGAATCTTGTTCACGACATCAAAAGATGTCCAATCAAGTGGTTTATCAATCAAAAAAACGTGACCTTCTTGTATTTTTTCTACGTTCATCTTATTTGTGCTGAATCATTGTAGTTTCTACTGAAGCGGCATTGTCTTTTTCTGCTTGTGTTGGAGAATTGTAAGAGAAATAAATCAGTAAAATAATACCGATGATAATTCTGTACCAACCCCAAAATTTGAAACCGTATTTTGTTAAAACTGCGATAAATGTTTTTACTGCGATTAATGCCACAATAAATGCGACAACATTTCCAATTACGAATAATATAATATGGTTTTGATCTTGCAAAATCATTTCATAACCTTTCATTGGTGTTGCTGTATCTTCTCCCCAAGTTTTCACAAAAATAGAATAAACTGTAACCGCTAACATTGTCGGAACTGCTAAAAAGAAAGAAAATTCTGCAGCTGCTTTACGCGATAAACCTTGCGTCATACCACCAATAATAGAAGCGGCAGAACGAGAAGTTCCAGGCATCATCGCTAAGCATTGCCAAAAACCAATAATAATGGCTTGTTTTAATGTGATGTCTTTTTCATCATTAATTTTAGGATTTTTGAACCATTTGTCTACAAATAATAAAATGATTCCTCCGAAAACTAACATTCCAGAAATAGCAACTTGATTTCCTAAAACAGCTTCGATTTTATCATCAAATAATTTTCCTAAAACAAGTGCAGGAACAACCGCGCAAGCTAATTTGATGTAAAAATTGAAATTGAAATTTTTGAAGTCAAAGAATTTTTTCCAATATAAAACGACAATTGATAAAATTGCTCCAAATTGTATTGAAACTTGAAACATTTTTAAGAATTCACTTTCTGGCATTCCCATCAAAGCTGCTGTGAATCCCATGTGTGCTGTAGAAGAAATTGGTAAATATTCGGTAAGACCTTCTATAATAGCAATAATAATTGCTTGTAAAGTATTCATTATTTTTCTTTATTCGGATTGATTAAAATGGCATAAATCTCGACGATGAAACCAACGACAACTAAGAATGGCGCTAATCTAATTCTACGAAAAGAATAGATTTCGTCGTTCCAATAATTTGCGTCCCACGTTCCATCTGGTCTTGTGTTTGCGTCGTGTCCCGTCATCAATAAAAACCCAAGACCAATTAGCGCTACACCAATTGCCATGAAAATGTAATTTCTTTTTCCGAATAAAAAAGTAAAACCAGCATCATTTGTAGATGCTGATTTTTTTGTTGTATCGATAGAATTTGATTTCATTAATAAAGTTGATCAGTTTTTAATCTTAAATAACGCCATGCAGCAAACAATGTACTGAAAACGGCAATAACAACTCCAATTCCAATTAAGATAATAATAAGTGGAGTGAAGCTTGGATTCCAAAGTACTAAACCAACTTTTGTTGCTAAAATGTACCATAAGAAACCTAATCCTACAGCTGCAATAAATGCTGCTAAGAAACCTAAAACTGCGGCTTCTATCAAGAAAGGTTTTACAATAAAACGTCTACGCGCACCAACTAATTGCATTGTTTTGATGCTGAAACGTTTTGCGTAAATTTTCAGACGGATAGAGTTGTTGATTAATACAACAACGATCACTAAGAAAATAATAGCAAAAATCATAATCCAGAATGTAATTTTGTTAATACTGTGGTAAATCGTTACCATCGCTTCTTTGTCACTTTTTACTTCGTCTACAATCGGATTTTTTGCCAATACCTTATTAATAGAATCAATTTGTTCAACTGATTGTATTAATGCAGGGTTCAATGTGATTTGAACTGATGCAGGGAAAATACTTTCTTCGAAGAAATCACTACCATCCGTACCCAAATCTTTTTTCGCAATTTTAGCTGCATCCTCTTTGCTGATATACTGTGTAGCTTCAACAAAAGGATACTTCACTTTCAACGAATCGATATAAGATTTCTGTAAATCAAGCTCCTTATCTTTTAATTTTGGATCTTCGACATCTTTAAAATATGCCTCGATTTTTAACTCTCTTTTTAGATGTTCTGCGTAACTTTGTGCATTAATGACAATTAAGCCGAAAATACCTAATAGAAATAAAACAAGCGAAATACTAATCACAACAGTGATGTTTGAAGATCGCAGTCTTTTTTTCTCAAATTTATCGTTCGTTTTTGACATTTGGGTTAATTTTGGGGCTAAGATAAAAAAAACTTATTTCGCAAGAAAGATATTCCGTATATATTCTACGGTAAGTTGGTTAAAGAAAACTTAAAATTTAGAATTTTTGAAAGTAAAAGCTAAAAAACATTTAGGTCAGCATTTTTTGAATGACGAAAATATTGCACGAGACATTGCCGAAGGATTAACTTGGGAAGGCTATGATCGTGTCTTAGAAATTGGTCCAGGAATGGGCGTGTTGACAAAATATATTTTACAAGCAAAGAAAAATATAGAGGTTGTGGAGATTGATACAGAATCAGTCGAATATTTAAAAGAATATTATCAACCATTTTATCCAGGATTTAAAATTCATTCCGAAGATTTCTTGAAAATGGACTTTTCATCAAAGTTTGATGAACAAATTGCTATTTTAGGAAATTTTCCGTATAATATATCTTCGCAAATTATTTTTAAAGCTTTAGAAGAGCGATACACCGTTCCCGAAGTTTGTGGAATGTTTCAGAAAGAAGTAGCCGAACGTATAGCTTCTAAAAAAGGAACAAAAGATTATGGTATACTTTCTGTATTAGCGCAAGCTTATTATCATTGCGAATATTTGTTCACCGTTCCAGAACACGTTTTTACACCACCACCAAAAGTGAAATCGGGCGTAATTATTATGAAACGCTACCGAACAGAAATTGAAGGAATCGAACAAAAACGATTTTTTCAAGTCGTAAAAGCTGGTTTTGGACAAAGAAGAAAAACGCTTCGTAATTCGTTGAAAGCTTTGGGAATTCCTGAAGATTTAAACGATCACGAGTTTTTGAACATGCGCGCAGAGCAATTATCTGTCGAAGATTTTATTGAGTTAACGAAAAGAATGAAATAGATTATGGAGGTAAAAATTACAAAAGATTTTATTGAAGATTTAAACGAAAGTATTAATCAGCAAAATGCAAAAGCAGTTAAGGAGATGTTGCAAGATTTGCACCCCGCCGATATTGCTGAATTGTTTGATGAGCTTTCGACCAAAGAACAATCTTTTGTAATTGATTTACTCGATAATGAAATTTCTGCAGATATCCTTCTTGAATTAGAAGAAGATGATCGACGTAAATTCCTGAAAACGCTTACTGCAAAAGAAATTGCTGAAGATGTCATTAATGAGATGGATACCGATGATGCTGTTGACGTCATTAATGAGCTTTCTGATGAAAAGAAAGATGAGGTAATTGCGCAATTAGAAGATCAAGAACACGCCCGCGAAATTGTAGATCTTTTACGCTACGACGAAGATACAGCTGGAGGTTTGATGGGAAAAGAGTTGATAAAAGTCAACAAAGACTGGTCGGTAATCACAGCAGTAAAACAAATGCGAAAACAAGCTGAGGATTTAGAAGAGGTTTTCTCAATTTATGTGGTTGATGAAGATGAAAAATTACTTGGAACATTGAGTTTGAAGCGTTTGTTGACGACTTCTGCGAATACAAAAGTGGCGGATGTTTACAATGAAAAGATCCAATATGTAAAGACCTATACAAAAGATATGGAGGTTGCAAAAGTAATCGAAAAATATGATTTGTACGAAGTGCCTGTAGTGGACGAGTTAATGCGCTTGGTTGGTGTAATTACGGTGGATGATGTGATTGATGTGATTCGTGAAGAAGCTGAAGAAAATTATCAATTAGCAGCCGGGATTACTCAAAATGTCGATTCTGATGATAATATCTTAAAATTAACTCGCGCTCGTTTGCCCTGGCTTTTATTGGCTTTGGTAGGTAGTTTTGTCGCAGTTAATGTGTCGCAAAGTTTTAGCGATGCGATGAATTTGTATCCGCAATTATTCTTTTTTACGCCGCTTGTTGCTGCCATGGCGGGAAATGTAGGTGTGCAATCTTCTGCGATTATTGTACAAGGTTTGGCGAATAGCAATATTTCGGGTTCTATTTGGAAAAGATTAGGAAAAGAAATGTTATTGGCTTTATTAAATAGTACATTATTAGCTTTTGTGCTTTTATTGGCGACACATTTCTTAATGAGTACGAGTTACGAAATTTCCTCAACCATTGTATTAGCTTTAGTTATTGTGATGATTTTAGCAAGTTTGATTGGGACATTTATTCCAATTATGTTGCATAAATATGGTGTTGATCCTGCGATTGCAACAGGTCCATTTATCACAACAAGTAATGATATTTTTGGTTTGTTGATTTACTTTTCGATTGCGAAAATGATTTTAGGATTTTAAAAACTTTAAAAATGAATAAGTTAAAAATTATAGGAATAGCAACTCAAACGTCTAATAATGATAGTCAAGCGATTGAAGATTTAGGAAAATTGTGGAATCAATTTTTTGGTGAGAATATAATGACTAAAATTCCAAATGCAATTAGTTCTAATATTTATTCTGTTTACACAGATTACGAAAGTGATTTTACAGGAAAATATACGACGATTATTGGTTTAGGAGTTTCTTCTTTAGATGAAATTCCAGAAGGGATGGTTGGGCGAGAATTTGAGCCACAAACATTCAAAAAATATATTGCCAAAGGAGAATTACATGAAGCAGTTGGAAAAACTTGGGCAGAAATTTGGAATGATGATGCAAATCTAAATCGCACGTATAAATATGATTACGAATTGTACACCGAAAAAGCTCAAAATCCTGCTGATGCAGAAATTGAGATTTATATTGGTGTGAAAGAATAGTAATTAGTACTGAGATACTAGAATTTAGATATTAGAAAATGATATTTAAAAAATGAGTTGAAGTTTTACTTTCAGCTCATTTTTTATTTTGGATATTTTGTAGGATTTCTATGTGTATTAAAAACTGCATAAATAAATACAGTTTTTTCTTCTTCATTAGTTTCAAATAAAACCAAATAAGGAAAAGATTTAAAAGGTTTTGCACGCAAATTTCTATATTTTACTTGATAAAAAGGATTTATTTCCAAAGCTTCCAAAACTTTTGTCAATTCAGCTAAATATGATTTTGCAGCAGATGTAGAAAAGTTTGAATAATAAGAAATAGCTTGTTCAATATCTTGGGCAGCTTCGGAAGAAATTCTAATCTTATAAATCATATTTTCCGTGCAATTCTTTCAATACATCTTTTGCATTCAAAAAATTTTCTTTTGGCTCGTTAAGTCGATTATCCAAAATTTCCTTTTGTTCTTCCGTTAACTCAAATTCAGTTTCTTGATTATGTTTATAAGTTAAAAAATCAATATAACGCTCAACTTCTTCCAAAAGTGATTCAGGAAGTTGTTTCAATTTAGAATTCACTTGTTCAATAGTCGTTGCATTCATAATTATTAATTTTACAAAACAGTTGTCGTTCTAACAAAGTTACAAAAAGTATACCTTATTATATAATCAAGATTTTGTGTAATATTTCTGATTATTTTTTCAATAAAATCTTAAACTCAGTTCCGATTTCTTTGGATGATTTGGCAACAAATATTTTTCCTTTGTGATAATCTTCGATAATTCGTTTGGCTAATGATAATCCCAATCCCCAACCGCGTTTTTTGGTTGTAAAGCCAGGTTGAAAAATTTTTTTCTGTAATTTGGTCGGAATTCCAGAACCTGTATCAGCAATAGAAATTTCGACAAATTTACCCTTCGTTTTTATATCGATATCCAAAACGCCCTTATTTTGCATGGCGTCAGCTGCATTTTTCATCAAATTTTCGATAACCCAACTGTATAAAGAAGCATTAAGATTAATATTAAATTCTTCGACATCGGTAGCAAAATTCACTTCAATTCCTTTAGAAATGCGTTGGGAAATATAATCCACTGTTTGTTTGGAAGTTGAAATAATATCAGTTTGTTTGAGCTCAGAAGTTGAACCAATTTTCGAGAAACGTTCGGCAATATGTTTCAATCGATCCACATCTTTTTCAATTTCTATAACCGAAGTTTGATCGATTTCTTCTAATTTCAATAATTCGACCCAACCCATTAAAGAAGAAAGTGGAGTTCCAATTTGATGCGCTGTTTCTTTTGCCATTCCGGCCCATAAATAACTTTTTTCGGTGTCACGAATTGTTTTGAAATACCAATACGAAAATCCAAAAAACAATAAAATCAATAAAATAATGATGAGTGGATAATATTGTAATTGACTAAGAAGTTTTGAATTTTTGAAATAAACATAATTTTTAGTTCCGATTAATTCAACATCGATTGTTTGTTCGGACGATTTCATTTTGTTGACATATTTTTTTAATTGAACTGAATCTTTTACGATTGATTCATCAATATTTTTGGTGTCTACAATAATGCCTTTTTCGTCTACAAGTGCAACAGGAATTGATTTGTTGTCTTCAATTAATTTGAATAGAAAATCTTGTGTTTTTGGATCTAAAAATTCGGATGAGCTTATCAACTCTAACGATCGCGCATAATTCTCTACACGTTTGTGTTCTTCACGTTTTAGCTCTTGTACAATTTTGTTACTCGACCATATTGTAATAGCGAAAATCACAAATATTATAAAGAAGCCAATCCAACGTTTGTTTATTTTTTTTGTTAGAAAATTTCTCATCTAAATGTAAAATCTTTCTTAAATTTATATCAAATGTAATGATTATTTGATTATAATATATTTTTATGGCGAGATAAGATAAATATGATGAAAGTAATTTTTTTTAAAGCCTTAAATAGTTTATTTTTGTAGCTAAATCTCATAGAGAGTAAAATTTATGGATCGTTTTTCGTTTTTAAATGCCGCTCATTTAGAGTTTATAGGCGACTTATATGATCAATACGTCCAATATCCGGATAGTATTGAACCAAGTTGGAAAGCTTTTTTCCAAGGGTATGACTTTGCGAATGCAACATATGATGGAGAGCCATTATTTGCACCAGCAACACAAACAGCTCCTAACAGAGCTAGTCAAACAACGCAAGCAGTAGTTAATCCTGCAGTAGTATCTCAAGTTCCAGACAACGTACAGAAAGAATTTAAAGTCATCAATTTGATTGATGCTTACCGTACGCGTGGACACTTATTTACAAAGACTAACCCGGTTAGAGCGCGTAGAACTTTTGAACCTTCTTTAGACATCAAAAACTTTGGTTTATCTGATGCTGATTTAGATTTGACATTCAATGCTGGTGAAATTTTAGGTATCGGTGGACCAATCACTTTACGTGAAATCATTGGACACTTAGAAAACATGTACTGCGAATCTATCGGAATCGAGTATATGTATGTAAGAGAACCTCAAAGAATTAATTGGATTCAGAATTGGTTAAACCAAAACTTGAATCAACCAAAATTATCTAAGGAGGAGAAAGAACGTGTTTTAGAAAAGTTGAATGAAGCAACTGCTTTTGAAAACTTTATGCACACGAAATATGTTGGACAAAAACGTTTCTCGGTAGAAGGAAATGAATCTTTGATTCCTGCTTTGGATACATTGATTAATCGTTCTGCAGATCACGGCGTACAAGAGGTTATCGTAGGGATGGCTCACCGTGGACGTTTGAATGTTTTGGCTAACATTTTTGGAAAATCATATTCTCAAATCTTTTCAGAATTCGAAGGAAAAGCTTTTGATACGGATTTAATGGCTGGTGATGTTAAATATCACATGGGATCATCAAATCAAATCAAAGCATTGAATGGAAAAGATATCCGAATCAATTTAGCACCAAACCCATCTCACTTAGAGACTGTAGATGCAGTTGTAGAGGGGATTACACGTGCAAAAGTTGAGGAAGATTACAAAGATGATTATTCTAAAATTATTCCAATCTTAATTCATGGTGATGCTGCTGTAGCTGGACAAGGAATCGTTTACGAGGTTGTTCAAATGGCAGGATTAGACGGATACAAAACAGGTGGAACAGTACACGTTGTGGTAAATAACCAAATTGGGTTTACAACAAACTATTTAGATGCGCGTACATCTACATATTGTACAGATGTTGCAAAAGTAACATTGTCTCCTGTAATGCATGTAAATTCTGATGATGTAGAAGCGGTAGTTCACGCTTTCCGTTTTGCAGCAGATTATCGTGCAGAGTTCGGTTCTGATGTATTCATCGATTTATTAGGATACCGTAAATATGGACATAACGAAGGTGATGAACCAAAATTCACTCAACCTAAATTATATAACTTAATCGCTAAACACCCAAATCCTCGTGAAATTTACAAGGATAAATTATTAAAAGAAGGTGTAATTGGTGAAGAAATCGTTAAACAAAAAGAAGCGGAATTTAAAGCTTTATTAGAAACGAATTTTGAAGCTTCTAAAGAAATTGAGCGTAATCACATTTTCCCTTTCATGCCAGAAGAGTGGGAAGGATTTGAAATTGCTGATGATGCAAAAGTTTTTGAACAAGCAAATACTGCTTACGACGAAGCAAAATTAAAAGAAATTGCAAAAGCTGTTTCTACCGTTCCAGAAGGTAAAAAATTAATTAAAAAAGTTTCTCGTTTAATTGAAGGACGAGGAAAAATGATTGAGGAAGATAAAATCGACTGGGGATTAGGAGAAGCTTTAGCTTTCGGTTCTATCTTAACAGACGGGCGTAACGTGCGTGTTTCTGGGGAAGATGTAGAACGCGGAACGTTCTCTCACCGTCATGCAGTTGTAAAAACTGAAGACACAGAAGAAGAAATTATCTTATTAAACCATATTAATGATGAACAAGGTCAATTAAGAATCTACAACTCATTATTATCTGAATATGCAGTTTTAGGTTTCGATTATGGATATGCTATGGCAAATCCTAAAGCGTTAACTATTTGGGAAGCTCAATTTGGAGATTTTGTGAATGGAGCACAAATCGTAATCGACCAATATATTTCTGCAGCAGAAGATAAATGGAAATTACAAAACGGTTTAGTAATGTTATTGCCTCATGGATATGAAGGGCAAGGAGCAGAGCACTCTTCAGCACGTTTAGAGCGTTTCTTACAAATGTGTGCTGGTAACAATATGTTTGTTGCTAATATCACAACTCCAGCTAACTTCTTCCATGCATTAAGAAGACAGGTTGTAACAGATTACCGCAAACCATTGGTTGTAATGTCACCAAAATCATTATTACGTCATCCATCAGCAGTATCATCATTAGCAGATTTCTCAAACGGAGGTTTCCAAGAAATTATCGAAGATGTAACAGTAGATGCGAAAAAAGTGAAAAAAGTAGTTTTCTGTTCAGGAAAAATCTACTACGATTTAGACAAAAAACGCCAAGAATTAGGAGATAAAGAAACTGCAATTATTCGTTTAGAGCAATTATATCCTTTAAATGAAGAAAAAGTAGATGCTATCATCTCTAAATTTGGTAATGCTAAATTGGTTTGGGCACAAGAAGAACCAGAAAATATGGGAGCTTGGATGTACATCTTACGTAAATTAAGAAAATATCCATTCGACGTAGTTTCTCCAGCAGAAAGTGCTGCAACAGCGCCAGGTTCAAGCAAACGTTGGGCTGCAATTTACGAAGAGGTAATTAATAAAGTATTCAATTAAAAAATAAAGCTAATAGATATGTTAGAAATGAAAGTCCCATCACCAGGGGAATCAATCACAGAAGTAGAGATCGCTACGTGGTTAGTAAAAGACGGTGATTACGTAGAAAAAGACCA
>RRZU010230856.1_pt1 | contig 10922 bp, 13 predicted proteins | sample 2165561 | NCBI WGS metagenome assembly RRZU01 (sample SAMN10456909, study PRJNA506462) | wastewater metagenome | isolation source: wastewater sludge | place: USA: Moscow, Idaho | reverse complement strand
GCAATGATTTGGCCTGCCTGCCGATTACGGGCGATAGCATGACGCCCGGGCTGATGCCGGGCGATATTGTGCTGGTAAACCACGGCAAGCGCGACGGCGACGGGGTGTTTGTGTTGCGATTCGGCAATTCGCTGCGCATCAAGCGGCTGCAATGGCTGGCTGATGGCAGCTTGCGAATCAGCAGCGACAATGCGCTTTATCAAGCCGAGCACATTACGCCCGCCGATTTGGGCGACGACTTTGCGATTATCGGCGCCTGCCACACCAAAATCGGGCGGGTGTTTTAAATTTAAGCAAGGCCGTCTGAAACTGTTTTGGTTTCAGACGGCCTTTTTGTATCAAGGGGATATGATGGATCAAAAAATTGCTAATTTTTTGCTGGCGCACCGCCACGGGCTGGCAACATTGCTTTATTTGGCGCAGCTGCCGAGAAAAGACGCCCGCTTTATTGGGCGGCAAAAAGATTTATATACCAGCAGGCGGATTGAGCAAATCTGCCTGTTTGTGTTGAGAGCCATCGAGCACGAGACGCTTACCGAGCAAATCCAAAAGCAGCGGCAAGCCGAAGAGCTTGCCTCTTTTGTGCGGCGCTATAATGCCACCGCGAAAAAAGCGGCCGAAGCAGACAAGATTATCAACAGCGCCACCGCATTTGATGATTTTAAACAATGGCAAAAAGCGCAATCCAAATCCAATAAATCGCTAAATGAGATGCTGTTTGATGACTTTGGCGCCTACCAAGCCGATTTAGCAGGCTGGCTATCTGACAATCAGGCGGCATTAGCAGATGCGCAATCTTGGCTGGCCAAGCGCAAATCCGAGCTTGAGCGCCCGGAACCGGGCTTGCGCCGAATCAAACCGCCCCAATCCCGCGCCGAATTTTCAGACGGCCTAAAAACTGCCGCGCTCGATAGCGCCGATTTTCTGCCAGGCTTGCTGGCCACCGCCGGCGGCTTGCTGATTAACGGCATCCCCGAAGACGGCGGCAAAATCAGCGCGGAAGAGCTGGCGCTGGTGGCCGAAATGAAAACAACATGGGGGCTTGAATAGTGCGGGATTATTTCAGCATTTTGCCCTGCAAAGTGCAGCTACAAATCGAATACATTAACAAGCGGCGAGTGCAGAGCACACGGATAGTGGATGTGCAAAGCTTTGTAGCCAACTCGCCCGACGGGATGATGGTAGGCTTTTGCCACACGCGCAAAATGGCGCGCTCATTCAGCTATTCAGGCATCACATCGGCAACGGATACCCAAAGCGGCGAGATTATCGAGCCTGCCCGCTTATTTTTGTATTTACTGGCCGCCCATAACAGCACGCCCGATTTGCCAGCCCTCACCGATGCGCATCTCAAAGCCTACCAGCCGCCTCAAGCGCGGCGGCCGGCTGAATTGCACGAGCGGGAAAACGGCAACACCACCGCCTTTTGTTTTACCGGCTTTACAGCAGCTAAAAAATCCACGCTGGCCGGCAAGGCCACGGCGGCAGGCTTTAAGGTTTACCGAGATTTTAATCAAAATCTGACTTATCTTGTGTGCGGCGATAAGGCAGGAAAATCCAAATTAGATAAAGCGCAAGCGGCGGGGATAGAGATTATAGACGAGCCGGATTTTTTGGATTTGATGAGCAACTATAATGGCGCATGATAGACAAGAGGCCGCCTGAATTCAGACGGCCTCTTGTTTTCAAACCATCAAACTGCGAGCTGCGCGGCGCTGCATTGATAAATGTCGGCAAGCTGCGCGCGGGTTTTTTCTTGCACGCGGTTGCCTTTTTTTTCGATTTGTGACAAGGCGGATTGGGTGATTCCCAGCCGCTCGGCAGCATCGGCCTGGCTCATGCCGCGATAGATACGCCAAGCGGCGGCGATGCTGATGTTTTTATCAAACATAATATCTACCACCGCGCCCGGAATGGTTACGCTGCTGTCGTATTCTTGCTCAACGGGGATATCTTCCCAATAAGCTTCATCATCAGCGGTTAGGCGCTCGAATTCGGCGATGGGCACGAGCGCGTAAAGCGGGCGGCCTTGGTTGTCGTTGATGTATTGGATGTTCATTTTTCTGCCTTTCGGCAGGGCTTTCGCCCTGCTGTGTTATTGTTTGTAGGTTCGGTTGCTGCGGCGTTTGATTTGCTGGATTTTGATAATTGTCGGCGTGCCTTTTACCACTTCAAAAAATACCCTGTAATCTCCCACCCGCAACCTGTATTCCGTATCTTGCAGCTTTTTCAAATCCAACCTGACCTGCGGAAAATCCTTTAGCTGCGCTACTTTGTTTCTGATGGCCTGTATATAACGCTTATCTATTTTAGAGAGCTGCGCCAATGCGTTGACCGACCATTCTATTTCGTTTGCCATTCCCCCTCCTTTGTTATTAACTTGAGATAATTATAAGATAACAATCTTATGTTGTCAAGCTTATATTAGATTTATTTCTAATATATAGGCCGTCTGAAAGCATTCAGACGGCCTCTTGTTTGCGCGGGGGTTAACCCAAATCGAGCAGCGCCTCAAGCTCGAGCGAGGCGGTGTAGCCGCTATCGCCCAGGCTGTGGGTGATGCGGGTGATTAGCCATTTCTCGCCGTCGATGTCGGCTTTAAAGCCGGCCACTTGCACGGGGGTTTCGGGGTAGAGGTCGGGGCGGCCTTGGGCGAGGGTGAGCTTAAATTCGGCGGCGCCGCGTTTGATTTTTTTATAGGCGGCTATTGCGCCGTTTTCGGCGGTGGCTTTGCCGGCATAGAGGTGGCGCAGGCTTTTGATTTTGAGGCCGTCGGCGTTGATTTTTTTGGTAATGCTCACGGTTTTGGTGGTGGTTTTGTGGGTTTTGCCGTCTTTGCGTTTACGCTTGTATTTATACACTTTTGTTTGGGTGGTTTTGACGGGCACCATGTTTTCGGCGTTTATCAACACCTCTTGTTTTTTGCCGGTTTTGGGCTCGATGTAGTAGGCGCGCACGGCGTTATAGGCGTTGCTTGATGCATAGCTAAAGCTGTGGCTGTCGCCCGCTTGGCGGGTGAGCAGGGCGGCGGCGATGGGCTCGCCGCTGGCGGTTTCGGCGCGGCCAACGGGCATAAAAAGCAGGGTGCCGTTTTTGATGGTGGCGATGGCATCATAAATCCCCGCCAATCGGGTTAAAAAGCTGGCATCGCTCTCGTTGGTTTGGTCGATATGGTGGATGGCGGTGGCTTGGTAATCGGCGCTGATTTTATAGGGGTAGGCGTGTTTTTTGGCGATGGCCTCTACGATTTGATAAAGGGTTTGCTTGTGCCAGCTTTTGTTTTCCTGCTGGTCGAGCGTGGCGGCGAGGTCGGCGGCGCGAGCGGTGATGCTCAATTTATCGGGCGCGCCGCTGTGGGTAAATTCGGCCATTTTGTACTCACCCTTATACACCACGCCCGTTTCCTGGTAGCCGAGCCAGCATTTTATCAGCGCCTCTTGCGGGGGGATTTCGAGGGCGCCATCGTGGTCGGATAGCTCGATGGTGAGCTCGTCGGCCTCAAAGCCGCGATTATCGGCCAGCTGCACGCTGATGATGCGGCTCATGGTGAGGCTGCCAAAAGGGCGGCCGTTGACTTGCAGCACGGCCACAGGGGTGAGGTGGCGGCCGCCGCTGTGGGTGAGCGCTTCAAAAAGCTTGCTGGCGGCATCGGTGATTTGCTCGAGCATATCAAGCACCCACCACGCTGCGCACCATACCCACGGCCAAGCCTAAAGCTTCACCGGCCAGCCCGAAAGGCTGGTCGGATACTTTTTTAAGCACCATGGTAAAGCTGATGCTGCGCGCTTTGCCATCAAACATCAGCTCGCTTTGCTTGTTGCCGATGCTCTCGATTACATAGCTGCCTAAAAATTTGCCGCCGCCGCGCACGAGCGGCCACGGCTGGCCGGTGTCGGCCATGCGCTTGAGCACCTCGATGCTTAGATCGCCGCCGGTGATTTCGGGGCGCAGCTCGGCGGATATGATGAGGGTGTCGTTATCTTTGCCGGTAAATTGGGTGGGCTGGCCGCTGCCTCCCACCGTGGTTTGGCTGGGGTGGCGCCATGCGTGGCCCTCATCCCAATCTTGCAACGGGATTGTGGGCAAGCTAAACACAAATAATCCTAAGGTGGCTAAGGCCATAGGGCTAATCCTTATCTTGATAGCGGCCACGGGCGCGGCGCTGCTGCGCGGCTTCGCGGCGGTCGAGCTCGGCGGCGATGGCGCGGGCAATTTCCTGCCCATTGCCGGCGGCGGCGTTGACGGTGATGTGGTAGGTGTTGCCGGCGGGCGCGGCGGCTTCGCGGCGGGGCGGCGCGGGCGGCAGTGGATTGATGGCGGCGCGCATGGCCTCGGGCGCGGAAATCGCGCCGGGCAGGGCGGGCACGGGCGCGAAGCCGCCGCCGCTGCTTATCATGGCGCCGATGCTGCGCTCGAGCAGGCCGCCCTCGGCCAGCGGATTTTGCGCGATGGCCTTGGCCTGCTGCCACATTTGGGCAGCTGATGATTTCAGGCCGTCTGAAATATTGCTGCCAAATAGGGTGCCTAAGGTTCGCTCAATCAGGCCGCCGCGCACATCGGCGCCGATGGCGGCGGGCTTGGCAACGGTGGCTTTGGCTTTATCCCACAGGCGGCCGGCTTGCGCGGCGACGGGGTGGGCTTTGGCCTTATCCCACAGGCGGCCTGCTTGTGCGGCAACCGGAGCAGCCTTGATTTTATCCCACACACGGCGGCCGCCGTTGCGCGCGCTATCGAGCGCGGCCATGCCGCCACGGCGGATTTTATCCACCATCTGCCAGCCGCCGAAGCGGCGCACATCGCGCTGGCTGAACACTACCTCGCCACGGTGCACAATGCCGGCGGCCTCATGCACACCGCCCGCGCCGGTGTAGCCGCCGATAGAATAGCCGGGCGGGCGCGGGGCCGCAGGGGCGGACGCAGAAGCGCCGCCGCCGATGCCGGTGAAGCGTTTAAACGCCTGCCATGCCTCCGTGGCCTTGGCTTTAAAGCGGTCGAAATGGGCAATCAGGCCGACAATTGCACCCACCGGCCCCGTGAACGCGGCAATCAGTGGATTATCTTTAAACACATTTTTAATCCACTCCCAGCCATTAATCAGGGCGGCCTTGACCTTATCCCAATTACGCCACAACAACATTAAAGCCACCACGGCGAGAATGGCCCAGCCGAATGGATTGGTAACCAAAAAAGTAAGGGCGGCTTTGCTCAAGCCCCACAGGCTTGTGGTTACCCACTTGAGCACGCCGGCGAGCTTAGCCGCTGCACCCATGCCCTGTCCGATGTTAACCACCAGCCCAACCAGCGAAAATTTGAGCAGAGCAAAGGGCAGGATAACGGCAGCCAAGCCGGCGGCCAGCCCGGATACAGCCAACAAAAGAACACCCACCACGGCCGCAGCCTTAACGATGCCGGCCACCAATTGCGGGTTGCGCTGCATCCAGCCGTTGAGCAGCTCAAGCCAGCGGCCGGCACGATCCATCAAGCCACCAAGGCTATCAAAGAGCGAGCGGCCGGCCTCGGCGCTGGGATTAAACAAGCGATTTTTAAACACCTGCCATTTTGAGGATATGGCGCCCATGCGGGTTTCAAATTCTCGCCCCATGCTGCCTTTAGCCTCTTCGCTGTTGGCTAGCTCGATTTGGCGGCGCCACTCTTCGGTGTTGCTGATTAGAGAAGCAAACACCTTATTGTATTCACCGCCCGCCAAGCCTTTGAGCAGGCCGGCCTGCTCTTCTTTGGGCATTTTTTTAACCGCCTCAATAATGCCCATCACCGTGCCTTGAGCATCCTCCACCATGCCTTTTTGCACCGTGCGGGCATCCATGCCGATGGCTTTTAAGGCCTCGCGCACGGGCTCGGTGTCGGGGGCGGTTGATAATCGGGTAAACAATGACGATACGGCACCCGATGCTTGCGACTCATCCACCCCCGCCGTGAGCAGGGTGGAGCCCAGCGCAGCGGTGTTTTTATGGTCCATTTTAGCCAAGCCCATCGAGCCGCTGACGCGATTCATAAAGCCGATAATATCCTCACCCTTTGATATGGCATTATCATCTAGATAGTTGATCACATCGGCGAGCTCACGGCCTTGCTCGGCGGAGAGCTTAAAGTTTTTGTTGATGCGGCCGAGATTTTCTGCCAGCGCGCCCATATCCTGCGCATCAAAAGCAGTGGCGGCTTCGGCGGCGGTGCGCACATAGGCGGCGAGCTCTTGGCGCGGCACATCCATGCGCGCGCCGGCTTCATACATCTGCATAATTTCGGTGGTGGCCAACGGCAGCTCGGCGGATAAACCTTGGATTTCGCGACGCACGGCGGCGACGGCCTCTTGATTGATGCTGTTGTCGGCATTTTTGAGACCGCTCACCTGACGGATAACGCCGAGCATGGCATCCTCCTCGCTTATTGCATTGTGCACCTGCACGCCTACCACGCCCATCACAGCTGCACCGCCCGCGCCGGCGCCCATGGCCACGCTTTGCAAGCGGCCGGCAGTGGCTTGCGCCTTATCATAGGATTTTTGGGCTTTATTAAGCCGCTCGAGCGCAGCTTGCTGCTTGGCAGCGGCAGCGGCGGCGGCATCGTGGCGGCGGTTGAGCTGGGCTTGGGCTTCGGCGCTTTGGCGGGCGGTGATGCCGTGCTGCTTGAGCTTGCCGTTTAGCTCTTGCAGCTTTTGACCTTGCTTAGCTTGGCTTTGGCGCAATTTTTCGCCTTTGTTGGCAAGATTGGCGAGCTCGCCCGCTTGGCGGCGGGTGGGCGCGCCGCTTTTGGCGATTTCGGCGCTCAAAGCAGCCTGCGCTTTGCGATTTTCCACCAGCTCTCGGCTCTGCTTTTGCATTTCGGCTTGCAGGCCGTTGCGCTGGGTGAGCAGGCGCTGGGCCTTATCCAAATCGCGCAGCGCTTTTTGATTTTCGGTGAGCTGCTTTGCCAAGCCGCTGCCCGATTGGCGGATGCGGTCGAGCGCGGCGCTGGCCTTGTCTTGCGCATTGAGCATAATGCGCATCACCAAATTGCGATCAGCCATCAGATACCTCTTGTTTTAACGGCCAACTCGATGAGCAGGCGCTCGCGCTCAATGGCGCGGTGGGTCCACCTCAATAAATCGAGCAAGCCCAAATCAGCAAATGCCCGGCGGCCGCCGCCGAATTCGGCGGCGCATTGCGCCAGGCAATCGTCTATCTGCACATAATATTGCAGCTCTTCGGCCGCCGCGATGCTATACACCGATGGCATCGCGGCGATTATTCGGGCTGCATCACCGATGCCGATGCGGGCTCTACCGCAAAGCCGGCCGCCTGCAAATCCTCTAGCATTTGCGCTTTGGTTGCCGGCGGCGCGGAAAAAAAATCAATGGCCACATTGAGTGCGCGCAAGTCATCCATGGGCAACTGCATATATTCGCGGCGCACAAGCTGCGGCGAGCTGATGCGCTGAATCAGCTTTTGGATTTGGTCGGTATGCTTGAGGTTAATCAGCTCTTGGCTCAAGCCCTCAAAATCGGCACCCACGGGGGCGCGCAGGGTAAACGATTTCACCACGGCATCACCGCGCTTGACGCCGCTCAAAAGGTTGATTTTGATGGTGCGCTCATCGATTACTTGGATAGATTGCTCTTGCATGATTTTGCCTTTGCTTTAAAAAGAGGCGGCCAAAGCCGCCGAAAGAGAGAACGAGAGGAAAACGGAATGGGCAGGCTACAGCCCCAGCGCAGCGCGGCGGCGGGCGCGCAAATCGGTGTCGCCAATTACGAGCTTGCTGCCGAGGGCATCGATTTCATACACATTTTTGCCGTTGATGGTTTCTTTCCAATATACCAACGCCATTTTAAATTTTACTTCGCTGTTGTCGCCCTGCTTATCGGTGCCGTGGTCGACCTCGAGCAAGCGGCCGCGCGCCTCGCCCACCAACTCGCCATATTCGCTATCGTCCTCGGCTTCAACGCTGCCTTGATAGCGCAGCACTTTGCCGGCAATGCTGCCGCCCATTTCGCGCAGGATTTCGGCAGCGTAGCCGCCCACGGTAAATTCGAGCTCGAGCGGCTCAATGCCTTGTTCGATTTTTAAATCTACATCAAGGCCGCCCGGGCGGTAATCTTCGGTTTTAAACACCACTTTCGGGCGGGTGACATCGGCCACCAAGCCATAGAGATTCAAGCCCTCGAAAAAGAGGTTAAATCCTTTGAGTTTTAAGGGTAATTTCATTTTTTTGGCCTTTAAACGGTGACGGTTTGGTAATCGCTGGCGAATTTAACCGTTTTGTCGACAAGATTAACGATAAAGCTGTCGGTGACGTGCTGCGCCAGCTCCAAGTTTTCCAGCGGCGGCACGGGGGTAAACTCATAGTCAAATCGGAAAATGCCGTTACCCACGCGCTCTTTGTTGTTGAGCGCTGCCTCTACATACACACGGCCGCCAAGCAGATAGCCACGGCGCACATATTCGGCCAGCTTGGCATTGATGCCAAAGCCGATGTCGCGCAGCAAGCTCGGGTGCATGGGCTTATCGATGGCCCAGCGGTAAGAGGTGGCGATGGTTTCCTTAACAATTTGAGCGGAGCGGGTGGCCACCTCAAATGCATACATCGGGTCTTGTGCGCAGGTGCGGTTGCCCCACGGAAAAAAGCCGCCATCGCGAATCAGGGTGGTGATGTCGCTGTTGTTGAGGGTGTTGGCGTCGCAGTTTTTATTAAGCAAATCAAAAGTGCGCGGCTTATCGAGGCCGATTACGCCGTTGATTTCGCAATTTGACAAGGATTTATGCCAGCCGATTTGCTGGTCGGTTTTGGCGCGCACGCCCAAAATTCGCTCGATGGTGGATTTGACGGGCTTGCCGGTGGTGGTGTCGAACGCCAAAAAGTCGTTGTCAATCAGCATGATTTCGCGCTGGCTGAAATTTTCGCGGTAGCTTGCCACTTCGGCGATGTCGTCGGCACCGCCGGCGGAGGCATAGCAAAAAGCGTTGAGCGCTTGCGCCACGCTCACGAGCTCGGCGGCCACTTCTTGGCTGTCGTAATCGGGCACGCCCAAAATTTTGGGCTTGATGCCGGTGACGGCACCGGCGCGGCGCAAGGCTTTGAGGCCGGTGAATTTGCCGCCCTCGGCGCTGCCGATAATGGCCGCCTTGAGCTGGTCGGCGTTGGTGTTGTCTTTAACGCGCACCACAATGGCGCGGCAATCAGCCTGATCGCTGATGCCATCGAGCACTTTGGCTAAATTGCCTTTTGTGCCGGCTTTTGCCATAGCATCGTAGGTTGAGCCGATGTAAACAGGGGTGTCGAGCGGAAACGCGGCCGCGTCGGCATCGTCGGCCACAGCCACCAAGCCGATGACGTTGGTGGCAATATCGGAAATCGGGCGCACGCCCTCGGTAAACTCTTTTGAGGTGACACCGTGGTGTCGGTCGGCTTTGGCCATGAGATGCCCTCGCGTGTGGATTATCGGATTTAATCGGTTGGCTTGATTGAGTCTTGATGATGATGCGCGCGGCTTTTCATGGCTATGGCGGCGGGATTTGGGGGGATTTTTTACAAGGCGGCGAGCGGCAAAATGCCGCCTGAAACAGACGGCTATTCAGACGGCCTACAATAGCTCGCCGATGGCGACATAGCTAAATGTGTTGCCCACATTCCAATAGTTGGTTGTCAAATCCACATACTCGGGCGTGAGCCCGATAATGGCCACTACGCGCCAAGTGCCGGTGAAATCCTGAATGCCCGGCACCACATCGGGCGTTGACACAAAAGCGCGCGGGAAGTAGATGCGTGTGAAATTAAAGCTGCCGGTTTTGGCGCAGGGTGCGCGGCCTGACACCACGGCCGGCATGGCGGCTACAGCATCAGCCGCTTTTTCGGCTTTTACCACAGCCGCCGCCGCTGATTTTTCGGCTTGGGCGGCATCGGCGGCGGCGAGCGTGGCGGCGGATTGAGATTGTGCGGCGGCCTCCCGCGCCTGCTCTGCCCAATACGCCGCCCAATCGGCGGACTGGCGGGCGGCGGTGATGCCCTCGGATGCCGCAGCGGCAGCATTTGCCGCATCGGCGGCGGATTTTTCGGATAAGGCCGCCCGCTCACCGGCGGCGGCAGCGGATTTTTCGGCTTGCGCGGATTTATCCTGCACAGCTGCAAGCACTTCAGCGGGCACATCTTCACCGGGATGGCCTCTTTCTCCTTTTTCGCCCGGCGCGCCTGCTTCACCGCGCGCGGGGCGGCCGCTATCCACACCGGCCACCCACCAATGGCCGTTTTCGCCGATATAGGGCACATACACCTCGGGTGGCGATGGCACGTTGACGATACGGCCGGCTTCGATTTCCAAAGCTACGGCTTCGGGTGGATCGATGGCTATGACAAATTCATTCATTTTTGCTACTCCCCGACCATCGTTATCGTGCCGTGGCACAGAGTGCGCACGCGTCCGCTCTGGCTGATTTTCAGGCTATAGCCTGCCGCCCGAAAGCGGCCGAAAAAGGGCGAAAAATCGGCAGCGATGGTGACTTTTCCGCCGCCGGCCGTGACGGCAAAATTTTCAGACGGCAATTCGGCAGCCGCATCATAGCCCGATAGCGGCCGCGCCACCAAGGCCACGAAAAAGGGCTCGGCAAAATCAAAGGCAGGCAAGGCGGCGGCGGCAAAGGTAAACATGCGCGCGGCGGCATCGGTGTCGCCTGCCCACAGGGTGATGTCTTGCTTCGGCGGCAGGCTCATTTGGGCGCTCCGGCGGGTGCATGCAGCTTGGCCAAAGTGTTGGGGCTGATGCGGTGCGGCTCGCCATAGCCCAGCACATGGGCGCACCATTCGCTGCAAAACCATTTGCCGCGTCGCTGGAAGCATGCGCTGTAACGTCCGAGTGGAAAGCTTAAGATGCCGAGCCAATCGTAGCCGCTGCCGTGCGTGCCCATATAGTCTGCATATAGATAGCGCAGGAT
>RRZU010030727.1_pt1 | contig 10922 bp, 5 predicted proteins | sample 2165561 | NCBI WGS metagenome assembly RRZU01 (sample SAMN10456909, study PRJNA506462) | wastewater metagenome | isolation source: wastewater sludge | place: USA: Moscow, Idaho | reverse complement strand
GGGCTGATTATATGCGGCGCAAAAGACGGGGTGTTTTGTCGCGGTTTAAGGCTTATAATGGGGGCGATAAAGTAAAAGGGGAGCCGTTGGCGAGCTATTGGAAATGGGTAAAGATTGTATATAGATAGAAAAGCCGGTTACGGCTGTAGTGTACTGCAAGGAAAAACGGCGTGTTTACTTGATATGATTGACGATTTTAATAATCAACAAAAGGCTACCTGAAATGTTTCAGGTAGCCTTTTGTTTATATAACGGGTTTTACCGTGTATTTAATAACCGCTTTTCGGGGCGCGGCTGGGTTTGCTAAAGCCGCCGCCGGTGGCTGGTTTTTTGCCTTTAAAGCCTTCGGAACGGGGTTTGCCGCTAAAGCCGCCTTCGGCTTTGGGCTTGCCTTTGTAGCCTTCGCTTTTGGGTTTGCCGGCGAATTTGCGGTCACGGTCGCCGTAGCTGCTGTTACTTTTGGCGCCCCAGCCGCCTTTTTTCGGTTTGCTGTTGGCACTTTTATTGCGCTTGCGGGTGGGTTCCATACCTTCAATAGCCATTTCCGGCAGTTTACGGTTGATGTAGCGTTCGATTTTGTGCACTTTAATGTATTCGTTCACTTCGGAAAAAGTGATGGCCAAGCCGGTGCGGCCGGCACGGCCGGTACGGCCGATACGGTGTACGTAATCTTCGGCCTGTTTGGGCAGGTCGTAGTTGATGACGTGGGAAATGGTGGGTACGTCGATGCCGCGGGCGGCCACGTCGGTGGCGACGAGGATTTTGATGCGGCCTTTACGCAAATCCATCAGAGTGCGGTTGCGCCAGCCTTGCGGCATGTCGCCGTGCAAGCAGTTGGCGGAAAAGCCTTTTTCGTAAAGTTCGTCGGCCAGTTGTTCGGTCATCGCTTTGGTGGAAGTGAAGATGATGCACTGGTCGATGTTGGCATCGCGCAGAATGTGGTCGAGCAGGCGGTTTTTGTGGTTTTTGTCGTCACAATACAGCAGTTGCTCTTCAATACGGCCCTGGTCGTCTACGCGTTCTACTTCGATTACTTCAGGCTGGGTAGTGAGGTTGCGGGCGAGTTTGCCGACGGCACCGTCCCATGTAGCAGAGAAGAGCAGGGTTTGGCGCTCTTTCGGGGTGGCTGCAACGATGGTTTCGATGTCTTCGATAAAACCCATGTCGAGCATGCGATCGGCTTCATCTAATACCAATACTTCGAGACGGTCGAAGTCGATGCGGCCGCTGCGCATGTGATCCATCAGGCGGCCGGGTGTGGCGACAATGAGGTCTATGGGTTTGCTCAGGGCGCGGATTTGTTGGCCGAACGAGGAGCCGCCAACCAGTGTAACGGTATGGAACCAGCGCATATTTTTTGCATAGGCTTGGGCGTTTTTCTCAACTTGGGCGGCCAGCTCGCGTGTGGGCGTGAGCACTAATGCGCGTGGGCCTTTGCCGGGTTTTTCACTGCGGGCGGTGAGGCGTTGCAGCGTGGGCAGCAGGAAAGCAGCGGTTTTGCCGGAGCCGGTTTGCGCCGAGGCCATGATGTCTTTGTTGTTTAAGGCGGCGGGAATGGCTTGTGCCTGAATCGGGGTGGGGGTTTCGTAACCTTCGCTCACCAAAGCGGACAAAATGTTGGCGTCGGAGAGGAGATCGCTGAAATGGATGGTCATTATTTTTCCTAAAAAGGACAACAACGCGTTCTGCCATGAGGGAATCTCAAGGCAGCCTGAAGCAATGGGAAGGGTAATATAAAGGCTATTACGCTAAGGTTGTCGCAAGTGTGTTCACTTGGGGGTTACATCGGCGACAACCTGCAAACGGATATGCTCTGCGGCATGACGAAACTATGTTGGAAAGTTTCGGGTTGGCTGAAGACGATGGCTTCGAAAAAATTTAAGTTCGGATTATGGCGGGATAAGCTTTTTTAGTCAAGAGATTACTGTGTTAATTTGTGTTTCGGGTCATAAAATGTAGTAATGTTACTTTGATGATGAAGGCTACCTGAAACGGAAGGGCGGTTTCAGGTAGCCTTATTAAGGATATTGCAGGGCAGTTTATAAACGTTGCACGCTGATAACGCCTTTTACTTCTGCCAGGTTGGCCAATACGCGCGGTAATTCGTTCACTTGTTTTACTTCTATGGTGAAGCGCATGCTGGCCTCAAGGTCGCGTGATTGCGTTTGGACGGAGGTAACATTGATTTTATGGCGGGCAAGGGCATCGGAAACGTCGCGCAATAAACCGCCGCGATCTTGGGCGCGGATTTCAATGTCTACGGCAAATACCTGGCCTTCATGCAGGCCTGCCCAGCTTGCCGGCAATATTTTTTCGGGCATTTGCTGTGCCAGGTTTTGAAAGGCGGCGCAGTTGCGGCGATGGATGGAAATGCCGCGCTCACGGGTGACGAAGCCGACAATGTCATCCGGTGGTGCGGGTTTGCAGCATTTTGCCAGCGTGGTAAGCAGGCCGTCTTCACCATCGATCAGAATGCCGTTTTTGCCGATTTTCTGGATTTTAGACTGCTTGACGATGTTGGTCTCGGTAATGGGTTCGGGCGGTGGTTCGTGCAGGATGCCGCAGGCTTTCTGGATGCTGCGTGCAGATATTTCACCCTGACCCATGGCGGTGTAGAGGTCTTCGATTTTTTTGAAGCCGAGCTTTTCGCTGAGATCTTGTATGTTGGGTTTGGGAGAAATTTTGGCCAGTTGTTTTTCAAATTGGGTTTTGCCGTTTTCCCGCACGGCTTCGGTATTTTGCTGGCGGATAAAGGCGCGGATTTTACTGATAGCCTTGCTGCTTTTCACCCAGCCTTCATACAGCCAGTTAACTGAAGGCGTGCCTTCTTTGGCGGTGATGATTTCAACGCGTTGGCCGTTTTCCAGTGGTGTGGACAAGGGCACAATCTGGCCTTCTACTTTGGCACCTCGGCAGCGGTTGCCCACGTCGGTGTGCAGGGCATAGGCGAAGTCGATGGGTGTGGAGCCGGCAGGTAATGAAAAAACTTTACCGTGTGGTGTGAGTACGTAAATCGTATCGGTAAACAATTCGGTTTTAAAGGCGCTGGCGAGGTCTTGTTTATCGTTTTCTGCCATGTTTTCGCGCCAATCCAGCAGTTGGCGCAGCCAGGCAATTTTTTGTTCGTATGCGCCGTCGCCTTTACCGCCTTCTTTGTAGCGCCAGTGGGCGGCCACACCGAATTCGTTGTATTGGTGCATGTCGAAGGTGCGAATCTGTACTTCCACGCCTTTATCTTGCGGGCCGACGACTACGGTGTGCAGGCTTTTGTAGCCGTTGCCTTTGGGCTGGGCGATGTAATCGTCAAACTCACCCGGAATCGGTTGCCATAGGCTGTGGACGAGGCCGAGGGTGGTGTAGCATTCGGGTACGCTGTTGACGAGAATACGTACGGCACGCAGGTCGTATAGGCCGTCGAAATCGAGTTTTTTCTTAACCATTTTTTTGTAAATGGAGTAGATGTGCTTGGGGCGGCCGGCCACATCGTAGCGAATGCCGTATTTGTCTAGCTCGGTGCGCAGTTGGGCAAGGAAACTGTCGATGTATTGCAGGCGTTCGGTGCGTTTTTCATCCAGAAGTTTGGCAATTTTTTTGTATTCTTCGGGGTTATGATGGCGGAATCCCAAGTCTTCCAATTGCCATTTGAGTTGCCAAACGCCCAGACGGTTGGCCAGCGGAGCAAAGATATCCAGTGTTTCTTTGGCCAGTATGCGTTTTTTGGGGCTGTCGGGAATGCTGCCCATAAATTGCATGGTGCGGGTGCGCAGAGCCAGTTTGATCAGCACCACGCGGATATCGGATACCATGGCCAGCAGCATTTTACGCATGGTTTCCGCTTGGTGCGCCCGTTCTTCCGGTGTATCCAGTTGGTCGATATTGGTGAACTGGGTCAGTTTTTGCACTTCGTCGATGCCGCGCACAAGGCTGCAGACGCTTTGGCCGCATTGTTCGGTAACGATTACTTCCCAATTGCTGCAATGCTGGGCGATATCGGTGAGAATGGTGGCGGCAACGGCTTCTGGCAGAAGGTTCATGCCGGCCACCATTTCAGCGGCGCCGAGCAGGCTGTTTAACAGGGGTTCGCCGATTGAGGTGTGGGCATTGGGCGGATAGTGTTTTTCTGCTAATGCCAGCGTTTGGCGGAGCAATTGAGCATTGCTCTGCTCAAGTGAGTCGACATAAGTATCGAACCAAGTGCGATACTGGCTTAAATCGGGCGCAATGCTGCTGGGGGATGGGGGCGTGCGGTCCATGATGGTTTTCGCGGCAACGGGTGTAAAGGGGACATTGTAAACAAAAATAGCCGTAACGTCAGGTTTTGCGCTGTCGGTTTTCGTTTGGGCAAATGTAAAACAGCCGCCCGTTTCGGGGCGGCTGTTTCTGGCGGGAGATTAACCCAAGCTGCGTTCGGTTTCTACCAAAGAACGGCGAGCCAAAGCCAAGTTAGATTTGGATTTGTCCAGCACAGAGTACAGGAACAGGCCTTCGTGTTTGGCCAGCGGGCGCAGCAAGTGGTATTGTTTGCCCAGAGTAATCAAGATGTCTTCGATGCTGTCGTTTAAGCCCAGCATTTTCATGGTTTTCATTTTTGCGCTCACCACTTCGGTGTTGCCCGCAGCGGCAATTTCCAAGTCCACAACAGGCGAACCGCCACCAGCCAGCAGCATGCCGCTTGAGTAGTCAACAACAGCAGCGGCAACGGCGCCATCAACATTCAACATATCGGAAACGGCTTTATCGTAATTCATGGTAAATCTCCCAAATAATTAAGTAGTAAAATATTAATTTGATGAATGACTGCCTTAAATTTGCAAAGTTCATTCATAATTAAGACTGAGTGTGTAAGAAGCTACCGAAAAGAAAAGCCGGTGGAGCGTAATTGCTGTTATAGCCCGCCGTAGTTGCTTAATCAGTAGAGACGGGTTCAGTATAGGGATTTGGTGTATTGGCGTAAACTGGCAAAAGGAAGCGGTAATTCGAAAAATATATGCTTTTGTAGTTATTTTTACATAATACCGCTGGTCAAATATAGATACCGCTCATTGAAATTGAGGAATATCCTATATAAAACAACATATAAAGGATTTGCTTAAAATTTAAGCGATAACTATTGTAAAAAAATGTATATTAGTGTTTCAAAGCAACAGTTTGCAGTTTTGTTGTTGTAAAACATCAAACCTGTTAAACCAAACGGAAGCTTGCCGTATTTTGTATGAATAAAAGGAAAAAAATGAAACTTTATCTATATGATCACTGCCCGTTTTGTGTGCGTGCCCGCATGATTTTCGGTTTGCGTGCGGTGCCGGTGGAAAACATTTATTTGTTAAATGATGATGAAGACACGCCCATAAGCCTGATTGGGGTGAAGCAGGTGCCGATTCTGGAAAAGCCTGATGGCACGGTGATGGGTGAAAGCTTGGATATTGTGCGTTTTGTGGATGAGTATGCCGGCGGCGATCGCTTAGATGAGCAGGTGCGCCCTACGGTGCAGACCTGGCTGAGTAAGGTAGGGCAATACGGTAACAAGCTGGTGCAGCCGCGTGATGTGCTGCTGGGATTGCCTGAATTTGCCACACAGGAAGCGGTGGATTATTTTGTTCGCAAGAAAGAGGCTGCCATTGGTGATTTTCAAAATCATTTGGCTAACACGCCGGAATATCTGGCGTATCTGCATGATGATTTGGCGGAGCTGGTGCCTTTGTTGCTGTCGGAACATGCGCTGAATGGGCAGGTGGGTATGGAAGATATTTTGTTGTTTCCGCTGTTACGCAATCTGACCATGGTGCGCGGTTTGGTGTTGCCGCAAGCGGTGGGGCGTTATGTGGAAAACATGAGTAAACAAAGCGGGGTTCCGTTGTATGTCGACCGGGCTTTGTGAGCGGATAGAGTAATAGAGATAAATATAGAAGGCTACCTGAAACGTTTCAGGTAGCCTTTTTGTTGTGCAGCAAAACAGGGTTTACATCGCGCTGTAGTTTGGGCCGCTGCCGCCTTCGGGACTGACCCAGCGGATGTTTTGGGTGGGGTCTTTGATGTCGCAGGTTTTACAGTGAACACAGTTTTGAGCGTTTATCTGCAAGCGTGGTTGGCCGGTTTCTTCGATGATTTCGTAGACGGCGGCGGGGCAGTAGCGGGTTTCGGGGCTGGCATATTCGGCAAGGTTGATGGTAATCATGGTTTGCGGATTGCGCAGCACCAAGTGTGAAGGCTGGTTTTCTTCATGGCTGAGATTGGCGAGATAGACGCTGCTGAGGCGGTCGAAAGTGAGTACGCCGTCGGGTTTTGGGTAGTCGATGCGCTGGCTGACGGCGGCTTTTTTCAGCGAGCTATGGTCGCTACCGTGGTGTTTGATGGTCCAGGGCGTGTTGCCTTTGAACACGTATTGTTCGAGCGCGGTATAGACCATGGCCGGCCACAAACCCCATTTGAACGACGGGCGCACGTTGCGCACGCTGTGTAGCTCGGCAAACAGCCAGCTTTGCTTGAACAGGGTTTGATAGGTGAGGCTTTCTTTGTTGCTGTTGAGGTTTTCGGTTGCGGGTTCGAGCGCGGTGAACACGGCTTCGGCGGCGAGCATGCCGGATTTCATGGCGGTGTGGATGCCTTTGATGCGCGGCACGTTGAGGAAGCCGGCCGCATCGCCCACCAATACGCCGCCGGGAAAGCTCAGTTTGGGCAGGCTTTGCAGGCCGCCTTCGCTGAGTGCGCGCGCACCGTAGGCGATGCGGCGGCCGCCGGCGAGGGTGTCGCGGATGGCGGGGTGGGTTTTGAAACGCTGAAATTCTTCAAAGGGCGACAAATAGGGGTTTTGGTAGTCGAGGCCAACCACAAAGCCGATGCTGATTTGGTTGTTGTTTAGGTGGTAGATAAACGAGCCGCCGTAGGTTTTGCTGTCGAGCGGCCAGCCGGTGCTGTGTACGACCAAGCCCGGTTGGCACTGGCCGGCGGGCACTTCCCAGATTTCTTTGATGCCGAGACCGTAGGTTTGCGGCTGGCTGTCGTAGTCGAGGCTGAATTGGCGGATAACGGTTTGGCTGAGTGAGCCGCGGCAGCCTTCGGCAAATACGGTTTGCTGTGCCAGCAGCGCCATGCCGGGTTGGTAGGCTTCGGTGGGTTCGCCGTTTTTATCGATGCCCATGTTACCGGTGGCGATGCCCTGCACGGAGCCGTCGGCATGGTAGAGCACTTCGGCGGCAGCAAAGCCGGGGTAGATTTCTACGCCGAGGCTTTCGGCCTGCTCGGCCAACCAGCGGCACAGTAAGCCCAAGCTGATGATGTAGTTGCCTTTGTTTTGAAAACTGGGCGGCGTGGGCAGCTTGATGGATTTTTGCGGGGTAAGAAACAGCACGCGGTCTTCTTGGGCCGGGCAATCCAGCGGCGCACCGCGTTCGCGCCAGTCGGGCAGCAGTTCGGTGAGGGAAATGGGATCCATCACGGCGCCGGAAAGAATGTGTGCGCCCACTTCCGAGCCTTTTTCTACCACGCAGACGCTGAGGTCGCGGCCGGCGCTTTCGGCGAGTTGTTTGAGTTTGATGGCGGTGCTCAAGCCTGCGGGGCCGGCGCCGACGATAACGACATCATATTGCATGCTGTCGCGTTCGGTGGATTCGGTCATGGTGGTTCCTGTGGTGGGCGTCTTTGCGCGTTTGAAAGGTAATGTTGTTATTGTACCGTATTTACAGGGGTGTTTGCGGCGGAGGGCTACCTGAAAAGAAACGGGGTGGTTTTTTCAGGTAGCCTCAATGGCGCTGTTGCGTTATGTGGATGCAGTTTCTTCGCTTGCTGCTATGTTTTGCAGTAGCGGCACGAGCAGATCGGCAATCAGGTTCCAAAACAGGGGGGTGTCAATTGGTTCGGATTCGTCGCGGCCGAATACCAATGCTACTTCGGTGTAGGTGCGCTGGCCTTTGCTGACTTTGTTGCCGTGGTATTCGGTGGCGGCTTTATTGCGTGCTTTGTCTTGGTTGTTGCTTTTGAGCCATTCTTCGGCGCTGTTGAGGCTGGTTTTCGCAAAAAACGGCAGGGGGCGGTTTTGGCCGAGCTGGTAATAGCGCAGCCATTGTTGCAGTTGCGTTTGTGCGTTTGCGGCGGCTATGGGCGGCAGAGTTTGCGGGCTGCCGGGCAGGAGCAGGTGGGTTTCAACAGGGGAAACGGCACATGAAACCAGATGTTGCAGCAGGATGGCGATGCGCTCGGGTGCGCTGGGGGGTTTGTTGAGAAAAAAAATCTGCCCGTGCTGGTAGCGTTGGTTGAGGCTACCTGAAAGGGTATAGCCGTTCAGTTGCAGGCTGAACGGCAGCGGCGGCAGTTGCGGGCTTTGGCAGAGTTCGCCGTCGAGCGCTTTGGTGGCGGCCTGAAATTGCTGTTGCCAGATTTCGCCCAACATGCCTTCGGGCAGCAGGCTTTCGGCTTCCAGCTTGCGGGCGCTAAGGCTGAAGTCTTGGCCGTGGCGGCGCGCGTGCAGGTATTCGGTATGGATGCGCTCGGTTTGAGTGGGAGCGAAGGGTTCGGCGGCATCCCAAGCGGTGTCGGCGTAGGGCTGTTTCCAGTCGAGCCGGTGTTCGAGCCAGTGGCGCACGGGGTTGCGCCAAAAGCGCAGGAAATCGGCGTAATCTATGGCCGGCGGAGAGGTTTCCGGCAGTGTGCTTGCGGCATCGAAAAACGGCGGTAGGGGCGGCGGGGTTTGATTGAGGGCGCGGGCGTAGTCGGCGCGCGTACTGGCGAGGCGGGTTTGTTTGGGCTGGAAATAGCGGGTTGAAAAGGCTTGCAGAGGGTGTTGCTCCACCCAGTGTTCGAGTAATTCTTGCGGCTGGCGGCCGGTCATGGTGGCGAGGGTATCGACCAACTCACTTAAAAGTGCGGAGGGGGCGAGGGCTTCATCGTTGCGGATGTTGCGGCCGATGTAGGAAAGATAGAGGCTGTCGCGGGCGCTGATGATGGCTTCGAGGAAGAGGTAACGGTCGTCGTCGCGGCGGGCGCGGTCGCCTTTTTGCGGGTGGCGGGCGATGAGATCGAAGGCGGCGGCTTTGGTGTTGCGTGGGAAATCGCCGTCGCTGAGGCCGAGCAGGCAGATGGCTTTGAATGGCAGGCTGCGCATCGGTACCATGCTGCAAAAGGTGATGCCGCCGCGCAAAAAACCGGCCTGGTTCTGGCTGTTGAGGAAACGTTGGATATGGCGGATGGCGGTAACCGGCGGCAGGCTACCTGAAAAACCGGCCAGTGCGGCTTCTGCCTGCCATTGTGCCAGCGCCTGCTCGAGCTGTTGCAGGGTGGCCTGGTCGCGCTCGGCGGGGGCGAATAATTGTTGCACCAACATGCGCACGCGCTCTGTCCAGGTTGCGGTGTCGGCGGGCTGCTGCCAGCAATGCAGGGTGTCGACCAGCGTGTTGATAATGGCACTGAGGCGGCTGAGGGTTTGGATTTGGTTGATGTCGCCGTGCCAGGCGCTGAGGTTTTGCCATAAGGCGTGATCTTGTTCGGGCAGCATCCAACCGAGGGCCAGCCGGTTGAGACCTTGTTGCCAGGTAAACAGGGTGTTGGCCGAGCCGTATTCGCGGCGCATGGTTTCATCGCTGCCCCAGTGGATGTTGAGGGCGGCGATGGTGTCGTGCAGCAGCGGCAGGTCTTCATGAGTGAGGTCAAAGCGGCGCAAGACGATTTCGCTGTCGAGCAGCGGCAGAATTTGGTCGACTTCAAAGCGGCTTTGTAACAGCGCGAGAGTGTGTTCGAGGGCGTCGAGCAGGGGCTGGCGGCGGCTGAGACGAACATCGGAAAGGCTGTATGGAATGGCCTGATTGTGCGGGTTTGGCCCGAACACGGCTTCGATAAACGGGCTGTACGGCTCGATGTGGGGCATGAGCACAGCGATGTCGTGCGGCTGCCAATCGGGGTGTTCGGCCAGACATTGCAGCAGGTGGTCTTTCAGGATTTGCAGTTCGCGCAGGGGGCTGTGGGCGGAAACGATGCGGATGCTCCCGTCATCAAGCAAGCCGGCCGACTCGTTTTCAGGTAGCTTCAGGGTTTGGATGTCGTGTTGCAGGGTGTGCAGCAGCGTGGTGGGAGCGGTGTTTTGGAAGTAGCTGCCTTCGTATTCTATATTGGCGTCGGCCAGTGCATCAAAAAAATCGCGCCCCTGTTTACCGAGCGAAGCAAGTAGCGGATGGCCGCTCTGGCTGAGATCGATATCGTCGGGGCTGTTCAGGATGGTGGCGGGCTCGATAACGTTGCCCCAGTATTCGCTGCTGGGGTTGAGGGCGAAAATATGCACGTCGGTATGTTCGGCCACGGCTTGCAGAAGCTGAAGATACATGGGCGCGAGGGTGGCGATGCCGAACACAAAATAACGTTCGGGCAGTTTGCCGGCATGAAGGGCATTGAGCAGCTGCTGCCATTGTTCGACGCGGTGCGGTGCGTGTTGGCGGCCATCATCGAGAAAACGCCACAATTGCGCTTGCCAGTGTTCTTCTGCGCCAAGATTCAGCAGTTTGTCGTTTTTCCAGGCGTTGATCCATTGTGGGCGATAAACCAAATATTGGTCGAAAATATCGGTAAGCTGGCCGGCAAGCTGGTAGGCGGCGTTGTCGCCGCTGTTCAGGTAGCCTTGCAGGGCGGCGCGGCTATCGTTGAAATCGCTGCTTTGGAAGGCGGCGCTTTGAAACAGGTCAAACAGCCGCCAGCGCATTACTTCGGGCGCAAACGGGCTGAGGGTGGGCGTATCAGGGATAAAGCCGCGCATCAGCCGCCATGTCCAGCCGGCGGGAAGCTGGAAATTGAGGTTGGCGGCGATGCCGGTTTTCTTGGCCAGATGTATGCCGATAAAGCGGCGCATGCCCTGGCTTTGTACAATGATTTCTTCGGCGGCCAGTGGCTCTTGCAAAGGCGCGTTGCTTTGCAGGCTGGTGAGAATGTCGGCCAGCGTTTCC
>RRZU011574283.1_pt1 | contig 10923 bp, 8 predicted proteins | sample 2165561 | NCBI WGS metagenome assembly RRZU01 (sample SAMN10456909, study PRJNA506462) | wastewater metagenome | isolation source: wastewater sludge | place: USA: Moscow, Idaho | reverse complement strand
GGCGAGTACGAGGGGCGCGAGACCGACCGGTTCGGCGGCACCGTCACCCGCCTGCGCGCCTGGGCGTAGGGCTCAGCCGCTCACCACTCGAACGAGAGGTTGCGGGTGGGGCCCATCTGCTCGATGTCACGCAGCACGCCGACGCCATCGGCGTCCCAGGAGCCCTGGGTCACGCCGAGCGCGTCCAGGAGCAGCCCCATCACCTGCTCGGAGCGCAGCACCCCCGCCTCCCGCAGCACCGCGGGCAGCGGTTGCCCCACGCGGTGCGTGATCAGGAAGCTGCGGCGCACCTCCACCTCGTCCTCGCCGTGGCCGCCTTCCGGCTTGTGGCCGTGATCGGTGGTCACCGCAATCAGCCAATCCTCCCCGAGCTGCTCGTGCCGCTCGGCGACCGCCTTGACGAGGTGGCGGGTCAGTTCGTCGGCCTGCCGGATGGCGTCGCGGTACTCGGCTGAGTCTGCGCCGTGCTCGTGGCCGGCCGCATCCACCCCCTCGAAGTACACCACCGAGGCGTCGGGGCCCTCGTGCAGGAGCTTCCACGCGGCCCACTGGGCGCCGGCGGCATCAGCTGCGGCGATGCCGCCGCGCGGGTCGGGGTGGAACACCTGGTGCTGGCCGGTGCGCTGCTGATCCACCCGCTGCTGCAGGATTGGGCCGGGCGCCTGGACGAACGCGTCCCAGGTGGTGGCCACCATCGTCCGGGCGGCGGGGTTGGCGAAGAACACGCGCGAGAGCAGATCCGGGCGGCGCGCCAGATCGTGGCCCACGAACTCGTTCCACCAGACGTTGCACTGCTCGTGGGTGGAGCCGGTGAGGATCGAGGCCCACCCCGGGCCCGAATCCGTCGGCGGGGTCATCCACATCGGCACGATGCGCCCCTCGGAGCGCTCGTCCCCGCGCGCCAGCCGCTGCAGGGTGGGCGCCAACGTGCTGAAGGAACCGGCCTGCTGCGGGGGCAAGGTGGCATCGGGCGCGCCGACGCTGAAGCGGTCATCCGATGGGTGGTCCGGGGCGGTGAAGCCGGGGTCGGCTGCCACCGCCTCGGGCAGCGCCAGGTCGGCGCGCACACCGTCGATGCAGACGAGCAGGAGCTTCATCGGTTCCTCCTGAGGCGCAGCGTGAGGATCTGGAAGGGCCGCAGCTGCAGCCCCACCTCGTCCACGCTGGCGTCGGGTAGCGACTGGGTGGCTTCGGCGGGCTCCTCGAGGAGGTCGACCTCCTCAATCCTCGCCGGCTCGGCCAAGGTGAGCCGCACGCGACTCCGGGCGCCTGCGGCCTCGTGCAGCCGGACGATGAGGTCGCCCGAGCCGTCGAAGGCCGGCTTGATGGCGTCGATCACCGCCAGCGAAACAGGGTCGCGGCCGGTGAGCCGCACCGGGGCCGCGAGATCCGCGACACCGTCGACCACGCGCAGCGGCTGGTTCAGCCGCAGCCCGGCGGCATGGGCTGCCGCCAGGTCGGTGCCGACGGTGAGGCTGTAGCGCAGCGTGTGGAGCCCCAGATCCGCGTCGGGATCCGGCGAGTTGGGCGCGCGCAGCAGGCTGAGCCGGGCGTCGACCCCGCTGGTGGCGGTGGCCTCGGAGCCGCCGGCGGCGGTGACGTCGTGGCCGTAGCCGGAGTCGGTGGCGAGCGTCACGGCGTAGCCGGGCTCGCGCAGCTGCAGCCAGCGGTGCCCGCAGGTCTCGAACCTGGCGTCGTCCCACGAGGTGTTGACGGCGACCGGCCGCTCGACGTGGCCGTACTGCATCTCCGCGGCGGCGTGCGTGGCGCGCACGTCCAGCGGGAACGACACCTTGAGGATGTGTTCGCGCTCGCGCCACTGAACCGTCGCGCGGAAGTCCACCGCGCGGGAGCCGGCGTCCAGCGAGATGCGCTGCACCACCGTGGAGTCGCCGAAGCTGCGGGTGACGTCGACGGCGGCGCGCAGCGGGTCGTGCACGGTGAGCTCGATGGCGTCGAGCTCGGTGAGATCCTGCCCGCCGCGCTGGTACTGCGCCTCAAGCTCCCAGGCATCGAAGCAGCTGGGATGGTCCGGGTGGAGGCGCAGCAGGTTGGCCTTGCGGCCGGGCAGCAGCACCTCCCGGCCAGCGGCGAGATCTACGATGGAGCCGACGGTGCCGTCGGGGTCGATGCGCACCTGCACCAGTCCGTTGGCCAGGACGATGCGCCCGTCCTCACGGGTGGCGCTCACGGGCTGCGCGGCGACCTCGGCCGCCCCCAGCTCGGCCGAGCTGAGCGCGGGCACGCTGACCAGCCGGAGCCCGCCGTCGACCTCGACGACCTGGCGCTGCGCCACGTCGGAGGCGTTGACGATGCCCTGCCCGCCCGCGGTAGAGAGCGCCGCCCAGGCGGCCGCGAACAGCTGCTCCAGCTCGGCGAGGATCGCGCGGTACTCCTCGATGGCCTCACGGTTGACCCAGGCGGTGGAGCTGCCCGGCAGGATGTCGTGGAACTGGAGCACCAGGACCCGGCGCCACAGCAGCTCCAGCTGCTCGTGCGGGTAGTGGTAGCCGCGCTCCGCGGCGGCCGCGGAGAGCCACTCGACCGCCTGCAGGGCCGCCTCGCTGCGGCGGTTGCCCTGCTTGAGGTCGATGAGCGAGGTGAAGATGCCGCGGTGGAACTCCAGGTAGAGCTCGCCCGTCCACACCGAGGGGTCGTACTCCGCGCGGGCCGCCATCACGAACTCGTCCGGGGTGCCGTGGGTGACCACGGGCGCGCCCTCGAGGTCGGCGAACCTGGCGACCCTCTCCACCATCTCGCGCACGGGGCCACCGCCGCCGTCGCCGTAGCCGAACGGCAGCAGCGACTGCTTCGCGCGCCCCTTCTCCTTGAAGTTGCGCTCGGCGCCCAGCACCTCCTCGGCACTGACGATGGTGTCGTACGAGTCGCAGGGCGGGAAGTGGGTCCAGATGCGGGTGCCGTCGATGCCCTCCCACCAGAACGTGTGGTGAGGCAGCTTGTTGGTGCGGTTCCAGGAGAGCTTCTGGGTGAAGAACCAGCGCATCCCGGCGAGGCGGGCGATCTGGGGAAGCTGGCCGCTGTAGCCGAACGAGTCGGGTAGCCAGAGGCAGTCGGTGCTCACCCCGAACTCGTCCTGCATGAAGCGCAGGCCGGAGGTGAACTGGCGGGCCAGCGACTCGCCGCTGGGCATGGTGGCGTCGGGCTCGATCCACATGCCGCCGACGAACTGCCACTGCCCGCGCTCCATGGCCGCCCGCACCCGGCGATACACCTCGGGCGCGTCCTCCTTGACCCACAGGTGGTGCTGCGGGGCGGAGTTGGCGAACCTGAACTCCGGGTACTCCTCGGCCAGCGCCGTCACGTTGCTGAACGTGCGCACGATCTTGCGGCGGGTCTCACGGATCGGCCACAGCCACGCGGTGTCGATGTGGGCGTGCCCGACGGCGGTCATCTGCTGCGCGGAGCCCGCGGCGCCGCTGGCCACCAGAGGCGCCAGCAGGAGGCGGGCTTGGGCCGCGCCCTCGGGGATGCCGCGGGCGTCCAGCACGTCGGCGGCGTCCTCCAGCCCCCGCAGCAACCTGGCGCGCCAGGTGCCATCCGTGGGCAGCTGCCGCATCAGGCCGTCCAGCACGTCTAGGTCGATGTGCAGCCCCCACACCTCGTCGTCGCGGCGCACCAGCTCGGCGCCGCCGAAGCGCCACACCGGGCGCCCGGAGCGAGTGAGGGTGTCGCCCTCCTGCGTGGCGCGCCCCAACGCCAGCGTCATGTCCGGGTTCGCGGCGGCCTCCACGAACAGCTCGACCGCGCCGTCGGCCCCGACGAGGGCGCGCTCCTCTGCGCGGGCCCCGAAGGTCAGCGGCACGGTGCGGTTCATGGGGTTGACCGCCTTGAGCGGCCAACCGTCGGCGGTGTAGACCATGCCCTCGGACTGGTTGCCGGCCCAGTCGCCGACGAAACCCAGGTCCACACGCAGCTCCACCCGCTGCCCCAGCGCCTCCGCCGGCACGTGGCCGCGCAGCTTCAGCCACCAGGTGGACCAGGCCGGGCCCCAGAGGGTGTCGACCGGGAACGGTTCGTACTGCGCCCCCAGCGCCTCGGCGAAGGGCACCGGCTCGCCCGGCACCTGCCAGGCGCTGACGTCCAGCGAATCGAGCACGGTGTAGACGCGCTCGGCAACCCGCTCGCGGAGTTTCTCGATGCGCTCCTCCACGAGCTCACGGTTGTCGTGCATCAGGGCGTCTCCTTGAGGTAGGCGAGGTCGTCGGGGAATGCGGCCACGAGGTCGTCGAGGAGCTGCTCAGCCACGTGGAAGGAGTCGACGAGGGGGTGGTGGCTGAGGGCCAGCAGCGCATCGACGCGCGACTGGTTGAGGGCGGCGTCGATGGTGCGGTGTTCCACGTACTTGGCGTTGACCACCATGCCGCGGCCGTGCTCGGGCAGCTCGGCATCGGGCAGCGGGGTGACGCCCGAGCCGTCGACCCGGCAGGGGATCTCCACAACGGCGTCGTCGGCCAGGTCGGGCAGGATGCCGTTGTTGGCCACGTTGAGGATGAGCTCGGCGGGGATGTCGTTGGCGATGGCGTGCATGATGGCCAGCGCCACCTTGTCGTAGCCGCCGGTCTCCAGATCCGACTCGTCGCGCTCGAAGTTGCCCGCGGCCTCCCGGTTGGTGGCCATGTAGGTCTCTTCGCGCTCGAGGCGCGTGCGCTCCCACCGCTCGTAGGGGGTGAGGCCGTCGTCGCCGGCCTTCTCGTAGAAGCGCTTCTGCTGCTCGGCGAGGAAGCGGCCCCGGGTCTTGTCGGAGACGGAGTCGATCGCGAAGTCCTCGCGGGAGAAGTAGTAGTAGTGGAGGTACTCGTTGGGCACCGCACGGAGCGCCTGGATGAGTTCGGCGCCGAACAGGCGGCCCTCCTCGAAGCTCTCGATGAGGTCGGGGCGCTCCAGCAGCTTCGGCAGCACGTCCTCGCCGTCGACGTAGAGCGCGGTGAGCCAGCCGAGGTGGTTGAGCCCGGCGTACTTGAGCTTGATGCGCTCGCTGCCCGCGCTGATGTTGGGCACGTCCGCGGCCACGAGCCCCGCGCCGCGGAGCACGTCGATGATGCGGCGGGCCAGCCCGACCGGGGAGTCGCAGATGCCGATCACCCGTTCACCCAGGTGGCGTTGGAGCACCTCGGTGATGACGCCTGCCGGGTTGGTGAAGTTGATGAAGTAGGCCTCGGGCGCGTGCTGCTGCACGGCCTGGATGATGTCGAGGACGGCGGGGATGCCGCGCAGCGCGTACGAGATGCCGCCCGCGCCCACCGTCTCCTGGCCGATGACGCCGTGCGACAGGGCGATCTGCTCGTCGAGCGCCCGCCCGCCGGTGCCGCCCACGCGGATGGCGGAGAAGATGAAGTCGGTGCCCTCGAGCGCCTCCCCCAGATCGGTGGTGCTGATGAGCGCCGGCGGCTGCTCTGCCGCCTCAGCCAGCTCGTCGAGCACCGCTCGGATGGCCTCAAGTCGGGTCGCGTCGGTGTCGTAGAGGCGCAACTCGGTCACCCGCCCGGGTGCCTCGTCTGCGATGAGTGCCTTGAACACGAGGGGGACGCGGAATCCTCCGCCGCCCAGGATGGTGAGCTTCATACGGTCCTGATTTCGGTGTGGTGGGTGGCGCACCGCTCCACGAGGGACGGCGCGAGGGTGGTGGCGTCGGTGATGATGCCGTCGAGCGCATCGACGTCGAAGGGCGAGTTGCTGCCCTTCCCGGGGAACTTCTCGGCGCCGGCGAGCAGGTAGCTGGTGGTGGCGGCCTCGAGGATCGCCCGCTTCACGAGGCTCTGCGATTGCGAGTTGTCGCGCACGCGCCCGTTGTCGGCAACTCCGGAGCACCCGACGAACCCGAACTCGGCATGTTGGCGCTCCAACGCGTCGACGACCTGCGCCCCGGTGAAGCACTGGTAGCTCTCCGACCATTGGCCGCCGAGCATGATCAGGTCGATGTTCTTCATGCCGCGCAGCAGTTCGAAGGTGGGCAGCGAGGCAGTCAGGACGGTGACCCCCTCGGCTTCAAGCGCCATCGCCACGTAGTAGGCGGTGGTGCCCACGTCCAGGATGACGGTTGCGCCGTCGGGAATGAGGGCCGCTGCCGCCTCCCCGATCGCCTGCTTGCCCTTGCCGTGGCTGGCCAGCGCCTCCTGGAAAGGGTCGTCAAGGTCGCCTACGAGGCGCACGCCACCCCAGGTGCGCTCCACCAGGCCCTTCTCATCCATCTCCGTGATGTCGCGGCGCACGGTGGCGGGGCTGGTGCGCAGGGCCTCGGAGAGATCCGTCACTGAGACGGGCCCACGAGCTTGGAGCAGCTGGAGCAGGGCTTGATGGCGGGCGGTCTTCAACACGGATGACACGCTACCCGAAACTCGCTCGAATTGCTCGCTTTTGGACAACTCGATCAAGATGCTTCACTTTTCGGGCGAATGTTGCTACATTGATCCCAAGACGACGGTCAAGGTAGATCAAGGATGAACGAAAGCCGTAGTGAGACTACATATTGGCATCAGGTGCTGGCGATGACCAGCCTACGCCTGCATGTAGCCCGCCGGGGCCTTCTCAGCCTCCGCAGCCTCAGGGTACTGCTGCTGCAGTTGCTCATTCTTGCTCGAAATGGCCGATCGTGGCTGGTCTCCCAGCAACAGCACCCCACGAACTAGGAGAGTTCGAACATGACTCTTTCACGACGATCCCTCATCCACGGCGGCGCCGCGGGCCTCGGAGCCCTCGCCCTGGGCGGCCTGGTTGGCTGCTCGACGGCGGCACCGGGCACGGGCTCCACGGCCGGCTCGGGCAGCACCGCCTCCGGGGAGACGATGAACCTGATCCTCTGGACCTGGCCCGAGGGCTTCGGCAAGAAGGCCCTCGACGCCGTCGCCGCCGAGTTCCCGCAATACAAGGTGCGCCAGGACGTCATCGGTGGCGATTTCAAGCAGAAGCTGACCACCACCTTCACCGCGGGCTCGGGCCTGCCGGACATCACCGGCGTGAAGGGCGAGGACATCGCCTTCTTCAAGAGCCAGTCGAAGTACTTCGTCGACCTCAACACGCTGGGCGCCGAAGACATCAAGGGCGACTACCTCGAGTACAAGTGGGCCCAGGCCACCACCGAGGACGGCAAGCAGCTTGGCATCCCGATCGACATCGGCCCCACCGCGCTCTTCTACCGCTTCGACATCTTCGAGGAGGCCGGCCTCCCGTCGGATCCGAAGGAGCTCGCCGCTGCGATCCGCACCTGGGACGAGTACATCGAGCTGGGCAAGCAGCTCCTCGCCGCCAAGCCCGACACCTACCTCATCCGCAACGCCGGCGGCCTGTTCGACACCGTGTGGCAGCAGACCGGCAAGGGCTTCATCGATCAGGCCGGCGCCTTCATCGGTGACCAGGAGCACATCCGCAACGCCTGGGACACGGCCGTCAGGGCCCTCGATGCGGGCGTCGTCGCCACGCTCGAGTCGAACACCGCCGACACCGCGGCCGCCGTCAGCGAGGGTCGCCTGCCCGCCGACTTCGGCGCATCCTGGCACCTCGCAGACCTGATGGTCGACGCTCCCGAGACCGCCGGCAAGTGGCACGTCTGCGAGCACCCGGGCGAGGCCTTCAACAACGGCGGCTCGTTCCTCACCATCCCCGACGGCGCCGCCAACCCGGAGGCATCCTTCGAGGTCATCCGCTACCTGCTCAACGCGCAGAACCAGGCCTACGAGTACGAGGACAAGGGCAACTTCCCCGCCACCCCCGCCTCGTTCGAGATGCCCGAGGTTGCAGGCCCCGTCGAGTTCCTCGGCGGCCAGGTGGCGGCAGAGGTGTTCGGCCACGCGGCAGAGACCATCCTGCCGCGCTTCCAGGATCCGCAGGAGAGCACCGTCAACGCTCCCTTCTACGCCGAGATCGACCTCGTCGAAGCCTCCGGCAAGGACCCCCAGAAGGCTTGGGACGACGCCGTCACCGCGGCCAAGCGTCTTGCTGAGCAGATCGGCCTGACAGTGGCATGAGTGTCACAACGACCCGGAGGGGAGATGCCCAGATCTCCCCTCCGGTCGGCAACTACCGCACGTTGTCGACCTGGCAGCGGGTGAAGAAGTCGCTGCCCCTCTACGGTGCGGTATCGCCCTACTTTTTCTTCTTCTTCCTGTTCGGCGCGATGCCGCTGGTATTCACCATGGCCTTGGCGTTCACGAACTGGACGGGCCTCGGCGACATCGAGTTCATCGGGATCGAGAACTTCCGCTACCTGGTGACCGATCCGCTGTTCTACAAGTCACTGTGGAACACCATCATCCTCTGGATCATGGGCACAGTGCCGACGCTGACGATCGCCACTGTTGTGGCGTTGATGCTGAACTCCACGCTGCGCTTCTCCACGACCTACCGCGTGATCTACCTCATCCCTAACGTCACGTCCATGGTGGCCATGGGAATCCTGTTCAGCTCGCTGTTCTCCAGCCAGTTCGGCATTGCCAACGCGATCATCAACCTCTTCGGGTTCGAGAACATCGCATGGCTGCAGAACGAGTGGGGCATCAAGATCGCCATCTCGGCGCTGACCACGTGGTCCTTCGTCGGCTACAACGCCCTGCTGATCCTCGCGGGGCTCCAGGCGATCGACAAGACGCAGTATGAGTCTGCCGCCCTCGACGGCGCCAACGGCTGGCGCACCTTCTTCCACATCACGCTGCCGCAGCTACGGGCGATCGTGTTGTTCATCACCCTGATGTCCACGATCGGCTCACTGCAGAGCTTCACCGAGGCCCAGGTGCTGACCTCGTCGCTGTCCTCCGGGGCCGCGTCGGCCGGTGGCGTGGGCAACTCGGGCCTGACCATGGTTCTGTACTTCTACTCAGTTGCCTTCCAGGAGAACCGCTACGGCTACGGCGCCACCATCGCGTGGGGCGTGTTCGTCGTGGTGATGTTCTTCTCCGCCATCAACTGGTTGGTGACCAAGGAACGCAAGGAGAGGCGCTGACATCAGTTCGATGAATGCGCGGGCAGTGCCCGCCGCCCTGGCCGGCGCCGCTATCGAGACCGGCGGCCGACGTCGTCGGCGGGTACCCAAGCGAGGGGTGGTCGCGCGCCACTTGGCGCTCGTCCTGGGCGCTGCCGTGTCGCTGTTCCCCTTCTACTGGATGTTTGTGCTGTCCACTCACGAGTCGGCAGTCATCTACCAGTACCCACCCGTCATGACTCCGGGTGACAAGCTGGCCACCAACTACGGCTCGATCATGGAGCGCATCAACATCTGGGGCGCGATGTCCAACACGCTCGTAGTAGCCGTGAGCGTCACCGTCCTGGTGCTGTTGGTCGCCTCGCTGGCGGCGTTCTCGTTCGCGAAGTTCGACTTCCCGGGCAAGACCATCCTCTTCGGTGTTGTGCTGGCCACGTTCCTGTTGCCGTCACAGTTGGCGACCATCCCCCAGTTCCTGTTCATGAGCAAGCTCGGGTGGGTGGGCGAACTCAAGGCCCTGATCTTCCCCAGCCTGGCAAGCGCCTTCGGCGTGTTCTGGCTGCGGCAGTACACCACCAACGCGCTCCCCAAGGAGCTGCTGGAGGCTGCCACCATCGACGGCTGCGGGTTCCTGCGGCAGTACTGGCACGTCGCGCTGCCCACGATGCGCCCCGCCTTGGCGTTCCTCGGCATGTTCACGTTCATCGGTGCGTGGAACGACTTCATGTGGCCGCTGATCGTGCTCAACGACCCCGCGAAGCTGACCCTTCAGGTGGCGCTGAGCCAGCTCAAGACCGCGCACGGCACCGACTACGGCATGTTGATGGCCTCGTCCCTGATCGCCGTCATCCCGCTGCTGCTGATCTTCGCGCTGGGCGCCAAGCAGTTCATGGCGGGTATCACGGAGGGTGCGGTCAAGGGCTGATCCTTCTCCCCCGACCACGACGGCGTGCTCATCCTGGGCGATGGGCACGCCGTCGCCATTGTTGTGGCCGGGCCACATTCCCCCATGGCTTGTTGGTGATACGAATGGCCATCCTGTTCCCGAGTATGCGCTGAAGGTCATCACGCAGGCTGCGGCGTTGATACAGGAGCAGCCCAAGAAGCTCGACGACGATACTTCGGGCGTCGGCCGTCGCTCATCGAGCTTGATGCTCCTATGGATGTCAAGCGGCGTTGAGGTAGTCGCGGTAGGCATTCGCGAGTGGGATGTTGAGGCGGGTGCCGCGTTCGAGTTCGCTGATGCGTGCGGGGACGGTTCCGAGGTGTTCGGCGGCCTGGGTGAGGGTGAGCCCTCGCAGGTGTCGGAGGGGACGGAGGTCGTCGATGCGTGGTGCGGGTGCGGGGTGGACGAGGAGGTGCCAGGCCTCGCGGGCGATGGCGCGTTTGAGGCAGCGCAGGACGTCTTTCTTGCTCTTGCCTGCGGCGGTGAGCTTGGCGGCGTAGGCCTTCGTGCGTGGATCGGTGGACAGCCGGACGAGCGCGATCTGGTGTAGGGCCCAGTTGGCTTGCCGGTGGCCACCGCGGTTGAGGCGGTGCCGGGTCGTCTTCCCGGAGCTGGCGGGGATCGGGGCGGCTCCGCAGAGCGCGGCGAAGGATGCTTCGGTGCGGAGCCGGGCGGGGTTGTCGCCCGCGGTGATCAGCAAGGTTGCGGTGGTGACGATGCCGAACCCTTTGGTGGCGAGCATTGTGGGCGCGGACTGGGTGGTCAGGACGCGTAGCTCGGCGTCGATGTCGGTGATCTCCGCGGTGAGGTTCTGGTGGCGCCGTGCCAGTCGGCGTAGCGCATGCCCGGTGGCTGCACTGACGGTGTCGACGGCGGGTTTCCGGGACGGGTGGCGGCGAGCGTGTCGATCAAGGCATCGCCGTCGAGGGTGGCGAAGCGTGTCCGGACGGCGTCCGGGGCGGTGATCAGCAGGGATGTGATCTGTCGATGCGCGGCGATGCGGGCCTTCATCGCGCTGCGGCGCACGGCCATCAGCACCGGGGGT
>RRZU010709777.1_pt1 | contig 10924 bp, 8 predicted proteins | sample 2165561 | NCBI WGS metagenome assembly RRZU01 (sample SAMN10456909, study PRJNA506462) | wastewater metagenome | isolation source: wastewater sludge | place: USA: Moscow, Idaho | reverse complement strand
TATAAGAAAACAACCATATCTGCATCTTGCTCAATTGCTCCAGAATCTCTTAAATCACTTAGCATAGGTCTTCTATCAGCTCTTTGTTCAGGAGCCCTTGATAATTGAGATAAGGCTATAACAGGAACATTTAGCTCTCTCGCAATTCCTTTTAGAGATCTTGATATGTCTGAAATCTCTTGTTGCCTATTATCTCCTTTACCAACTCCTTTTATAAGTTGTAAATAGTCAATTAATATCATATCAAGTTTTCCAGAAGCTTTGACTCTTCTTGCCATAGCTCTTATTTCAAGTACAGTTACATTGGGAACGTCTGCAATTTGTATATTAGAATTAGCTAATTTTCCAGAAGCAATTCCAAGTTGTCCCCATTCATGTTCGTCAATAAATCCATTTCTGATTTTACCTAAAGGAATTTTAGATTCTATAGCTAAAAGTCTTTGGAAAATTTGTGAATTAGACATCTCTAAAGAAAATACTAAAACACCTTTATTTTGTTTAACTGAAGCATTTAAAGCTAAGTTAAGAACAAAAGCCGTTTTCCCCATAGAAGGTCTTGCAGCAATAATTACCAAGTCTGAATCATGAAACCCTGAAGTCATTTGGTCAAAGTTTTTAAATCCAGAAGAAATTCCAGTGGTAACACCTTTATTATGAACAACTTGTTCAAGTCTATCTAACTCAGGCTGAATTAGTTCTTTAAGTGTGATAATTTCTTTATTTTCTTTACTTTCGCCAATTTTGAATATTAAAGACTCTGCTTTGTCAAGGATAGTATCTACTTCTTCATAACCATCTTGTGCAAGTTCTACAATTTGAGATCCAACATTAATTAATCCTCTAAGAACAGATTTTTCTTTTACAATTCTTGCATAATTAGTTACATTGGCAGCAGTAGGAACACTTTCTATAATATCAAAGAGAATTTCATCTCCACCAATGTCTTCATATTTATTTTTTCTTTTCAATTTATCTGTAATTACAATGGGGTCAATTCCTAACCCTTGATTATAGCACTCTAGCATTACCTCATATATATATTGATGTGCTAATTTATAAAAATCATTTATTTTAATTATTTCAATAATGTCTTCTAAGACATCTTGTTTTAAAAGTATTCCACCCAAAACAGATTTCTCTGCTTCATTACTAAAAGGAACGGTTTTTAACTTATCTAAACTCATGTTGCCTCCCAAAGCTAAGTCTATTCTATTAATAAATATTTTTAGAATAAAAATGCGAGAATATCTCGCATTCTATTCACCTGTAACAATAACTTTCAATGAAGCTTTTACATCTTGGTGCAATTTTATTTCAGCTGTATGAGTTCCAATTGTTTTAAAATTTGCTTCTACCTTTTTCTTTTCAATTTTAATTTTGAATACCTTTTCAATTTCATCAATTACTTCTTTTGAAGTAATTGCTCCAAAAACTTTACCATTAGCACCAACTTTAACTTTTAAATTTATTTCTTTAGATTCTAAAAGTTTTTTGATTTCTTTAGATTCATCTTTTTTCTTTTCAGCTTCTTTTTCCTTTTTCTCTTTTTTAGCTTCTAATTTCTTTATTTCTTCTTCAGTTGCAATGATTCCTTTTTTTTGTTTTAATATGAAATTTTTAGCATATCCTTCAGCAACTGAAACTAATTCACCTTTTCTCCCGTGTCCTGCCACATCTTCTGTTAATATTACTTGTAATTTTGACATTTTAGTCCTCCTTGTTTCTTGTAAAATATTTAAAACTCATTACTGCTCCCAAAACAAACATAAAAATTGGGAATTTAATATATAAAATTAAACATAATGCTCCAGATAAAAATCTCATTTTAAAGAATTTTTTAAATATTAGATAAAGCTCTTTAATCCCATACATGCCATAAACTTGTTGACTAATTAAAGATAGATTTTCCATAATTAAATTTTTTTCTTGATAAAATTTTAAATAGAAAAAGCTAATTATATAAACAAAAGCAAATATGTAGTGAAGTTCGTTTTTATCTTTATCTTTTATAAATATAAGTGTAAAAAGGTTTTGCAAAAAAATAATCATAAAAAGACTAGCTCTTTTTGCAGAGATAATAGTATTAATTAATTGATTTTTATCAATAGTTTCAAATTCCTTCCATTGTTCATTTACAGCCATTGCAATTTGTTTATTTATACTATTATTAATTTCAATAAATTGACTTTTATCAAAATGATAAAAGAATAAAAGTAAAATTAAGCTAAATAGTGTTGTAAGCAAAGCTTTATCCCATTTTCCAATGTTTATTTTCTCTAAGGCAAAATAAGATATGATAATTGGAATGTAAATAATAGAAAAAATAATTATAGCAAATGAACTTTCCATTACAAAATAATTTATTAATAAACTAACTATTATAATCCCTAAACCAACAAGTTTTCCCTTATTTTTAATGTTTTTTATAATTAAGTTTGGATATAAAAAACCGAAATAAGGGGGTATAAAAGCTAATAATCCAAAAAGGATTATTAAAAAAATCTGTCCTAACATAACTTCTCCTAATTTATTTCTATTTTAAACTACTGGATTACTTAAATTTCAACTATTAATTTTATAATTTTTTTTAAATGATAAAATTAGTTTTAGTAAAGAGTAATTCTATTTCTTCCATTATTTTTTGATCTATAAAGTGCTTCATCTGCAATTTTAATTATTGCTGAGCTATCATTGTCTTTTATCATATTTACATTTGCTACCCCACCACTAATAGTAACTCTCATTTCTTGTCCCATATGTTCAAATATTTTATTTTCTATATTTGACCTAATTCTTTCAGCTATTAAAACGGCAGTTTCAGCATTTGTTCCAAGAAGCATAACCCCAAATTCTTCTCCACCATATCTTGAAACAATATCTAACTTCCTAACAGAAGTTTTAATAATTTTAGCTACTTCTTTTAAAACATAGTCACCAACTAAATGACCATAATTATCATTAAACTTTTTAAAATGGTCAATATCTAAAATAATAAGTGAGAATTCTTGATTATTTTCACGATATTTTTTTATTTCCAGCTCAATTCTTTCTTTAAAATAAGTTTGTAAATATAGTTTAGTCATAGAATCTGTTATAGCCATTGTATATAGATTTGTATTTTGAACATTCATTGAAATTTGCTGTTTTAAAGTTTCTAAAAAAATCATTTCTAATTTTTGCCTTGATTTAAACGCAATTAATCCTAATATATTACCATTGTTTGTAAGTGGTAATATATAAGAAATAGACCTATCTTCTATTCTATTAAGTTCTTCAAAAACTTTTTTATATACTCCAGTGAATCTTATACTATCTTCTGCAATTCCCACGATACCTTTAGCTAAATAATCTAAATCAATTTTATCAAATCCAGATAAATCAATACCAAAATAAATTTCTCTATCATCTAATTCTCTTTCAATAGTGAGCTGGTTAAGCTCAGAATCATATGAATAGGCTAAAACATTTGTAGATTTAAAGTTTTCTACGATTAATTGTTTTATATGAGTATATAAAATTTTCATATCCAAAGTAGAACCCAATTTTACAGAAAACTCATTTATTAGTGATAGGCTTTTATTTTTTTCCATTAATTCTTGGTTTTTAAGTTTTATCATATGATTTTTTATTACATTTTCAAGTATTACGTCAACTTGACTTCTAATAATTCCTAAAAAATCATCATCTACTTCCGTGTATTCTCCGTAAGCTTTTTTACCTAAGATTATAAAAATAGTCTCAAAACTTTCATTGTTCCCTAAAAACGAAAGGCAATATCCTTCTTCAAATTTACTAAAGACTTCTGGTAAAATTCCTTCTTCGTTTAATTTTGCTATTTCCATAATAGAAATTCCTTCTAAAAATTTCATATCTTTTTCTCTATTTAATAAGAGAATTTCATCTCCAGCATTAAAGCTTTCAGAATTTTTACTATCTAAAAAAACCAATCTTTTATCTTTTATTTCAAAACATAAACCATCCTTTACAAGACTTACTTCAAATAACATATCAAGAATTAATTTTTTTAAACTATTGATATTTTTTTCTTTGGCTATTGATTTTGTAATTTGATGAATAGTTAAGAATTTAAAGCTTTTTTCACTATATTTACTTTCTAATATTTCAAATTGCTCACGTAAAATTTCATATTGGTTTTCCATATTATACAACCTCATTTCAGAATTTTTAGTTATATTATTTCCCCATCAAAAAAATCTCTAACTTTATTTACTAGTTTATTATCTTCAAAGTTTTTATTATCATTATCGGCTTGCCCATTCAATTCATAAACTATTTTTAGTGAAACTCCAAAACTTTCATTAATTGTATTTTCTAATATTTCATTTATTTCCTTTTTTTCCATCATTTCTTTATGATATCCTAAATCTCTAGGAAAAACTATATAAAGCTTATCCTTTACAAGTCTTGAAATTTCTGCATCAAATAAAAAAACTTTTAATGCAATTTTTTTCTTACTTGCTTTTTGTTTTATTTCTTTCCATTTTTTCTTGATTTCATCTATAGAAATATTAACATTTATTTCTTCCAATTTTTCTTCTTTTTTCTCAACTTCTTTTATGATTACTGTTTGAGTTTGCTCTGTTTTAAAATTCATAATTTTATAGAGAATTAGATATCCTAGTAATCTCTTATCTTCTTCATATTTAAATTTATTTATTACTTCAAAGATTTTTTCTATAATTGAAATTCCATGCTCCAATGAAAACAAAGAATTTACTAAAAGTTTTCCTTTTAAATAATAAGAGAAATCTCTCAAAAAATCTTCAACATCCATTCCAACTTCCCAAAGACTATCTAAAAATTCAATACCATCTTTTAAGTCATTTTTATAAATAATTTCTTCAAACTCAATAAGTTTATGTTTTGGGATGACTCCTAAGGCTTTTTCAGTTTTTTCATAAGTAATTTCCTCACCAAAATAATAAGAAATAACTTTTTCAAAGGTAGAAATACCATCTCTCATACTTCCACCAGATTTTTCATATATTAATTTTAAAGACTCCTTATCAATAGTAATGTTTTCTAATTCAGCAATTTCTAAAAGTCTCTTGGACATCTCTATCAAAGAAAAAAATGTAAAATCATATCTTTGACATCTTGATATAATAGTGTCTAAAATTTTATCTGGTTCAGTTGTTGCTAAAATGAATACAACATGAGAAGGAGGTTCTTCTAAAGTTTTTAACAAGGCATTAAAGGCTTCCTTAGTAAGCATATGAACTTCATCAATAATATAAACTTTTTTTCTTCCTTTAACTGGCTGATAATTTATTTTATCTTTTAAAGCCCTTATTTCATCAATTCCTCTATTAGATGCAGCATCAATTTCATTTAAATCAATAAAATTTCCTTTGTCAATATCAAGACAATTTTGACATTTATTACAAGGATTATCAGTTACACCATTTTCCATACAATTTAAACCTTTAGCAATAAGTCTTGCTGTTGTTGTTTTACCTACTCCTCTTGGACCTGTAAATAAGTAAGCATGAGAAATTCGATTTTCTTTTAATGAATTTTTAATAGTTGTTATTATCTCTGTTTCTCCTGCAACTTCTTCAAAGCCTTTTGGCCTATACTTTCTATATAAAGTAATATGTTCCACTTATGTTCCTCCAAATTATTCTAATCCGAATGTGTTCATTTTAGTTCTAAGAGTAGTTCTTGTTATTCCTAAAAGTTCAGCACTTTCTACTTTTTTCCCATTTGTTTTTTCTAATACTTGTCTTATAAGTTCCCTTTCAACTCTTGAAATTAAATTATCATAATAGTTATTTTTATCGGTTTTTTCCAATATTTCAATCTCACCTTCTACCCAATCAGCAAGAATCCAATCATGGACCTGACCATATCTTTTTGAAATTTTTGTACCGATTACTTGAGCTGGCAAATCTTCAACAAGTATATGATTTTCTCTTGAAAGGGCAATTGAAGACTTAATAACACTTTTCAATTCTTTTATATTATTAGGAAAGTTATATTTCATAATTTTACCTAAGGCTAATTTATCAATACCTTGAATATTTAACTTTAAATCTTCATTAAAGTAATTTATAAAATAGTTTACAAGTTCTGGAATATCATCCTTCCTTTCCCTTAAAGGAGGTAAGTAAAGCATGCTATTTTTAACTTTTTCTAAAAGGGCTTCATAAATGAAATTTCCTTCAAGTAGTTCATCGAGATTTTTATTTGAAGAGAGAATAATTCTAACATTTCTAGATAAATTCTCCTTTCCATTAACTCTTGTAAAAATTCCTGTTTCTAAAAAATCTAATAATTTTATTTGAGTTTCAAGTTTTAAATTTTCAATTTTTTTTATAAGAATAGTGCCTTTATGAGCTTTTTCTAAGTAAGATTTTTTTAATTCTATTAAAATATTATTATGATAAACTTCTTCTCCAAAGATAAGCTTATCTGCAAAATCACTTAGTTCCCCATTAATTACTAAAAATTCTCCATTTTCTTTTTTATTAAAATTATGAACAATTTTTGAAAAAAGTTCTTTACCTGTTCCACTTTCCCCAGAAACTAAAACAGGGTTCATTGTTTTAGAAAAATGTCCAATACTTTTATAAATTTCAATCATTTCTTTTGTACTACCAAGCATTATATCATATATTTTTTTAGTTTCGCTACTGTTTCTTTGGATTTTTTCAAAATCTCTTTCAATAGTATAGAGAATTTTTTTTAAATCATAAGGTTTAATAATGTAATCTTTGGCACCAGCCCAAATTGCTCCTGCAACAAGATTAATAGTTCCTTTTTCTCCTAAAACATATATTAAAGCTTGTGGAGATACAGTCTTAATTCTCTGAATAATTTCTACCATTAATTCTTCGTTTATTTCAAAATTCCAAAAAAGAATTACATCAGGTTTTTCTTCTCTTAAATAGTTTGAAATTTCGGAATAATTATAAATAAAGGTTATAGACTCTATAACCTTTATAATTTCTTTTTCTTCTCTTTTATTTGGTAATAAACCCAATACTTTCATAATTATCATCCTACATTATAAAATTAATAGTAACAGTTACTATTCCGCTGGTAGATTTACCATCTGAATCAAGTATTTTTATACGCCAACTAGGTGAAACTTTTTTTACTGCACTAGCTAATTCAGAAGGCCCACTTGTAGAAATGATACTACTAACACCATTTTCTACTTTAAACTTCACAAATACTTTACCTGTAATACCATTGGATTTGGCAGAATCAGGATATGTAGGAGCTTTATAAGGGTCAAGGATAACTCTTCCACCAGTACTAGAACTTACTGTAGGAGCAGAGATATTTGAAGCTAATTGCTTATTAGTACCGTTTCCTGACTTTTGTAAAACTTCTTTTGTATTTGTATTGGAACTACTGATAGTTTTTAATAAGTCTTTTTGAGTTGATACATTTTTTTCATTTGTACCACCAGTACTTTTAGCAACCTCTACTTTTTTCTTTTTTACATTTTGAGATGGAGTTGTTAATGTTTTAGGTTTATTGTTAACAACATTAGAATTCAGCTTAGAGTCATTTTTTCTACTATTTTTAATATCTTTTTCAATTTTTTCAGATTTTTTTGTTTGTTCATGTTGAATGTTTTTAGATTCTTCCCCAACTTCTTTAATTTCTTTAGGTTCTTCTTTAATTTCATAATCAGTTTTTTTATCATTTCCAACAGCAACTAGAGAAGTACTTATAACTTTTATCTTAATTGGTTCCTTTTTAATATTTTCTTTAAAATTTGAATTAGAAAGAGGAATTAAAAAAAATAAAAAATTTATAATTGCTGAAATTAAGATAAAAATCCATAATTTTGTATCTTTTTCATTTTTTTGAGATATGTTTTCCATAAAATCACCTATTCTTCATCATCTGTTGCAATATCAAGACTTTCAGCACCAGCATTTTTTGATATCGTCATAATATCTATCACATCTCCATGAGAAATATTTTTATCAGCTTTAATTACAATGTCTTTCTTAGTAGTTACTTGTAGTTTTTGTTTTAAAGTTTCCTCAAGGTTTAGCAAAGTAACTTCATTAGTAACTCTTCCATTTTGTCCATCAACAAAACTTATTTCCATTTTTTTATCTTTATCTATAAATAAAACTAGTTCATCGTCAACTTCTACCTCTTGTATGGTAGAAGTTGGTAATTCAATTTTTAATCCACTTTTATCTTTAATAAGTTGAGTTCCCACCATAAAAAATATTAAAAGAAGAAAAACACAATCTATTAAAGGAGTCATATCTAAACTTAAATTTTTATTATTCCTTCTAATTTTTCTGATTTGCATGATTACCTCTTTCTAATAATATTAATAATTTCTACACTTGACTTTTCAATACTATTTAAAACTGTATCAATTTTTTTATTTAAAAAGTTATAAGCAAATACAGATGGAACAGCAACTATAAGTCCAGCAGCAGTTGTAATAAGTGCTTGAGAAATTCCATTTGCAAGGGCTTTTGGATCTCCAGTTCCAGTCTCAGAAATAACTTTAAAAGCAACAATCATACCTGTAACTGTACCTAATAAACCAACTAAAGGAGACAATTGAGCAGACATTGAAAGTAACCACATATTTTTTTCTAATTTAGGCAATTCTTCCAAAGCTACTTCTCTTGCTTTTTCTTCTAATAGACTAACTTCTACATCATCATCATAATATACTTCTTTTAAAATAGCCCTTAAAACTTTTGCAGCTGACCCTTTGTGCATTGCACAAATTTCGATAGCCTCTCTTATGTCATCTTTTTTAATTGCTTTTAATATTTCTTCTTTTACACTTTCAATATCCTTTGTTTCTTTTATCATTAAATAAAAAATTCTTTCTAGTACAACTGCAAGCCCCAATATTGCAAGTAATAAAATAACATACATTAGTGGTCCACCACTTCTAAAAATTTCGAACATTTTTTCCTCCTAAAGTTTCTATAAATTATAGTTTGTTGCAAAATTTCAACAAATTGATTTTACTTATATAAAAAACTTTGTTTTTTATACATTCACCCCTCTTATAGTGGGGGAAGGGTGGGGATTAATGTTATCAACTTAGTGAATCTAAACAACCTCTTCTAAGTCTCCCCCTAATAAGGGGAGACTTGAATCTTTAAGTTTTTTAAATTTCATTACAGCTTATAATTTGAGCAAATTATACTGTAAATTTTCTTAAGTTGACAACATTGAGCAAGAACTCCATCCTCACCACCCCATAATTCGACTACAGGCCTAAGCCTCATTAAAAGTAATAAAAATCTTGTTTAGCATTATTTTTTAACTTTACACAATTAAATTTTGAATTTATAATGTTTGCTACAGTTGAGTAAACACAAAAATTAATATTTTATCTCAAATCCTAAACTAAACACTCTTCCATTAATTGGATAATTTTTCATATTTTCACCATTAGAATCAAATATATTTAATACATTTAGATGTACTGTATAGTCACTACCAAAATTATATTGATTTAGAATATCTAAAGTTGTATATGAATCAACCGATTCTCTATTTAAAGAATCATTATTTGTATACATATGACCATTAAAGTTTCCTTTTAAAGTTCCTTCATAACCACCTTTAGTATAAATACCTTCTAACGATGCTTTTACATTTGGAGTATAAGCAATTTTGGTTAAACTTGATAAATCTAATTTTGCAACACTTCTAAAGTTATTATTTAAAGTATAACTTGCTTTTATATCACTTTCAAGCCAAAATACTTGGTCATTATAATTTGTCACAATAATAGATCTTTCTTCTCCAGTTTTAGAAACTACTGATTCATAAGTTAATAAATCATCACCAGAGTTAAGGGAAGCATTAGCTTCAACATAAACTTTATCTTTTGAGTATGAAAGACCACCAAGTAAAGTAATTACTCTTTCATTTTCACGATTTGAAAAATCTAATATGTCATTAACATAAGCAAATTCAGAAATGATATCTTTTTTTAATTTATATGTGTTTCTAGCTCCTATACCACCAATTAATGAAACATTTTCATCCATTTTCTTAGAAACTTTAATTTGTGCATCTAACCCAGTTTTTTTATAATTTTCTATTTTTAGACTTGCATCAGCACTGATTCCACTTTCATCTGAAAAAACATATCTATCTTTTACTTCCCCATAGTAGAAGTTTCTATCAGAATCATTACTATTTCTTTCACCAATTAATCCAAGACCTGCATCAATACTATGAGTTCCAAAACTATCTTTTAAAAGAAATTCTTTATATCCTTTAATACCATAAGTTGAATAAGAATAATCTCTAGTATAATGTGAATCTAATAAATCATCAGATTCATTGTCATAATTTGAAAAATCCAATTTGATAAATGTGTCTTTAAAGATTTCATATGAAGCATTTGCACCAAAGTTAGTAAAATCTTTATCACTTGTTCCAGCCACTGGAGAAGTAGTCATTCCCGGAAACTCTTGAGTTCCTTTTTCTAGCATTAACCCTAAAACAAGCTTTCCTTTTCCAAAATTAGCTTGTATCAAATCTCCACTAGTTTTTGTGTTTTCTCTATTTTCTTCAAAGGTTTCCCTTTTAACTAATAATCCATATTCAATATCATATCTTTCTAGTCTTGAATTATCAATTAGTCCGTAATTATAATTGGTAACTTTATCATGGCCACCTAATCCTAAAAATATTCTAGTATCTCTTTCTATTTTTTCAGTTTCTCCAGTCCCAGAATCAGTTGTTTTATCTTCAACATTATAATTATCAAGAGGATTATTAGTTGTATTTCCACCGTTATTTGTAGTTATTCCTCCATTAGTTGTTGTCCCAGTTTTTCCTGTAGAATTAGTATTTCCAGTTTTCCCATTATTAGTATTTTCATTTGTTTTAGTTGTACCATTACCTAAATCAATATTATCAGTTCTTACATCAGTAGAAC
>RRZU013600763.1_pt1 | contig 10925 bp, 7 predicted proteins | sample 2165561 | NCBI WGS metagenome assembly RRZU01 (sample SAMN10456909, study PRJNA506462) | wastewater metagenome | isolation source: wastewater sludge | place: USA: Moscow, Idaho | reverse complement strand
TTCTTCAATAGCAGAGGGAAATACGTATTTGCCATTTTCCAATTTAAACTGCTCTTTTAAACGGCCAGTGATGTATAGAAAACCTTCTGCATCTAACTTTCCTCGATCTCCGGTTCGCAACCAGCCATCTTCAGTAAATACTTCCTTAGTAGCCTTAGGTTTGTTGTGGTAACCTACCATAAGGTTGGGTCCCATCACTTGTATTTCGCCATCATCACTATGGTCATCAACCACTGTTTTGTCTATTCGTATCTTAATAAATTCAAGCGCACTACCCACACTTCCTTGCCTGTTTAATTCGGGACTATTCATGGTTATTGCCGGAGAGGTTTCACTCAATCCGTAGCAATTATATACCGAAATACCAATATCGGCAAAAAAGCTTGTCACTTCTTCATTCATTTGAGCACTACCAGTAATGCTTCCTAATAATTTACCTCCAAAGCGTTCTTTAATTTTAGAGAACACGAGTTTGGATCCAATCGAATACATGATTTTTGTACCAAGTCTAACTTTGCCTTCTTTAATACGGTATTTTCGCGCTGCTTTCAAAGAGCTATTAAAAAGTTTCAATTTAAAACCACCTTCTTCTTCCATCTTTTGATGAATCCCAGAATAAATTTTGTTAAATACGCGTGGCACAGCAATTAGAAATGAGGGTTTCACTTTCACAAAATCATCTGCAAGGGTTTCCATGCTCTGCATAAAACCAATAGATCCTCCAAAAAAGAACCAATTGTAAAGTTCGGCCGTTTGACCGTAACTGTGTGCCCATGGCAGGATAGACAAACTTACTGAGTTTTGTTCGAGTTGATTACTATAGCGTCTGTAACCGGCTCTTGCATTTGAAGTAAAATTACCATGCGTAAGCAAAACTCCTTTTGGCTCTGAAGTGGTTCCCGAAGTATATATTAGAGCTGCAATGTCACTAGCGGCAGGAATTTGAGAAGGGACGAAATTCTTTTCGCCTCTAGACTCTAAGTGCTTCATGCTTTGTTCTCCAGTTGCGTCAATACTATAAATATTCTCTAAAGTAGGTATCTTATCTTTTAACTGTTTGATTTGGTCATAAATTGTAGGGGTGGAGACAAGTAGAAACTTAACGGCTGCATCCTTGATAATATATTCCCAAGTTTTGTAGTTTTCGCTTTCGTACATAGGTACAAATTTAGCACCCAAACCATAAGTTGCAAAGGCTGCCACAGCCCATTCCACTCTATTACTCGAAATAATACCCACGGCGTCCCCTTTTTGAATCTTGAGATGCGCTAAACCACTTCTGAAATTATTGACACGTTTGCGTACATCTCCATAAGTAATCCATTCAAACGCTCCTGATTTTTTATTCTTGGTTCCAAAAAGATTATTGTTGGCGAACTTTTCTGTTGATGACTCAAAGAGTTCAACAAGGTTGTCCGGTTTTTCTATTATCATCTCACTATTTTTGTTATTCATAAGTGTTTAATTGTCAAGACTTTTTTTGATGAAGAGTACTTTGTCATTTTCAAAGAGTACTAGGAAACCTTATTTAGGGAAGGTCAATACTATGTCCAACAGTTGACGATTGGCGTCAACTCGAGACTTGGTAAGCCAAATGTATCGATTGAAGACCAAACTTGCAAGTGCAAAACAACTTTATAGTTTACCTAAACCCCCAATTGCTGACGCACGGATTAAAATTATTTTAAATAAACTTTAAAAAAAGCTACTAATTTGGTAAGTACATCATCGGATTGGGTGTCGTCAAAACTATGAAATGCTATGTATTCATAGTATTGATTGGGTACGCCAAGAGTATTCAATTTTCCGTTCATCCGTTGGCTTTGGTAAACGGGAACAATTGGGTCAAGATTTCCATGAAATATAATTGTTGGCTGGCTAGTAGAATTAACATTCCAATAAGGGCTTACCTCTTTATATGCAACGGCATCCCATGATTGTCCAACATATTCTGTCAGGATATCTCCTGTATAGGCGCCTAGCCAAAGGTTGACGCTGTTATACCAAGTCCAGTCATTTATAATACTAGGACCAAAAATATTTCCAACACATTTAATATTTTTTGAATTGTTGTATTTATAAGCATAAATCATTGCTAATTGTCCGCCTGCACTTGCACCCATAATTCCCATATTTGAAGAGATGTGATAGGTGTCTTTTTTTGCAAGTACGTCTGTTACAACAGCGTTTATGTCAGCCATGATATCATTATGGTGTATGTTGTTTGCATTACTTGCTAGACGATAATTCATATTCACAATGGCTACATCTTTCCATTTATTCTTTAATACGTTCAAATAGGAACTAAAATCTTCTTTTTGCCCTGCCTTCCATGCACCACCATGTATCATTAGGATTACGGGTGTGTTGCTGTCTCGTTTTGCAGGCAAATAGACATCGTACACCTGTTTTGAGTGTCCGCCATACGTAACGTTTGTCAAAGTAATTTCTGTTAGATTGCTTGTGCCATTTGTATTGTTAGTATCGCTTATTGGTTCTTTAGTACAGGAGTAAAAACTTAACAGAAGAAGGCAGAAAATAATACTATGGTTAAATTTCGTTGTTAATTTCATTCTACAAATATATACGATTTTATTAAAACGCTGTTCTTCTTATTATTAATGTTGTGTTTTAGGGCTGTAGCTAACGATAAGTGAAGCTTTGTCCCAGGCCGAAAAGTTTAGATGTTAAAATAGATTTTCAGTTGGTGTTCACTGGAGGGAGCGGGTGGTTAAACTGTTTTTCGCGAAGGAGTATTGCGGCAAATTACAAGCTATAGATTAGTGGTTACGAATTTAGCGAAGCATTATTTCGAATTCCTATAAAAAAACAAACTAAAAAACAGCAGTAAATAGACTTCAATATTATATATGGCACAAATGACTAGTAGGTGTTTTTAGCAATTGAGCCAGCAGGCAACAAGGGAAGAACGAAATAGAAAGAATTTCATGCAATGGGGAATTGACCACAGTCATGCTTTTGTATGTAACGCAATCGCAAAGGTGAAATGCTTGGCTTGTGCAGTAGATGGAAATGTGGTGTGAGACGTGTACTCCTTTTAGTTTTTAGCAGAGCCGTCTACTCGCTTGTGTGTTGTTTTCCTACGCTACTAAGTTAGGGAAATCAGCAACAGTTAAGTTGAGAAAAAATTATATAAATAATTTTTAAACTTGACTTTTTCTTATAACTTTGTCAAGAGTTTTAGTGCCTTCACCTTGTAAATCAGCAAATGTCTTTTGCAAGGTTTGATCAGAAAAAATTTATTCATTTTTCCGTTCCTAAACTCGAACTTTTCCAAAAATTTCAGACCATTTATCAGGTTTCTAATGCTCAATTACATACAACGTATGGTGCTTTGCGTAGTATTAAAAACCGAAAATGAATGTTAATCATTAAACTGAAAACGATCTTAAAAACGAAATAAATATAAATTAAGATAGTATGCCTATTATTATAGAGATTGCCTTGACATAATAAAAAAAAGATAGAATAAGAAAACAAAAACAAGTCTAATGCGTTAAACCGCCAGATTATTTAAACAATACAACTAACAAAATTATTAAAATGAGCAAAGGGAAAGAATTATTAAGTAATTTGAAGTTTTATGAGTCCTATTCTAAATTTAGGGATGATTTAGGCAGAAAAGAAACCTGGGAAGAATCAGTAGAAGATGTAATGTCTATGCATTATGAAAAATTTAAGCACCTCCCGGAATTAACCGAGCATTTAGATTCGGCTAAACAGGCTTACTCGAAAAAGCAGGTTTTAGCTTCTCAAAGAAATCTGCAATTTAGAGGAGATAGTGTGAGTAAGCATAACGTAAAACTTTTTAACTGTAGCTCAACCTATATTGATAGACCTGAAGTGTTTAAACAAATTATGTACATCTTATTAAATGGATGTGGAGCAGGATATTCTGTCGAGAGAAGGTTTACAGACAAACTACCAACACTTAAAAAACGAAAAGATGACACCATCACTCATCTAGTTGAAGATAGTGTAGAGGGGTGGTCTTTAGCTGTAAATGCTTTGATGATGTCGTTTTTTGAAGGAACTGAACAAATTAGATTTGATGGATCTTTAGTTAGACCTGAAGGGGCTTATATTTCGGGAGGTTTCAAAGCCCCAGGATACGATCCGCTAAAAAGATCTCTAGAGTTAATCGAAAAATTATTAGTAAACAGAGTGACTATCGGACAAGAAAAACTTACTTCTTTAGATTGTCATGATATTGTTTGTCACATTGCAGACGCTGTTTTAAGCGGTGGAATTAGAAGAAGCGCTTTAATTTCGTTATTTGACAAAGAGGATGATTTAATGATGAAGTGCAAAACAGGCGATTGGTTTTACGACAATCCACAACGAGGCAGAGCTAACAACTCAATTAAACTCTTAAAATCAGATCTGACTAGAGAAGAGTTTTACTCTTATAAGGAAAGCATTAAACAGTTTGGTGAGCCGGGAATTGTTTTGGTAGATGATATTGACTTTTGTACAAATCCTTGTGGAGAAATTGGGTTTATTCCTGTAAATAAAAACACGGGCAATTCTTGTATTTCATTTTGTAACTTGAATGAGATTAATGGTGCTTATTGTACAACAACAGCTAAGTTTTATGAAGCATGCAGAAACGCCTCTATTTTAGGCACTTTACAAGCATCTTACACAAATATGCCATTCTTGGGTCAAGACACAAAGGAGCTGATTGAAGAAGAGGCTTTAATTGGAGTTTCTATCACAGGAATTATGGATAACCCTAAAATCTTGTTAAATCCTGAAGTACTGAGAAGAGGAGCCGAAATTGTAAATGAAACGAACGAGTTAATTGCTAAGATAATTGGAATCAATCCTGCTGCAAGGACTACAACTGTAAAACCGTCAGGAAATGCATCAGTGATATTAGGTACAGCATCCGGCATTCATCCTGCGCATTCTAGAAGATATTTTAGAATTATGCAAATGAATAAAGGAACGGAAGTAGCTAAAGTTTTAGCAGAAACGAATCCTATTTTATTAGAGAATTCTGTTTGGAGTGCTTCTGGAAATGATTATGCTGTTTATATCCCTATTGAGGAAAAAGAAGATGCACTTTTCAAAGATGCTTTATCAGATATGGAGTTTGTAAATGCAGTAGAAACGGTTTACCAAAACTGGGTACTTCCGGGAACGCACAAGGATAGAGGCTATTCAGATAGAGTTACTCATAACGTATCAAACACAATTACGGTACAAGATTGGGACGCTTTATTTGAACATATTTATGACAATAGACAAAACTTTTGTGGTTTATCCTTTATGCCATCAATGGGAGACAAGGTTTACAAACAAAGTCCTTTTACAAAAGTCTTGTCTTTTGAAGAGATTGTAGCTGAATATGGCACAGGAAGTATTTTTGCTTCTGGGTTAATAGTAGACGCATTACATGCCTTTGACAATGATTTATGGGATGCTTGTGAAGCTGCTTCAAACAGAGAATTTGAATTAGTGGGAGATCGCTATAAAGTACTATTAAAGAAAGATGTAGTACGACGCATCAAAAAATTTGCAAAAAACTATTTCAAAAATAATATTTCCGATGCAGTAACTTGTTTAAAGAACGTACATTTATTTCATAAATGGGTAGCTGTAAGTAGAGACTATAAGAAGATTGATTTTGCAAACATTGACTTTAAACCAAGCTTTCTTGACGTAGCTTCGTTAGGAGCTGTTGCTTGTTCAGGAGGAGATTGTGAAATTACATTTATATAATTGTAGATTATTAGTAACGTCAGTCTGTGAAAAAACTAAAAGCAACCTCTTGAGAATTCAATATTTGATATTTTTATGAGGTAGCCTCGAAATACTTTCAAAATTTAAAGTAGTTTTTTCACAGCTTGATGTTTTCGTATCTCTAGTCGTTTGCAAAATTTTTATTTCTGATTGTTGCAAACATTACTATTTCAATTGCTCTCATCGGTGATATTTGACGACTAGAATTCATTTCAATTTTTGAATGTGCTTTTGGCTTATCAATACCTTAAGATAATTTTTTTCTGGTTATATATCTAAAAATTCGACTGACCCAAATTGCATAAATGCTCGGATTTATAAAATGTAAAAGTTTAGAGATTCGAACTAAAGAATTATTTATACATTTTTTGACTATTTCTAATAAACGGCTGGTCGCTTGGCGATGTAGCGATAAAGGAAGCCTAAACTTTTGGTCAATGACTACTTTTACAAATACAAAACCATCTTAAAATTAAGGCTAAACCTATAATATCACCACACTGCTGCTATATGTTTGGCATTTTGGGGTAAACTTTTAAATCAAGACTGTCTTTAATCCCTATAGTTCAGTGCTGGTTTTCTGTCGCCAAGTAGCGCCTTGTATTGATAATCACTTTTCGATTGTGTAAATTCTTCTTTTGCTTTTTTTATTAATGCAGGGTTCGTAAACAAATCAATGGCTGTAAATGCCATTGTTTTTGAAGCGACAATCATTCCTTTTATTCCTATGTCGGTACCACCGCAGGCAACTGCTTGCCAGCTATGCGCACTTGTTCCAGGCACCCATGTTGCTGCATATAGCCCAACAGTTGGGACAACATAACTTACGTCACCTACATCTGTAGAACCTTGGTCTTTGTCAATGTGCAGCGGTTTTACTATAGCTGCGTTTTCTAACGGAGGAAATTTACCCGAAAAACTTGTTTGTATTTTTTTTGCGTAGTTTGTTTCTTCTGCGGTATAGTTTACACCACCTACTTTTTCAAAGTTGGCTTGCATATTCGTAGCAAGGGATTTATTGATTAGCAGGTCGTGTGTACCGCCTATTATTTCGTAGTCCATTTTTGTTTCAGTACCAAGGGCGGCGCCTTCCGCAGCTTTTACAACCCTGTCAAAAATAGATATTGCCATTGACTTATCAGGGTGCCTTACATAATAATACACTTCAGCAAATTCAGGCACCACATTGGGCGCTTTACCACCATTGGTAATCACATAATGAATGCGGGTTTCTTGCGGTATATGCTCTCTCATCATGTTCACCATATTGTTCATTGCTTCCACTCCGTCTAATGCAGAGCGTCCTTTTTCTGGCGACACAGAGGCATGAGATGCAACACCATAAAACCTGAACTTAGCAGATTTATTAGCCAATACACTGGTATTAATCACTAAATTAGTATCCCAAGGATGCCAATGAAGTACGACATCTACATTATTGAATAAGCCTTCACGAACCAGATAAACCTTTCCGCTTCCACCTTCCTCTGCCGGACAACCAAATACTTTTATAGTGCCTTTTATTTTCCCCGATTCTAACAATTTTTTTAAGGCAATACCTGCGGCTACCGAGCCAGTGCCAAATAAATGATGGCCACAACCATGCCCGTTGGGTTTATTTGCCATAGTAGTTTTTGTTGAGGAGTTATCTTGTGATAATCCTGGCAAAGCATCATACTCTGCTAATATACCAATAACAGGTGAACCACTACCATAAGTTGCTACAAATGCGGTGGGCATTCCAGCTACACCTGCTTCTACCGTAAAGCCATTGTCCTTTAATGTTTGCTGCAACAATGCAGAACTTTTCTTTTCCTTATATCCTAATTCTGCATAGTCCCAAATGTTCAAAGCAATTTTTTTATATGCATCATAGCCTGATTGTATAGTTGTTGCTGTCTCGTTTTTTAATGCATGAGTTGATTTGGTATTATAGCTTTGAGCTAAGCAATTGAATCCGATTGTCAGCGAAATAAGGGAAGTTAAAATTAATTTCATAGTGTTATTTTAAATGGTGGTTTTTCTCTCAATAATGGGTGTCAAATAAACTGACGAGGAACGTTTTACAACTACGCAATGTGCAAGGAATGTTGCGCATATTATTTTCAAATTTAAACAATTTTCTTTGCGAAACGGTAATTTTACTAAATTTTTACATATTGTGTAACCTCTGCATGTGCCTTGCATGCACTCTCAAATCCGCAAACGCAGGAATTTTATCAAGAGGGTGCAAGTCCCTTGTCGGCAAGTTGTTGTAGTATAGTAAGCCGAATAGTATTGACAAACTGGTTTGGAGTAATCCATTCAACGAGGATGGTTAAACTATTTTCGGGGAACAAGTATTCAAGGAAAATTACGAGAAATCGATGGTTGGTTGCGCAATCGCCTGCGCTATTGCATTTGGACGGATTGGAAGATTTGTAGCGAAGCGGAAAACACGAATACCAAAAAAATTAATAAAAACGCATGAGCTAAACCCGAACGCAAAAGGAAAAACCTGATGCGACTAGGAGTTGATAAAGACCACGCCTATGCTTGGAGCAGAACCAGAAAAGGAGGCTGGCGCATTGCCCAGAGCCCGATTCTAACCACTACAATTACCCTACTGCGACTTAAGAAGAAAGGCTATCAATCAATGTTGGAGATTTGCATGGAACTCAACCCATCACTTTGTGAACCGCCGTATACGAGACCCGCTTGGCCTGTCCTGAGCGAAGACGATGGGAACGGTGGTGTGAGAGGCGCACTCCGTCAGTTACTGACGGAGCCGTCTACTCATATCTTTGTGATTAATATAAATCTAAGGTTGATTAATATCTTTGTGAGTAAATGAAAACTAAGGTTGGCTCTAGACAGGTCTACTAAACACGTATTTACGATGTTGTAATCGAGGAATATCCAACTTTAGTTTCTTCTTTCAAAGTTTGAACAGTACTTAAAGATATTAGTTAGTCCTAATAATCTTGAATAAATGATGAGTAAAAACAAAGAAGAAGAATTCATTTTAACCTATGTTTCACTAAAAAAAAACTGTTATGGTAAAGTTAATGAAGTATGCAGTTGGTATTGATGTTTCCAAGGACAAATTTGATGTGTGTTTTTGTGAAATTAATACCGTTCAGCAGATTAATATCAAATCAAGTGGAAGGTTTTGTAATACGGATAAAAAGTTTAAAGAATTTGATTTATGGCTTGGGAAGAATCAAAAAGAAAAAATCCCCTTGATTTTAATGATGGAGGCCACTGGTGTTTATTATGATAAAATAGCTCTGTATCTCTATAAAAAGGGTTACTCTGTATCAGTTGTACTTCCAACAAAAGCAAAGAAGTATATGCAAGCATTGGGTTTAAAATCAAAAAATGACAAGATTGATGCAAAGGGTCTTGCACGAATGGCTGCTGAACAAAAACATGATCTTTGGCAACCTATGGGTGATTATTTTTACAAATTACGTCAATTAACTAGGTATCATGAACAACTTCAACAATCAAAAACACATTTTGCAAATCAAATACATGCTCTTGAACATGGTTCTTTTCAGGTAAAAGAAGTTGTTAGACATCAACGGAAAATGATTTTGTTGATTGAAAAACAAATAGTAGAAACCTTAAAATTTATTAAAGAGCATGTTAAGCAAAAAGTAGATAATATTTGTCTAGTCAAAGGGATTGGTTTATTGACAGTAGCAACAATAATAGGAGAAACAAATGGATTTGAAATGTTTGAAAATATTAGACAACTGGTAAGTTATTCGGGATATGATGTAGTAGAAAATCAATCGGGAAAACATTTTGGAAAAACTAAAATTTCTAAAAAAGGCAACGCCCATATCAGACGAATATTACACATGCCTTCCTTCACAGTAGTGCGATATGATCAAAAACCTTTTGCTGATTTATTTGAAAGGGTTTATGAAAGGACAAATATTAAAATGAAGGGATATGTTGCTGTTCAGAAAAAAATGTTAATCTACATCTATACGCTTTGGAAAAATAATCAACCTTATCAGCCTCGAGTGAATAATATTTCCGGTAATGATGAGTCTAAGTCTCTCTTTCTGCTTGTTTCCGAAGGAAACATTATAGATTCCAAAAAGAAATAGTCCCGGAAAAAACCAGGACTATACTAGATGAACTTCCGTGCAAAGAGTCGCCTAAAGTCCTCTTTCTGCTAGACTAAAATTACGAAAATTTATTTGTTTTTTAAGACAGTACCTCGATTGGCAGAAGTAGTTTTATCCGGCAATTTTTACGTTACTATTTAAGATTTCTACGTTAAAATTCACTTTAGCTTTTAAAGCACTAAAAACTCTCAAAATTGTTTCAACTGTAACATTTGTTGTATTGTTTTCAAGTTTTGATATTTGTGCTCTTTGTACGCCGATTAATTTTCCAAGTTCTTCTTGTGTCATATTTCTTTCAAGACGGACTTTTTTAATTAAATCGCCAAGAATTTCTATTTGAAGTTCTTGCTCATAAAGTGTTCTTTTTACAGTTCCAACTTCGCCAATAAATTCATCTTTTATCTTGTCAAAAGAGAACATTTCTAATTCATTTTCTTTATTTTTCATTTCTCTTATTTTTAAGTTCAAAATATCTCAATCTTATGCTTTCTGCTTTTTCTATTTCTTTTTCAGGAGTTTTTCCTGTTTTCTTTATTATTCCGTGAGTTGCTAAAACTAAAGTTTCAACTTTCTCTGTTTTGTCCCAAAATGCAAAAATTCTAAAGTAAGTTTTATTGTATAAAGTTCTAAACTCCCAAATTTCATCTTTCAGTTTTTTGAATAATTCATTATCATTTTTAATTTTCGATTTGTCTATGTTGAAAATTATCTTGTCTCGACTTTTTTCGTCTAATTCAAGTAGAAATTCTCTAGCTTCAGTCAAAAATATTACTTTAAATTTATCCATTCACTCCGTTTTGTTTCCATACAAAGATACAAACATAATTTAAATAGAATTAATTTTTTCGTTTTTTTTAAGAAAAATGTTCTTTTGGAATTCTGAAATACTATTTCTGCCAACGTCAGTTCGTCTAAAAACCTCTAAACGAACTGATTTTTGTTAATTAGAAAGTAAATATAGGTGATTTAAACTACAATTATTTGTCTTTTTGAAAAAAGAAATTTGATTTAGCTTTTCAAAAAAGGAGTTGT
>RRZU011789230.1_pt1 | contig 10925 bp, 8 predicted proteins | sample 2165561 | NCBI WGS metagenome assembly RRZU01 (sample SAMN10456909, study PRJNA506462) | wastewater metagenome | isolation source: wastewater sludge | place: USA: Moscow, Idaho | reverse complement strand
CGAGCAAGCCATGGCGCGCATGCGCACGGCGCTGGGCGAAACGCTGATCGAAGGCATCAAAACCAATATCCCGCTGCACCGCGATTTGATGGTGGATGCGCGCTTCATCGAAGGCGGCACCAATATCCACTATCTGGAACAGTGGTTGGCGCAGCGTGCCCGATAAGAGAGCGCTCATTTGCGCAATGGGAGCTGGCTGGCGGCAAGAGCGCCGCGCCTTGCAGGTCGTCCATGGCTGTGGTGGCCGTCCGTCTTGCTCGTGAAGGAGTTTGTCCGTGTTTGAACTGCGCCTGCTGTGCCCCGAAGCAGAAGTGGAAACCATCAGCGAAGCGCTTCAGGCGCTGGACGCCCTGAGCGTTTCGGTAGAAGATGCCGACGCCCAGACCGACTCCGAACAGCCGCTTTTTGGCGAACCCGGCATGCCTGCCCCCAAAGAGGGCTGGCAGCGCTCTTTGCTCACTGCGCTGTTTGCCACCCAGGATACAGCCGAAGAGGCATTGCGCCTGCTGCAAGCACAAGATTTTTTTGCTGGCAGTCAGGTGCTGGGCATTCAGCCCCTGCCCGATCAGGATTGGGTGCGACTCACGCAATCGCAATTCGCTCCCGTTGCCATTACCGACGACTTCTGGATCGTGCCCAGCTGGCACGAAACACCGGCACAGGCCAAGCATCTGATTCGGCTGGACCCGGGGCTGGCTTTTGGCACAGGCACGCACCCCACCACCTGCATGTGCCTGCGCTGGCTGGCGCGGCACCCCGATGTGCGCAACGCGCGCGTGCTGGACTACGGCTGCGGCTCGGGCATTCTGGCCATAGGCGCGGCGCAGTTTGACGCCAGCCTGATCGATGCCGTGGATATCGACCCTGCCGCAGTCACGGCCACCAACGACAACGCCAGCAACAACGCCGTCAGCGTGCGTTGCGGCCTGCCCGATATGGTGGAGCCGGCACAGGGCGGCTACAACATCGTGCTGGCCAATATCCTGGCCAGCCCCCTGAAAGTGCTGGCACCCTTGCTGTGCGCACATGTGGCGCCCGGCGGACATCTGGTGCTGGCGGGCATTCTGGAACGCCAAACGCAGGAGCTGCAGCAGGCGTACGCCCCTTATCTGCAATTGACCGTTGCCGACACGCAAGACGGCTGGGTCTTGCTGACCGGGCAGCGCCCGGCCTGAGCCCAAGTTCGCCTGCGCCGGTCTCCTGACCTGCGCTTAGCAGGCTCTTGACGGCCGATGCGGCTCTACAATGACACCCCATGCGTTATGTCACCCATTGCCCCAGTTGCGGTACCGCGTACAAAATCGTGGACGATCAATTGCGCATTGCGCAAGGCTGGGTGCGCTGCGGCCAGTGCCAGGCAGTTTACAAGGCCGAAGAAACTCTCTCTCCCCTGACAGAAGCAGAGCCTGCCGCAGAACAGCCCCCGATTCCGGCTGTACCTACCAAACTTGCTCCAGACAAAACGGACAGCGTCAGTACGCGCTCACATCAACCGCCTGCGCCATCTTCGGGCGAGCAACAGCCCCATACGGCAGCGCCTGCACATGCGGATGAAGCGTGGCCCTCCAAACCGGAGGATCCCGCGGCAGCAGACAGCAAGCCACAAACCGCATCTACCGCAACGGGAACAGACAATATGCTGGCGCGCATCGCCGCCATCGTGGCTGCCAAAAAAGCCGCCCTGCAACAAGCTGAAAGCGCCGAAAAGGCCGCTGCCCTTGCAAACAAAACCGGATTCGCAGCGCCAGCTGCCAACCCAAGCCAATTGACTCCTGCGGCAACCTTTGCTACCGCACCCACGTCTGCAGCACCCCAGGCCGCGCCCGTGCAACCGGCAACGCCTGAAGCGCCTGCGCCTGCCGCAGCGACCGAGCCAACGATCCGCTCATCCACTGCCAGCGAGGCCAACCGCACGGATAGCGCATCAGCGCCCCATGCAACAAAGACCGATGCACCGGATGCCTCAACCGCCCAAAACCTATCCCATGCAGATACGGCAAACCTGGCGCATACAGGCGCGGTAAACGACACAGACGCAACAGATACGAGAGAGATTCCGGCATTCACGTTTACTCCAGCGAATGTTTCACAACCTGCTTCCGAACCATCCAACGACACAGATGAAGCAGATGCCATAGAAATTCCGGCGTTCACCTTTACCCCGGCGGAAGTTTCCCAACCTGTTGCCGAGCCAGCCGACATCACCGTACCACGCCGCGACACGAATGAAGCAGATGCCGCACCGCCCCAGGTTTTGCGGCTGGAGCAAGACAAAACCAAAACGCCACAGCCTGATCCGCAGCCGTTGTTACCTCCCTTTTTCCCTGCTGAGGCAGCAGATGAAACGCCAGCAGAAACATCCAAAGAGACATTAACGGGGACATCAGAAGAAGCGCCAGCGCCCGCAACGGATACGGCAACAGCACCCAAGGATGTTGCCGCCCCCCCTGCATTGCCCGCACCAACCCGTGCGGCAACAACGCCTCCCTTGCCCCCCACCCCTCAACGCGTGGCGCCGCCCTTGAAAGAAGCGGATGCCCCCCAGGCAACAGCCGATGCAGAGTTGCGGGCTGAAACACCTGCGGCCAGCAGCAGCCAGCCTGACCCCGTCTGCAGCGCTTTCATCGCCAAGCAGCAGCCCCCCATGCCGCCCGAGCTACCCACGCCAACAAAGTCGAAGCCAGCAACGCCTCCTACCCTGCCTGCAATCGTGCCAGCAGCAGTTGCTTCTCGCACGCCGGAAAAAGCGGTCGAACAGGAGAGCAGCAAGGCCGCACCCCCAACAAGCACCGCCACACCCGCAACAGCCAAAGGGGCCGTGGCCGTCACAACCGATACGCCAGCCCCCAGTTCGACTGAACCGCCTGCATCCGTTTCCGAGCCCACTGCTGCATCCGCAATGGCTCAGGAGAAAGAAGACACGGCCAAGCACGCGAAACAAGAAACTGAAACAGATGCCGACGCCCAACGCCGCAGGCGCGCCCTGCGCGAACAAAGGCAACAACGGATCAAAAGCAAAGAGGGCTCTCGCTCCCGCAAACGCGCCGCCGCATCCGCCGCAACACGCGAACAGCCAAGCCCTTGGCAAACGCTATGGAACACGCTACGCAGCCCGTTTAGCCCAGCGCAAACGGCGCCGCAACCACCAACCCCCCCGGCGCTGCCAGAAAAGAAGCAACCGCTCGAAACCGCCGCCCTGCCTGCCACTGCGCCCGTACCGCCTGCCGCTACGGTGCCTGATATACCTGATGCACCCGAAGCGCCTACCAGCGCAGTGCCTGCTGCTACTGCCATCGCTGTCGCCAGTCCCATAGCAACGACAGCAGCAGAAACGGCACAGCCCGCACCAACCGCAGAAGCCGCCCCGAGCACCACAACGGAAGAAAACTTTGCCTTCATGCGCGATGCGCAGCGCCGGGCATTCTGGCAGCAGCCCAAAGTCAGGGCCGGTCTGTTGGCAGGCATTACCTTGGGCATGCTGACCTTGGCCGCACAATGGGCCTATGGGCAGCGCGCAGAGCTGGCCGCCCGCATTCCGCTGGCACGCGCGGCATTCGATGCCTTGAACCTACAGGTTCCGCCTTGGCAGAACATTCAGGCCATCGAAATTCAGGACAGCGATTTTCTGCTCAACCCCGATAATTCCTACCATCTGCGCGTCAGCCTGCGCAACGGCAGCAACCACCCCATTGCCATGCCCGCGCTGGAGCTGATGTTGCTGGACGATGATGAGCAACTGGTGGCCAAACGGGTGATCACGTCAGACCCGGCCCTGCCCATGCCCACCGTCATCCCGCCACACGGGCAATGGGACGCCACCACCGAGGTGGTGGTGCAACTGCCGCCGTCGCTGGCACAGCGCGGCATTGCGGGCTACCGCGTAGCCGTTTTCTACCCCTGATTTTTCCATCAGCGTTTTTCATCTTTCGATCGCGGCACAGGTACATATGTCCATTCTCATTTCCGGCTCCATGGCCTTTGACAATATTCTGGTTTTCAACGGGCGCTTTGCCGATCAGATCCTGCCGCAGCAAATCGCGCGGCTGAACGTCTCGTTTCTGACGCCGCACATGCGCAGCGACTATGGCGGCTGCGCGGGCAATATCGCCTATGCCGTCAAGCAGCTGGGGGCAGAGCCTTTGCCCTTGGCCACATTGGGCAAAGACGGTGGCCACTATCTGGAACGCTTCCAGCAACTGCGCATCGACACCAGTTGCATCGCCCTGCGCCAGGATTGCTACACCGGCCAATGCACCATCGTGACCGACGAGCACCACAACCAGATCACCGCCTTTCACCCCGGCGCCATGGGTTTGGCGCACGCCTACAACGTGCCGCTGGATCGGCCCATTGCCGTGGCCATCGTCTCGCCCAACGCCAAAGAGGCCATGCAACTGCACGCCCAGCAATTGCGCGCTGCGGACATTGCATTCGTGTTCGACCCCGGGCAGCAACTGCCCCAATTCAACGCCGACGAACTGGAAACATTGATCGCGCAGGCCAGCTGGATCACGGTCAATGATTACGAAGCCTTCATGTTGTGCGAAAAACTGAACACCGATCGCGCCGCGCTGTCGCAGCGCGTGCGTGGCCTGATCGTGACGCTGGGCGAAAACGGCTGCGAAGTTTGGCAAAACGGCGAACGCCACGCCATTACTGCCGTGCCGCCGCAAGACGTGGTGGACCCTACCGGCTGCGGCGATGCCTGGCGCGGTGCTTTGCTGTACGGCTTGGAAAAAGGCTGGGATTTGCTGCGTTGCGCGCGGCTGGGCAACTACATGGGCTCTGTCAAGGTGGCACACCGCGGCCCGCAAAATTACCAGATCCAGGCAGCCAACATTCAGGCATATTGACCCCTGCGCATCCCTGTCGTTACCGTCACAGCGCAAAAACCACAAAGCCCCTCATGCGGGGCTTTGCTTTTTTACACGCACAGCGGCAGCGGCTTGCGGCTCATTTGCGCCAATTGGCCGCCACGCCGTTTAACGGGTCAGTCTTTCCAGCGCCTCGCGGTATTTGGCGGCCGTGTTGGCAATCACTTCGGCGGGCAAGCTGGGCGCAGGCGCGGTTTTTTTCCACGGCTTGCCCTCTACCGTGGCCGTTTCCAGCCAGTCGCGCAGATACTGCTTGTCGTAGCTGGGCGGGTTTTTGCCCGCCTGGTGCGCCGCAACGTATTGCGCTTGCGGCCAATAGCGGGAGCTGTCGGGCGTGAGCACCTCGTCCATCAAGGTGAGGGTACCGTTTTCATCCAGACCAAACTCGAACTTGGTATCGGCAATGATGATGCCCTTGGTCAGCGCATAGTCGGCCGCCGCCTGATACAAAGCGATGCTGATGCTGCGCATCTGCGCAGCCAGTTCTTTGCCAATCATGGCCTCGACCTGCGCAAAGCTGATGTTCTCGTCGTGCTCGCCCACCTCGGCCTTGGCCGCCGGAGTGAAAATGGGTTCGGGCAGTTTGTCGGCATTGCGCAGCCCCGCGGGCAAAGGCACTCCGCACACGCTTTGCTGCTGCTGGTATTCCGCCCAGCCGCTACCTGCCAGATAGCCGCGCACCACGGCCTCGACCGGCAGGGGCTTGAGCCGCTTGACCAGCATGCTGCGCCCCTGTACCTGCGCCACTTCGTCGGCCTGCACCACGCTCTCGGGCGCATCGCCCGTCAGGTGGTTGGGGCAAAGATGCCCCAGTTTGTCGAACCAGAACAGCGCCATTTGCGTCAGCAACGCGCCCTTGCCGGGGATTGGCTCGGACATGATGACATCGAACGCGCTGATGCGGTCGCTGGCCACCATCAGAATGCGGTCATCGCCCACGGCGTAGTTGTCGCGCACCTTGCCGCGCGCCAGCAGCGGCAGCGAATGCAGGTGAGAAGTGTGCAGTGCGGTCAGTGGTGTTGCTTGCATGACGATCAAAGTAAGGTGAAATAAATACAAAGACGGCCGCTTGCCGCCCGCAGACGCTGCCGGATAAGATTTTTTTGCCTACTCGCAGCCCAGCGGCACAAATGCGCGCGACGGCAGGCACAGCGCGCGGTTCAAGGCGATGATGGCAGGCTTGTAATCCTCGCGATCGACCAGGAACTGCATATTGACCTGGCGCAGCGTTTGCGAAATGCAATTGACATTGACCTTGGCCTCGGCCATGGCCTGCGCGGCACGCGCCAGCACACCCGGAATGGCGATGTTGGAGCCAATGACGCAAACAATCGCGCAGGGCTTGACCGTGACCACCTGGTACTTGGCCTGCAACTCTGCGATCAACTCAGGCGTAACGGCCTTATCCCACAGCAGATGGACAATTGAATTGGCATTGGTCGCCTTGAGGATGTACGAAATATTGTGGCGCGACAAAATGCCTACCAGCCCCAAATCAAAGCCCACCGTGCCCACCATGTGCGGGTCGTGAATTTCCACCAGCGTGACCTGCTCGCTGCCGGTGATGATTTCCACGCGGGCGCTTTCGCCCACATAGTCTTTGGTAATCAAGGTGCCGGGGTGCTCCGGCTCGAAGGTGTTTTTCAGGCGGATGGGAATACCCGCGTGCTCCATCGGTTTGGACGCCTTGGGGTGAATCGCCTCCATGCCCACATCAGCCAACTGGTCGGCCACATCGTAATTGGTCGCGCCCACGATCACGGCATTGGCCAGCCCCACGATATTAGGGTCAGCCGACGAAAGGTGAAACTCCTTGTGGATCACCGCCTCATCCGGGCGCACTTCCACGGCGATCTTGCTGAAAGTGACTTCGGAATAGCCGCGGTCAAACTCGCGCATGATGCCTTCCGTGCCCTTGGTGTAGCCCGTCGCCACGATCACGCTATTGGCAATATCCACATCCTTGAAGCTGTGGTGAATACGCTCGTCAATCGTCCAGGCTTTGCTGTCATGAAAGCCAGCCAGGTCTTTCAGAATGGCCCGCACGCCCTGTGCCTTGAGAATTTCCACCGAGTTGAAGGCGCTGTGCGACTCGCCAATCGAAGCCAGAATTTCGCGTGCCGCCAGCAGCACACTTTTGCGATTCAGGTAACCGCTGGCCAACACGTGGCGCAAGGCATTCAAATGCTCGCGCGCTTCGGCAATGCGCTGATCGACAAAGGCATTGGCCACATCCAGCGGCAGCCCCAGGCTGACAAAGCCCGCATTGATGGCTTTGAGGCTATCGGCCAGATTCGCCAGCGCCACCATGTAATCTTGCCCATTGGCAAACAGCGCATAAATACCCGGCTCTCCCGTTTTTTTGTGCTCCAGCAACTGGTTGGTCACGCCGGAATAAGCCGACACCACATAGATACGGCCATAAATGCGCGACTTGTCTTGCAGCATGATGTGATGCAGCACCTGGTCAAAGGCCGACATCGATGTTCCACCAATTTTCTCAACCGAAATCATGCGTGTCCTCAAATAATTCCTGCGTGCAGCAAATACACGGCACCATGCCAACACAATCAGCGTCCGGCATGCTGCCGAGCCATCCATCTTGCATTATCGCCTTGCGTCAGCCCAAACCGCCACGCAGCAGGACTTGGAACCATGTATTGACCGGGATGGCCATGGGAATGTTGCTGAAAGGCCGCCTCACGCATGGCTGTGCGATGGGCAAAGCCCATCCAGCCTATACCGAGCGGTCTTCGCAACAAATCTATCTATAAAAACATATAATATTGCACGCACCTAATTTTTATCAGGAGTTTTCCATGAACCATCGTTTGTTGATCGCATGCCTGGCGGCTGCGTGTGCTTTGCCCCTGCAAGCACAAACCACTGCGACCGCCACTCCCCCTTCCATAGGCATTACTGCCGAAGCCGCTTACCAGCTAGAAAAAACAACAGGTGAACAGGTCTTGTTTATCGATGTGCGCGATCCAGTGGAAATCATGTTTGTCGGCAATACCGACATGGTGGATGCAAACATTCCTTTCATGTTGGCCAACCGCCAGCACTGGGACAGCAAAAACCAGCGTTTCGAGATGCAGCGCAATCCGCAGTTTATCCAGCAAGTAGAAGCTGCGCTGAAGGCGCGCGGCCTGGATAAAAATGCCACCATCATCACCATGTGCCGTTCGGGCAGCGAGCGTGGCGAACCCAGCGCCCAGTATTTGCGGGAGCATGGCTTCCCCAATGCGCTGTATGTAATCCATGGCTTTCAAGGCCGCCCTGCCAAAGAAGGCCCGCAAGCAGGCATGCGTGTGGTCAATGGCTGGCAAAACAGCGGCTTGCCCTGGAGCGCCAAGCTCAATCCAGAAAAAATCTACCGCGAGCAGGCTCCCGCAAGCAAGCCCTGAGATACAGCGAGCACGGGCAAAAACAAACGGCACCTCAAGGTGCCGTTTTGCATGGTGGCTGTATGCCGCTTATACGTCTCAGTTGGCGGCCCGCAGCGCATTAGTTTTCATGAAGTTGCGGCGCGGGCTCCACGCCATCGCCCATGCGCATGGTGTGAACACATAGTCGGTCCCTTGAGGCGCCACCCATCTGCACGCGCAGCAGGCGACGCACGTCACGCCTTTTTGAGAAATTCCGACTTCAGCATCATGCTGCCGTGCTCGGTTTTGCAGTCCACATTGTGACCGCCTGCGCCATCCACCAAACGAATGCTTTTGATTTTGGTGCCTTTTTTCAAGGTGATGGAACTGCCCTTGACCTTCAGGTCTTTGACCAACAACACCGCATCGCCATCGGCCAACGGGGTGCCGTTCGCATCCAGCACGGCAGCGGGGGCTTCTTCTTCGTCTGCCGTGGCTTGCGCTGGCCATTCGTACCCGCAATCGGGGCAGATGAAGTTGGCTTCGTCGGGGTAGGTGTTTTCAAGCCCGCACTGCGGGCAGGGAGGAATGGTTGGCATGGGTTGGGGTATCTGTGTTCGGACGTCCGTGTCCTGGTATTTTGTTCAGTGCTTGTGTATCTGCGGCATAGGCATGCGCTTGAAGACAAGTCGCACGCCCCAGCCATCAAGCACCAGAATCAGGCATCAATATTCACTGCCCGCAGCGCATTGGTTTCAATGAAGTTTCGGCGTGGCTCCACGTCATCACCCATGAGCATGGTGAATACGCGGTCGGCCTCGATAGCGTCGTCAATCTGCACGCGCAGCAGGCGGCGCACATTGGGGTCCATCGTGGTTTCCCACAACTGTTCGGGGTTCATCTCACCCAGCCCTTTGTAGCGCTGGCGGCTGACGGCGCTTTCAGCCTGCTGCATGAGCCATTCCATCGCTTCCTGAAAGTCGCTGACGGCTGCGCTTTTGGCCTTCTCGCCTTCACCCCGCGTCACGCTGGCGCCAGCGCCCAGCAAGCCTTTGAAGGTATCGCTGGCACTTTGCAGCACGGCAAAATCGGCGCCACGCACAAATTCGGGCGTGATGATGCTGGCTCGCTCGTTGCCATGGTGTATGCGGCTCACACGCAGGGTGTGCTTGTCGGTACGGGGATCAAAGGCATGTTCCACCCGAGCGCTGCTGCCGGCCTGCTCCATGGCGGCCCGCAAGGCTTGGGCGCTGGCCTGCGCCTGTTCGGCATTGTCCAGTTGCAAACGCACGCCGTCGCCCGGGCCAAAGCCAGCCAAGGCGCGCAGCGCCTGCTCGTCCATGTGGCCGATCAAACGCTCAATCACAGCGGTGGCCTGCACATAGCGCTGTGCCAGGGTACGCAGGGTATCGCCTTCAATCACGGGGCGGCCGTCGCCCGGATCCACGCGGGCGCCTTCCAGCGCTACATCGCCCAGATAGGCATGCAGCGCCAGCGCGTCTTTGAGGTATTGCTCTTTCTTGCCATAACGCACTTTGTACAGCGGCGGCTGGGCAATATAGATATGACCACGCTCCACCAGATCAGGCATTTGGCGATAGAAGAACGTCAACAGCAAGGTGCGAATGTGGGCGCCGTCCACGTCGGCGTCGGTCATGATGATGATGCGGTGATAGCGCAGTTTTTCGATGTTGTAGTCATCGCTGCCGCCTTTGCCATTGCCGTCTTCGCTAGCCTTGCCGATGCCAGTGCCCAGCGCAGTGATGAGCGTGATGATTTCCTGACTGGACAGCAGCTTTTCATAGCGCGCTTTTTCCACGTTCAGGATTTTTCCGCGCAACGGCAAAATGGCCTGGAACTTGCGGTCGCGCCCTTGCTTGGCGCTGCCGCCGGCAGAGTCGCCCTCGACGATATAGATTTCGCACAGCGACGGATCTTTTTCCTGGCAGTCGGCCAGTTTGCCGGGCAGGCCGAAGCCGTCCAGTACGCCTTTGCGACGCGTCATTTCGCGCGCCTTGCGGGCGGCTTCGCGGGCACGGGCGGCTTCGACGATCTTGCCGCACAGCACTTTGGCATCGTTGGGGTGCTCTTCAAGGTAGTCGGTCAGCGTTTTGGCCACCACGTCTTCTACCGGCGCGCGCACTTCGCTGGACACCAGCTTGTCTTTCGTCTGACTACTGAACTTGGGCTCGGGCACTTTCACGCTCAACACGCAGCACAACCCTTCGCGCATGTCTTCGCCACTCACCTCCACCTTGGCTTTTTTCGCCAGCTCGTTGTCGGCAATGTATTTGCCGATCACGCGCGTCATGGCCGCACGCAGCCCGGTCAGGTGGGTACCGCCGTCGCGCTGCGGAATGTTGTTGGTAAAGCACAGCACCTGTTCGGCGTAGCTGTCGTTCCATTGCATGGCCACTTCCACGCCGATTTCGGTGCCGGCAATGCCGCCATAGCTGTCAGCCGGGCGGCTGCCAGTAGCGTGGAACGTGGTGGGGTGCAGCACTTTTTTGGCGCCGTTGATGAATTCCACAAAGCCTTTGACGCCACCCGCGCCCGAAAAATCGTCTTCGCGGCCGTCGCGCTCGTCTTTCAAGCGAATGCGTACGCCATTGTTCAAGAAGCTCAACTCACGCAAGCGGCGGCTGAGAATTTCATAGTGGAAATCGTTGTTTTCCTTGAAGAT
>RRZU011358630.1_pt1 | contig 10925 bp, 7 predicted proteins | sample 2165561 | NCBI WGS metagenome assembly RRZU01 (sample SAMN10456909, study PRJNA506462) | wastewater metagenome | isolation source: wastewater sludge | place: USA: Moscow, Idaho | reverse complement strand
TGGCCTGCCTGCCGCAGGCGCCTGCCGATCTCTTCCGACACGGCGACAGACCGGTGCTTCCCACCCGTGCAGCCCACGGCGAGGGTGACGAAGCGCTTCTCCTCCTCGAGGTAGCCCTTGAGCACCGGCTCGAGCGCCTCGACGTAGCGGTCGATGAACTGCTGGGCACCCGGCAGGGCCAGGACGTAGTCACGCACGGGCTCGTCCCGACCCGACAGGTGCCGCAGCTCGGTCACCCAGTACGGGTTGGGGAGGAAACGCATGTCGACGACAAGGTCAGCATCCATGGGCAACCCGTACTTGAAGCCGAAAGAGACGACGTGGATGCGCAGCGGGTGCTCGTCCTCGCTCGCGATCGCAGCCCGCACCTCACGCCCGAGATCGTGCACGTTGAGGTCGCTCGTGTCGATGACGACGTCGGCCTGCGCACGGATGGTGCGAAGGAGCGCGCGCTCGGACACGATGCCGTCGAGCAGGCGCCCGTCGCCCTGGAGCGGGTGCGGGCGGCGCACCGACTCGTAGCGCCGGACCAGCACGTCGTCGGCGGCGTCGAGGAACATGACGCGGTAGTCGACCTCACGCTGCTTCATCTGCTCCATGACGTCCTGGAGCTGGTCGAAGAACTGCCTGCCGCGGACGTCGACGACTGCCGCGAACCGTGTGAGGGTCTGCCCCGAGTGCACCGACATCTCGATGAGCGGGGTGAGCATCTGAGGCGGCAGGTTGTCGATGACGAACCAACCAAGGTCCTCGAGCTCTGCGGCGGCGCGCGAGCGCCCCGCACCTGACATCCCGGTGATGATCACCACCTGGGACCGCTCGGGCTCGGGCGCCGAGGCAGCGGCCTCGAGCGCGGGGATCCCCTGAGGGACGGTGAGTGGGTTCTTGTCCTCGCTCATGGTCCCAGCATGCCAGTACGCGACGGCCGCTCCGGTCAGGCGCCGTCCACGGGCGCGGGTGCAGGCGCGGAAGGCGGTGAGAGAGCCTCGAGCACACCACGCGCGAGCTTCTCCCCCATGCCGGGGACAGAGGCGATCTCCTCGACCGATGCGGCACGCAGCCGCTTGAGCGAGCCGAAGTGCTTGAGCAGCTTGGCCTTGCGCGCCGGACCGAGGCCGGGCACGCCGTCCAGCTCGGAGGCCGTCATCGCAGCCCCGCGACGCTTGCGGTGGTGCGCGAGCGCGAAACGGTGGGCCTCGTCCCGCACGCGCTGCAGGAGGTAGAGGCCTTCCGAGCTGCGCTCGAGGATGACCGGGTAGTCCTCGCCCGGGAGCCACACCTCCTCGAGGCGCTTTGCGAGACCGCACAGCGCGACGTCGTCGATCCCGAGGTCAGCGAGCGCTCGCGCCGCCGCGGCGACCTGCGGCTGACCGCCGTCGACGACGACGAGGTTGGGCGGGTAGGCGAACCGCTTGGGGCGCCCGGTCTGCTCGTCGACGAACGCGTCCACCTGCCCGGACCCGTGGTCGGCGAGCTCCCTGCGGTCGTCGTCGGTGAGGTCGAGCTCGAGGTCGGAAGACTCCGAACGGTCGGTGAGGTACCGCTTGAAACGCCGCGTGATCACCTCGTACATCGCGGCGGTGTCGTCTGCCGCCCCCTTGCCCTCGGGCCCGCGGATCGTGAACCGGCGATACTCCGGCTTGCGGGCGAGGCCGTCCTCGAAGACGACCATCGAAGCCGTCTGGAACGTGCCCTGGGTGTTCGAGATGTCGTAGCACTCGATACGCAGCGGGGCCGACTGCAGGTCGAGAGCCTCCTGGATCTCCTGGAGCGCGCGGCTGCGCGTCGTCAGGTCACCCGACCGGCGCGAACGGTGCAGCGCGAGGGCCTGCTCAGCGTTCTTCCGCACGGTGTCGGCAAGCTCGCGCTTCTCGCCGCGCTGCGGCACGCGGATGTCCACCGCGGCACCTCGGATCCCCGAGAGCCAGGCGCGCACCTCGTCGAGGGCCTCGGGAAGCTCAGGGACGAGCACCTCCCGGGGCACGCTGCGACGGGCGTCCGCATCCGCGGTGTCGACGTCGCCGTAGACCTGCTGGAGGAGGTGCGTGACGAGCCCGGCGTCGGTCACGTCCTCGACCCGCTCGACGACCCAGCCGCGCTGACCGCGGATACGTCCGCCGCGGACGTGGAACACCTGGACGGCCGCCTCGAGCTCGTCACCGACGAGCCCGAAGATGTCAGCGTCCGTGCCGTCCGCGAGAACGACCGCGTTCTTCTCGAGCGCCCGCTCGAGGGCCTGGATCGCGTCGCGGTAGCGCGCGGCCTGCTCGTACTGCATGTCCTGTGCTGCCTCGTTCATCTGCGCGGTGAGCGCACGGATGAACCGCGACGCGTCCCCGCTCATGAACGTGCAGAGATCTTCCGCGAGAGCACGATGCTGGTCGACGTCGATCCGTCCGACGCACGGCGCGGAGCACTTGTCGATGTACCCGAGCAGGCACGGTCGGCCCGACTGGGCCGCACGCCGGTAGACCCCGGCCGAGCAGGTCCGCACGGGAAAGACCCTCAGGAGGAGGTCGAGCGTCTCACGGATGGCCCACGCGTGCCCGAACGGTCCGAAGTATCGGGTACCCGGACGCTTGGCACCGCGCATGACGAGCGCCCTGGGGACGTCCTCCCCCATCGTGACCGCGAGGTACGGGTAGGACTTGTCGTCGCGGTACTTGACGTTGAACCGCGGGTCGAACTCCTTGATCCAGGAATACTCGAGCGCGAGCGCCTCGACCTCGGTGCGCACGACCGTCCACTGCACGCTCGCCGCCGTCGTGACCATCGTCGCCGTGCGCGGGTGCAACGCGCTGAGGTCCTGGAAGTAGTTCGCGAGCCGCGACCGCAGGTTGCGCGCCTTGCCGACGTAGATGACGCGACCATGCTCGTCGCGGAACCGATAGACCCCGGGGTCCGTCGGCACCTCGCCCGGCTTCGGTCGGTACGTCCTCGGGTCAGCCATGATGACGAGGGTAGCCGCGCCCCCGGACCCCGCAGATGGAGGCGCCGGTCAGCCCGGCGCACCCCGGTGCCGCCGTGCCGGAGGCGCCGCTCGCTGAGCGGGCCGCCACGTCAACGACCACCGGCACGCTTCCGCGCGGCCGCCGAGGACTTCGTCGCCGCCCCGCCTGAGGTCGTGGCCGCAGCAGCCGCCGCCTTCTTCGGTGCAGGGGCGAGCGGGACACCCTCGCCGAGCACCTCGGCGAGGAAGCGGCCCGTGTGGCTCGCCTCGACCTTCGCGACCGTCTCGGGCGCTCCCTGCGCGACGACCGTCCCGCCGCCTGACCCGCCCTCTGGGCCCATGTCGATGACCCAGTCCGCGTTCTTGATGACGTCGAGGTTGTGCTCGATCACGAGGACCGTGTTGCCTTTGTCGACGAGAGACTGAAGGACCGCGAGGAGCCGGCGGATGTCCTCGAAGTGGAGGCCCGTCGTCGGCTCGTCGAGCACGTAGACAGTGCGCCCCGACGACCGCTTCTGCAGCTCGCTCGCGAGCTTGACACGCTGCGCCTCGCCACCGGAGAGCGTCGGGGCAGGCTGGCCGAGCCTCACGTACCCGAGACCGACGTCGACGAGAGTCCGCAGGTGCCGAGCGATGGCAGGGACGGCCGCGAAGAAGTCCGCGGCCTCCTCGATCGGCATGTTGAGGACGTCGGCCACCGTCTTGCCCTTGTAGTGCACCTCGAGGGTCTCGCGGTTGTACCGCGCACCCTGGCACACCTCGCACGGCACGTACACGTCCGGCAGGAAGTTCATCTCGATCTTGATCGTGCCGTCGCCGGAGCACGCCTCGCAGCGGCCACCCTTGACGTTGAACGAAAAGCGGCCGGGCGTGTAGCCGCGAACCTTCGCCTCGGTCGTCTGGGCGAAGAGCTTGCGGACGTGGTCCCACACGCCCGTGTACGTCGCAGGGTTGGACCGCGGTGTGCGCCCGATCGGCCCCTGGTCGACGTGCACGACCTTGTCGAGCTCCTCGAGACCCTCGACACGCCTGTGGTGCCCCGGCACCTGCCGGGCGTTGTTGAGCTCGTTCGCGAGGACCGTGTAGAGGATCGAGTTGACGAGCGTCGACTTCCCGGAGCCCGACACGCCCGTGACCGCCGTGAACACTCCGAGCGGGAAAGACACGTCCACGTCTTGGAGATTGTTCTCCCGCGCGCCGACGACCTTGATCTGCCGGGACTTGTCGACACGGCGGCGGTGGTGGGGCATCGGGATCACTCGACGACCGGCGAGATACGCGCCCGTGACCGACTCGGGCGCCTCGAGCAGGCCCGCATAGTCCCCCGTGTGGACGACCCGCCCACCGTGCTCCCCCGCTCCTGGGCCGATGTCGACGATCCAGTCGGCTGCACGGATCGTGTCCTCGTCGTGCTCGACGACGATGAGCGTGTTCCCGAGGTCGCGCAGGCGCGTGAGCGTCTCGATGAGGCGGCGGTTGTCCCGCTGGTGCAGGCCGATGCTCGGCTCGTCGAGGACGTACAGCACACCTACGAGCCCCGACCCGATCTGCGTCGCCAGGCGGATGCGCTGCGCCTCCCCGCCCGAGAGCGTCCCTGCGGCACGCGACAGGGTGAGGTAGTCGAGGCCGACATCGAGCAGGAACCCGAGCCGCGCGTCGATCTCCTTGAGCACCTGGACGGCGATCTGACGCTCGCGGACCCCCAGCTCGAGGGCCTCCAGGAACCCGCGCGCCTCACGCAGCGGCATCTCGCAGACCTCGGCGATCGACCGACCCCCGACCTTGACCGCGAGCACCTCCGGCTTGAGGCGCGTGCCGTGGCACTCGGGGCACGGCACCTCACGCATGTAGGACTCGTACTTCTCCTTGGACCAGTCCGACTCGGTCTCGGAGTGGCGCCGCTCGATGAAGGCGATCACACCCTCGAAGCCGGTCGAGTACTGACGCTCGCGCCCCCACCGGTTGCGGTACTTCACGTGCACCTCGTGGTTCTGCCCGTGAAGCACCGCATCGCGCGCTCGCTCCGGCAGTGCCCTCCACGGGGCGTCCATCGAGAAGCCCATGTCGGAGGCGAGCGCCGTGAGCACGCGCTCGTAGTACTCGGACGACGTCTGGGACCACGGCGCGACCGCACCCTCGCGGAGGGACTTTTCGTCGTCGGGCACGATGAGGTCCGGGTCCACCTCGAGCCGGACGCCGATACCCGTGCACTCGGGGCACGCACCGTACGGCGCGTTGAAGGAGAACGTCCGCGGCTCGACCTCCTCGAGCGTGAGGACGTGGTCGTTCGGGCACGCGCGATGCTCAGAGAAGCGCCGCTCACGATCCGGGTCGTCCGCGTCGAGGTCCACCATGTCGACGACGAGCAGCCCGCCCGCGAGGCCGAGCGCCGTCTCGACGGAGTCCGTCAGGCGCTGCCGCACGCCCTCACGAGCGACCAGGCGGTCGACGACCACCTCGATCGTGTGCTTGAGCTTCTTCTCGAGCGTGGGCGGCGACGAGAGCTGCACGATCTCACCGTCGACGCGCGCACGGGCGAACCCCTTGCCCTGAAGCTCAGCGAAGAGCTCGGCGTACTCGCCCTTGCGTCCGCGGACGACGGGGGCGAGGACCTGGTAGCGCGTCCCTTCAGGCAGCGCGAGGAGGCGGTCGACGATCTGCTGCGGCGTCTGCGACGCGACCCTCTCGCCGCACACGGGACAGTGCTGCGTGCCAGCGCGCGCAAACAGGAGACGAAGATAGTCGTAGACCTCGGTGATCGTGCCGACGGTCGACCGCGGGTTGCGGTTGGTCGACTTCTGGTCGATCGAGACCGCCGGCGACAGGCCCTCGATGAAGTCGACGTCAGGCTTGTCCATCTGCCCCAGGAACTGCCGCGCGTAGGCCGACAGCGACTCGACGTAGCGCCGCTGCCCCTCGGCGAAGATCGTGTCGAAAGCGAGCGAGGACTTTCCCGACCCCGAGAGGCCGGTGAAGACGATGAGCTTGTCCCTCGGCAGATCGAGGTCGACGCTGCGCAGGTTGTGCTCCCGGGCACCTTGCACCACAAGTCGTTCGTTCACCGGTCCATCCTAGGGCCAAGACCGCACACTTCGCACATGTGTTCGACGCCTCAGATGCGCGGCGCTGGCAGAAGCGAGACCATGAGCCCGTGTCGACACCTATCGCGGACTACGCAGCCCTCGGCGACGGCCGGACCGTCGCACTCGTGAGCCGCGAAGGTTCCGTCGACTGGCTGTGCCTGCCGGACCTCGACTCACCAGCGTGCTTCGCCGCGCTCCTCGGGACCCCCGAGAACGGGCGGTGGGCTCTCGGCGTCCGCGGGGCGACCCAGGTCTCACGGCGCTACGTCGGTGACTCGTTCGTTCTCGAGACGGAGTACCGGACACCCACCGGGCGTGCGCGCGCCCTGGACCGGATGCCCACGCGAGACGGGCACGCCGACCTGTCCCGCAAGATCGAGGTGCTCGAGGGCGAGGTGACCGTCGTGCACGAGCTCGTCGTCCGGTTCGACTACGGTGCGGTCGAACCCTGGGTCACGTCCGACGGGTCGGTGCTGCGCATCGTCGCCGGCCCAGACTCCCTCACCCTCCGCGCCGACCGCCTCCCGCACCAGCCGCACGCCCTCGGCCACCGCCACGCCGACGTCTTCACGCTGCGCGCCGGGGAGACGTTCAGCGCCACCTGCACCTGGACCCCGTCGTGGGAGCCCGTCCCGGCCGCTCTGCCCGGACGCGGCGCCGAAGCGACGTGCGTCGACTGGGAGCGATGGTCGTCGCGGCTCGTCGTCGCAGACCGCCATCGCGCACCGGTCATGCGGTCCCTCCTCGTCCTTCGTCTGCTGACCCGCTCGCTCACGGGCGGGATCGCGGCGGCCGCGACCACGTCCCTCCCCGAGCTCCCCGGGGGCGAGCGCAACTGGGACTACCGGTTCTGCTGGCTCCGCGACGACAAGCTGCTCGAGCGGACCCGAGACCACCTGCCCGGGTGGGAGGCGTCCAGCCCGGTCCGCACGGGCAACGGCGCCGTCGGACAGGTTCAGCACGACGCTCTGGGCGAGGTGCTCTGCGCCCTCGACGTCGCAGCGCGCGCGGGCCTCCCGCGCAGCGTGACGTCGTGGGCCGTCGAGCGCGCGCTCGTGAACGACCTGGTCCACCGGTGGCGCCAGCCTGATCACGGCATCTGGGAGGTGCGCGGCCCCGTCCAGCACTTCGTGCAGTCCAAGGTGATGACGTGGGCCGCGTTCGACCGTGCCGTGCGCGCCGTCGAGGAGCACGGGCAGGACATGACAGGGCACGAGGACGACGTCGCACTGTGGCGCCGCTGCCGCGCCGAGGTCCGGACCGAGGTGCTCACGCACGGCTGGTCCGACGACCTCGGGTCGTTCGTCCAGCACTACGGCGCCGACCACGTCGATGCGAGCCTGCTGTCGATCCTGCGTGTCGGGTTCCTTCCCCCGGACGATCCCCGTGCCGTGGGCACGGTCCGACGGGTCTAGCGCGACCTCTCCACACCATCTGGGTTCGTGCGCCGCTATGCGACGGAACGGACCGACGACGGCCTCCCCGGCAGCAAAGCGACCTTCGTCGCGTGCACCTTCTGGCTCGTCGAAGCCCTGTGTGCGATCGGGGAGACCGACGAGGCAGGGGCGCTCTTCGAGCGCGCGCTCGAGGCGTGCAACGACGTCGGGCTCCTCGCCGAGGAATACGACCCGATCGCCCGCGCACAGCTCGGCAACACTCCCCAGGCCCTCTCCCACCTCGCGCTCGTCGGCGCAGCCCAAGCCCTGGACGCGGCTCACGAAGGACGAGCATGCTGAGCGACATGAGCCACGCCGACACGCCCCCCCGACCACGCGCACGTCGTCGTCGGAGGGCCCGCCCACGTCCGCACGTTCCCTGGCGGCGCCGTGCGCAAGCTCGCCGTCGGCCCGATGGACAACAACGCCTACCTCATCACCTGCACGACGACCGGCGCGCAGGTGATGATCGACCCCGCAGCCGACTCGGACGCCCTTCTTGCGCTCGTCCGTGCGGGCAGCTCGTCCGCGCGTCTCGACGCGATCCTCGTGACGCACCGGCACCACGACCACGTCGGGGCGCTGGGGGACATGCACGCCGTCACGGGAGCTCCGGTCGCCGTGGGCGATGCAGACGCTGACGAGGTGGCTCGTGCTTGCGACGTCGCGGTCGCGCGGCGGCTGCGACACCACGACACGATCGTGGTCGGTGCGCTCACGCTCGAGGCCGTCGAGCTGCGGGGCCACACGCCGGGTTCGACGGCGTTCGTGCTCGCCGTCCCTGATCTTGCGATACAGGTATTCACCGGCGACTCGCTGTTCCCCGGCGGGATCGGCAAGACGACGTCCCCGGAGGACTTCCGCTCGCTCCTCGGTGACGTGCGGTCGCGACTGTTCGACCGGCTCGCCGACGACACCGTCGTGCGCCCCGGGCACGGGGACGACACGACCCTCGGGCACGAGCGTCCGCACCTTGCGCAGTGGGCGGCGCGCGGCTGGTGACGGGCAGCCCCGACGCTCGCAGGGGCGGTGGTCCCGTGCGGTGCGCCGCACGCTCCTGCTTGGATGGCCTCATGACTGTCTACGCCGTCGAGTACACGTACACCAACGACACCGAGACGAGGGACCGCGTCCGGCCGGAGCATCGCGCATACCTGCGCTCACGCCTCGAGTCCGGGGACCTGCTCGCGTCAGGCCCGTTCGCGGAGGGCGGTGCGCTCCTGCTGCTCTCGGCCGCGTCCCGGGAATCCCTCGACGCGCTGCTCGCGGGCGACCCGTTCGCCGCGGCCGGTGTGATCGAGTCGGCGGCCGTGCGCGAGTGGGACCCGGTCATCGGCCCCTGGGCCTCGTGAACCACGTGCGCCCGGCCACCGCGAGGGTGGCCGGGCGCGCCGGGCACGGGTCAGGTGCCGCCGGCGATCAGACCTGACCGGCCGTCTCCGCGGCCTCAGCTGCCTCGGCGAGCTTCCGGTCACGCTTCGACTTCCACAGGCTCGCGAACGTCACGACGACGAGGGTGCCGATGATCACGGTGAGCGACGTCGTGGTCGAGATCTCCGGCGCCCACGTGATGTGCTCACCGCCGTTGATGAACGGCAGCTCGTTGACGTGCATCGCGTGGAACACGAGCTTCACGCCGATGAACGCGAGGATGATGCCCAGACCCTGGGCGAGGTAGACGAGCCTGTCGAGGAGCCCGCCGATGAGGAAGTAGAGCTGTCGCAGGCCGAGCAGCGCGAGCGCGTTCGCCATGAACACGATGTACGGCTCCTGCGTGAGCCCGTAGATGGCCGGGATCGAGTCGAGCGCGAAGAGGATGTCGGTGAAGCCGATCGCGACCATGACGACGAGCATCGGGGTGATGAACCGCTTGCCGTCGATCTTCACGGTCAGGCGGTCCTCGTTGTAGTCGTCCGTGGTCGGGACGAAGCGCTTGAGCAGTGCGACGGCCTTGCCGCCCGGGACGGAGTGCTCCGACTCTTCTTCCGGCTTGACCTGCTTCCACGCGGTCCACAGCAGGATCGCACCGAACAGGTAGAAGACCCACGAGAACGCGTTGAGCGCTGCGGCGCCAAGGATGATGAACACGGTGCGCAGCACGAGCGCGATCACGACACCGACGAGAAGAACCTTCTGCTGGTAGGCGCGAGGCACCCTGAAGGACGTCATGATCATCAGGAAGACGAACAGGTTGTCGACCGAGAGGCTCTTCTCGGTGATGTACCCGGCGAAGAACTCCCCGCCGTGCTCCGGCCCGATCACGATGAGGAAGACGATGCCGAACGCGACGGCGAGCGCGATGTAGACCGACGACCAGATCGCCGACTCACGGAACGTCGGCTCGTGCGGTGTCCGCACGTGGGCGTAGAAGTCGAAGATGATGAGGCCGAGGATGGCCGCAGCCGAGATCAGCCAGACAGACATGTGGATATCAAGCACCGATGATCCTCCGGTACGCGTAGCGGTGTACCGGAGGTCTCTCCCGCCCGGACCGCGCTTCGCGCGGCGTGCTCGGACCGATGGCACCGGGCGGGCTACCGAGCCCACCGTGGTGACGACGCCACCGTGTCAGGGATACTCCCCTCCAACAACTCGCCCACTGTAAACCATGAGTGCGGGTCAGGCAGTGGCGCTTCTCATCTGGCGCAGCTCCTTCTTCAGTCCGCCGATCTCGTCGCGCAGGCGCGCGGCAAGCTCGAACTGCAGCTCGGCAGCAGCGGCGTGCATCTGGTCGGTGAGCTCCTGGATGAGACCTGCGAGGTCAGAAGCGGCCGCCACCGCGGGCCGGTCGGCTGGCGCGGCCGTGCCGGTCGGTGCCGACGCCTTGCCGCCGCGCGTGGGCTTGCGGTAGCCGCCAGCGAGGAGCTCCTGCGTGTCGAGGTCCTCCCGAGCGAGCATGTCTGTGACGTCCGCGATCTTCTTCCGCAGCGGGGTCGGGTCGATCCCGTGCTCGGTGTTGTAGGCGATCTGCTTCGCGCGCCGACGCTCGGTCTCCTCGATCGCGAGCGCCATCGCCGGTGTGATCTTGTCGGCGTACATGTGGACCTGGCCGGAGACGTTGCGTGCAGCACGCCCGATCGTCTGGATGAGGGACTTGCCCGACCGGAGGAAACCCTCCTTGTCGGCGTCAAGGATCGCGACGAGGGACACCTCAGGGAGGTCGAGCCCCTCACGGAGGAGGTTGATCCCGATGAGGACGTCGTACACGCCGAGCCGGAGGTCTCGGAGCAGCTCGACCCGGGCGAGCGTGTCGACGTCGGAGTGCAGGTACCTCACGCGTACGCCCTTGTCGAGGAAGTAGTCCGTGAGGTCCTCGGCCATCTTCTTGGTCAGGGTGGTCACGAGGACGCGTTCGTCCTTCTCGACGCGCTGCCGGATCTCTTCGAGCAGGTCGTCGATCTGGCCCTTGGTCGGCTTGACGACCACCTCAGGGTCGATGAGGCCCGTCGGTCGGAT
>RRZU013417794.1_pt1 | contig 10926 bp, 7 predicted proteins | sample 2165561 | NCBI WGS metagenome assembly RRZU01 (sample SAMN10456909, study PRJNA506462) | wastewater metagenome | isolation source: wastewater sludge | place: USA: Moscow, Idaho | reverse complement strand
GTGGATGCGCGCGTGCTGGGCGCGCAGCTGATTGCGCATGGCGTGGGCCCGCAGGCGCTGCGCGCTTACGACGACAAGCTGTGCAAGGACATCTCCGCGCTGGTGCTGCGCAACCGGGGTTCTGGCCCGTTCGGCCTGCTGGGGCTGGTGGACGAGCGTTGCGGCGGGGTGTTCGACCACATCGACGACGTGTTCCCGCGTGAGGAACGTGAAGGCTTCATGGCCCGCTACAAAGCGGCGGCGGGCTTTGCGATCGAGACGCTGAATGCCGCACCACCTACCATTGCGCCGGGGCAGCGCGTCGTGGCAGGCTGAGGCTTGCGACCAGATCAGGCGGGGCTCGTCAGCTCATGGCGTAGCCGTTTCGGCAAGCCCAGCGTGAACAGCTGGAGTGTCTGAATGCCACTTGATGCTATAACAAAGATAGCTTCTTGCGCTTGATGGAAAAGCGCTAGCGGCAGATTTGACTAGATTTCTCATCTCTCGTCGCCGAAAGTCGAGACTCGCCTCTTGGTCGGTGCTCCATCAAGCATCTGCGCCGCCCAACTCGACCACGGCCTGATGCAAGAACGCGGCCATCTGTTCCTTGTCTGGCAGTTGCACCTGGTAGCGCGACACAAACAACTGGTTGCTCATTCCCGCCAGGGCGTATTCCACCAGTTCCTCGTTCTTGCGGGTACACAGCAGGATGCCGATGGGCGGCTGGTCTCCCTCGGTCATCTGGTGTTGCTGGTAGTAGCTGACGTAGCTGTTGAGTTGGCCGAGGTGTTCGTGTCGGAAGCTATCGTTTTTCAGCTCGATCAGCACATGGCACTTGAGCACGCGGTGGTAGAAGACCAGATCCACAAAGAAGTGCTCGCCACCAATGAGCAAGCGCTGCTGCCGCGCTTCAAAGCAGAAGCCGTGGCCCAGTTCCAGCAAGAAGGCCTGCAGCTTGTCGAGCAGGGCATCTTCTAGCTGCCCCTCGGTGACGGCCTCTTGGGGCTTGAAGCCCAAAAACTCAAACACATAAGGGTCGCGGATGATGTGCTGCGGAGTGGCTTGCTCGGCCTTAGCGTCAGCCAGTGCGGTGACGGCAGCTTTGTTGGTAGACAGGCCGGTGCGCTGGTAATACTGGGTGGCGATTTGGCGCTTGAGTTCGCGCACCGACCAGTTGCCGCGCAGGGCTTGCGCCTCATAGAAAGCGCGCTGTTGCACTTCGTCTAACTGCAACAACTCGACAAAGTGCGAGAAAGAAAGGCGCTCCAGCAGCAGCTGCGGCGAAATCGAGGGTAACCCCGATTCGGGAGACGGTGTCTCCCGAATCTTCAAACTGGGTAATTTGGCAGACAGCGTCTCCCGAATTTGCGGATAGGCCAGATAGAACTGTCGGTAGCGGCGCAGTTCGCGCGCCTCAATGCGCTTGAGCTCGGTTTGCTACAGACGCGCGGCCAGCGTCTCCAATAACCGCTCACCGTAGGCGCTGCGGTCGGTACCCAACTGCTCGTATTCGCAAATGTGGTGTCCAAACAGCCAGCTGCGCAGCGTGAGGCTGACGTTCACCGCCTTGGCGGACTGCGCTTGCAGCGCGCCATGCGCTTGCGCCAAGGTATCGACCAAGCGGTCGAAGTTCAGCGACTCAGACGTCATATCCAGCCCAGCCAGCTTCTGCGGCTCTTCGTTGTGCATTCCAACCTCCCTGGGCATGACTTTGTAGCGTCACCATGAAAAACGCCCACCCCGTGGGCCGAAGGATTCTATTCGGCGGGGTGGGCGTACAGCCCCGGAACGCGAGTGATCGGTCTCAGCCGTTGAGCTGCAGCTCCAGATCGTGCAGCACCTGGTAGCAAGGCAGCACCTGCGCCACGCTGGCGTTGGGTTCGCGGCCTTCGCGGATGGCGGCGAAGAACTCGTGACCGCGCAACCAGCTGCAAGGTGGACGACTAGATCGCAGACCATTCTTGCGACAACCGCTCCGCCTGTTCCAGCACCAGGCGAATCGCCTCCTCCTGGCCTTCAGGCGGGTACTTGTAGCGCCTCAACGTGATCCGTACCAGATTGCGCAATCTTGCCCGCACACTCTCGCGCTTCTGCCAGTCCACCGATGTGCTGCTCCGCAGTTTCTCGGTCACTTCACGGGCAATGGCTTTCAGCGTTTCATCACCCATCGTTTCCACGGCGCTCGCGTTGTCGGCCAGCGCATCGTAGAACGCCAGCTCCGAATCATTGAGTCCCATCGCCTCGCCACGCTGTGCGGCTTCTCGGAACTCTTTGGCCATGGCGATCAGCTCTTCGATCACCTGAGCGCTTTGCACTGCACGGCTTTGGTAGCGGTTCAGGGCGTCCTGCAGGCGTTCGCTGAACTTGCGCTCCAGCACCACGTTGGTTCGCATGCGCGACTTCACTTGGTCTTGCAGCAGCTTCTGCAGCAGTTCCACGGCCAGATTTTTTTGCGGTAGCTGCCGCACCTCTTCCATGAAAGCGTCCGACAAGATGCCGATGTCAGGCCGCTCCAGCCCGGCCAGCTTGAAGATGTCGTCCACGCCCTCAGCCACCACGGCGTTGTCCAGAATCTGCTTGAGCACTGCATGTCGGCGCTCTTCCGTCAACTTCGCGTCTGACGTGGTGGCTTTGGCAATCACTGCCTTGATGGCCTGGAAGAAGGCAATCTCTTCGCGCATGGCGGCAGCCTCGTCCAACGTGCCGCAAAGCGAGAACGCCTTGGTGATGCCCAACACCACGTCAGCCCAGCGCTTCTTTCCATCTTCCAGCCCCAATACAAAGTTGGCCGCTGGCAGCAGCAAAGCCGCCGCCTGGGTGCGGTAAGCGCTGAAGTCGAACCCATGCAGCAGGTGGCGCGCCACCCCCATCAGCTCCTTCAGCTTGGCCAAAGGTTCGGTTGCATCCAACGCGGGCTGCCCCTTGCCCTTGCTCTCGGTGTAGGTACGCAGGGCGCTACGCAGTGCGGCCGCAATGCCGATGTAGTCCACTACCAAGCCGCCTTCCTTGTCGCGGAACACCCGGTTCACGCGGGCAATAGCCTGCATCAGGTTGTGCCCCTGCATGGGCTTGTCCACGTACATGGTGTGCAGGCACGGCACATCAAAGCCGGTCAACCACATGTCGCGCACGATCACCAGCTTGAGCGGGTCGGCCGGGTCCTTGAAGCGGCGCTCCAGCAGCTTTTTAGTGGCGGGGTTGTACAGGTGCGGCTGCAGCAAGGCGTCGTCAGCGGCCGAACCCGTCATCACGACCTTGATCGCGCCTTGTGCGGGGTCGTCGCTGTGCCAATCAGGCCGAAGCGCCACGATGGCGGCGTACAAGCGTGCACAGATTTCGCGGCTCATGGCCACCACCATGCCCTTGCCCTCCACGGCTGCAGTACGGGCCACAAAGTGCTGCGCGATGTCGGCAGCCACCTGGTCCACCCGTGGCTGCGCGCCCACCAGCTTTTCCAGCGCCGCCCAGCGGGTTTTCTCCGCCTCCTTCAGCGCGGCGTCTTCCTCATCTTCAAAAACCTCTTCCACCTCGGCGTTGAGCTGCTCCATCTCCGCCGGGTTCAGGTTCAGGCGCGCCAGACGGCTCTCGTAGTAGATGGGCACCGTCGCACCATCGTCCACCGCGTCCTGGATGTCGTAGATGCTGACGTAGTCGCCAAACACGGCCCGCGTGTCGTGGTCGGCCCCTTCGATGGGGGTGCCGGTGAAGCCCACGAAGGTGGCGTTCTTCAGCGCATCGCGCAGGTGCTTGGCAAAGCCGTATTTGTAGCGCCCGCTCTTCTTGTCCAGCACCGCCCGAAAGCCGTACTGCGAACGGTGTGCCTCGTCCGCAATGACCACAATGTTGTGCCGGTCGCTGAGCAACGGGAAGGAGTCCTCGCCCACATCGGGTGTGAACTTCTGCACCGTGGTAAAAATGATGCCGCCCGAAGGACGCCCTGCCAGCAAGGTGCGCAACTCTTCGCGGTTGCCAGCCTGCTGCGGCAGCTCACGCAGCAGACTGCGTGCGCCGACAAAAGTCTGGAAAAGCTGGCCGTCCAAGTCGTTGCGGTCGGTCACTACCACCAGCGTGGGGTTCTGCATCTCCTTCTGCTGCATCAGCTTGGCCGCAAAGCAGACCATGGACATGCTCTTGCCCGAGCCCTGCGTGTGCCACACGATGCCGCCCATGCGCGAGCCAGGCTGCACCTTGTCGGCATAGCTGGCCCACTGCTCCTGCGCGGTGTTCGGCACGGGTTGCGTAGCTGCCAGCACCGCCGCCTTCACCGCAGAACGCACGGCATGGAACTGGTGGTAGGCCGCGATCTTCTTGACGATCTGGCCATCCGCCATTTCAAACAGCACAAAGTAGCGCAGGTAATCCAGCAGCAGCGCGGGCGCAAAGAAGCCGCGCACCACCTTCTCCAACTCATAGGCCAGCAACGGACGGTCGTTCTCGTTCTTCACCGTGCGCCAGGGCAGAAAACGCTCAAAACTGGCCGTGAGCGAACCCACCCGGGCTTGCAAACCATCGCTCGCCACCAGCGCCGCGTTGTAAACGAACAGGTCGCTTAGCTCGTCCTTGTAGGTTTGCAGCTGCTGGTAAGCCTCGCGTACGCCCACCTGCTCTGCCGCCACGTTTTTCAACTCGACCACCGCCACAGGCAAACCGTTGATAAAGCACACCAGGTCGGGCCGACGCAACTGCGTGCCCTTGGCACTCTGCCCTTGTACGGTGAATTGGCTCACCACCAAAAAGTGGTTTCGCTCAGGGCTCTCAAAGTCCACCAGCTGCACCCGGTCGCCCCGGCGCTCGCCGTGGATTTCCACCTCTACCGGCACACCACCCACCAGCGCCTCGTGAAAGGCGCGGTTGCTCTGGATGAGCGAAGGGTGATCGGGCTTACCGATCTGGTGCGCCACCTCGTCCAATACGTGGGCGGGTGTGTGCGGGTTCAGTCGGCTCAGCGCTTCGCGCAGCTCGCGCTGTAACAACACCTGGCGGTAGTCGCTACGCTCGGGCGTGTCGCTATCGGGGGCGATGTCTGCGCCGCTGCGGTAGTCCCAGCCGGAGTCCTGGAACCAAGTGGCGGCCAGTTGTTCAAGGTCGCTTTCAAGCATGTAAACGTCCCTCAGGCCTTGAACACAAAACGCTTCTCAGAAACGTCGGCGATCAACTCCACCAAACGCTCGACCATCTGGTGAGCACCGTAGTCGTACCATATAGGCTGGATGTTCAAGTCCAGCAGTTGCGCCTCTTTGGCCGCCCGCTGTCGGCCAGTTTTAGGTGCTTCGAGGATAGCGTAGTGACTGGGCACCTGATAGGCATCGCTCTCTTTAGCTGCCTTGAACAACTCCATCGTCCAGTCCTGGTCCAGACCGCAGCCGAGAAACAGAAGCGACTGGGAAATGTAGATTTGTCGCAGCGCTTTGGGTAACGGCTTATGGAAGTCGAACGCAGGGGACTTTCCGTAGGCCGACTCGTACTGCTGTTCGGTCAGGATATGCGTGGCATCGCTCTCTGCGTCTCCGTGCAGCTTCAACAGGCACCGGTCTCCGCGAACCATGCGCGAGAAAAAGTTGTGTTCCTGCGTCCCGTGCATGTATGCCTTGAAGTCCATCGGTTTGCCATGAAAGATGGCTTCTTCGTAGGTCTTCTCAATGGCGTCGTCAAAGTTGGTCGTCACAATGCAGCCCCTCGCAAACCGGGGAAGATGCTGCAAAGCTCCAGCTTTGAGTTTGAGTTGCTGCGCCCGGTAAGTGTTCCGAATGAACGCTGAGGTCACAGCCGCATCGTGCGCAGCCAGCTTCTGGGCCGCCAGCAGAAATTGACCAGAGTCGATTAAAGGTTCCACGGCATCTTTGTCAATGCCGTGCATACGGTTCAGCAGTTGCCCAAGCGCTTCTCCCCACAACGGCATGCCCAGTGGTTTCGACAATCCAGCTCCAACGAACGGAACAACTCTGCCTCGTTCGGCCGCTTGCAGCAGATCGGTGAACTGCGGCACGCACGTGTTGTGCTGAACCAGCTTTATCGCGTCCTGATGCTTGGCCTCAATTGCATCGCTTTCCCAGGCCACCTTATCGGCCTCATATCCCTCCGGGTCCACCCAGAACAACACCTTGCTGCGCGGATACACCGATGTCCCTCCCAGAGAAACTGGGTCATCGCTGTCCAAGTACTCGTTGAAGTCTTTATTGGCGTCATACCGCGCTGTCAGCAAGTCAACGGCGTGTCCCAACAATGACTCGTCGACCTTCTGTTCACTCATATCAACTCCCCAGCTTCCTCGACTTTCAGCACCCCCGACAACAGTTCGGGCAACAACGTGTCTCGAAGAGCAGCCAACCTGGCCGACTCCAGCCGAGCACTGATCATTCTGTCCAACAGCGGCGCCATCACCCGAGTCATTTCACCGATGACCTTAGTTGGAGGGCAGACCACCTTCGCCTCCGTCAGGTGTTTGCGCTGGATATGCCCCATCGTGGTGGCTTTGTTGGCCGCAATATCGCGGAAGGTGTTCAGGTGGTGTCTTGTCCAGAAGAAGTAGAACCACTTCGGATAGGTGTCAGAGGTGACTTTGAATAGATGTTGGTTTAGAGCACCTCGGCCACCGCACCAGATGTCCACTTCTAAGCTTCCGGACCAAGAAAAAAGAACATCGCCGTTTTCAACAATATAAGCAGAGGGAACCTGGGCACTGGCCTTGTCGGCGTTGGACACATGACCAGCCCTCAGCTGCGCGATCTTGATTACCGGCAGCCAGCCATCCCCTTCAATTGCCGGGTACTTCTGCAAGGCCAATCCATTGAGATAGGCCGCCACCTCGTCGAGAGCGGCAATCCCCCATCCAGAGGGAATCATGCCTTGTGACGTCGCTTGAAGCGCATCAGGAAACAGGGCAAGGAACTCTTGTGTCAACCCCAACCGCTCGCAGATGGACTCAGAGGATTCACCGTCCGCTTTGGCGCACACGGGATCGAAGTCGACAAACCAAGACTGGAAGATGGCACGAGCCGTTGTTTCCAGCGTCTCGTTCATGCGGCAGTTAAGTTCGATCTTGTCGTCAAGACAGCCGAGGACTCGGGCGATCTGCTTCTGGACTTGAACGCTCTGCGGTAGGGTAACTGGCGTATCGCGCAAAATTCCAAGATTGGTATGGGGCACGCCAACCTGGATTGCGTTCTGTCTGATGTACTCCTGCTGAGTCGGAGAAGCAAAGAGATAGTAGAGAAATAGCGGATCGGCTTTCGTCTCATCCACCGTCAATTTCATCTGACTCTGCGAAATGACGTAAGTCTCGAATGGCTGCTGAGGAACAAGTGCCACTTGGCCCAACGTGCCACGTTGAGTGAAGACGATGTCCCCCGGTCTCGCTGTGTTCGCCAACAGTGACTGGGCCTTTTCTGGAGTCACGTAGGCAAACTCACCGCCGACCCAGCGAGAACCCATGTTTGTGCCGCGAATGACAGGCACCCCTTCGGGGACATAGTCTTTAGATACAAGGTTTGAACCGAAGGGGCCTCCGACAAGAGCGTTGCGAACGCCGGCAACGAGATCGCCCACCTTCATTTCGATCCATTCACTCATCTCCACCCTCCAACTCTTCTACCGCCTTGTGCAAAAAGGCTGCCATCTCTTCCTTGCCCGGCAATTGCACCTGGTAGCGCGAGACAAAGAGCTGATTGCTCATCCCAGCCAGCGCGTACTCCACCAGTTCCTGGTTCTTGCGGGTGCACAGCAGGATGCCGATGGGCGGCTGGTCTCCTTCGGTCATGTGGTGCTGCTTGTAGTAGCTCACGTACGCGTTAAGTTGGCCCAGATGCTCGTGGTTAAAAGCGTCGCTCTTCAGTTCAATGAGCACATGGCACTTGAGCACGCGGTGGTAGAAGACCAAGTCCACAAAGAAGTGTTCGCCGCCGATGAGCACGCGCTTTTGCCGCGCCTCAAAGCAGAAGCCGTGGCCCAGCTCCAGCAAGAAGGCTTGCAGTTTGTCAAGCAAGGCGTCTTCAAGTTGGCCCTCGGTGACGGCTTCTTGGGGCTTGAAGCCCAAAAACTCAAACACATACGGGTCGCGGATGATGTGCTGCGAGGTGGCCTGCTCGGCCTTGGCGTGGGCCAGTGCGGCGACGGCAGCCTTGTCAGTAGACAGGCCGGTGCGCTGGTAATACTGGGTAGCGATTTGGCGCTTGAGCTCGCGGACAGACCAGTTGCCGCGCAGCGCCTCTACTTCGTAAAAGGCACGTTGCATGGGGTCGTCCAACTCCACCAATTGCTCAAAGTGGCTGTAAGAGAGACGGGTGATGAGGGTGTCGGGGTCGATTGCTGGCAAGGCTGGCGATGGTGCAGACGCTGTCCGCACTTTGTTTACCGCCGCATTGGGCAGCAGGGTCTGGGCAGATAGTGCGGACGCCGTCCGCACTATCTGCGGGTAGGCCCGATAGAAGGCCAGATAGCCATAAAGCTGGCGCTTGCCCACGTTGCTGACTGCTTGTTCGCGCAGCGCCTGGGCCAGCTCGGAAAGGAGCTTGTCGCCGTAGCGGGCGCGGTCTGCCCCCTGCAACTCGAACTCGGCAATGTGCTGGCCAATGAACCAGTTGCGCAAAGTCAGACTGATGTTGACCGCCTTGGCGGCTTGGTTGGCCAGCACCACATGGGTTTGCTGGATGGCTGCCACCAGATGGGCAAAGTCGAAGGCTTGCGTGCTCATGTCTGGTTCACCTCAGGGGTGGTGCAGCAAGCCTTCGTACAAGTGCATGCCTCAGACTTCATAGCCCAGCCCTGCCAGGTTCTGGCGGATGGCGGCTTCCAGCCGGGCGCTTTCTTGGAACTGTGCGCTGAGTGTGGCTGTGAGGCGGGCCATCTTGTCCTCAAAGGGTTCGCCGTCGTCCTGCTGTGCCGCAGCGCCCACGTAGCGGCCTGGGGTAAGCACATAGTCGGCCTTGCGGATGTCGTCCAGCGTGGCCGACTTGCAGAAGCCGGGCTCGTCTTCATAGCCCTCGCCACGCTGCCAGGCGTGGAAGGTGTTGGCAACTTTGGCGATGTCTTCAGGCTTGAAATCGCGCAGCACACGGTCTTTCATGTAGCCGAGCTGGCGCGCGTCGATGAACAGCACCTCGCCATGGCGGCTGCGCCTGCCTTTGCGCTCGGCCTTGCTGCGGGTCAGGAACCAGATGCAGGCAGGTATCTGGGTGTTGGTGAACAGTTGGCCAGGCAAAGCCACCATGCACTCCACCAGATCGCCCGGAGCGTTGGGACCATTGCCTTCAATGAAGGCGCGGCGGATGTCGCCCTCGGTGTTGGTGTTGCTGCTCATGGAGCCGTTGGCCAGCAGGAGGGCCATGCTGCCGTTGGAGCCGAGGTGGTGGATCATGTGCTGCATCCACGCGAAGTTGGCATTGCCATCGGGCGGCACGCCGTACTTCCAACGTGGGTCGTCGTCGCGCACGCCCTCTTTCCACGCCTTCATGTTGAAAGGCGGGTTGGCCATGATGAAGTCTGCGCGCAGGTCGGGGTGTTGCGGGCGCGTGTAAGTGCTGGCGGGCTCCTTGCCAAAATCAAAGTCCAGCCCGCGAATGGCCATGTTCATGGAGGCCAAGCGCCAGGTGGTGGGGTTGGCCTCTTGGCCGTAGATGCTGATCTGGCCGATCTTGCCGCCGTGCTCCAGCACAAAGCGCTCGCTCTGCACGAAGAAGCCGCCTGAGCCGCAGCAAGGGTCGTACACGCGGCCCTCGAAAGGCTCCAGCATGCTGACGATGAGGCTGACAATGCTTTTGGGCGTGTAAAACTCGCCGCCGCGCTTGCCAGCGGCGATGGAGAACTCGCCCAGGAAATACTCGTACACATGGCCGAGGATGTCTTTGGCCTTGAGCGAGGCGTGGTTGAAGGGAATCTTGGAAAACTCGTCGATCAACCCAGGCAGGGCCTCGTCCACGCGCCAGCGGGCATAGCTTTTGTCGAGCACGTTCTTGAGCTTGGGGTTCTCCTTCTCTACAGCTTCCAGCGCGTCGTCCAGTAGGCGGCCAATGCCTTTGAACTTGTAGTCGTAGGTGGTGCCGTTTTTGACCTGCAGCACCGTATCGACCGCGACCTTGGCGTTGTCCTTGATGAAATCCCACCGGGCAATGGCGGGGACCCAGAAGACGTTTTTCTCGGTGTAGTAGTCCCGAGCCTCCAGTTCCTGCTCGATCAAATCGTCCGCGTCGTCACCCAGGAAGTAGTCATTGCCAGGGTCTTTGAAAGCAACCTGCAATTCGGCACGCCGCTCCTTGAACGCGTCGGAGATGTACTTCAGGAAGACCAGCCCCAACACCACATGCATGTAGTCGCTGGGGTTAACGTTGGAACGCAGGCGGTCAGCGGCATTCCACAGTCGTGCGTCAAGATCGTTGAGGAACTGCTGTTCTTCGTTGTTCATTCAAACTTCCCTGGTGTGGCGCGCAGCAGCGCCATGAAAAACGCCCACCCCGTGGGCCGAACGATTCTATTCGGCGGGGTGGGCGTGCAGCCCCACGAAGAGAGTCAGCGGCCTCAGCCGTTGAGCTGCTGCTCCAACTGGTGCAACACCTGGTAGCAAGGCAGCACCTGCGCCACGCTGGCATTGGGCTCGCGGCCTTCGCGGATGGCGGCGAAGAACTCGCGGTCTTGCAGTTCAATGCCGTTCATCGACACATCCACCTGGCTCACGTCGATCTTCTCTTCCTTGCCGTTCACCAGGTCGTCGTAGCGGGCGATGTAGGTGGCGGTGTCGCCGATGTAGCGGAAGAAGGTGCCCAGCGGGTCGTCGTTGTTGAAGCTCAAGCTCAGTGTGCAGATGGCGCCGTTGGCGGCCTTGAGCTGGATGCTCATGTCCATGGCAATGCCCAGGTCCGTGTGGACTGGGCCTTGCAGTGCGTTGGCCTTCACGATGCGGCTGCCCGCCTGGGATGCGAACACGTCGACCGTGTGGGCGGCGTGGTGCCACAGCAG
>RRZU011885613.1_pt1 | contig 10926 bp, 5 predicted proteins | sample 2165561 | NCBI WGS metagenome assembly RRZU01 (sample SAMN10456909, study PRJNA506462) | wastewater metagenome | isolation source: wastewater sludge | place: USA: Moscow, Idaho | reverse complement strand
TCAGCCGTACCCCTGGTGTCGGCTCCATTCGTATCTTCGGCAGCCAGTATGCCATGCGCATCTGGCTCGATCCGCACAAACTCAACAGTTATCAATTGACGCCCGGTGATATTAAATCAGCCATTCAGGCCCAGAATAATCAGGTGGCGGTGGGTGAGTTGGGCGGGACACCCTCGGTCAGCAACCAGATGGTGAGTGCCAGTATGATGGCGCAGACCAAGATGAGTTCCCCGGATCAGTTCGAGCAGATTCTGCTCAAGGTGAACAGCGATGGCTCGCAGATTCGCCTGCGCGATGTGGCGCGGGTGGAAATCGGCGGTGAAACCTACGAGTCCCTGACCACCTTTAACGGCAAACCCGCCTCCGGCATGGCGATCATGCTGGCCACCGGTGCCAATGCCCTGGATACTGCGGCCGCCGTGCGCGATAAACTCGCCTCGTTACGCTCTTATTTCCCAGCCGGCGTATCGGTGGTCTATCCCTACGACACCACCACCTTTATTAAAATATCCATTGAAGAGGTGGCCCATACCCTGGTCGAGGCCGTTATTCTGGTCTTCCTGGTGATGTTTCTTTTTTTGCAGAACTTCCGCGCCACCCTCATTCCCACCATCGCTGTGCCGGTGGTGCTGCTCGGTACCTTTGGCATCATGTCGGCCTTTGGCTTTTCCATCAACACCCTCACCATGTTTGGTTTGGTGCTGGCCATTGGTCTTTTGGTGGATGATGCCATTGTCGTGGTCGAAAATGTCGAGCGCATCATGGCGGAAGAGGGGCTTTCCCCCCTGGAGGCCACGCGCAAGTCCATGGATCAGATCACCGGTGCCCTAGTTGGTATCGCCCTGGTGCTGTCGGCGGTGTTTGTGCCCATGGCTTTTTTTGGTGGTTCCACCGGTGCCATCTACCGTCAGTTCTCCCTGACCATCGTTTCGGCCATGGTGCTTTCTGTGCTGGTGGCCTTGATATTGACTCCGGCCCTCTGTGCTACCTTGCTTAAGCCGGTTGTCAAAGGCCATCACCAGGAAAAACGCGGTTTCTTTGGCTGGTTTAATCGCAGCTTTGAGCGTAGCGCCGATGGCTACCGCAACTCGGTGCGTTATGTGCTCAAGCGCACCGGCCGTTTCGGACTGATCTATCTGCTGCTCATCGGCGGTATGGTCTTCCTCTTCACCAAATTGCCGACTTCCTTTTTACCGGAGGAGGATCAGGGCGTGTTCCTCACCATGGTGCAACTCCCCACCGGTGCCACGCAAGCCAGGACCCAGGAAGTCCTCAATCGCGTGCGAGATCATTACCTTGTCACCGAAAAGGAGAATGTCAAATCCGCCTTTACCGTCTCCGGATTCAGTTTTGCCGGCACCGGTCAGAATATGGGCATGGTCTTTGCCCAGTCACGTGATTGGTCCGAACGTAAACGGCCCGATCAATCGGTGAGCGCTGTCATTCATCGGGCCATGGGGCAGTTCATGCAGATCAAGGAGGCCCAAGTCTTTCCCTTTAACCTGCCCGCTATCTCTTCGCTGGGCTCCTCCACAGGTTTTGATTTCTACTTGCAGGATCGTGGCGGTATAGGGCACGAAAAATTGATCGAGGCCCGCAACATGCTGTTGGGTCTGGCGGCGAAAAACCCCAACCTGACCCGTGTCCGTCCCAACGGTATGGAAGATACACCGCAATACAACGTGGATATCGATTTTGAAAAGGCCATGGCCCTGGGGGTGACGGTCAGCGACATCAACACCACTCTGGCAACGGCCTGGGGATCGAACTATGTGAACGATTTCGTGCATCAGGGACGGGTGAAGAAGGTCTACGTCCAGTCCGATGCCCCTTTCCGCATGCAGCCTGAGGATCTCAAGCTCTGGTATGTGCGCAACAGCGGCGGTGAGATGGTGCCGTTTACCACCTTCAGCTCCGGCCACTGGAGCTATGGTTCGCCGCGTCTGGAGCGGTTCAACGGCAACTCGGCGGTTGAGATCGTCGGTGAGGCTGCGCCCGGCAAATCCAGTGGTGATGCCATGCGGCTGATTGGTGAACTGGTGGCGCAACTGCCTGCGGGCATTGGCCATGAGTGGACCGGCGCCTCCTTTCAGGAACAACAGGCCGGGGCCCAGGCACCGGCTTTGTACGCCATCTCCATTCTGGTGGTCTTTCTCTGTCTGGCCGCTCTCTATGAGAGTTGGTCGGTCCCTTTTTCCGTTATCCTGGCGGTGCCGCTCGGGGTGTTGGGAGCGCTGGCCGCGGCCTATTTTCGCGGTATGGAAAACGATGTCTATTTCCAGGTCGGCCTGCTGACCACCATTGGACTCTCTGCCAAGAACGCCATTCTCATCGTTGAGTTTGCCAAGCGCCGTTACGACAAGGGCCGCGATCTGGTCGAGGCCACGGTCAGTGCCTGCCGCCTGCGTTTACGGCCAATCCTCATGACCTCTATGGCCTTCATGCTCGGTGTTTTGCCTTTGGCCATCAGCACCGGTGCTGGTGCTAACAGCCGTCATGCCATTGGTACTGGTGTGCTGGGCGGCATGCTTTCAGCCACGGTGTTAGCCATCTTTTTTATTCCGCTCTTTTTTGTGGTGGTGTTGCGTTTTTTTGCAAGCAAACGACAGGCACCTGTGCAGGGTACCGTTGCTGTGAAGGAGGCCTGAGATGCTGATGTCGATGAAGAAAAACCTCATCGTTCCTCTGACGATTTCCCTGCTCGGTGGTTGCACCCTGGCCCCGGACTATCGTCGCCCTCAATTACCGGTGGCTGAGCAGTTGCCAGCCTCTGCGATCGCCACGCCCCAAACCTCTGCCAAGGTGTCGCCAGCTGTTGGCGCTGGGCTTGGCTGGCGGCAGTATTTCAGCGATCCCCGCTTGCAACAACTCATTGCTCTGGCCCTGGCCAACAATCGTGACCTGCGCGTTTCAGCATTGAATGTTGAGGCCTACCAGGCCCAATACCGTATTCAGCGTTCAGCCCTGCTGCCCACCATCAACGGCGGTGGCAGTGGCACAAAACAGCGCACCCTCAGTGGTGGCAGCCATGTCACGGCAGAGAGTTACACCGCAAGCGTGGGTATGACTGCCTATGAGTTGGATCTCTTTGGCCGGGTGCGCAGCCTCAAGGACCAAGCCCTGGAACAGTACCTGGCCATGGAGGCCACCCACCGCAGCACCCATCTGGCCTTGGTTGCCGAGGTGGCGCGCGCCTATCTCACCTGGCAGGCGGATCAGGACTTGCTTTCGATCACCGAGGATACCCTGCGCATCGAGGAGGAATCCTTTGCCTTGATTCAGCAGCGTGAACGCGAAGGCATTGCCACGCAACTGGACCTGGCCCAGTCCCGTACCAGCCTGGAGACGGCGCGGGCCAATCTGTCCCTCTACCAACGCACCGTGGCCCAGGAAATCAACGGGCTGACGCTGCTGGTCGGTGGGCCGCTGCCAACGGAGTTCTTGAAGAAGGCCTCTCCTCTCAGTGACCAGGCCTTCAACGGAACTCCCCCGGCCCACTTATCGTCGGCAATCCTGCTGCAACGGCCGGATATCATGGCCGCCGAGCATACCCTCAAAGGGACCAATGCCAATATTGGGGCTGCGCGGGCCGCCTTTTTTCCCACCCTCAGCCTGACGGCCAGTGCCGGCAAGATCAGTGGCGAGCTCTCCAATCTCTTTGACAGCAATTCCGGCTCCTGGCTGTTTTCTCCCAGTATCAGCGTGCCGCTGTTTACCGCCGGACGGCTGTCGGCAGAGCTTGACGTGGCCAAGATCCGCAAGGATATCTCCGTGGCCGAGTACGAAAAAGCTATCCAGACCGCCTTTCAGGAGACGGCCGATGCCTTGATCGCTGAGCAGACCTACGTGGAGCAACTTGCCGCCCAGAAGGCTAATCTGGTGGCCAACCAGGAGTATCACCGCCTGGCCAAGGCCCGTTATCAGCAGGGCGTGGACAGTTTTCTCACCCTGCTTGATGCGCAGCGCTCGCTCTACAGTGCCCGCCAGCGGTATATCGCCATCCAGTTGGGCCAGTTACTGGGTCACGTCGATCTGTACAAGGCCTTGGGTGGCGGCTGGAGTGAAGGCTCCGTGGCGGCCGGCACCTCGCCTCCAAAACAGTGAGGCGAAGCCATGGCACGCAGAACCAAGGAAGAAGCGCAAGAGACACGCCAAGCCATCCTCGATGCGGCGGTGCGTGTTTTTGCCCAGCAAGGTGTGGCCAATGCCTCGCTCACCGATATCGCCCAGGAGGCAGGTGTCACCAGAGGCGCCATCTACTGGCATTTTGCCAACAAGGCCGATCTCATCAACACTCTGTGGGAGCAGGTGCAGTCCTTTTACGCTCCCCTGACCCAGGCCAGCGAGCGCATCGACGAACCCGATCCCCTGGGTAAGTTGCAGGAACTCTACTGCTCCTTTTTTGCCGGCATGGTGGAGGATCCCATGCAGCAACAGATGTTTCGCATCCTCTTTGACGAGGGGGATCGGAGCAAGGATACCGAAACCGTTCGTCAACTGCACCAGGAGTTGCGGCGCGAGCGCTACCTTGGCTTGCAGACCGTGTTCACCCATGCCATCCAGCGCGGCCAGTTACCGGCTGATTTCGATGTGCAGATGGGAACGGTCACCATTTTTGCCATGATCCACGGCATGATCGCCAACTGGGTCATGAATCCGGAGCTGATCGATATCGGAAAGCATGCACCCCTGGTGATTAAATCCATCTTTCGCATGTTCCGCAGTTGTGCCCCTGGTCGGCATCAACCCTGACCACCTATTTTTTCACCAAATCACATTCACTTTTCCCGGCAGCTGCGCTACGCTCTGTCTGTATCATTTGAACATGCGTCCCCTCCCGGTCCCGATGTGGCGGAGAGGGCGCATGCCTCCCTCCCCCCGTCCTTGCACCCTGGTTTTGATAGAGGAGGCCATGGATGAGCTCTACCCCGCAAACACCACCTGCACGTTTGATCGTCCGCCAGGGCGCCTCTGTGAGCAATGATGCCGAAACCGCTGTGCAGGAGATCGCGGCGCAGATTGCTCAGGCCAATCCCAGCCTCAATCTTGTTTTCTTTACCGATGCGTACGATCAAGACCAGCTCTGTCGCGCCTTCACCGAGCACCTGAGAGGACCGGTGATCGGCTGCACCTCGGCCGGCCAACTGGCAGCCCAGGGGTTTCAGGTGGGTGGAATCAGTGCATTGAGCCTGGCCAGCCCGGATCTGCAGGCGGTGCCCTACCTGATTCAACCCCTTGACGATGTGGCACAACAGGTGGAACAAATCGCCGCCGATGTGCAGCAGCGGCTGAAACAAACCGCCTCACAAGCTTTCGGCCTGTTGCTGGTGGATGCATTGGCCGAAAAAGAGGAGATTTTAACTGCCTCCCTCTACCGCGCCCTGGGTGATGTGCCCATCATCGGCGGTTCCGCCGGTGATATGCTGCACTTTAAAAACACCTTTGTCTATCACCAGGGCCGCCTGCTGCAGGATGGGGCTGTTTTTACCCTGTGCATAACCTCCTTGCCCTTCACCGTGTTCAAGCACCAGCACTTCCAGCCCACCGAGAAACGGCTGGTGATCACCGGGGCCGAGCCGGAGCATCGTCTGGTGCGCGAGATCAACGGCGAGGCGGCTGTTGTTGCCTATGCCCGCATGATCGAGGTGCCGGTCGACAAATTAACACCGGCGATTTACTCACGCTATCCGCTCATGCTTCGCATTGGCACGGAATTTTATGTGCGTTCGATTGCCAGTATCGAGCCGGATGGCAGCCTCAAGTTTTACTGTGCCATTGATAAGGGCCTGGTCTTGACCATTGGTGAAGGCCAGTCCGCCATCGATGCCCTGCAAGGCACTTTTACCGCTATCCGTGAGGAGATCGGTGAGCCGGTCGTCATCCTCGGTTGTGATTGCATCCTGCGCCGTTTGGAGATGGAAAAGCGGGGCCTTGCCGGGGAAATCGGCCAACTGATGGCCGCAAACCACGTCTTTGGTTTCAGTACCTATGGGGAGCAATTCAACTCGCTTCACGTCAACCAGACCTTTACCGGCGTTGCCTTGGGAGGATAAATCATGACCGAGCAGGACGATTATCTCGCCACGCTGCATGCGCGGCTCATGGCCCAGGCCAAGACCATTCAGGTGCTGATGGATACGGTGGAGCAACAGTATGCCGAGGGCAACTCCTCCCTGGAACTCTTTTCCCAAAACCTGGCCCTGGAACGAGTGGTGCAACGCAAGACCGAACACCTGCGTCAGCAGGGCGATGCCCTGCACAAGGCCCTGCGCGAACTGCAATTGACCCAGGCGCAACTGCTGCAAGCCAATAAGCTGGAATCCGTCGGCCAGTTGGCCGCCGGCATTGCCCACGAGATCAACACCCCCACCCAGTTCATCGGCTCCAACATCGACTTTATGGGGGATTCCTTTGGCGGCATCCAGCGACTGCTCAATGAACTCTCTCGACAGTTGGCGCACGGGGAGGGGCAGCATGGCTTGAATCCATCGCTACTTGCAGAACTGCTCGCGGAAATCGATTGGGAATACCTGGAGGAGGAGATCCCCACCGCCATCAAACAGTCCAAGGAAGGCATCAAGCGTATCTCCACCATCGTGCAGGCGATGAAGGAGTTTTCCCATCCCAGCAGCAAGGAAAAGGTCAAGAATGATCTCAATAAACTCATTGAGACCACGGTGATCGTCACCAGTAACGAATGGAAGTATGTGGCCGATGTGCATACTGATTTTGACCCCTCCCTGCCGCTGGTCTCCTGTCTGGCCGATGAGTTGGGGCAGGTCGTTCTCAATATTCTGGTCAATGCGGTTCATGCCATTGAATCCAAACTCAAGCAAACGGATCAACACGGTCGGGGAACCATCACCATTTCCACCCGCCAACAGGATGATTGGGTGGAAATACGTTTCAGTGATACGGGTACGGGAATTCCCGAAGATATCCGCAATCGCATTTTTGATCCCTTTTTCACCACCAAGACCGTGGGTAAGGGAACCGGCCAGGGGTTGGCCATTGCCCATGATGTGGCCAGTAGAAAACACGGCGGCACGCTGAGCGTGGAGAGCGTGGTCGGCGAGGGGAGTACCTTTATCCTCCGCCTGCCCATCGAACCGCAGGGGGAAGGGTAACAGCCGAAGGGCAGTCAGGCAGTTGTCGTCGCCATCAATCAAGCCGGGTTTGCAACCCGGCTTTTTTTGTGCGCAGTCGTTGCTGCAATTTCTCCATGTAGAGGTAGAAGACCGGAGTCACATAGAGGGTGAGGCTCTGGGAGAAGAACAGGCCGCCGACCACCGCCAGACCGAGCGGTTGGCGGGATTCCGCGCCGGCGCCGTAGCCCAGGGCAATGGGCACGGCACCCATCAGCGCGGCCATGGTGGTCATCATGATGGGGCGGAAGCGGATGACGCAGGCCTGGTGAATGGCGGTGAGCGCATCCTTGCCCTCGGCCTGGGCGGCAATGGCGAAGTCGATCATCATAATACCGTTTTTCTTCACCAAACCAATGAGCATGATAATGCCGACAAAGCCGTACACCGATAGTTCCACCCTGAAGAGCATCAGGGTGATGAGGGCACCAAAACCGGCAAAAGGCAGGGCGGTGAGGATGGTCAGCGGGTGGATATAGCTTTCATAGAGCATGCCAAGCACGATGTAGATGACGATGATCGCCAACCCGAGCAGCCAGCCCATGCTCGCCTGGGCGCTCTGGAACTGCTGGGCATTGCCCTGGAAGGCAGCGGAGATGCCCGAGGGAAGGAGATCATTGGCCTGCTGTTGCACCACACCGAGCACATCGCTGAGGGCAAAGCCGGGCTTGATGTTAAAGGAGATGGTCACCGAGGGCAACTGGCCGGAATGGTTAACTGACAGCGGTCCCAGACGTTCGCGCAGATTGGCCACGGTGGACAGCGGTACCAGCGGTCCCTGGCTGGAGCGGATATGCAGCAGGTCAAGGTCGGTGGCATCGGTCTGGAACCGTTTGGCAAACTCGACGATGACACTGTATTGGTCGTTGGCCCCGAAGATGGTGGAGACTTCGCGGTTGCCATAGGCACTGTAGAGGCTGTTTTCGATCCGCTGTGGGGTAACGCCCAGCAGCAGGGCTCGCTCGCGGTCGATCTCCACAAAGAGTTCCGGGTTATCCATCTGCAGATCGCTGGAAACATCCACCAGACCGGGCACATCTTGCATCACCCGCTCCAGTTGCCGGGCCGTGGCATAGAGTTGCTCGGTATCGGCTCCGCCCAGGGTCAACTGGTAGATACTGCGTGAGCGGCGACCACCGATGGTCACCGGCAGCGGATTGACGAGCATGGTACGGATGCCGGGAACACTGTTGAGTTTGGGCCGCAGTTCACTGATGATCTGATCGGCGCTGAGCACACGCTCGCTGCGCGGTTTGAGAATGAGCATCATGAAACCGGTGCTACTGACGTTGATCATTAATCGGTCAACATTCTCATCCTTGCGCGCTATCTCGGCCAGTTGGTGCATGTGGTCGGTGAGATTGGCCCAGGAGATGCCCTGGTCGGTCTGAAAGGAGGCCATAATATAACCGCGATCCTCGGCGGGAATAAACCCCTTGGGGATGACTACAAAGAGATAACCGGTGGCCACCAGGATGAGCAAGGAGAACACCATGGTGATGCGGCGGTGGTGCAGCTCCGTCCGCAGGCTGTGGTCGTAGCGGTCGACCAGCCACTGATACCAGGCCTCGGTGATGCGGTAGAGCCGGCCGTGGCTGCTGGGCTGCTGTTCGCCAAGGTAACGGCTGCACAGCATGGGGGTGAGGGTGAGGCTGATGACACCGCTGATCAGCACCGCCACGCCGATGGTCACGGAAAATTCGCGGAAGAGTCGCCCCATCAGTCCGGCGAGGAAGAGCAGGGGAATGAAGATGGCCACCAGTGACAGGGTCATGGAGATGATGGTGAAGCCAATCTCGCGGGCACCATCAATAGAGGCTCGCAACCGGTTCTTGCCCATCTCCATGTGGCGGACGATGTTTTCCAGGACCACAATGGAGTCGTCGACCACAAAACCCACCGCCAGGGTCAGGGCCATCAGCGACATGTTGTTGAGGCTGTAACCAAGCAGGACCATCACTGCGAAGGTGCCGATGACCGACATCGGCAGCGACAGGCTGGGGATGATGGTGGCACTGAGGTTGCGGATGAACACAAAGATGACCAGTACCACTAAAAAAAGCGTCAGCAGCAGGGTGAACTGAATATCCTCCACCGAATCCTTGATGGCCAGGCTGCCGTCGCGCAGCACGTTGAGGCGAATCGAGGCCGGCAAACCTTCGCCCAGGGTGGGCAGCAGTTGTTTCACTGCCTCGGCCACGGCGATGGTGTTCATGCCCGGCTGTTTTTCAATGGCAAGAAAGATCGATTGCGCGGTGGTGGTGGCGTTGAAAAACCAGGCTCCGGACTGATCGTTTTCAACGCTGTCGATCACTGTGGCCACCTCGGCCAGACGGATGGGCCGGTTATTGCGCACCGCCACGATCACATCCTTATACGGCTCAGCCACCTTCAACTCACCGCTCGCCTGCAACGTGAGGTTGCGATGCGGACCCACCAACTGTCCCATGGGTAGATTGGCGTTTTGGGCGCTGATCGCCGTGGAGACCTCCTCGGCATCGAGATCAAAGCCTTTGAGTTTGCCGGGATCAAGCTGCACCCGCACCGCATACTTCTGGGTACCGCGCAGGGTGACCTGGGCCACGCCGTTGATCATCGAGATACGCTGGCTCATGGTCTGGCCGTACTGATCCAACAACGACAGCGGCAGCACCGGGCTGGAGAGCGAAAGAAAGAGGATGGGGTCCACCGCCGGATTGGTCTTGCGGAAGGAGGGTGGGGCGGGCATGGCATCGGGCAGATTGCGGGCGGCCAGCGAGATGGCCGTTTGCACATCCTGGGCCGCAGCATCGATGTCGCGCTCCAGGGAACATTGCAACGTGATCTGGGAGGCGCCGGTGGTACTCACTGAGTTCATCGAATCGATGCCGGTGATGGTGGCGAACTGCTTTTCCAGCACCGTGGCCACGGTCGAGGCCATGGTATCGGGACTGGCACCGGGTAGGCCGGCAGAGACGACGATGGTGGGATAGTCGACGTTGGGTAGGTCGCTGACCGCCAGTTGCCGGTAACCGATCAGTCCGGCAAGCAGGATACTGACCATCACCAGCACGGTCATCACCGGCCGGCGGATAAAGAGATCGGATGCTCCGCTCATGGTTGCTTCCGTTCTTCCTTGGGTTGTTGAGCGGCACCGGCCTGGTTGCGTTCCATCACCTTGATGCCGTTATCCAAGAGCATCTGGCCATCGATGACCACCCGTTCCCCCGCCTGTACCCCCGATTCGATCACGGTCACGCCCTGTAAGCGCATCCCCGGCGTGACGTTACGCAACTCGGCACTCTCATCGGCCTTGATCACATAGACGTATGCTCCCCGTTGCCCCATCTGTACTGCCTGGGAAGGCACGACGATGCAGTCGTTACGGTCGGTGAGATGTAGGCGCAGGCTGAGTAACTGTCCCGGCCAGAGCTGAAGACCTGCATTGGAGAATTCAGCTTTGAGGCGGATGACGCCGGTGGTGGGGTCGACGCTGTTGTCGATGAAGACCAGGTGGCCGGTCAAGGGCGCTTGTCCCGGTTGTTCCACCAACACCTTGAGTTGGCCACTCTGCTGATATGTGCGAATTGCATGCAGATGTTGGCCGGGCACGGTGAAACTTACCAGAATGGGATCAAGGCGGTTGATGGTCACCATGGCGCCGTCGGCGTTGGCCTTGATGAGGTTGCCCTGGTCACTGAGAATTTCGCCGGTGCGGCCGGTAAAGGGGGCGCGGATGGAGCAGAAACTTACAGAGAGTCTGGCGCTCTCCACCGCGGCCTGATCGGCCTGGATGGTCGCC
>RRZU011175551.1_pt1 | contig 10927 bp, 3 predicted proteins | sample 2165561 | NCBI WGS metagenome assembly RRZU01 (sample SAMN10456909, study PRJNA506462) | wastewater metagenome | isolation source: wastewater sludge | place: USA: Moscow, Idaho | reverse complement strand
GCTGTTGTGGCGCAGCCCACAAGCCCGTCTACTGCGGGTCGACGCGGCGTCCCAGTCCGCGCTCAACCCGTTCGGGATGCCGGCCGCCGGGGAACTCGACGAGACCATCGCCTTCCTGGGGACGGTTCATGGCGGGCCGTGGTTCGCCCAACGGGTCGAACGGATTCCCGGTCGCGAGACCATCCGTGATGCCTCGCTCACCGACACGCAATACCAGCTGGCCAGCGCTGCGTTGGCGATCCTCAACTGGGGTGAGTCAGCACTCTTCTGCGACCGCTGTGCCGGGCGACTGCGGCGCATCCGCGGCGGATTCGCCGCGGTCTGCATCATCTGCGGACGTGAGCACTTTCCCCGCACCGATCCGGCGGTCATCGTCGCGGTCCTCGACCCAGACGACCGGCTCTTCCTGGCCCATCAGGGCTCCTGGGCCGCTGGCCGCGCATCCATCCTTGCCGGTTTCGTGGAGGCGGGGGAGAGCGCCGAGAACGCAGTACATCGCGAGGTGGCGGAGGAGGCCCGACTCTTGGTCGACAGCTGCCGCTTCATCGGGTCGCAACCGTGGCCGTTCCCGCGTTCGCTGATGCTGGCCTACGTGGCCCGCACCCGCTCGACCGGACGCGTCGACAAGGTCGAACTGGAATGGGGCGGCTGGTACACCCGCGCCGAGGTGGACGCCGCCCAGGCACGGGGATCGCTCACGCTGCCCGGCGCGGGTTCGGTGGCCGGGCGGATCCTGGACGCGTGGCGAGCCGGCGCGCTGCCTTCTCCAGACTGACGGGCATCTTCCATGGTCCCAGCGGAACGCGATCAGCACCAAGACGTCGATCACAGCCTCGCCACGACCGCAGGACGGCAAGGTTCTCACTGCGACTTCAGTCGGTCACCGAGACCGGTGGCACGCCTGGCGCGGGTGGTGATCGCCTGGGTGATCGCGTCCTTGGTGGCGATGATCCGCACTCTGTGTTGGGCCCGGGTGACCGCGGTGTACAGCAATTCCCGGGTGAGCAACGGCGAGCCGACCGGCGGCAGCACCAAGCTGACCGCCCCGTACTCGCTGCCCTGCGACTTGTGCACCGTGAGCGCATGCATCGTCGTTGCGGAGTCGAGCAACCAAGGCGACCGCAGCCGGGGGGTGTCCCCGGCCGTCAGCGCGACCTCGGCGGTACCACCCGCCAGGACCACCACGCCGGTGTCGCCGTTGGCGATCTGCAGTTCCGGTGCGTTGCGGGTTATCAGCACCGGACGACCGAAGTACCACTCGCCCTCACGCCCGTAGCCACTGATCTGCCGGCGCAGGTACTGCTCGACGGCCCGTGACCAGCCCGTCACACCGTAACGGCCATGCCGGTGCGCGCAGAGTAGCCGGTGCGCGTCCAGGGCCGCCAGGGCCTCGGCTGTCCGGCCAGCGAGCGCGGCGGCGTGGATCGCCTTGCCTTGGGCGAGCAGGTCGCCGGGAAGCCCGGCAGCAGAAGTCAACGAACCCGGGTCGGGGTCGATGGGCAGCCATTCGAGTTCCGGCCCGTCGGACTCCAGCAGTGCCAGGGCGCGATCGACATCGGCGTCGCGGATCGCCTCGGCGAGCTCCTGGATCGGCCCGGAGAATCGGTGCGAATGGTTCAGCACGGTGATCGCGCTGCTCGGGTCGTGGCTGCTGACGGGCAGGTCTGCGGTAACGATGTCGGCCAGCACGGCCCCTGCCTCAACCGAAGACAACTGGTGCGGGTCGCCCACCATCACCAGCCTGGTGCTGGGCCGCAGCGCCGACAGCAGCGCGCGCATCAGGCTGAGCGAGACCATCGACATCTCGTCCACGATCAGCACGTCGTAGGGCAGCGGGTTGTCGGCGTTGCGCGTGAACCCGGCATGCGGCCGTGCCCCGAGGAGCGAGTGCAGGGTGGACGCTCGGCCCACTTGGAGCCGGCGCCACGGCTCATCGGACTGCCCGGACCTTGTCAAGGAGTCGTCGAGCGAATGCTGCATGCGTGCCGCGGCTTTCCCGGTGAACGAGGCCAGCGCGACGGTTGTGCGCCGGTCGGCCAAGTCGTCAAGGACGCGCAGGAGTTGCGCGATGGTGGTGGTCTTGCCAGTGCCTGGGCCACCCGCGATGACACTGGTCCAGCTCTTGACGCAGTTACAGACCGCCTCCCGCTGACGCCGGGAGGCAGCCGCACGGGCCCCGAACCCTTCGAACGCACGATCGACCGCAGCATCAAGCGCGCGCTGGTCCACCTCGGGCGGCCTGACGTCCAGCCGGGCCAGCAGTCCCGTCCGGACATCTTCTTCGGCCTGCCAGTTGCGTTCGAGGTAGAGCCGGCGTCCGACCAGGCGGAGCGGGGAGTGATTCTCGGCGACCTGCTCACCAACTGCCACCAAGGGTGAGGCCGCCAACCTCACCGACCATTCGTCCCCCTCAGGCCAGGGCAGTTCACCCGGCGGGGACAGCTGCGCAGGCGTCCCATCCCGGTCCGGTTCGACTGCGAAGGTGGTTTGCACCACATCATCAAGCGGCAGGCAGACCGACCCGGCCTCCTGCGCGCGCAGGCACAGTGCGACCGCGAGCAGCACCTCCGGCCGATGCTCGCCTACCAACCGGCCGAGCGTCCGTGCCAGGTGAACTCCGCTCCAACCAATGGCGCCCGCTTGGGCGAAATCGGCGAGCATGCCCTCGGCTGCTACCGGGATGTCGACACTGCGCACATCACTCACCTCCTGCGAGCAGTTCGGATGCCCGGACGATCATCCCGGCGGGCGGCTGCCAGGAGAAGACGCCGCTCGGCATGGTGCCCAGCATCAGGTTGTCAGGGCCGGTCATGCCGCGGACGAAGAGGTAACCCACCCCGCCCAGGTGCCGGTCTGGCACATAGCCTGGCAGTCGCCAAGCCAGATAGCGGTGCAAGGCAGCGCAGTAGAGCAGCGCCTGCAGCGGATAGTGAGCCTCACACATCGCGCTCGTCATCGCGGCGGGTGTGTAGTGCCGGGCAGTGAGCTGCTCGTCGGCCGCGGTGGGCACCCGATTCGTCTTGTAGTCGAGCACCACGAACCGAGGCTGGGTGCCGGGCACTCGCAGGACCACGTCGATCGAGCCGGTCAGGAACCCGGCCAGCACGCTCTCGGCAGCGGCCGAGCTAGCCAACTGGGCGCCGTAGCGGTGCAACGGGTCAGTGCCGGACAGGTGGGTTTCGAACAGGGCAGCCAGGTCGGCAACCCGCCGACGACGATCGGCCGCGCCGAGCGGCAGCTCGAAGTCGAGTTCGGCGAGCCGGTTCTGCGCGCCAAGTTCGCGCAACGACCGGCCGTCGGTGAGCGCGCCAAGCGGAGTGGTCAGGGTCTGCACCAGTCCATCCGTCAACGCCACGGTGTCGAGCCCGGCGAGCGGGAATCGTGCCGCCTGCCCCGCCAGCTCCCGGCTCAACGCCCCGGGCAGATCACGGTCGGCGGGATCGACACGCTCCAACACCGCGTGCACCAGGCTGCCGAACTGCGTGCCGCCAGGCAGTGGGGCCAACGCCGAGGCGGGCATCCCAACAGCGCCGAGATCGGTCGACTCGAGGAATCTGGTCGGCTCGCCGGCGATGGTGAGCGCTGCCGTCTCGGCACGGTCGGCCGGCAACTCGGACTCGTCGGATTCGACGCCGAATGGGCTCGAAACCTCGCCGTGCACTCCAGCGGTCAGCCCGGTGTACGAGGTCCGAACCCATTCCCGGTCGATGTGGTCGCGGAAGGTGCGAGCGGCCAAGACCTGCTGCGGAGCCTCGGAGCCGGTGGTCCCTTGCCTGACCGTCTTGGCCAGCCGGTCCGGCTTGACCAAGGTCAGGTGGCAGAAGGGACGCGACGGCAGCCCCGCAGCAGGCAGTGGCGAAAACGAGGATTCCGGTGCCGTGCCGTCCCACTTCGTGTTGCGCAACAGCCGATGTAGCGGTGACTCGACCGTATTGTGAGGGGTCAGCGCCCACCACATCACCAGCAATGACTGCGCCCGGGTACACGCCACATAGAACGAACGCAACGACTCCGCGGCCTCCTCCGCGCGATACCCCTCGGTGCGGTCCTCCCGATCAAGGGGTTCAGCGACATCAAGCACGCGGACGCCGTCCACGTGCCCGACCATCGGTACGTCTTCGTGAGGGTCTTGGGAGTGGCGGTCGGCGGCCTGAGGCAGCAGGACGATCGGGAATTGCAGACCCTTGGCCTGGTGCACCGTCATCACCCGGATCGCCGGACGATCGGTGGGCAGCCGCCGGGTCCGTTCATCGGACGTCTGATTGGCGCGCTCGATGTGGCGTCTCAAGTACTCGGTCAGCCCGGGCGCACCGAGGTACTCGGTCTGGTTGAGGATCTCGGTGACGTGCCGCAGGTCGGTGACCAGTGCCTCACCGCCGGGGCGGCTGAGAAGCCGGGAGTAGAGCTGGCGCTCGGCCGTCAGGGTTTCGAAGACCGCCGCCACTCCTTGGTCGGTCAACAGCCGGGCGCAGCGGGTCAGCAGCGCGGTCATCGCCACCAAGTCGTCGCCGCTGGCCGCCGCGATGTCGGCGCTGGTCCAATCGACCAGCGAGGTCATCATGGCCCGCCGCAGGTGCCAGCGGTCCGGAGTCTCCAACGCCTCCAGCAGCACCAGCCAGTCGGCGGCGGCCTGGGTGGTGAAGACGCTTGACTCGCCACTGAAGACCGAGGGCTGCCCGTTCGCCGCCAGCAACTCATGCACCTGCTGGCCGACCTTGTTCCACGAGACCAGCACGGCTATGTCGTCGGGGCTCACCCGTCGCCATTCTCCGGCGTCGTTGCGCAGTTCGTAGCGGCCGCTCAGGAGCAGGTCGACCTGGGCCAGCAGGTCGGCCTGAATCGCCTCTCGCGCCGATTCGACCCGCAATGGAGCATCGGTGTCGATGGCGCGGATGCGCACCATCTCGTCAGGTTGGTCGGGGCCGCCCCTGATCCGGGGCCGGGTGTGCCTGGCGTTGATCTGCGTCAGTCGTATGGCTGCGCCGGGTGTGCCCAGGTCGATCGGCCCGAAAAGCCGCTCGATACCCTGCACCACTGCGATGTCGGAGCGGTGGTTGGTTCCGAGTCGCAGGACCTGGTCGGCCCGGGCGCGCGCCACGGAGTAGGTCTCGATATCACCGCCACGGAAGCGGTAGATAGCCTGTTTCGGGTCACCGATCAACATCATCGTGGCGCGGCCGTGGAAGCCTGCCTCAAGGAACTGCCACTGCTGCGGGTCGGTGTCTTGGAACTCGTCCACCAAGACCACCCGGAACCTGCTGCTCAACAGCTCAGCGGCGGCCGACCCGGTGTCCGGGTCGGTGAGCGTCGCCGCCAGCCGCCCGATCATGTCGTCGTAGCCCAGGACGCGCAGCAGCCGCTTGCGGCGGTCGATCTCCGCCCGGACGGCGGTGGCGAATCCGACCCGTAGCGCGCAATCGGCGCCCGGCGGGTGGAGTCGCTCGGACGGGTGGCTGTTGGCGGCCCGGCCAAGCATGCTGGCGTATGCCCAGTCCAGACGCTGCCACCGGTCATCGGACAGGTAGACGTCGGCGATCACCTCATCGGCGAGCACGTCCAGATCAGATCCGAGGTCGACGGTCCGATCGTGGTCGGCGAGCAGCCCGAGCTCGTCCAGCATCCGTTTGGCGAAGGTGTGCAGCGTGACGATCGGTGCGTCGTCGACCTGTCCGAGGGCTTGCTCCACACGCCCGAGCCGGGTCGCCAGCAGCTCCGGTTCGGCGGCGGTCAGCACCCGATCGACATGGTCGTTTCCGACCGGACCGCCGTCGATCACCCGTTGCAGCGTGGCGCGGCTGGTGACCAGCCGGTCGCGAATGCCCTCGCGCAGTTCGGCAGTCGCGCGACGGCTGAAGGACACCGCCAAGACCTGCCCCAGCGGGACGCCCTCGCTGACGAACCGGGCGACCATGCCGGCGATGGTGTACGTCTTGCCGGTGCCGGCGCTGGCCTCGAGCACGGTGGTGGTGCCGGGGTTGGGTAACGGAGCGAACCAATCGAAGTCCTCCATGCTGTCAGCCCACCTCCTGGCCAGGCTGCCACCGTTCGAGACGGGCTGCGATTGGGCCGAGAACGTCGCCGGCCAAGGCCTCGAAGCGGCCCGTGGCCACCAGGTCATCGAAACCGGGGAAGAAGTAGCACCAGTTGGCATCCTCTTCCTTATATTTCTCGCGTGCCCGGTCAATCGGGACCCGGTTTCCCCAGCTGAGGAGTCCGGCGAAGGCAGCTGCGGTTCGCAGCGGGAATGGGAGCACTGTCTGCATGCCTTCCTCGCGGAGCTCGATCAGCACGGCCAGAGTCTGCATGGCGAGTTGCCTGTTGGGTGCGGGCAGAAGATGGCATCGCTTGCCAACCAGCAACCCGGACGCCCCCAGCGGCGCTCGACCGGCCGCGCTCAGCAGCGCCAGCCGCAGCCAACAGGCCAGCGCATCGTCGGGCTTGGGATGACCGAAGCGCTGCACCACGATCCGATCCCCATACAGGCCAACCCGGCCGCGCAGCGCTCGCCCGGCCACCTCGACGTCACAGTCGACCAGCTGCAGCCCGCCGGCCCGGGCACGACCCACCGCTGTGGCGACCACTTGCGCCTGCCCCAGTTGGTCGTCAAGGACGCGTTGACCGCGCAGGCCGGGTAGCACACGTCCCCCCAACCAGGCTGAGCGGCGGACCTGGTCGGGATCGTGCCCGGCCACCAGCGATTCGAAGACCTCGTTACCCAACTGCCACTTCACCAGATAGTCATCGGCCAAGGGCAACTCGACCCGCAATTCTCGGCTGGGCCCAGCCAGCGTGGTCCCGGTGGCCTGGCGCAGCAGTGCCTTGGCGGGGTTGGCGAAGAAGGCGATCAATTCCTCGATGTCGACCTCGTTCGGTGTGCTGACAGCGTGCCGCCATTGCCTTGGCGGGGGCGGCGCAGCCTTCGGAGCGGCCAGTGCCACCGCACCCTGCAGTGCCTGCCGGTCGAAGCTGACGGCGCGGCCATCGTCGGCCGCGACGAAATCCGGCCAGCCGTGCGGGTGCATCGGGTGCCAACTGACCAAGGCGTCCGGGCCGGTCGCGCCGCGCCATTGGCCTGTGAGGCCGCCCACGGAGCACGCCTCGACCAGTTCGCTGACGCAGATCGGCGCTGGCCGGGGTCGGCCCGTGGATTCGTCGGCGCCTTGGGTGATGACAATGAACTTCTCGCGCGCGGCGAGCAACGCGTCCAGCAGCCGTTGTCTGCGCAACACGCGTGGCCGGTCGGTCCAGTGCGGGGTGAAGCCACTAGCAGGCCTGGTGAGCAGGTCATCGCCATCGACGGGGGAGGGCCCGGGAAAGTGCGAGTCGTCCAAGCCGAGGACGCAGATTACCCGCGCCTCGATGCTGGCTACGTCGTCCAAGGTAGTGAACAGCAAAGAGCCGTTGCTGTAGTTGGGTCGCCGTCCGCCGGTCTGCTGCCGATCGGCCAGCCAGCCCGCCAGATCTCCCGCGACCAGCGGTGCCCGACGTTGCTGGGCGGTCGCGTCCAGCTCGGCCATCTCGGCCAGTGCCTGGCTGAGCTGCCACTCGTCCTCGTGCGTCACCTCTACCAGCAAATCGATCGCCGCCCGCATCCGCCCGGCCCACAGCGCGGCCGGGGCGGGGTCGTCGAAGCCCTGCCAGATCTTTCGGACTCGCGACACAAGCTCGGCAAGCCGGCCGACCAATTCGGCATCCGAACCCGCCACTGTGGACACCGGCGTGACGGTGCCCAGATTGACCGGGGGCAGTTTGTCGAAGGCGAGGCTCACCATCAACCGTTCTACCCCGGCCAGCCAGGTCGACTGGGTGATCGACAGGCCGTTGCGGTGGCGCTGGTCGGCGTCGACGCCCCAGCGGATCTCGGCGTCCGCGACCAGTTCGTGCAGCCGGTCGAGTTCGTCGGTGTTGAAACCGAATCTCTGGGCAACTGGTGGCAGCTGGCACAGGTCCATCAGATCGACGCTGGTTGCACGTCCGGAGTGCAGCGCGAAAAGTCGTTCGAGCACGGCGAGCACCGGGTTCTGCGCCACCACCGACGGTGCGGCAAGCTGCGCCCGGAGCCGATGGCCAGGATGGAATCCAGCGGAGTCACCGTCGAGGCAGAAGAAGGCCGAGATGAGTGGCGCGTACTGGGTCAAGGCCGGGCAGAGCACCACCACGTCACGCGGCTGCAGGGTCGGGTCGTCGGTGAACAGGCCGCAAAGCACGTCACGCAACACTTGAACCTGGCGGTCCGGCCCGTGGCAGGCATGGATCTGCAGCGAGCCGTCGGCTGCGCGCCGGGACGCCGCAGGGAGGTCTTGGCGGACTTCGGCCTGTACCTGCGCGAGCAACGTGCCGTCGGTGTCGGTGCTGCGTCTGGGAGGTAGTAGCGCTGGTCGGCTGGAGTGATGGCGTAGGAACGGCGAGCCCGGTCGTGCTCCGTCGACCGGGATTCCGGACATCGTGAACCGGTGCACCTCGTGGTGACGGCTGAGCGCGGTCAGTAGCCGGTCTTCGGCCGGTGCCGGGTCGTCGATCTGCAACGTCACCAGTCGTGCGGGGAGCCCGGGCACGCGGCTTTCGGCGAGCAACTCCAGCAGTTGGCGGTGACGTTCAGCGGGGTCAGGCCCAAGCATTGCCCCTAGCTGCCGCCACAGCGCTGGCTGCCAACGGTCGCGGTCGGCCAGTGGGGCATCGTTGGGACCGACATCGCGGCCAGCCCGCCACCAAGTGACCATGTCGGGGTGTTGCCGGGCGTAGCGGCGGAACAGCCCAGACAACCTGCTGGCGGTCGTTTGGCCGCGCCCCGGACGCCCCCGCGGGTCACCCAAATGCAGGATGAGCGGGGCTAACACCGGCCGGTTGGCGGGGTCTGCGACGGCCTCCAGGATCCCCAGCCACAGGCCCGCGCCCCGCCAGTGGTCGGTGGGCAGCAGGCCCTCGTCCTCGAACGCAGCGCAAAGGTGTCGCTCAAGCCGGTGGGCGGGGATGAACTCCAGACCGGCGGTGATCTGCGGGCCGCTGGCCCTGGCAGCCAAGTACTGGGAGAAGGCTCGCTGGTGGGCTGACGAGGGCACCACGACCAGATCGATGTCGAGAGGGCCAACCGGATGGTCGTGCAACTCGATCGCGGCCAGTTCACACAGCTGTGACCAGCTGACTGCTGCGGTCGGGCTGTGGGGGCTCATGGCAACCCACCCTAGGACCCTGATCCGACAGTTTGTCGGTGGCCCGTCCTACAGTGTGTCATCGTGAACGCCGATCAATCGCGAGCCACCGAGGTGCTGGCCGGTTTGGACGCCCAACAGCGGGCGGTGGCCACCAGCTTCGGTGCTCCGGTGGCGGTGCTTGCCGGTGCCGGCACCGGCAAGACCCGGGCCATCACCCACCGCATCGCGTATGGCGCTTTCTCGGGTGCCCTCGACCCAGGGCGGACGCTGGCCGTCACATTCACCACCAAGGCGGCGGGCGAACTGCGGCACCGGCTGGCAGAGCTCGGCGTGCCACAGGTGCAGGCCCGCACTTTCCACTCTGCTGCGCTGCGCCAGATCAGGTACTTTTGGCCGCGGGTGCAAGGCGTCGAGCTTCCGCAGGTGACCGGCAGTACCTTCTCGTTGATCGCTGAGGCTGCCCGTGGGCTGGGGGTGCCGATCGACACGCCGTTGTTGCGCGACCTGGCGGCCGAGATCAGCTGGACCAAGGTTTCCAACATCGCGACTGACCGCTATCCCGAGTTGGCCGCGCGCGCCGGCCGCCAAGTCAGCGGGCTCAATCACGACAAGGTCTGCGGGGTGCTGACCCGTTACGAGCAGGTGAAGAAACGCCACCAACTGATCGACTTCGACGACATCTTGTTGTGTGCGATCGCGTTGCTACACCAACACCCGGAGGTGGCCGCCCAGGTGCGCGACCAGTACCGTCACTTCACCGTCGACGAGTACCAGGACGTCAGCCCTGTCCAGCGCACCCTGCTGGAGTTGTGGATGGCCGACCAGACCGATGTCTGTGTCGTCGGTGACGTCAACCAGGCGATCCATACCTTCGCCGGTGCTCAGCCCAGCTACTTGACCAACTTCGCTCGGGAGCACCCGGGCGCCATCACCCTCAAGCTGGAGACCAACTACCGCTCGACCCCGCAGGTGCTGGATGCGGCCAACGCCCTCATCGGGCGCGGTCTGCGGCTGCGTCCGACCAGGCAGGATGGGCCCGGGGTGCTGGTGGCCTCGGCGGCCGATGAGCAGATCGAGGCCGCCGAGGTGGCCCAATGGCTGGTCGGTGAACACGACGGCGGACTGGCTTGGCGGGAGCTTGGCGTGCTGTATCGCATCAACGCCCAAGCAGAAGCGCTCGAAGAAGAGTTGCAACTGCTGGGGGTGCCGTACCAGGTGCGTGACCCCGAGGGACGCGCCGAACGACCTGGCCCTTCGGCCGAGCCGCTCCCAGATGCGGTCATGTTGTCGACGATGCACTCGGCCAAGGGGCTCGAGTGGGAATCGGTGGCGGTGATCGGGTTGTCAGAGGGACTGATGCCGTTCGCGCTGGCGACTACCCCGGCGGCGCTCGCTGAGGAGAAGCGGTTGCTGTATGTGGCGCTGACGCGCGCCCGCACCGGATTGCGGTTGTCGTGGGCGAGAGGTGGAGCGTCCGGTCGGGGGAATCGGGGGCCATCGCGTTACCTGAGGCGAGCAGGGTTGGCGGGTGAGCCGTCCGAGGCGTCAACGGGGCGGTCGAGCCGCCGCCAGCCCAGAACGCGGGCGCTGCCGAGTTGCCGCGTCTGTGGCGAGCCGCTCAGTGAGGCCGCAGAGATCAAGTTGGGACGCCACCCCGGCTGCCCGGCTGACTACGACGAAGGGCTGTTCGACGCGTTACGGAGTTGGCGCTGGTCGACCGCGCAGGCCTTATCGTTGCCGGCCTTCGTGGTCTTCACAGACACCACGTTGCGTGC
>RRZU010667153.1_pt1 | contig 10928 bp, 8 predicted proteins | sample 2165561 | NCBI WGS metagenome assembly RRZU01 (sample SAMN10456909, study PRJNA506462) | wastewater metagenome | isolation source: wastewater sludge | place: USA: Moscow, Idaho | reverse complement strand
CGTCGTTTGTCCGCGAGCAAGAACAATGGTTTTATGCCCAAGGGAAGTTTTTACCTGCACCCGCAGAAGTAAAAATAAAGCCTAATGTGTTGTGCCCTTGTGGCAGTGGAATTAAATACAAAAAGTGTTGCGCCATGATTAAATAATATAATTATCGACTGCTTTAAGATAAAAATATTTATTATTAATCATCTGGCATCCATGGTGCGTTTATTATCCACTCAGTGATGGCGACATATACTACACCAGCTGATCGCATAGCCAATCAATCGAATCAAATAGAATGTATCCATTAATTAAAATACTGTTTCAATAAACCAAAAAACAAGGGAGGCACAGTGCGCCTCCCTTGTTTTAATCTCGTCATATTAAACATTATGACGATTTATTTTTTATCATCTATTTTTTTGCTGCTCTTGGCTTCAGCCACCGTCCAGCGACCGGCGGAATAAAACGCGGTCCAACCTGTCGCCTTGCCATTCACCTCGGTCATCACATATTGTTCCTTGGTTTTCCGGCTAAAGCGAACAATCGCCGGATTACCATCCGGATCAGCCACCGGAGCATCGGCCAAATATTGATGCTTGGGCGCCAGACGATCCTTGAAACGCTTCAACTCCGAAACCAGTGGTGCTCGGGTTTCACGAGACTTCGGGAAGTTACTGGCGGCGAGGAACAAGCCAGCCGCCCCATCACGCAGCACAAAATGCGCATCGGATTGCGTGCACTTGAGCTCCGGCAAGGGAACTGGATCCTCCTTGGGTGGAGCTATATCGCCGTTGCGCAAGATCTTACGGGTATTCTTGCAACTCTCGTTACTGCAGGCCATGAACTTGCCGAAACGGCCCGTTTTAAGCTGCATTTGCGAGCCACAGCGTTCGCAATCAATCACCGGACCTTCATAACCTTTGAGGCGGAACTGTCCTTGCTCAATCACATAGCCATCGCAATCCGGATTATTACCACAGACGTGCAGCTTACGGGTTTCATCAATCAGATAGGAGTCCATCGCGGTGCCACAGACCGGGCAGCGACGCATGGCGCGTAACGCATTGACTTCGCCCTCATCCGAGTCAGCGGCAATAAACTCATCACCCGGCACCAGGTTGATAGTCTTCTTGCAGCGCTCTTTGGGCGGCAAGGCATAACCGGAACATCCCAAAAACACCCCGGTGGTCGCAGTGCGGATCCCCATTTTCCGGGCGCAGTCCGGACAGTCGATATCCGTCAGAATCATCTGATTGCTGCGCATGCCGCCTTCGGCCGCATCGGACTCCGCTTTATCCAGGGTCGCCTTGAAGTTGCGGTAGAAGTTATCCAGCTGCACCTTCCATTCCAGCTCGCCTTCGGCAATCTCATCCAGCGAGTTTTCCATCTGAGCGGTGAAGTCATAGCTCATCAGGTTGCTAAAACTTTCCACCAGACGCTCGGTGACGATTTCGCCCATTTTTTCGGCATAGAAGCGACGATTTTCCACCTTTACATAACCACGCTCCTGAATGGTGGAGATAATGGACGCATAGGTGGAGGGGCGACCAATACCGCGTTTTTCCAGCTCCTTGACCAGTGCCGCTTCGGTAAAGCGTGCTGGCGGCTTGGTGAAATGTTGCTTGGGATCCAGGGCGATCAGTGCCAGTTCATCACCGGCAGTAACGGCCGGCAACTCGATATCGTCCCCCTTACGTCCCATGGCAGGTTGCGCCTTGGTCCAACCGGCAAAGCGCAGGATGCGTCCTTTGGCGCGCAGCTCATAGTTGGCCGCAGCCACCGTCAGGGTGCTGGAGTCATATTGTGCCGGGGTCATCTGGCAGGCGACAAACTGACGCCAGATCAGGTCATACAGGCGGACCGCATCCGCTTCCATGTCCTCGATCTTCTCGGCCCGCAAACGCACGCTGGAAGGACGAATAGCTTCGTGCGCCTCCTGGGCGTTGGCCTTCGAGCCATACACTAACGGCGCCTCGGGCAAATAATCGGCACCGAACTCCTGCAGGATGTAGTCTCGAACCGATTCGACCGCTTCCTGACTCAGGTTAGTGGAGTCGGTACGCATGTAGGTGATATAACCCGCTTCGTACAGACGCTGGGCCATCATCATGGTTTTCTTAACCCCATACCCCAAACGGGTACTAGCCGCCTGTTGCAGCGTCGAGGTAATAAAGGGTGCCGACGGCTTGCTGCTGGTCGGCTTATCTTCGCGCCCGACCACATGGTAGCGAGCCGATTGCAACACGTCACAGGCGCGTTTGGCATCCGCTTCGACCACAGGGTTATAAGCGGCGCCATCGCAGCTCACCACCTGCATGCGCAGCGCATTCTTAGCTTGCGTCAACAGGTCGGCATGCACATCCCAGTACTCTTCTGGAACAAACGCCTTGATTTCGCGCTCTTTTTCGACGATGAGCCGCACCGCGACCGACTGCACTCGTCCAGCCGACAAACCGCGCGCCAGTTTTTTCCATAACAGCGGCGATACCATATAGCCGACGACCCGATCGAGGAAGCGACGCGCCTGCTGGGCATTGACGCGATCCTGATTGAGAATACCGGGTTGGGAGAAGGCTTCTTGAATCGCGCTCTTGGTAATTTCGTTGAACACCACCCGCTTGAAACGAGTCTCATCGCCGCCAATCAGTTCCCGCAGGTGCCAGGCAATGGCTTCCCCTTCGCGGTCCAAGTCGGTTGCCAGATAGATGGTGTCGGCTTTTTCGGCAAGACTCTTGAGTTCATTCACCACCTTCTCTTTACCCGGCAGCACCTGGTAGCGGGCGGCCCATCCATGTTCCGGATCTATGCCCATACGGGAAACCAGAGATTGGTAGTCGCGCTCAGCTTTCTCGGCATCTGTCATGCCTTTGCTACTTTTGCGAACGACCGGTTTTTTCTCTTCTTTTTCCGTCGTACTTGCAGAACCGCTGGTTGGCAGATCACGCACATGACCGATACTCGACTTCACAATGAAGTCCTTACCCAGATATTTGTTGATAGTCTTGGCCTTGGCCGGGGACTCAACAATCACCAGTGATTTGCCCATAGACGCTTACTCTGTCCTTAATGACGCTGGCTGAAAAACAGTATGATGCCGCTCAGTCGGCGGCATCGGTTATTTATTAAAATGGAAGGCGAATCGCTCGGACGCAACCTTTTTTATTCGACAAACCGGGATGCGCTAATTTTATGTGTCGCCTGGCAAGGGAATTTCAAGCTCGCCATCTGCCCACCCAGAACCTGAACCCTAACGACTAAAACGGAAGGCGCAGACGCTGCAGCACCCCTATCACCGCCTGCTCCAGCACGGTTGCAGTCTGTTGGCCAAAACGCTCGCCAAGTCCTTTATGGATCTTGTAGTGCACTTTAACCACTTGTTTTTTCTCATAATGGTCGACCAGATAATCATCACTGGTACGCAGTTCATCGACCAGATTCAACTTCAACGCTTCAGTGGCTAACCAATGCTCGCCGGTGGCCACCTGATCCAGTTCGATACGGGGTCTATTTTTAGCCACAAACTGGCGGAATTGTTGATGAACAGATTCCAGCTCTTCACGAAACTTTTGCCGCCCCTGCTCATCATTTTCACCAAACAGAGTCAGAGTCCGTTTGTATTGTCCCGCGGTATGTTGCTCATAATCGATATCATGCTTTTGCAACAGACGGTGAAAATTAGGCAATTGCGCCACCACACCAATCGAGCCCACGATAGCAAACGGAGCCGCAATAATATGTTGTGCCACGCAGGCCATCATATAACCGCCGCTGGCCGCCACCTTGTCGATCGCCACGGTCAGATGCAGGCCATGATCCCGCAGGCGTTGTAACTGGGAAGCACAGAGTCCATAGCCGTGCACCACGCCACCACCCGACTCGACGCGGACCAGAACCTGATCCTGACCCTCGGCCAGCGCCAGGACCGCCGTCACTTCCTCACGCAGATTGGCAACCTCCTTGGCCTCCATTCCACCCTTGAAATCGATGACGAATAATCTCGGCTTAACCTCGGCTGCTTGTTTCTTCGCCGCCTTGAGCTGTTTTTTACGCTGTTTGTTGTGCGCTTTGGCCTGGTCGTCATTCAACAAGGCCAACTGCAAATGTTCCCGGGTCTGCTGATACTCTTCGGATAAATCCTGTAACTCGAGCTGTCCCTTGCGCGCTTTTTGCCGCGCCGCCATGGTCATGACAAACGCCAGTAGGGCGCCAATCGCCACAATCAGGATCAAGCTCTTGGCCGTAAACAGCAGAAAACCGTAGAAATAGTCCAAATTTGACTCCAGGATGACGGGAAACCGGCCCATTCTACGAACTTTTTGCCACTTGGCAAAATTCGTTGCCATATCTCGTGAATTTTCCAGTCGAATTCACGGGAATCTCTGGCGACCGATACGGCAAACTGTTTACACTTGAGCGTCAAAATCAGGAGGAGTCGTTGCTAACATGTTGAACTATCAAGCAGATCCTGAGTTGTTACGCAATAAAGTCATTCTGGTGACCGGCGCCAGTGACGGTATTGGTAAAGAAGCCGCCTGGACCTATGCGCGCCATGGCGCTCTTCTGGTATTGCTGGGCAGGAGTCAGAATAAACTCGATCGGCTCGCTGCTATGATTCAACACGAGACCGGTGTCTCACCGGTGGTCTATGCACTGGATTTCCTCACCGCGAGCCCACAGGAGTATCATCAGCTGGCAGAACAATTATCCAGCAGCTTTCATCGATTGGATGGCCTGCTGCTGAACGCCGGTATTCTCGGTACATTAGGTCCTATCGAGCAGGCAGATCCAGCTGAGTGGCAACAGGTACAGCAGGTCAATGTGACTTCAACCCTACTGCTGATCCAGGCGCTGTTACCTCTGCTGCGGCGCAGTCCCGCGGCCGCCATACTCTTTACTTCATCCGGTGTGGGTCGGCGCGGCAGAGCAAACTGGGGCGCCTATGCCGTATCCAAGTTTGCAACCGAAGGATTGATGCAGGTGTTAGCCGATGAATTGGCCACGACTCATATCCGGGTCAATGCGATCAATCCTGGTGCCACACGTACCGCCATGCGTGCCAAAGCGCGTCCGGATGAGGATCCGGGCTGTTTGCCCACTCCGGCGGCTCTGATGCCCGTCTATCTTTATCTGATGGGTAACGATGGTCGAAGCGTGCATGGTCAGAGTGTGGATACACAACCGCCGCGAAACGGGTAACTTATTATCTGCAGCGCCCAGAGTTCTCTAGACTAGTAATGGAACACCGCTGTTCCGTTTGACATGGAATCCCACGCATTATGTTTCGACCCAAGAGCACACTTGAGCAATGGCGAATTTTCCAGGCAGTTGTCGAATTTGGCGGTTATGCACAGGCCGCCGAAAAGCTCAATAAAAGCCAGTCATCGCTGAACCATGCGGTTGCTAAATTGCAGCAGACTCTGGGGGTCGCATTGCTGGAAGTGCGTGGTCGCAAAGCCTTCTTGACCGAAGAAGGTGAGGTATTCTTGCGCCGGGCAAAACAGCTGACCCAGCAAATGGAAGAGCTGGAGTTGCTGGCGTTCAACATTCACCAAGGCTGGGAAGCCGAGATCCGGCTCGCCGTCGAACTAGTCCACCCCCGCCCGCTGATCAATCGGGCTCTACAACTCTATTATCCCAAGTCGCGTGGCACACAACTGCAGTTGATGGATACCGTCCTCACCGGCTCTCAGGACGCCATTTTAGAGCAACAAGCCGATTTGGTGATTACAGGCCATGTCCCTAAGGGGTTCCTCGGCGAACCCTTGGCCGAAATCACCCTGTTACCCGTCTGTCATCCTCTGCATCCGCTGGCCAGAATTACCACCGGCCTGGCGCAGGCGGATCTGAGCCAGGAATTGCAGATCGTCATCAAGGATACCGGTAAAAATCCGCAGGAATTGACCGGCTGGCTCAAGGCGGAACAACGCTGGACCGTGAATAACTTCCATGAGGCGATTGGCATTTTGCTGTCCGGGCTCGGCTTTGCCTGGCTGCCCATCCATTTAGTTGAACCCTTGCTGCAACAAAACCGCCTGCACCGCATTCAACTTCGGGAAAGTAGTGCGCGAAAGTTTTTTACCCATCTGGTCGTGCCGAATCCCGAACGACTTGGTCCGAGTGCATCGCGACTACTGGAGTGTCTACGTACCAGCCACAAGCTGCAGCAGCCCGAATTGGCTACCCGCTCCAGCATTGAACTACCCCAGGTCGAATTATCGGACAGCTCGCACACGCCAGAGTAGGACCATGGCCAACGCCGTCACAGCGATGGCTAGGACAAACACGCCAAAATAACTCCAATACTCCGCAATCAGACCGGCCAACAAGCCCGCGACAATAGCGCCGGAGCGGATGCTGTTGGTGAACAGCGTGGTCGCCTGACCCAACTGGCCCGGCATCAGATCCTGGAAGTAAATCATCCCCAGTCCCGCCAAAATGCCAATGAACAACGCATTAGCAACTTGCAGCACTAACAGGGCCTGCGGTGAGCTGAAACTGGACATCCCGACGTAAAAACAGCAACCGGCCAATGCCGCCAATAACAACATAGGTTTCTTACCCCAGCGGGCACTGAGATAGCCCGCTACCAGCATGATCGGGATCTCCAGTGCGGCAGCAGTCCCCATCATCCAACCGGCAAGTCCCTGAGAGAGATGTAATTCCCGGGAGACATAGAGCGGCATATTGATGAGGTACATGCTGTTGCACATCCACAGTAGCGTCGAGGCAAAAAATAACCAGCGGACATCCCGACTGTGACGAAATCCTGCCAGCTCAACACGGGAGCCAGCCATCGGCAATGGGCTATTCGGTAGCCCCCACCACACCAGCACCACACTGCACAGATAGACTCCGGCCCCGAGTAAGAACAACCAGGTAAAACCCGCGTGGATCGAAACCGCAAAGGCCACCGGCGGACCCAGCACCCAGGCTAGAGAGAACTGGGCCCTCATCAGCGAAGTGAACATGACACTTCGCTCACCACGCGCATCACTGTGCTCACGAGCCAGTGCAAATAATTGCGGCGATGCGGTGGCGCCGATGCTCAGCAAGACAATCCCCAAGCTCACCAGTACCCAGTAATTACGGCTCAATGCGAACACTAGGCACGCCAGGATCCCGAACGAGAGACAAAACTGGATCAGTTTTTTCCGGCCGCCCTGGCGATCCGAATAACGCGCCAGCGAGTGACTGAGCAGGATCCCGGCCAATGCATTGCAGGTGTAAAAGCAGCCAACCGCAAATGGACTAGCGCCGACTTGCTCGGTCAAGAACAAACTCATGGTCGGCACGAAAAGGGCGGCTCCCGTTCCCGACAAGAAGGTAACCGCCATAAAGACCAGCAGTGTCCGGTTGAAATGCAGGCCCCAGCGGTTACTGATGCGCGACATATAATCTCCGATAATAGCCCTGACGCCTGACCTCGCATGGAATTCACCACACCATGGGTTGCCGTCGTTCAGAATTCTTTTTACAGTGTCACTTTCCCCTGCTAGTGAGAGTGACATGTTTGATTTCGATGGAGTGATTGATCGCCGCGGCACACAAAGCCTGAAGTGGGATAAATATGGCGATAAAGACATTCTACCACTATGGGTTGCAGATACCGACTTCCAAGCTGCCCCCGCTATTCTTGAAGCCTTACATCAGCGGATTGATCATGGCGTATTTGGTTACAGTCGCCCCTCCCCGCGCTTGATAAAACTGATCCTGGAGCGCATGCATTCCCTATACGGTTGGCAGGTTGAGGCCGACTGGTTGTTATTCATGCCAGGTGTTGTTCCCGGACTGAATTTCGCCTGCAAAGCCTGGTGCCGACCCGAGAGCAGCATCATTAGCCCGACCCCGGTTTATTATCCGTTCCTGAATGCCCCAGGCTATAACGAACGTCGCATCAGTCATCTGCCGATGCAACTGGTGGCCGATCGTTGGTTGCCCGATTTTGAACGACTCGAGCAACTGGCCATCGATGCTGACTTGCTGTTGCTGTGCAACCCCCATAACCCGGGCGGTACTGTATTTACCCGTGCCGAGCTGGAGCGAATCGCAGACATTGCCGAGCGACACGAGGTGACCGTTTGTTCCGACGAAATCCATTGCGACCTGCTTTTGGATAAAGGCGCGCGCCATATTCCCTTTGCCAGCCTCTCCGCCGCCGCAGCTCAACGCAGTGCGGTACTGATGGCACCGAGTAAGACCTTTAACATTGCCGGTTTATGCTGCTCATTTGCCATCATTCCCAATCCAACCCTGCGCCATAAGTTACAACAATCGATGCGCGGCTTGATGGCTGACAACAATCTACTCGGCTTTATCGCTGCAGAAGCCGCGTATGCCGAAGGGGAAGAATGGCTGGCCGCTCAGCTGGAATATCTGCGGGATAATCGCGACCTGCTGATGCGCGAGCTAGGCTCCTTACCCGGGGTGAAAATAGCGCATATCGAAGCTACCTATCTGGCCTGGATCGATGTCTCCGGTCTCCAGTTGGAAAATCCGATTGCCAGCTTTGAAGCGGGCGGCGTCGGTCTCTCACCAGGAGCCCAGTTCGGCGATGGTAATTTTATCCGCCTCAATTTTGGTTGCTCCAGAGAGCTGCTGACCGAAGCAATACGCCGGATGCAGCGTGTTATTCTGGCTCGGACCAACGACTAAACCTTCGCAGCTGAGGTTGCGGTATCTGCCGCAACCTTTACTCTTGCTCAATCAGCTGGTTATTCGTGCGTCATCTATCATTACATTGCATTAGCCCGATAACCCCGTTAAGGTTTGGCTGATTGCGCTTGCCTAACATCACTCAGTAAGTCGAAGCAGTCTCAGCTTAAGGAATGTCATGACCATGCGTAGATTTTTCTGCCGTGTACTATCCGCAGCCATTGTCGCCAGCGCGCTGCCCACAGTAGCCCTCGCCGCACCACAAGCCTCCTCGCTTATTATTGCCACCGGAAGCGTAACGGGCGTTTATTATCCGGCAGGCGGAGCTGTATGTCGGCTTATCAATAAAACATCTGGCCCATTGAAACTTCGATGTTCGGTTCAAGCAACCAGCGGCTCTATTTATAACCTGCAGGCCCTTCGGGCTCATAAAGTGAATTTAGCCGTTGTACAGTCTGACGCCCAGATGGCAGCCCTTAAAGGGCAAGGAGAATTTGTTCCGGCTGGGGCTGATAGTGAATTACGCAGCCTATTTGGTCTCTATGTTGAACCCTTAACCATAGTCGCCAGACAAGATGCCAATATCCAGCAATTAGATGACTTACCCGGCAAGCGCGTCGACATTGGCAACCCAGGCTCAGGTGATCGCAGCACCATGGATATATTGATGCGTAGCCAGGCCTGGGATCTTAAAACCTTCTCCGAAATTTCCGAGCTCAAAGGCGCCGAAAGAGCCCAAGCGCTGTGTGATAATAAGATCGATGCCTTTGTCTACGTCGTCGGTCATCCAAGTGGCACCATCAAAGAGGCAAGTAGTAGTTGCGATATCAGCCTAGTCGAAATATCGGGTGCTGGTGTTGATAAGTTATTATCTGCTCATCCGGAATACAGCAAAACGATTATTCCAGGCCGACTCTATCGCGGCGCAGATCAAGATATTCCATCGTTTGGTGTATCAGCCACTCTGGTCACAACTAGCCAACTGCCCGAAGATATTGCCTATCAATTGGTAAAAGCTGTTTTTGATAATTTTGAGCAGTTCAAACGACTTCACCCGGCATTCTCGCAATTAAATAAACAACAAATGGTCAGCCAAGGACTTTCAGCACCATTACATCCGGGAGCCAAACGTTATTTCATCGAAGCCGGGTTGCTCAAATAACCTATTCATAATCTGGGATCCTGCGAAAATAAAGAAGCGGCACTGAGTGCCGCTTTTTATTTAAAACTGACGCTATTATTTAAACTCACACAAATAGGCAGTTTCTTCATTCACTTGCAGTTGAAATGCGCTGTTGCCTGGTACATCAAACTGTTCACCAGCACCAAACGTAACCCATTGATCCTGCTCAGGCAGCAGAACGGTCAAGGCGCCGCGGATCACAACCATCAACTCGGGCGCACCGGTATTAAAGGTATATTCACCCGGAACCATAACGCCAACCGTTGCTTTACCTGCGGTGTTGGTAAAGCCAATCGATTTTACCTGCCCTTCAAAATATTCATTCACTTTTAACATGCAGTTGCATCCTTGTTTGCATTAGGCGAGCCGGAGTGCGGGATTAAGCTCCCAGCATCCTTTAGGGAAGGCCTATTATGACAAGCTTCATACACGGATCAAAGGGGCCTGGGACTTTCATTTTTAACGACAGAAGCAATGCTCAGTCCCAAAGATGGTCTTTATGATAGAGGCGCTCCAATTATGGAGCCTTAAAAATGAATACAAAAAAGCCCCGATATTGCTATCGGGGCTTTTTGCTGACCTTGCGGTCTCATTGGGTGCCTGCGAAGTAGCGTCCTACTCTCGCATGCGGGTCTTGCGACCTAATTGGGTGCCTGGCAGTGTCCTACTCTCGCATGGCGAATGCCACACTACCATCGGCGCTACAGCGTTTCACTTCTGTGTTCGGCATGAGAACAGGTGGGTCCACTGCGCTATGACCGCCAGGCATAAATCTTCAATCTGTAAAAGCTGAATTCTTCGTTCTCTGCAACAAGCGCCTAAAACTTCTTGGGTGTTGTATGGTTAAGCCTCACGGGTAATTAGTATGGGTTAGCTCAACACGTCGCCGCGCTTACACACCCCACCGATCAACGTTGTGGTCTCCAACGGCCCTTTAGGACCCTCAAGGGGTCAGGGATGACTCATCTCAGGGCTCGCTTCCCGCTTATATGCTTTCAGCGGTTATCGATTCCGAACTTAGCTGCCGGGCAGTGCCACTGGCGTGACATCCCGAACACCAGAGGTTCGTTCACTCCGGTCCTCTCGTACTAAGAGCAACTCCCTT
>RRZU012071766.1_pt1 | contig 10930 bp, 12 predicted proteins | sample 2165561 | NCBI WGS metagenome assembly RRZU01 (sample SAMN10456909, study PRJNA506462) | wastewater metagenome | isolation source: wastewater sludge | place: USA: Moscow, Idaho | reverse complement strand
TGTGGAGCAAATACTTTGGTTGGTGCAGATAAAGAAAAAATAATTAAAACATACAGAAATAATACAAAATTTAATAAACAAAATTTAAAATTAGATTTATATGGTGGTGGAAAAGCTAGTGAAATTATTATCAATGAATTATTAGGTTATAAATAATTGTTTAAAGTATCTAAAGTAACACTAAAGAATTTTTCATATCTTACAAATGCACATATACTTATTTTAATAATAGGTGTTATTACAAGTGCTATTTGGACTAGATATACCACAGTAGAAATATATGGGAAATATCAATTAGTGATGTCTTTTATCTCTATTGTAGCCGTTTTATCAATCCCTGGATTTTCCATGTCTGCACAACTTTCTGCAGCAAAAGAAAAACATGGGAATTTAGAAATACTCTTTAAAAAGAAGATATATATTTCATTTATAAGCACAGTTATTTTAGTTGGAATTGGATTATATTATCAGATTTTTAAAAATGATGAAGAGATAGCTTATATGCTTTATATAGTTTCTTTTATTTATCCTTTTTATAATCTAAGAAGTATTTGGGAAAGTTGGCTGACTGCTATTGGTGAGTATAAAAAGCTTTCTATAATCCAAATTAATTATGCTTTGATAGGTTTATTATCTTTAGTAATAAGTTTGATTATCATAGAAAACATATATTTAGTTATTTTAATAACTTTTGGCAGTGTAGCTATTGCTAATGTATTTATTATTAAATATTTTCAAAAAAGAATAGTTAATAACACTAAAGATGATGAGCTGATAAACTATGGATATAAGCTTAGTTGGGCTATGATTATTCCAGTTGTTATGTCATTTGATAAATTAATCATTTCAGAATACTTGACTATTGAAGATGTAGCAATATATAGTATTGCTATGTTATTTCCTTCTTATGTAAAAACATTATATAGCATAATAAGTAGACTTATTACTCCAGCTATTAGTTCTGCAAACAGTATAAAAGAAGCTTGGAAATATTTAAAACCTAAGTTATTAAAAATTTCAATTTTATTTTTTATTATAGGAGTGGCAGGTTTTTTTACTATTGAATATTTGATTCATATCTTATATACAGATAAATATAGTGAATCAGCTGTTTATGCAAAATGGCTTTGGTTATTTATTACATTAGGAACACCCGTAACTTATTTAGCTGATATTTTAAGAGCACAAAAACGACTTAAATTTGAGTATATTTCTTATTTTGTAGTTCCAATAATAAAGATATTAGGTTTTATAATACTGCTACCTAGGTTTGATTTATGGGGTATGGTATATGCTATTGCAATAACGAATATTTTTACAATTTTTTACTATATTTTTTATTTTAATTATGAGTATAAAAATGAATAAATTGATTATATCAAATTCTCAAGGTTCATGGTTAGATACGGACGGTATTCCTTATACTAAATTGATTGCTGATAAAAATACTTTTTGCTATGTTAGAACAGGTATTGAATTAACAGACATAATGAATAATTTTGAAGATATTTTTAAAACCAATGCTATTGATGTAGTTATTATTCAATTAGGTATTGTAGAAATATCTAATAGAATTTTACATGACAAAACTAAAATACTATTATCAAATTTATCATTTCTGGGAAAAATTATTACAAAAATAATTTGGACTCATAAGTATAAATGGATGAAATTAAAAAAGATTATTGGATTAAAAGATTATCAAAGAATGAACAGTAAAAAGTTTAGAAATATTTATTCAGAATTATGTTCAAAATTAATTTCAATTAATGTAAAAAGAATATATATCATTGGATTACCAAAGTTAAATTCGAATTACATAAAGACACAAAACCCATATATAAATAAGTTCATTGAAGAATCAAATTCTGAATTAAGAAATTTGCAGAACGAAAAAATTCAATATATAAATATTCAAGAATTATTATGTAGTGATGAAAAGAATTTTACTAAAGATACTGTGCATTTTACAAAGATAGGACATGAAAGATTAGCTAATTATTTAAAAAATAATATTAAGGAATTAAATAATGCTATATAAATTATTAAATAAATTTTACCTATTATTTAAAAAAGCAAATATAAAAATTCAAATATCCAAACTTAAATTTATTGGTAAAAATGTTATTATCAAAGATGAAGTGATGTTTATTAATCCTTCTTTTATAAGTATTGATGATTATTCTATGATAGGTGAGAGATGCTATATAAGAGGTGGCGGTAAGATTGTGATTGGAAAATATTGCCAAATGGCAAATAATGTAATCATAGTTACAACAAATCATCTTTTAGATAAAGATTTGTATTATGGAAATATAGAAAATAAAGATGTCATTATAGGAGATAATGTTTGGATAGGAAGTGGAGCTAAAATAATGCCAGGAGTAAAAATAGGAGATAATTCAGTTATAGGTGCAGGTGCTGTCGTGACAAAAGATGTCGAAGCAAATGTTGTAGTTGCTGGAGTTCCAGCTAGAATTATTAAAAAATTAAATTTAAAATAGGAGAACAAAAATGAAAATATTAGCGATAGGTAGCGAAGGAAATATAGGTAAAGAACTTGTTAAACACTTAAGAAAAGTGGGACATGAGGTAATTGAATCAGATATTACACCAAGATGGAAACCAAACTATTATCAAGTAGATATTAATAATCCTACTGAAGTAGCAAAAATGTTTAAAGAAACAAATCCAGATGTAGTATATTTGCTTGCAGCAATGGTTAGTCGGGTTACATGTGAAGCCGCTGCTTCTATGGCAGTTACTACAAATATGGTGGGACTTCAAAATATCATAGAGTTTTGTAAAATGTATGATAGTAAGCTTGTATATTTTTCAACTTCTGAAGTATATGGAAATATTGGTGGAATATTAGATGAAGAGACAACAACTCCTCAACCAAATAATAGATATGGTCTTACAAAATATTTAGGTGAATTTTTAGTTGAATATGATGCAAAAAACAATGGACTAAAAGCTGTTACAGTTAGACCTTTTATGTTTTATCACGAAGATGAAACAAGGGGTGACCATAGATCTGCTATGATTAGATTTATTGAGCATTTAAGTAATGGTGAGCAAATAGAAGTACACAAAGGAAGCGAAAGAGCTTGGTGTCATCTTGATGATGCAGTAGTTGCACTAGAAAAAGTTATGTATGTTGAGGAATACGATGTATTCAATCTAGGTACGGATGAATACGTAAAAACTGAAGACTTAGCTCAAATGGTTGCAGATGAGTTAGGAGTAGATTTATCTAAGTATGCAAACTATATAGAACTTCCTACTAAAATGACACTTATTAAAAGACCAAATCTTGATAAGATGATAAATAAACTTGGTGTTAAACCAACTGTTAAAGTAAAAGATGGTATTAAAAGAGTTATAGCAGGATTTAAAAAGTAATGAATGTGCTTTATTTAACTGACAATCGGGATAATTACACACAAGGAAATTATTATGTTGATTGGTTAAATGCTTTTAAAAAACGATTTCCAAATATGGTTATTTATGGACCAGGGTATGAGGCTACTTTAGATGAAATACCATCTAAAGTAGATTTTATAGTTTATGGACATGCATTTATGGAGTTATACTTACAAAAAAAATTTTACTTTTTTTCAAGTAAAAAGTTTTATGGATTAGATCTTAGTCGATATAAAGACGCTAAATCAATAATGTTTAGCAAAAATGAATATAAGTTGATGAATGAAAGAATTGAATTTTTAAAGATTAGAAAAAATTCTCTTTTGGTATGTTACACTAAACAGACATTAGATAAATACAAGTCATTTTTCCCAAATATTCATTGGGCTCCTTTTGGCATAGATAAAGATAGATTTTATGATAAAGGTTTCGAAAGAGATATTTCTATTGGTATGAGAGGTAATAGGCATGGTTCTTATATTGGACAACTTAGGGAAAATGTTGCAGAAAGATTACTTGATATTTTTAAAAATACAAATAAAGATATTAAAATAAGTGATAATGGTGAAGATTTTTTATTTGGAGATGATTATATAAATTGGTTAAATAGATGTATGTTTATTGGTAATACAAAATCAGCTATGGATATAGTTAATCCAAAATTTGCGGAAAGTATTGCCTGCGGAGCAATTCTCGTTTGTCCTGTTGATTATTATGAAGGTTTACTTGAAAAAAATAAGCATTATATAGATATTGAAGATTTTAAAAAATTTAATAATGATCAAGAAGTGAAAAATTTTTATTTTGAAAAGAGAAATATTCTTAATATATACATAAATGAATATATTGATAAATTCAATTATACAAACTTATTAAATAAAATTTTAAGTAAATTAGAAGTTCTTTAATAGATAAAAAAATATTAAAAATAAGAGGAGAAGGAATAAGTTTTGAAATTAATTTATATAGCAAATTCATCAATACCGTCAAAAAGTGCAAATAGTATACATGTAATGAAAATGTGTGAGGCTTTCAAAGAAAATGGGATAGATGTTGAACTTATAGTACCAAATATTGGAGAATATAATTTATTAACAACTAATATAAATGAATTTGACTTCTATGGTATTTTATCTAAATTTGATATAAATTATGAAAAATCTGTCTCTTATGAGCCAGTAGGTTTCTATCAATATTTATTTAGTTTTTTATCTGTAATTAAGGCTCTATTTAAGAAACCTGATATTATTATGACAAGAAATCCTATAATAGCTTTGATATCTATAGTATTTTATCAGAAAGTTATTATAGAGATGCATAGCAATATTGAAGCAGTTTCAAATTTCACTTACAAGATATATAAAAAGTTTAATATTTTTAATCATAAAAGATTAATAAAATTAATAGTTATTTCTGATAAATTAAAAGATATTTATTTAAATAAATATAAAATTGATTATAATAAAATACAAGTGTTGCATGATGGAGTTAATTTAAATAATTTTGTCAAATACGATAAAATTCCTATTTTAGAAGAAAATTTTTTAAATATTTGTTATGTTGGCAGTATGAACAAGGGTAGAGGAATAGATATTATATTTAACATGGCAAAAAAAGATAAAAATAACATTTATAATATATATGGTGGAGAGATAGAAGATATAAAATATTGGAATGATTTAAGAAACAAAGAAGAAATTCTAAATATAAATATTAATGGACATATAAATAATAGTGAAGTACCTAAAATATTATCTCAACATGATGTTGTTTTAATGCCTTATCAAAAAGAAGTTTTTGTAAGAGGTAGTGAAGATACATCATCGTGGATGTCTCCTATGAAAATGTTTGAATATATGGCAAGTGGAAGGGTAATAATATCTTCAAACTTATCAGTTATACAAGAAGTATTAAATGATGATAACTCATATTTAGTTAGTCCAGATAATATAGATGAATGGGTAAACGCTATTAATTATATTAAAGATAATAAAGAAAAAGCTATTTTAAAAACTAAAAAAGCTTTAGAAGATGTACAAAGTTACACTTGGCAAAATAGAGCTAAAAGAATTATGGAGATGATAAATGAGTAATTTTTGGGATACTAAATGGACTAAAGATTATGGTGCTTTTCATAAAAAGTATTATATTGCTTCTGGATTATTAAACGATAATGATATAAAAAAAGATTTATTAGATATTGGAAGTGGAAATGGTAATTTCTTTGATTTGATATCTGAACATAGATTTAAAAAAGAAAATCTTTATGTAAATGATTTAAGTAATAAAGCATTACAAATATGTAAAGAAAAAGGCTATACGGTAGTTGAAAATATTTATGAAGATAAAAAAAAGTATGATGTTATTATTATGATTGATATTTTAGAACATATTGAAAACCCTTATGACTTTTTAAATAATTTAAAAAGTAGAACTAAAGAGTTTATAATAGTTGTTCCAAATTTTAATTCTTATAAGCAACGAATAGAAGTTTTACAAGGAAAGATACCTTTTCAAAATAAGATACAAAGAGGTGGACATATTTTATGGGTAAATCATAACTTTTTATCAGACTTATTTGAAAAATTAGGTTTAGAAATTATGGATAGTTATCATTTGTATTCAAAATCTAAAAATAAAGCTTCAATTTTATATAAGTTACAAAACAATTTTCCAAATCTATTTGCAAATAGTTTTGGATTTAGATTAAAGGTGAAATAATGAGAAAGTATATTATTTTAATATTATCAAAAATATTTAATAAATCAAATCCAATAAGTTTGATGTATCATACAATAAGTGATACTCAGATATCAATAGCAACTTCAATCAATGAAGTAAGGAAACAATTCCAATATTTAAAAGATAACAATTATAATGTCATAGGAGAAAATGAAACATCTACAAATAGTAAAGATATTCATTTGACTTTTGACGATGGATATGTAGATAATTTTAATGTATTATTTCCTATCTTACAAGAATTTAATTATAAAGCTACTATTTTTATAACTACAGGTTTTTTAGGTAAAGAGTTTAAGTATGGTTTGTCATTAATGACTGAAAGTCAAATTATAGAATTGTCAAAATCAGATTTGATTACAATTGCTTCACATACTGTTACTCATCCAAAACTTGATACATTAACATATAAAGAACAATATATGGAGATAGCTAATAGTAAAAAATATTTAGAAAATTTAATAGGGAAAGAAGTGAATATATTTGCTCCTCCATTTGGTAGATATAATGATGATACAATAAAAATATTGAAAGAGTTAGGTATAGTAAAGTCTTATACAACTAAAATTGGTAAATTATCTTATAAAAATTTATTAGAAATTCCAAGAGTACCAGTTATGACTGGTACTCTTAATTATTTTAATTGTTTAGACAAAAATGGTTTTTTTCTTTATAACAAAATAAAAGATAAGGTAAAAAGCTATGTTTAGTGGACAAACATTATTAAGAAAAGAGATTATAAATAAAATAAATGAAATAGATAATGAAAATATTAATATTTTAGAGATAGGAGGAAATGATAAAAATAAAAATTTATTTAAAAATGCAAAATATTATAGTTTGGGTTATGAAGCAGATATAAATATAGATTTGAACGCAGATTTTACAAATAAATTCGATATCCAATTTGATTATATAATAATATCTACTACTATGATGTATATGAATAATGTAAATAATTTTCTACTGAATAGTTTATCTTATATGACAAAGAATTCAAAAATTATTATAATGGAAGCTTTTATATATCCTCAAACTAATCATAAAAATATATATGACACAAATAGACTTACTTATGAATTTGTAATTAATTTCTTAACTTCAAAAAATTATCAAATTATAAAGGCAAAAAGAATAGGCGGAATATTTAGCAGTATATTATTGTTATTTATAGATTTGTTTCCATCTATAATTAAAAAGATTATTGGAGGAGGACTTATTCAAATAGGTAAATATTTTGATTTATATTCTTCTAAAAGTTCATATTTTAAAAAACGACATGATAAATATTATCAAGGATATATTATTGAAGCAACGAAGAAATAAAACTATATCTATATTTATTCCCTCTTTTGAAAAAGGTGGAGTTGAACGAAATATATTAATCGTAAGTAAAATGCTTATTAAAAACAATATAGAAGTCGATCTTATCTATTCACGAAATGATGATGAGTTGTTCTCGCAGTTAAATGAAAAAGTCAATAAAATAAAAATTAAAAGGTTTTTGAATATACCTATTATTCATCCAAGGATTATTGATAGTTTAAATATAGTATTTGGATATTTTATATATTTAATTAAAAACAAGAAGAAATTAATAGTTATTTCTTTTCAAAATAATTTAGTTGCTATTATTCTATGTAAAATACTAAATATAAAAATTATTGCTAGGGTTGCCAGTCATCCGAATGTTGCAAATATTGAAAAATCTTTTGTTATTAAAATGTCCCATAAATTAAAAGGCATTATTTATAGGTATGCTACACTTATAATTACAAATTCTGAAGCAACAACAAAAGAAATAAGAAAGTTGACAAAAGCAAAAACAGAAACGATTTATAATCCAACATTTGATGATACAATTTTGTTCAAATCTAAAGAATTAGTCGATGATGATATTTTTAATTGTATAAAAAATAAAAAAATTGTTGCCGTAGGGAGATTATCATTTGAAAAAGATTTTCAAACTTTAATAAAAGCATTTAAAATTGCAAAAAATAAAATAGATTGTAGTCTGGTCTTTGTAGGAGAAGGTAAAGAACTTGAAAATCTACAGAGATTAGTAAGTTTGTTAGATATAGAAAAATATGTTTTTTTTCTTGGATTTAAAAGTAATCCTTATAAATACATAGCTAATTGTGATTTATTGGTATTAAGTTCTTTATATGAAGGATTACCAAATGTTATCATTGAATCAATTGCCATTGGAACTCCTGTTGTTGCAACTGATTGTTTGAGTGGTCCAAGAGAAATTTTATTGAATGGAAAAGGTGGAGATTTAGTTGAAGTGGGTAATGTAAATCAGATGTCAGATGCAATAATTAGAAATTTAGCTTCTGCTGAGTACTCTAACGGAAAATTAAAACATGCTCAAGCACATCTAGAAAGATTTAATATAGATAGTATTTCTAAAAAATATCTTGAATTAATTAATAGGATGAGTAAATGAAACAAGTGATATTCTTTCATCCATATTTTAGTGATGGAGGAGTTGAAAGAACAAATTTAGGACTGGCTAAAGGACTTATTGAATCTGGTTATAAAGTGACTTTTTTGACTACAAGTTATACTAACCATTTTATGAAAGAAATTAAAGAACTCAATATAGAATTTATCTCTTTAGGGGATAAAAAAGTTTCCTTTTGTGTATTTGATGTAGTTAATTATTTAAATAAAATTAGTGGCAATCAAAAAATATATTTTATTAGTTGTCAGTATTATGTAAATATTTTTTCTATGATTGCTTCGTTTATTGTCAAAAATAGAAAAAACATAAAGTTTATTAACGCAGAAAGAAATCATATGAATGAGTTTTTGTTAAAACAAGGAATTAAAAATAAACTTTTATCATATTTGATAAAATATTTTTATAAGTTTTCTGATTTAATAATTGCAAACTCACAAGAAACAGCAAATGATTTATCTGCATATTTAGGTATGGATGTGAAATTTTCATACAATCCAACCATAAATACAAGGGTTGATAACTTAAAAAATGAACCAATAAATGAAAAATGGTTTTTAGAAGATAATAGAGAAACAATAATATCTATTGGTAGACTAACTTATCAAAAAGATTTAATGACTTTAGTAAAAGCATATCAATTATTTGATAATAAAAAACAATATAAGTTAGTAATTCTAGGAGATGGTGAATTAAGAGAAGAGTTGGAATGTTTTATTGAAAAGAATAACTTAAAGAATGATGTATATCTTCCAGGCTTTGAAAAAAATCCATACAAATTTTTGAATCAGAGTAGTTTATTTGTGCTTAGTTCAGTATATGAGGGATTGCCAAATGTATTGATAGAAGCTTTATATTTAGGTATACCAGCAATATCAACAAAGTGCAAAAGTGGGCCAGCTGAGATTCTTATTGATGAAAGACTATTGGTAGATGTGGGAGATTATAAAAGTATGGCAAAGAAAATGGAGTTTATGCTAAATAATAAGAATGAAGCTTATAGGCTATTAAATAAAGCGTTTACACAGTTAGATAGATTTAAGTATGAAAATAGTACTGAAAGTTTTATAGAGGTAATTGAGAAATGAAAAAAATAGATTTTTGGACACCATATATCGGGAATGTAGGCACTATAAAAGCTACTATAAATAGTGCTGAAGCTATAAAAAAGTATTCAAACGAAGAAGTTCAAATAAATCTTTTTAAGATACATAGTGAGTGGGAAGGATATGAAAAGAATATAAGTGATTCAAGATTAAACATAGTTGATTTTGAATTGAAAAAGTATTTTAAAAGATTGCCCAAGTATGGTTTTCTTTATAGATTTTCTATGATTTTAATTATGTTCTATTCTATACCTAAGTTAGTTAAATATTTTGATAAAAACAAACCAGATATAATTATGGCATACTTACAAGGTATTACTCCTATTATAGCTCGTATGTTTTCAAGATATAAACCAAAAATAGTGATAAGTATTCAAGGATTGCCAGATTTTTTAGCTTCTAAGGAAGTGTACGATAAGTATCCAGTATATAAAAAAATAGAATCTAAAATTAGAATTAAATTATGGAAATTATTATATTTGAAAGCAGATAGGATAATAGCCTTGACACAGAAAACAAGAGATGATTTAGCAAGTTTTTTTAATTGTGAAGAGAAGATAATTTTTATATCAAATCCTGTTATAGATGATACTGTTTTACAGAAAAGTAATGAGTATTTTGATGATAAATTATTTTTAGAAAATAAGGTTATATTGGGGATTGGTAGATATACGAGGCAAAAAGATTTTAGTACTTTAATAAAAGCATTTAATATTGTTCAAACACAGCTAAATGATGTAAAGTTGGTTATTTTAGGAGAAGGTGAACAAAGAGAGGAACTTCAAAACCTAATAGATAGTTTTAATATTACAGATAAAGTTGTTTTGTATGGATTTGTTGATAATCCATATAAATATATGAAACACTCTAGTGTATTTGTATTAAGCTCTTTGTGGGAAGATCCTGGGCATGTACTGATGGAGTCAGCTTATCTAAGGGTTCCAATTGTTGCTACTAATTGTCCAAATGATGTAGATATATTTTTGTCAAATGGTCGTGCTGGTTATTTATGTAAAATTGGTGATGAAGAAGATAGGGCAAAAAAAATTGGAGAAGCAATTAAAAATAAGAATATTCAAAAAATAGAGTTAGCATATGAGAATTCTTTAAAATTCACAAGTAAAGTTTTTTATGAAAGATTAAGTAAATGTTTATAAAAGTATTTAATAATAACTTATATAAGAATTACATA
>RRZU013483624.1_pt1 | contig 10931 bp, 12 predicted proteins | sample 2165561 | NCBI WGS metagenome assembly RRZU01 (sample SAMN10456909, study PRJNA506462) | wastewater metagenome | isolation source: wastewater sludge | place: USA: Moscow, Idaho | reverse complement strand
CATCGGCTCCTACCAGGCCGTCGCGCACCTGCTGGCCGAGGCGCTGACCCTCACGGAGGGTTCGGTGAGCATCCTGCGCCACGCCGCGTGGGCCGTCGATGAGCTGCCGCCGGCCGAGGCGGTCCGCGCCGCGCAGGTAGCCAAGGTGTACTGCGCACGCGCCGCCCGGACCGTCTGCGAGACGTCCATCCAGGTGCACGGCGGTATCGGCAACACCTGGGAATGCCTCGCGCACGTCTACCTGCGCCGCGCGCTCACGTCGACCGAACTGTGGGCCGTCAAGTTGGAGGAGATCGATCTTGGACTTTCGTGATTCGGCCGGCGAGGCCGTCTTCCGGCAGCGGCTGCGTGACTGGCTTGCTTTGCACGCCAAGGAGTTCCCCACATCCGGGGACGAGTACTGGGCCAAGGCCGGGGAATGGCACCGCGCGCTCTACGAGGCCGGGTTCTTCGGGCTGTCCTGGCCCACGGAGTACGGCGGTCAGGAACTCGCGCCCGTCTACGACGTCATCCTCGACGAGGAGCTGGCCCGCGCCGGCGCGCCGCCCCGCCCCAGTCTGGGCTACCTCGTCGTAGGACTGGGACATCACGGCAGCAAGGAACTTCAGCAGCGTTTCCTGCCGGGCATGATCAACGGGACCGAACGGTGGTGCCAGGGCTTCTCCGAGCCCGGCGCGGGTTCCGACCTGGCGTCGCTGACCACCACCGCCGTCCGCGACGGCGACAACTGGATCATCAATGGTCACAAGATCTGGACCAGCTACTCCGACATCGCCGACTGGTGCCTGGTGCTGGCCCGCACCGATCCGGAAGCCAAGCGGCACAAGGGCATATCGGCGTTCATCTGTTCCATGCACCAGCCGGGCATCGAGCAGCGGCCGCTGAAGATGATCAGCGGTATCACCAAGGAGTTCGGCCAGGTCAGCTTCGACAACGCCGTCGTGCCCGCCGGGAACATGGTGGGCGGTCCCGGTGAGGGCTGGCCGCTGGCGATGACGGTCGTCGGCCACGAACGCGAGCCGTCCACGCTGGGCTTCGCAGCCCGGTACGGAAAACTGGTTCGGCAGATGGCCACAAGGGTCGACAAGCCCTCGGAGGATCTGGCCTGGGCCGCGGTCGAGGTCGAGATGCTGACCCACCATGTGCGCCGCCGGCTCTCCGAACAGCTCGACGGCATCACCCACAATTCGAACGGATCGATCGACAAACTGCTGATGACGTGGGTCGACCAAGCTGTGGGGCACGCCGCATTCGACGTCGCGGGTACCACCGACCCGGAGTTGCTCAGCGCCTACATGTACAGCCGATCGCAGAGCGTGATGGGCGGTACGTCGCAGATCCAAAAGAACATCATCGCCTCACGCATCCTGGGATTGGGAGTCTAAATGTATGGAATGCCAGCCGAAATCGACGTCCAGGCCGATGGTGCCCTGCGCATCATCACGTTGAACCGGCCCGACGCGCTCAACGCCGTCAACGACCCGCTGCACTGCGGTCTGGCCCGGTTGTGGGACGAGCTCAGCGAGGACCAGGATGCCCGGGCCGCGGTGCTCACCGGTGCCGGCCGCGCCTTCTCGGCCGGCGGTGACTTCAACTACCTCGACGAGATCCGCCGCGACGATGCTCTGCGCGCCAAGACCATCAAGCACGGACGCGATCTGGTACTGGGAATGATCCGGTGCCGCATCCCGGTGATCGCCGCGGTCAACGGCCCGGCCGTCGGCCTGGGCTGCACCCTGGCCGCCCTGTCGGACATCGTCTACATGGCGCCCACCGCGCACTTCGCCGACCCGCACGTGTCGGTCGGGCTGGTGGCCGCCGACGGTGGCCCGTTGGTGTGGCCCATGCAGATCAGCTTCCTGCAGGCCAAGGAGTTCGCGCTGACCGGCCAGAAGATCAGCGCGCAGCGCGCGCTCGAACTCGGGCTGGCCAACCACGTGGTCGAGGATCCGGTGGCCGAGGCGATCGAGTGCGCCAAGGGCATCCTGACGCAGCCGCAGCAGGCCGTGGAGGCCACCAAGCGGCTGATGAACATTCAGCTGGAGCGCTCGGTCCAGCATTCGCTGGACTATGCGAACCTGTCCGAGTTCGTGTCGTTCGGGACCGCCGACTTCAACAAGATCGTCGACCGCCTGATCGCCAAGAAGTGAGTGATTTCGGTGCGCTGACCGTCGCTGGGCGACGGAGAATGCACCGAAATCCCGATCGGAGGGCATCGTGACCGGAGTCAGCGCCGACATTGCCGAGCTTCTCGCGGCCGCCCGCGGGGGGTCGCAGCGCGCGGCCGGCCGGCTGCTCACCCTGGTGGAGAGCCCGCGCCGCGACGAGGTTCTCTCGGTTATCGTGCCCGCGCCGATCCAGGTGATCGGGGTGACCGGACCGCCCGGGGCCGGCAAGTCGACGACGGTGGCGGTGCTGGTCGGTGCATACCGGGCGCGCGGGCTGCGGGTGGCGGTGCTGGCCGTCGACCCGTCGTCGCCGTACAGCGGTGGGGCACTGCTGGGCGACCGGATCCGGATGGCGGCCCACATCAATGATCCCGACGTGCTGATCCGCTCGGTGGCCGCCCGTGGACATCTCGGTGGTCTGGCGGCCGCGGTACCGGCGGCGATCCGGCTGTTGGCCGCATTGGCCTACGACGTGATCGTGCTCGAGACCGTGGGGGTGGGTCAGTCCGAGATCGAGATCGGCGCGGTCGCCGACCCCACGATCCTGATCCTCAATCCCGGTGCCGGCGACGCGATCCAGGCTGCCAAGGCGGGTCTGCTCGAGGTCGCCGATCTGGTGGTGGTCAACAAGGCCGACCGCGACGGGGCCGACCAGACGGTCCGTGATCTGCACGCCGAGACGCACGCTCCGATCCTCAAACTGGTTGCGGCCCAAGGAGGTGGGGTGGACGAACTGGTGGAGGCGATCGACGCGCACCGGCGCTCGGACACCCCAGAGCGTCGGTCGGCCCGAGCCCGGGCGCAGATCCTGTCGTTGGCCCAGAGTCGGCTGCAGCATCACCGGGATCTCGACGCGCTCGCCGCCGCGGTGGCAGTGGGCGACAGTGACCCCTACACCGCGGCCGATCGGTTGTTGGCGCCGCCGTCAGCCGAGTGAGGCCACGATCTGGGGCGGGTCGGTGCCGTGTCCGTACTCACTCCCGAATGCGGACCAGGGATTCCTGTGCGTAGGAGGCCCCCGGGCTACCGTCCTCGGTGAGAACGTCGCCGCGGCCGAACGCGCGGCCGTGTGCCAGGAGTGGGCTGTGGGGGCGCAGTAGTAGCCAGTTGTCGGTGCGAAATCGGCGGTGGAACCACACGGTGTGCGAGGTGACCGCCGAGGTGTACGCGTTCTGGGCGCCGCGCTGGCTCAGGCCCGATAGCGGCCGCAGCGCGGTGCCGATCAGGGTGAGGTCGGTGGCGTGGGCCAGCAGAGCGGGGGCCAGTGCCGGGTCGACCTCTGGTGTGCGCATCCACAGTTCGTACTGGGGCGGGTCCGACGGTGTCATCGCCGGGCAGGGGTGTCAGCGGCAGGCATCGGAGCAGGTCGCTCCACAGCTCGGGCACGCGTCGGGTGTAAGGGAAGTTCTAGTGATGCGAGAACGAGGTTCTGCGAATCCGGTCGCTAGCTGGCGGCGAAGCCGTGGGCACAGAAGCCCCAGACTTCCTCGGCTGTGATCGGATGCACATTGTCCTCGTCGGGTGGCGCGCTGGATTGGGCCGTGAACATGACGGTCTGCATCGTCATTGCGGCGATCCGCCGGGGGTTGACCCCGGGTCGAAGCGCTCCGCCCTGTTCGGCCTCGTCCATCAATTCGGTGAACAACGCGATCAGCGGTGCGTGTGCGATCCGTACCTCGGTCGGATGGGAGATGAGCAACTGCGGGGCGAAGTCGGTGAACAGCGGCCGCTTGGCTGCTGGGTCGGGCCGAGAAAGCTCGAATAGCAACTCAATTGCCACTTTGAGACGGTCCAGTGGATCGGACTGTCCGGCGGTGGCCGCCCGGATCTGGTCGGCGGCGCGGCTCAGGGCGTCCTCGAACAGTGCGAGCAGCAGCTCGTGCTTGCCGTCGAACTGGAGGTAGAAACTGCGTAGCGACTGCCGGGACCGGTCCACGACCTCTTGGACGGTGAAGTCCGTGCTGCCCTTCTCGGTGATGATCGCCTGGGCCGCATCCAGGAAGCGCTGCACGCGTTGTGCCGCGCGCAACTTGGCGGTCTTGATCGACCGCTCGACGGCCCGCTGCTTCCAGGCGGGCTCTTCGCTGGGGCTGCTCACCGGGTCCCTGTTCGGACGGTCCGGGGCGGGGTATCGCGGTAGGACATGCACGAACTGTACCGGAGAACGGAAAGGCATTGGGCCACTACGTGCCGTGGATTCGAACTTTTTCGAGATTATCACTTCCTCTGACTGAGAATGCTATTCTCCAATGACGCTAGCGGGCCGCTTGGGTCCCGTGTCGGCTTTCGGCGGCCTGCTGGGGCCTTGGAAGGCCGCAAGAACGTCCCACGACGCGTGAGGTGACTGGATGCTGCTGGAATTGGATTTCGATCAACGGCTGTGGCGCGATACGGCACGCGACGTGCTGGCCAAGGAATGTCCGGCGTCGTTCGTCCGCAGTGTCGCCGAGGACCGCACCGGGTCGGTGGACACCACTCCGTTGTGGCGCAATTGGATCGCGCAGGGCTGGACCGAACTCACCGAACAGGGTGAGACCGTCGAGCTCGGCATCCTGATCGAGGAACTCGGCCGGGCGACCGATCCGACTCCGCTGCTGGCCACCCTGACGCAGTTCACCCCGCTGGTACCCGGCCACGCCGACCCGGCACGTAGCGGCGCGGCCGTCTACGACGGGATCACGGCGGCCCGGTCGGGGACCGGTTGGGTGCTCGACGGTACGGCCCGCCATGTGCTGGACGGCGATCGTGCCGAGCGGCTCGCGGTGGTCACGCCTGCCGGTGTGTTTCTCGTTGACGCCGAACATGTTTCGTCCCGACGGGTGCCGGTCTTCGATCCGGTGCTGCATGTCGCCGAGGTCACCCTCGACGGTCTCGAGGTCAGCCACGCCAGCCAGGTGTTGGATGTGGACGTGCCCTCGGCGCGGGACATCGCGCTGACCGGTATGGCGCTGACCATGGTCGGGGCCTGTCAACGGGTGCTCGACCTGGTGCTCGAACACGTCCGAGACCGTCAACAGTTCGGCGTGGCGATCGGCTCGTTCCAGGCCGTGCAGCACAAGGCCGCTGACATGCACGTGGCGATCGAGCGGGCCCGGGCACTGTCCTACTTCGCTGCGCTGACCATCGCCGCCGACGACCCGCGGCGCCGGCTGGCCTCGGCAATGGCCAAGGCCGCCGCCGGTGAATGCCAGTCGTTGGTGTTCAAGCACGGTGTGCAGTTGTTCGGCGCCATGGGCTTCACCTGGGAGAACGACGTCCAGTTCGCGCTCAAGCGCGCCAAGGCCGGCGAGCTGATGCTCGGCGGGGCCGCCGAACACCGGGCCTTCATCACCGATACCGCCCTGGCAGGGCGACGCTAGTGCAGCTCGCATTCGACGCCGACGTCGAGGCGTTCCGTGCCGACTTCATCGCCTTCCTCGACGAGCACCTGCCCGACCCGGCGGTGACCGAGCAGCGGTCCCGGTCCACGGCCGACATCCCGGACTGGGCCCGGACCTGGCAGCGCGCGATGTTCGATCACGGCTGGTTGCTGCCCGGCAACCCGCCGGAGTTCGGCGGCCGCAACGCCTCGATCCTGCAGCAGTACGTCCACCGCGATGAGCTGTCCAAGCGGCGCATCTACCAGAGCTTCAACCCGCAGGGACTCGGCATCATCGCCGCGTCGCTGCTGTCGTTCGGGACCGATGAGCAGAAGCAGCGTTGGGCGGTGCCGATCCTGCGCGCCGAAATCACCGCGGCGCTCGGAATGAGCGAGCCTGGTGCCGGATCGGACCTGGCTTCGCTGCGGACATCGGCAGTGCTCGAGGACGACCACTTCGTCGTCAACGGGCAGAAGGTGTGGACGTCGGGTGCGCACCACGCCGACATCATCCTGACGTTCGTGCGCACCGACCCAGATGCGGCCAAGCACAAGGGAATCAGCGTCCTGGTCATCCCGACGGACACCCCGGGTGTCGTACGCCGGCCGTTCGCGTCGATCTGTGGCCACGACGATCTCGACTTCAACGAGGTCTTCTTCACCGATGTGCGGGTGCCCGCAGAGAATCTGGTCGGACCGCTCAACGGTGGCTGGGGAGTGGCCAACGGTTCACTGGGTCACGAGCGCACACTGTTGTGGCTGGCCTACGCCGATTGGCTCGAGCAACTGGTCAACGATTTCACCCCGGTGACGGCACTCGACCGCGACCGGTACGCCACCCTGGTGATGGACACCTACGCGCTGCGGGCGCTCGGCTCGATCGCACTGTCCCGGGAAGCCCGTGGCGAACAGGATGTGCCGGCCCTGTCGGTGCTGAAACTCTTTGGCTCCGAGGCATTCCAGGACTCGGTCGGGTTCGCGCTGGAGTCTGCCGGCGTCGATGGGCTGGCGCATCCGGCGGCGACGGCCCCGTTCGCCCCGTTCGGTGAGGACGCGACGAGCACCAGCTGGTTCGAACGCTTCGCGCGCAGCTTCGGCGGCACCATCGCCGGCGGGACCTCGGAGATCCAGCGCGGCATCATCGCCCAGCGCGTCCTCGGCCTGCCCCGCACCTGAATTTCTCGCCCAGCGTGCGTGTCGGTCCGCGACACGCCGCGGATGCGCGTACTTCTGCGCACCCTCGATGCAGAGGCGGTGGGACGCCTGCCGGCGAACGTGCGCAGAGTTCCGCAATCACCCGGCGTGTTGCGGACCAACACGCACGCTCGCGATGAAGGTGCCTACAGCTCGGCGAGGCGGGGAACCGACTTGCGGGCGCGCAGCCCGGCACCGGCCTTGCGGCTCAATTCCCTCGAGCTGCCCAGCAATCCGTCCAGCACCAGTGCGCGTTTGATGTGCACATGCAGGTCGTGCTCGTCGGTGAAGCCGATCCCGCCGAGCACCTGCTGACAGTGCTTGGCGGCCAGCAGGGCGGCCTTGCCCGCGGCGGCCTTGGCCAGCATCGCGGTCAGGTCGGGGCTGTCGGACGACGACAGGCTCAACGTGGCCTCGGCGCCCTCGATGGTCACCAGGGTCTCGGCCAGCCGGTGCCGGACCGCCTGGAACGACGCGATCGGCTTACCGAACTGCACCCGGTCCAACGCATGTTGACGGGCCAACGCCAGCATCGCGCGCGCCGAACCGACCAGCCACCAGCCGACGGCCTTGCGCGCCTCGCCCATCCGCATCAGCTCGCCGTCGGGCACGATGTGCAGCGGCAGACCGCCCAGCGTCGAGGCGTCGACGGGCGAGCGGCTCCACACCACCCAGTTGCCGCCGGCGTACGGCATCGGCGGGGTCCCGCCCGGTTCGGCGCCAATGGTCTCGAGCAGTACATCATTGAGAACCGAAGCGTGCGAACCAGTTTCGCCCAACAACCGGAACACCAGCGGGATCGCGAGATCGGGGACCTCGGAAAGCATGTCGGCCCACCCGAGGTCGGCCAGTGCGGCGTCGAGATCAGGCCCCGAGGTCGACAGCATCGCGTTGCGCAGTCCGTCCTCGAGCAGTTCGAGGGAATCGGTATCCAGAACGGTCACCTTGTCATTCCTTACCGAGGTCCAGCAGGCGGCGGGCGATGATGTTGCGCTGAACCTCCGCGGTGCCGCCGTAGATGGTGGCCGCCCGGGAGTATAGGTACTCGGTCCGCCACGGACCGTCCTCGAGTTCGATCACACCCGGCATGAGATTGCGTGCGGTGTCGTAGAGCAGCTGCTCGGCGCCGGCCAGCAGCACCTTGTCGACCGAGGTGTCCGGGCCCAGCTTGTGGCCGGCGGCCAACCGGTGCTGCGTGGCCCGGGACCGGCAGCGCAGCGTGTGAAGCGCCAGATAGACGTCGCCCAGTTGATCGTCGATGGCCGCGCCCTGGCCGGCCACCTCGCCGACGAGTGCGTCGAATCGGGAGTACAGGTAGGCGATGCGCTGCCAGAAGCAGGTCGATCGTTCGTAGGGCAACAGGTCCATCGCCAGCTGCCAGCCGTCGCCCTGCTCGCCCAACATCCGGGAGGCGTCGACCGCCACGTCGTCGAAGTACACCTCGCAGAACTCGTCGACGCCGTGCATGGTGTGCAGCGGCCGGACCGTGATGCCGGGGGAGTCCACGTCGACGAAGAACGCTGTGATCGCCTGATGATTCGGCGTGGACGCGTCGCCGGTCCGGGTCAACAGGATGCACCGGTGCGAATACTGCGCGAAGCTGGTCCACACCTTCTGGCCATTAATGATCCACCGCTCGCCGTCCTGCACCGCGCGCGTCGTGAGCGAGGCCAGGTCGCTGCCCGAGCCGGGCTCGGAGAACCCCTGGCACCATTGCTCCGCCCCGGACAGCAGCTTGGGCACCATCTCGGCGGCGAGTTCGGTTGGCGCGTAGTCGATCATCGTCGGCGTCAGGACCTCGAGCATCGAGTACGGGCCGGGCTCGGCCAGCCGGCGACCGACCACCTCCTCTCCGACGATGGCGCGCAGGATGTCCGGGCCGCCGAGCCCGCCAGCGTGTTCGGGCCAGCCGTAGCGGCCCCAGTCCGCGTCGTAGAGCGCCTTCTGGACCCGCGCGAACTGACGCATATGCCCCGCCAGCGTGTGGTCCTCCGGGGGAGTCAGGTCGTTGTCGTCCAGCCACGCCCGCAACGCCTTCCGGAACTCGGCGGGTTCATGCAGATCCGTCATCCGCCTTCGGGCCTGCCGATCGCGTGCGGACGCCCGTGGTCGTGATCGCCGCTGCGCCGGATGAACGTCATGGCGCGGGTTTTCAGCCGCCAGCCGTCCGCGGTGCGCAGGTAGGTGTCGCGGTAGTAGCCGATGCGCATGTCGTGCTTGGAATGCTCGATGAAGCACAGCGGTTGGGTGCCGCTGGCCTCATCGGCGCCCTCGACCAGATCGACGAGCGCGGTGCCGGTCATGAACAGACCCTTGGGCGCGGCGTCGACGAGCACGGGGAAGCGGTTGAGCGTGTAGGTGTCGCCAAACGCGCTGTAGGTGCCGTCCGGCGTGAAAACACTGACCAGTCCGTCGATATCACCCTGGGTGATGGTGACCGCGTACTTGGCCAGCAGCTGCTGGATCTCGACGAGATCCTCAGTCCGTGTTGGCGTCATGCCTGAAAACCTTTCCGCCCTTCATTACAAAGTTAACACGTTGTGTAACGGTGATGTCTTCGAGCGGGTTACCCGGCACGGCGATGATATCGGCCAGTTGACCCTCGGCAAGACGTCCCCGATCGGTGACGTTGATCAGGTCCGCGGCCACCGTGGTCGCGGCGCGCAGCACCGCGGCCGGCGGCATGCCCCACTCGACCAGGGTGACCAGTTCGTCGGCGTTCTTCCCGTGCGGGATGGCCGGCGCGTCGGTACCGACGGCGATCTTCACCCCGGCCTCGTAAGCGGCCTTGATCGACGTCTCGGCCTTGGGGAACATCGCGGCGGCCTTGTCCTGCAACACCTTCGGCGCCTTCGAGACGTCCATCGCCTGGGCCAGCCGCCGGGTGGTCACCAGGAAGCGGTCGTTGTCGACCAACGCCTGGATGGCTTCGTCGTCCATCAGGAAGCCGTGCTCGATGCAGTCGATGCCGCACGCCACCGCGTGCTTGACGGCCTCAGCGCCGTGCGTGTGTGCGGCCACCCGCAGTCCGCGCCGGTGCGCCTCGTCGACGATCGCCCGGAGCTCCTCGTCCGAATAGTGCTGCGCGCCAGCCTCTCCCGTCAGCGACATCACGCCACCGGAAACGCATACCTTGATCAGCTGGGCGCCGTGCTTGATCTGGTAGCGCACCGCCTTGCGGATCTCGTCGACCCCGTTGGCGATGCCCTCCTCGATGGTCAGCTCGAGCACACCGGGCATGAACGCGGCGAACATGGTCGGATCCAGGTGCCCGCCGGTCGGGGTGATCGCGTGTCCGGCGGGCACGATGCGCGGCCCGTCGATCCACCCGGCGTCGATCGCCTTGCCCAGCGCCACGTCCAACAGGTAGCCGCCGGTTTTGACGAACAGCCCGAGGTTGCGAACGGTGGTGAACCCGGCGCGCAGGGTGCGACGGGCATTGCCGACGGCGCGCAGCACCCGGGTGGGCGGATCGTCCTGGACCTGGGACAGCCCGGGGTTCTCGCCCCGCCCGCCCATCAACAGGTTGACTTCCATGTCCATCAGGCCGGGCAGCAGGACGGCGTCGCCCAGATCCACCACGGTGTCCTCGGCGCCGGGGACGGCGTCCCCGCCGATTCCGACGATTCGATCGTCCTCGACACGGACGATGCCGGGGCGAGTGATCTCCCCGGCATCGACGTCAAGCAGTCCAGCTGCTTTCAAGATGATCACCTCAGACCACCGGCTCCCTCACGATTTCGACCCAGGCCGCACCGCTGTCGAGCACGCGGGGCTGCTTCCAGACCTCGACCGGGAAGCTGACCATCACCACCGATTGCATCAGATGCATCAGGCGCTTGGCGTCATCGGGCATGTCGTGCAACGGGAATCGCGCGTCGAGGTAGACCATGACGTCCTCGAGCCGGGTCATCCCGACGTCGTAGAGGTCCTGCATCTCCTCCATGGACGAGGCCAGCCGCTTGGCGTAGCGCTCGGGCTCGGTGGCCAGGATCCAGTCGCTGAACCGCTCGAGGTCCGCGAATTCGGCCGGCAGCAGTCGGGTATCGGTATCAGACATTCGCTTCTTCTTTCTCGTCCGGCTTGCTCACGTGGCTGTAGGGGACGCCTTCGCCCGCCTTGAACGCATCGACGTACTTGTGCGCGGTGTGGTGCAGGTGGCGGAGCAGGATCTCCTGGTCGCACAGCGGGAAGTCGGTGACCGCCCGGGT
>RRZU013300346.1_pt1 | contig 10931 bp, 9 predicted proteins | sample 2165561 | NCBI WGS metagenome assembly RRZU01 (sample SAMN10456909, study PRJNA506462) | wastewater metagenome | isolation source: wastewater sludge | place: USA: Moscow, Idaho | reverse complement strand
GATAATAGTCAGTATTTTAATGTAGCAGGCCGGATAAACAGCAGCAGTGAAATTGAATCGGTATTTAAAAGCGATGAAGCTAAACTGATAGTGGTTTTCGAAAACGATTTTGGTAAAAATCTGATTCACAACGGAAAAGCACATATCCAACTTATAGCCGATGCTACCGACGCAAATGCAGCAACTACCTTCACGTTTTATGCTTCCAATATCATAAATGATTATCAGCTACAATTATCAGGTAGTAATTCGGGCGCTTATCGTATTAACCCCGAAGTAAGAATGCTTTATAACCCACAAATGATCAGTGCGTTTAACTTTGTACCCGGCGTACTTGGTATGATTCTGATTCTTATTTGTGCCATGATGACATCGATAGCCATCGTACGTGAAAAAGAAAAAGGTACAATGGAAATACTTTTGGTTTCGCCGATGAAACCAATTTACAGTATTTTATCAAAACTGGCTCCCTATTTTGTGTTATCCTGTATCAATTTCGCCTCAATTATTCTCTTATCTGTATATGTACTTGACGTACCGGTTGTCGGACATCTTGGAACATTAATTTTCGTATCATTGCTTTATATCATTGTATCACTGTCTATTGGCATGTTAATTTCTACTCTCGTTAGCACTCAGCTGGCAGCCATGTTAATATCGGGTATGGGTTTGATGATGCCGGTTATGTTACTTTCAGGAATGATTTTTCCGGTTGAGAATATGCCCGAATGGTTACAGTTTATATCAAATGTAATTCCGGCCCGCTGGTACATCGAAGCCGTTAAATCAGTTATGATTCAGGGACTTGGATTTACAGATATAGTGAAAGAAATGTCTATACTCACTTTCATGGCAGTTGTATTAATACTTGTGAGTCTGAAAAAATACAAAGTAAGACTCGAATAAGGATTACCTTTTATACACTCACACATAAACTATATAATACACTCAAAATAAAAAGATTAACAAATACATTATGTTGAAGTTTTTACTGAGAAAAGAATTCAAACAAATAAAACGTAATCCGTTTATACCCAAAATGCTGATAGGTTTTCCGCTTATGGTGTTACTGGTTTTACCATGGGCTGCAACTTATGAAATTAATAAGTTGAACATACACATTGTGGATAACGATAAAAGTACTTTTTCGCGTACATTATCCGATAAAATTACATCATCAGGGTATTTCTCATTAACCGGCTCTTCTACCAATTACAAGGAAGCATTAAAGAGTATTGAGCGAAAGGAAGCTGATATTGTATTAGAAATTCCGGTTGATTTCGAAAAAAATCTGGTAACCGGCAAAAGCGTACAATTATTGATTGCTCCTAACGCTGTAAACGGTATGAAAGCCGGAGTAGGATTATCTTATCTTTCAGGAATCATTGCTGATTATAACTCCGAGGTTATAACCAAACTAATTCCTGTAAATGCCAATACTCTACCAACCGTTAATATTGAATCGCAGTATTGGTTTAATCCTTACTTAAACTACCAGGTTTATATGGTGCCTGCCTTATTGGTACTTATACTCACACTTTTGTGTGGTTTTTTACCGGGAGTTTCCATTGTAATGGAAAAAGAAATTGGAACAATGGAACAAATCAACGTGAGTCCGGTGCCACGGGCAAAATTTATTGTAGCCAAGTTAATTCCGTTTTGGTTGGTGGGTTTAGTAATTTTAACTGAAGGAATTCTGATAGCCCGGTTTATATACGGAATAATTCCGGTGGGTCATTATTACACTTTATACTTTTTTGCGGTGATTTACATATTCACGGTTTCGGGTCTGGGTTTGATTATATCCAATATTGCTCAAACCCTGCAACAAGCCATGTTTATCGTTTTATTCTTTATGCTGATATTCATCATGTTAAGCGGACTGTATACACCCGTGGAAAGTATGCCAGATTGGGCACAATGGATAGCCGCATTTAATCCACTGAAACACTTTATGGTGGTCATGCGTACGGTATTTCTGAAAGGAAGCGATATAGCCAATTTAACTCAGGAGTTATTTGCGTTGCTGGGCTTTGCTGCGTTGTTTAATACAATTGCCATAATGAGTTACCGGAAGAGTAGTTAATGCTACTCTTCCAAACCATGACGTTTGCTACGGCCAAAACTACGGTACCAGTCATGCTCAATTTCAACATCGGGCTCAGACAAAACAACATTTTTTAATGGTCTGAACTGTATGTATTTAATAGTGAGTCCACGGCTTAACCATTGCTGCTCATAATAGGTTTTAATTTGTAGAATTGGATCTATAAAAGTTGAAGCATACAAATCGTCGGTCGAAAACAATACCGGAAAATTGTTTAGTTTTACCATTTCGCAGGTATAAGTAAACATAAAATTACTATCCGTTTTGAGGTGTATAATGCTCTCAGGCTTCAAAAACTTCAGATATGAAGCAATAAAATTGGTAGCAGTCAAACGTTTGGTAGTTTTCTTCATTTGCGGGTCGGGAAACGTTAGCCATATTTCCGAAACTTCATTTTCAGCAAAAATATGGTTAATCATTTCGATATCTGTACGCAAAAAAGCTACATTTTTCATACCTGAGTTGTACGATTCTTTGGCCCCGGTCCACATACGTGCTCCCTTTACATCGACTCCTATAAAATTCTTTTCAGGGAATAAACGAGCTAATCCTACAGAATACTCACCTTTTCCGCAACCCAATTCAAGTACTATAGGGTTGTTATTTCCAAAAAACTGCTCATTCCATTTTCCTTTCATTTCAAAGTTTCCACCATCGCGTAAAAAATGCGACGAAACCTGAAATACATGCGGAAACTGCTCCATATCAGCAAATTTCGCCAGTTTGTTTTTTCCCATTATTTAAAAAATCGTTCTTATTCTGCTTTTTCTATTTTTATTCCAATATCACTTACACCAATTAAAACCGAATCGCGCATTCCATGCCCTATTTGATAACGATAGTTGCCTTTCTTCGGAAACTTCACATTTTGCTGATACAAAACCGGCATACTGTACAAATCCCCCACTCCATCGCCCAACCATTTACCAAACTGGTCGGCCAGATAAAAATTGATCGTATCTTTTGTAGCGATAGCCGATTTTTCGGATTTATAAATAAACAACCACAGGTTCTGATAAGGGTATTGGCTACTGTGACGCGTATTTACATAAATGTTATACGGTACAGATACATCATCAATAGTTACGTCAAAACTATATACACTATCTTTGCTCCAACCCGAGGTGTTTACTGTACTGTATTCAAAAAAAACTTCTCTGCTGTTGCAGGCAGTGAGCACTACAACAAGCAGAAAACTTAATTTAATCTTTTTTAGGCTGACTTTGTTCATTCTTTTTTACGAGTTTTGGTCCACCGTTTGGTCGTTCATTTTGCCCCTTCGCATTTTGGTTCTGAGGCTTATTATTTGATTTTCCTTTATTCTTGCTTTTAGAATTTTGCTTTTTCACAGAATCAAAACGGGTTAAGCTGTCCTGCCCTACAACATTGCCATATTCTACAGGCGCAGGTTTGTTGCCATCCTGTTTAACTTCCAAGAAATCAGGTTTCATTCCACGCCTATTCATTGCAATAATTTCCTTCACTCTTTTCACTTCGAGCGTAACAATATTGGCTGCAAAATCTTTCGAGGTTGAATAAGAAATCAATCCCTTAAATACATCAGTTTTAAAGTGATAATAGGTATTATCTCTGGTTTCAAGAGGAATCTCTTTTGATGGAAAATCCTTTTGCGCATCCTGATAAGTATCAACTTCAAAGTTCATACAACATTTTAGTTTTCCGCATTGTCCCGCCAGTTTCTGAGGGTTTAGCGAAATATCCTGTGTACGTGCGGCTGTAGTGGATACCGAGCTAAAATTCGACATCCAGCCGGAGCAACACAATTCACGTCCGCATGGCCCGATTCCGCCAATACGCCCGGCTTCCTGTCGTGCACCAATCTGTTTCATTTCAATACGAATACGAAACGTTTCGGCAAAAACCTTGATTAACTGACGAAAGTCAACACGTTCATCGGCAATGTAATAAAAAATTGCTTTGTTACCATCGCCCTGAAACTCAACATCACCAATTTTCATATTTAACTTCAGATTATCAGCTATTTGACGTGCCTTAATCATCGTTTCCTGCTCGCGGGCCTTTGACTCGTTGAATTTTTCAATATCCTGCTCTTTTGCTTTCCGATAAATTCGTTTTATTTCGTAACGCTCGGGATTGATATTATTTTTGTTCATCTGAAGCAACACCAATCGCCCCATAAGTGTAACTTCACCTATATCGTGCCCGGGAGTAGCTTCTACTGCTACCACATCGCCTTTTTGGAGTGGAATCTTAGTACTATTCAGGAAATATCCTTTTCGTGTGTTTTTAAACTGCACCTCCACGAAGTCTGTTTCGTTCATTGTTTCGGGTAGGTCGCAAAGCCAATCGAACACGGCCAGTTTTTTATTTGAACGGTTTTGACAGCCGCATTGACTCATGCCACAACCTCCGCCATTAAGTGTTATATCGCTCATTATCTATTGTTTAATTAATTGTTTCTGCAGATAATCCTGCATTGGGTATATATCGTTCAATGTTTTATATTCAAAAATCTCAAATAAAACATTTATCTTTTTAAAAGCATAATAATTTTCAACACCAAATCAAAAAATACCATTTTAGCATTAACGTTACGCTCAATATGCCGTTCGGCAAGTTCAAACTCTTTCATAATATCTTCCACATTGCGCTCGTTAATGAACGGCGAAAATTTTTGCGAAAAATCGGCTTCGTAACTACTAAAATAATTCAGATCGGAATTTTTCAGGTTCAGAATAAAATTTTCGCGCGTCATATGCTGTGCATACGCTAAAAACTTTTTCTGGCGCTCACGTCCAACCGATGTTGAGGCCATATCTTCGGACCATTTACGCAATGTTTTTAACGAAGCATGATCCTTACGGTTGCCCACTTGCCAGGCCAGGCGCATTATCATTACAAAACGTTCAAAATTCAGTTTGTTTTCATCATCATCGTTAAGCATGGCCAAAGCAGCCAAATAACTACCATTAGAAACCCGGGCAATATTAAGTGCATCGTGTTGCGTAATGTTTATATCCGGATTGCGCAAAATAGCAGATACTATCTCAGCATCGCTGAGTTTGGAAACTGCAATTTGTTGTGTACGCGAAAGAATGGTTGTCAGCATCTCATCGGGTGCATTCGAAACCATTAAAAATACGGTATTTGCAGGCGGTTCTTCGAGTATTTTAAGCAATTTATTGGCACACTCAAGGTTCATTTTCTCCGGTAGCCAAATAATCATCACCTTGTACTCCGATTCGTAGGTTTTTAGGCTAAGCTTACGGATAATTTCCTGACTTTCACTGGCATAAATGACACCCTGTTTATTATCATCCGATATGGTTGCATACCAATCGTTTACACTAAAGTAAGGCGATTTAAGTAGTTCCTGTCTGAACTGAGCTAAAAAATCGTCGCAAACAATACTTGTTTTACCTGTAGGACGTATTATCGGAAACACAAAATGCAGGTCAGGGTGTGCCAGTTTTTTGTATTTTACGCACGATGGACAAACACCACATGAATCGTCGGTGCCCGGATTTTCGCAACATATATACTGTGCATAAGCTACAGCTAATGCCAGTTTACCCACACCTTCAGGGCCATAGAGCAACTGCGCATGTGGTATTCGCTTTTCCTGTACGGAGCGAATAAAGCGTTGTTTTATATCGTTTTGTCCAATTACTTCCGAAAAAAGCATCGTATTTGCCTTGTATATTGATTTATAAACATGCAAATGTATAAAAAAAAAATGAATTTTCCCTGCGGTTTACACAGCTTTACAGCCCTCTGATGTCAGATTGTAAGTACATCCTGACACCTTCTGGATTTTAACATTTAACGATTTTGATAATCATCACATTTCATTACCTTTGTATATCGTAATTCGATATTTATTCAATTTTAAACAAGAATAAGTCAATAAATAAGCAGATGAAAAAACTATCACTCGTGATGCTTGCCACAATTAGCATCTTCGCAGCCCGGGCCGACGAAGGAATGTGGATGTTGCCACTCATTGAAAAACTCAACATTCAGAAAATGATGGGTATGGGTTGCACAATGAAAGCTGAAGATATTTACAGCGACAAAAACGTAAGCCTGAAAGATGCCGTGATTGTATTTGGAAATGGCTGTACCGGCGTAGCAGTATCGGGTCAGGGACTCGTATTTACCAATCACCATTGTGGTTTCGATGCTATCCAAAAGTTAAGCAGCGTTGAGCATAATTATTTAAAAGATGGCTTTACAGCCGAAAAACTCGAAGATGAATTACCGGCAAAAGGACTTACTGTAAAGTTTTTAGTTAGTATTACCGATGTATCGGACCGTGTAAATTCACTATTACCAATCAGTTTAACTGGCAGCAAACGCACCGCAAAACAGGACTCCATTTTGGGAGTAATTAAGAAAGAATTTTCAAAAGACAATAATTATATCGTTAACGTTAAACCATTTTATGCAAATAATGAGTTTTATGTATTTGTTTTTGAGGAATTTAAAGATGTTCGTTTAGCATATACACCACCATCATCAATTGGTAAATTCGGAGGTGACACCGATAACTGGATGTGGCCTCGTCACACAGGCGACTTTTCGGTTTTTCGTGTATACAGCGATAAAGATGGAAAAGCTGTAGATTACTCAAAAGATAATGTGCCTTACACTCCGAAACGATTTGCCGCTATTTCGAACAAAGGGTATCAACCAGGCGATTTTAGTATGATTATGGGAAATCCGGGTACTACCACCCGATATTTAACTTCGTGGGCAGTAGAAAACCGGTTACACAATGTAAATCAGGCACGTATAGATGTACGTGGTGCAAAACAGGATGTTTGGAAACGCTATATGCGTACCGACGAAGCCATTAATATTGCATATGCCAGCAAATTTGCCCGTAGTTCAAACTACTGGAAAAACTCCATTGGGATGAACAAAGCTGTAGCACAATTAGGCGTGGTCGACCGTAAAAAAACAGAGCAGAACGAATTTGCAGCCTGGGTAAATGCCAGCGAAAGCCGCAAAGCTGTTTATGGCAATGTATTGACCGATATTGAAACAGGATATGCTAAAATAGGTCCGGTAAACCATGCACTCAACTTTTTAGTTGAATCGCTGTTAAGCGGAATAGAAATGCCCGGCATAGCTTCGCGCATTGTAAAACTGACCGAAAATAAGTTCAACAAAGATTCGGTGCTCATGAAAGCCGACAATTTCTACAAAGATTATTATCCTGAAGTAGATCAGGCAACATTTGCAGTAATGCTCGAAGAATACCGCAAAGCCGTTAAACCTGAATATTTACCTGCACTTTATACCGTAATTGATAAAAAATTCAAAGGCGATTACAAAAAATACGCAGAATTTATCTATTCGAAATCGGTGTTTACATCAAAAGAAAAACTGGCCAAAGCGCTGTCTAAAAAAACTGTAAATTTATTAAACGACCCAGCTGTATTGTATCATCGCGAAGTAATGGGACTATTAACCGGCTTACAAACACCCGATTTTAAAGCATCAGCCGAAAAAATCAGCGATGCGACACGTCTGTTGGAAGCAGGGTTGAAAGAAATAGCTGCCGAAAAAGGCACTGCCCGATATCCGGATGCCAACTTTACTATGCGTTTAACTTACGGTAAAATTGGAGGGTATAAACCTGCCGATGCAGTAGATTACAGTTATTATACAACAACCGAAGGTATTTTACAAAAAGAAAAACCCGGCGATGAGGAATTTGATGTTCCTCAAAAATTAAAATCAGCTATTGTAAACAAAGATTATGCAAATTACATTGATGCCAAAACAGGTAAAATGCACGTAGCATTTCTGAGCAACAACGATATTACAGGAGGTAATTCAGGTAGCCCGATTTTCAATGCACAGGGTGAGCTTATAGGCTTGGCATTTGATGGTAACTGGGAAGCTATGAGTGGCGACATCGTATTTGAACCAGATTTGCAACGTACAATCAATGTAGATATTCGCTATGTGCTTTTTGTAATGGATAAAGTAGGAAATGCACAACGATTAATTAACGAATTATCTATCAAAAAATAATCTAAATCACTTAAAACGACCAAATTAAACTATTTTGGTCGTTTAAGTTTTTATTTGTTTCTTTGCAGCGGTTTTCAATCACATAAAAATCATTCACATGGAGCGTCTTAAAGCACTTTGTATCGTATTATTAATCGTATTTTTTGCGAGCATGTTTCAGGGAGCTATAATACCTTTTATTGAAGGAATTAAATATGGACTCACTATTGCCAAATACGAAAACACAACACAGGTAAACACGCAGGAGTTTATAATGCTGGATGTAGAACCTAAAAATCCGGACTACATGGAAAACAATGAGTTGAATGTGAAGGACGGACAAACGGTATTGATACGTCCCACTAATATCTCAATTTTATTTAATGACCATGTTCAGAAACCGGTTTGGTGGATGGCATTAAATGCCCTGATGATGGCACTTACTCTTATCGTTTTAACACTTGGTGTTTGGATACCTTTTTTAGTGGTAAAAATACTACGTTCACTGCAACATTCATTGGTTTTCGACCGGATTAATCTGACCCGAATTAATCGAATAGGAATGATTTTACTGGCTATTGGAATCACAGGTTCAATTATTCAGTTTGTTAATATAATAAGTGCCGAGCATTTGGTGGACTTAGCGCATTACCGGTTTACTTACGCCAAAGTGATTGACTTTAGCACCATCATTATGGGCGTGGTAATACTAATAATGAATGAAGTGATGCGAATTGCCGTGGAGATGAAAGAAGAGCAGGATTTAACCATTTAATTTTTGTAATAATTATGCCAATAATAGTAAATCTGGATGTAATGATGGCACGTCGAAAAATTTCGTTGAACGAGCTTTCTGAACGCGTTGACATAACTCCGGCCAACTTATCTATTTTAAAAACAGGTAAAGCAAAAGCGATACGTTTCAGCACACTGGAGGCTATTTGCAAAACATTAAATTGCCAACCAGCCGATATACTCGAATACCGTGATGAGGAAGAGTAGCTATATTATAGCTTTCACTGTTTTTCTGAGATTATACTGAGTCTGCATAAATGAATGCAGACTCAGTTTTTTTTGGCACGGATATTGCTATAAATCAGATACATAGTAAATTCACCAATAAATATTGATAATATGAAGACAAAAATTCTAAGTTTATTTGTGGCAATATCAATGGGATTTGCTTGTACATCAGTCAAAGATATTGCTACTACAAAATTGAATGTTGAAACAAAAATCAACTCCGACAATTATACCATTTCGTTTAATTATGTCAATCCGGCCCGTTTAAGGCCACATCATCTCACATCAGATTATACATTAACAATCAAAGGCGACACGGCCATAGCCTATTTGCCCTACTTTGGCGTAGCCCATACAGCAGTTTATGGTTCGGGCGAAGGTGGCATCAGGTTTACCGAGAAAGTTAACAATTTCGAGGAAAAGCGTAATAGAAAAAACGATGGATGGGATATAACATTTGATATTAAAGCCGAAATGCAAAGTTATAAAATGATGCTGAATATATATGACAGCGGAAGTTCAACTTTGTATGTAACACCAAGCAATAAAGATGCTATCTCGTATAATGGAGAGATGAAATTTTAAAATAAAAAGCGACAATAACCGGCACAGGTCATTGTCGCTTTCGTTTTTTAACAACAATTATTTATGAATATCAAAAACGGATTGTTACCGAACCCATCAGGTTCGTTCCGGCTTGAGGGAAATATCGCTTTTCATTGATTCTTTCACTTCCTAAATAATATGAATACCATGAATAGGCATTGTTTTCATATTTCTCATTAAAGATATTGTTTATTATCAATTGCAAGTCAATTCCTTTAAGTCCCTTAACCGGCAAAGTATATTTTGCCCCCAAATTACTTACAAAATAGGCATCTATTGCCCTGTCGTCCGACGAAGTATTATCAAAATACTGTTTACTTACATAATTTGAATACAACGCCAACTCCAAACCTTTAATATTAAATACAAAGACATTATTAGCCACAAAATCAGGAGAATACGATATATTTGTTGTACCAATATAGGTATCCTTACTATCTACCCAATTCCAGTTCTCATCATATACATCAACTCCTTCTTCAGTGAATTTTTTGATCTTATTCTCGCTTATTGCCACATTTGCATCCCAATGAAACCATTTAGCAGGCTTCCATCCGGCAGACAACTCAATACCTGCCCGATAACTATTGGGTATATTAGTTGTTAGTAATTCTCCAATTTCACTCACCTTACCTGTTAAAATCAATTGGTTTTTGTATTTCATATAATACAGATTTGCCGAAGCCAAGAATTCAGGTGATGCATATCTGTATCCTAATTCGTAATCCAATAAACGCTCACTTTTGGGTTTTGGGTCTGACACTAAGCGTTCAGTATAATTATTTCTATTGGGCTCTCGGTTTGAAATTGAAAACGAAGCATATACATCCTGACTATCATCAATTTTATAAGTTAATCCAATTTTCGGATTAAAAAAATTATAATAATGCTCTTGTGTAATATCAATCATTTTTCCTGAGTTGCTGTCGTATTTATCATCAGCACCTTTAATGGTATAGCCTATATAGCGGTATTGTAAATCAACCGTTGCAAACAGATTTTTAAAAGTCTCAGCATTGGCTTTTAGGTAGAAGTTTATATCGTCTTTCACACCTCTGTTACGGTACCACTCTTTGCTCATATCCAGATTAGTAGCATTGCGTACCCATATTACTTTTCCATAATGGTCGCCATCGTATCGGTTTGCGGCTCCTCCGGCAGTCAGGTTCAAACGATTGTCGGAATAGTT
>RRZU011417493.1_pt1 | contig 10931 bp, 11 predicted proteins | sample 2165561 | NCBI WGS metagenome assembly RRZU01 (sample SAMN10456909, study PRJNA506462) | wastewater metagenome | isolation source: wastewater sludge | place: USA: Moscow, Idaho | reverse complement strand
CTGCTCTGCATCTGGATATATTCTATACTTATATGCTTTCAGCATAATGTTCACCTCACTTTTTCACCCTGCGTCTCGATATACTCTCTGATTATATCTACCGAAGACTCTCCTGTGGTGATAAGAAAAACTCTGAGACCAGGATGTGATTTGAAGAGTATATGAACATGATCCATATCGTGGTTCCATTCCAGCAGTGTAATATTATACTTTGGACAAATGTATTCGAACATGTTCTTAGCTCTATTGTCTAATCTATCCATACTATAGGTATCCATTTCTGTTACGACTGATTATATTATACCACTGCAGAAGTGTTCTAAACATTCATAAACCGATTCATCCCACCGCCTTCACTCTCGTTAAAACGAGCAAGGTAGTTTAGAGGAGGGGGAATTCTCAGTACATTTATTAAATAGAGAGTCTCCGATAGCAAAATCCTTTGCTGCGGAAAAACAGTGATGATTTTCAGAACAAGAATGCAAAGAACAGGGTTTATACTTAAGGCACCCTGTTCTTTGTGTTCAATATTAGTTATTATGATTATCCGTTGTTCTGAATCACGCAGGTTCCGTTCTGAGCTCTTATTCCGCTTCCGTCCTTAGGGCCGGTTCTGTTTCCCTTGCCCATGCCTCTCTGCTCTCCGGCTCCAAATCCGCTTCCATTCCTCAATCCACCGGTTCCGTTTTCTCCATTCTGACAGAGTTCACACTGTCCGTATCCATATCTGTTTCCCTGGAACTGCTGTGTGCTGCCTGGCGTTTCTGATGTGGCTGCAAAAACTGCTCCGCCTGATATCCCGGTTGCAATCACTGCTACTGATGCAAGCCCTGCAAGTGTTTTTTTCATATTGTTTTTCATGATTTTTCTCCTTTTCAAAAAAGCAATTTCAATCCAAAGGCATCCCTGATACTGCCTTAAGATTATTATAGGAAAAAAATATGATAGAATTGTGATCGAATTTCAAAATAAATGTGAGATTTACGAAAATGGCAGCTCAAACCAGAAAACAGCTCCGTTTCCCAGCTCGCTCTCTACTCCATACGGCGCCTTGTGAAGCTCAAGTATTCCCTTTACTATGGCAAGGCCAAGACCCGTGCCGGAAGAAACCGAATCCCTGTCCTGACTGCCTTTGTAATATCTCTCAAAAACATGTCCGATGTCTTCGCCAGAGATTCCAGGTCCGCTGTCAGCTACCTCTATCCTCATGAAGCCGCCATTTCCGCTTATCCTGACTTCTACAGAATCCTCAGGAGAAGTGTGCACAAAAGCGTTGCTTATGAAATTGTAGAGCACCTGCTCGATTTTGCGCCTGTCTCCTTTGACCTCTCTGTCCCTGAAGTCTTCACCTGACACTTCAAATGTCCTCTTTTCACTGCTTGAGCCATACATGAGGCGGATTTCTTCGAGTATCTCATATACAGAAAAGGATTCAAGCCTCAGAGTCTCCGTCCCTGACTGAAGCTTTGACAGGCTCAGCATGTCCTCGACTATATTTCCCAGCCTGCCCGACTGCTCAATTATTACTCCAAGCTGCCTGTTTCTTTTTTCAGCATCATCACCTGTGATATCCCTCATTGCCTCCGCATACCCTCTTATTACAGTGAGTGGAGTCCTCAGCTCATGAGATACGTTGGATATGAGCTCCTTTTTCAGCATTTCATTTCGCGTCAGCGCCTCTCCCATCTCATTCATCCGCCTTGCAAGCTGCCCTGTCTCATCCTCGCCAATATCCGGCAGGCGCTTTTCAAGCTCTCCGCGGCTGTAGGCCTCGGCGGCTTCGCTTATCAGCCTTACTGGTTCTGTGAATTTCTTTGACAGCACTGAAGATATAATCACAGAGACCACCATTATAATGATAGCTATTATCACGAGCTGCTTCTTGAGTATCGCGGCGGTATCTTCAACCGAAGCAAGCGAAAATGATACTGAAACAGCGCCTTCTATAGCATCATCTCTCATGACAGGAAATCCCATGACTGCGATCTTATTCCCAAATCTGTTGTGAACGGTCTGATTTCTGTATTCCTCGCCTCCAAGCGCAGATGCGAGTGCTTTTGCTGTTTCTGACTGCATCATACCCGGCATACGCTCCGCACCTGACTGGCTGGCATATATGATTCCTTCATCAGGAAGTGCAATCTGTATCTGCATGTTCCTGTCGTATGAAATCCCATCTGCCTTATCAATTATCTCCGGCGATGCTGTGGCTTCTGTGAGACTGCCATACTGCTCTATTTCCGAAACAAGCTCTGCAACATCGCGGCCTGCAGCATTTATCTCCATTTCAGTGTAAAATCTCTCAAGGAAGACGATCTGAAACAGAAATATTAGCAGTATCACCACTGCACTCAGTATCATCATCCCACTCCATATCCTCATTCTTATGCTCTTCACTGCTTCTCACCCGCTTCAAATTTGTATCCTACGCCCCACGAAGTCACAATCCAATTCCTGTGATGCCTGAGGCTCTCTCTGAGCATCTTGACGTGAGTATCTACCGTTCTTGCATCCCCGACAAACTCATATCCCCATACCTGATTGAGGAGCTGCTCCCTTGAAAATACCCTTCCCGAATTCTTTACGAAGAAGCTCAGAAGATCATACTCCTTGGGTGTAAGATTGAGATGTTCCTCGCCAAGGTAGATGCTCCTTGCATCAAAGTCTATCCTGAGGTCTTCTATCTCAATGATTTCATGGTCCTTCCTTTCATTTACGCTTCCTCTTGAAAGCACAGCCTTAACTCTTGCAATCAGTTCCCTTGGACTGAAAGGCTTTACCATGTAATCATCTGCGCCGAGCTCAAACCCGAAAAGCTTGTCATATTCCTCGCCCCTTGCCGTCAGCATTATGACCGGCGTAACAGATCCACTGCGGATCTCTCTGCATACCTTCCAGCCATCCATCTTAGGCATCATTACGTCCAGTATCACAAGATCCGGGTTTACAGACCAGAAAATCTCGAGTCCTCTTATGCCATCAGGAGCCTCGACAAAATCGAAGCCCTCTTCGGTAAGGTATTCCCCAATTATGTCTCTTATGGATTTCTCATCATCAATAACAAGCACCTTTTTTCTCATAATTTTATCTCCTGCTTCCAGAGTTTTCAAACATCAGTTTTTCTGACTGAGTAACTGAGTGACTGAGTATGCCTTCCTTTATTATGGATATTATCCTTGCAGAGGTTTCCCAGTATTTCTTCGAATTGTTTATTATTATTTCACTTATGTCGCAGGTTTCCTGAAGCTCCTTTTCAAAGGAAGCAATCCTATGCTCATTGTCTTCTCCGCTCCTTGACTGCATTCTTGCAATGCACTCGTCCCTGCCTGCGGTCACTCCGATGATGATGGCGCTGTCTCCATAAAGCTCCTTTATCTTCCTGGCACCGTCTGCATCAAGGACTACCGAATAAATATCGTTGCCTCTGAGTATATTGTCAAAGGAATCGATGGATGTTGCATAGAGATTTCCGCTGTACTCGGTGTATTCCAGGAGCCGCCCATCTTCCTTCAGCTTCATGAGGCTTTCTCTGTCAGTAAAATGATAATGTACTCCGCTGATTTCTCCAGATCTAGGACTTCTCGTAGTATATGTCACTATCTTACTGAAATTGAACTTGTCTCTTACCGTAGATTTTCCTGAAGCGCTTGGTCCCACTAATACTACTATCCTTATCATGCTGATCCTCCAATTTTTAATCTGATTATACCTTATACGCCGGTAGGTTTCAACAATCCTTGCGCTTCATATTTTTTGCCTGTATTCATATACAAAAAAACTGGCGAGTGTTATAATTAGTACAGTTTGATTTTTTATTAATATTAATGCGGTTTCTTATCGGAGGAAAAATGATCTATATAATATATCTTGTAATAGTTGCTGCCGTGGTGCTGATATCTGTAAAGCTATCCGAATACGTTGACCTGCTCGACAGGACTACTGATATTTCAGGGGCTTTCATCGGCGGTGTCATGCTCGCTGCGGTGACAAGCCTTCCTGAGCTTTTTACAAGCATCGCTGCTACGCTTTTTGTGAATCAGCCCGACCTTGTCATGGGCAATGTGCTCGGAAGCAATCTCTTCAATCTTGCCATACTGGGCTCACTTATACTGTTCAGCCTCAGGAATTTCTCATCCAGCTTTCTTTCTGAAAGCCATAGAGGAACTCTTGTCGCGACCCTTGCGATGTACGTGCTCGTAAGCATAGCGCTTGCGGCGCCTTCGGGAATGAGCATACTAGGTCTCAATCCGGTATCCATAGCCGTATTTGCACTCTATATATTTTCCGTAAAGAAAATGTCCTCTGACGACAGCAGTGCCGATGCAGAAGACGAGGAATTCGTCTGCAGCCTTACAAAAAATCAGATTCTATCAAGATTTGCACTGATGAGTCTGCTCCTTGTAATCGCAAGCATAGCACTCACATTTGCTACCGATGTCATAGCCGAAAGACTGAACCTCGGAATGACATTTGCCGGAGCCCTGCTTCTTGGAGTAGCTACTTCACTTCCGGAGCTTACTTCATCTATATCTCTCGTGAGATTTGGCAACTTTAATGCAACCACAGGAAATATAGTAGGCAGCAATCTGTTTAATTTTTCGATACTTTTCATGGCAGATCTGTTTTACAAGGGCGGATCCATATATACATCAAACCCACAGGCAGAAAGCCTTATTTTCTTCGGGGCCATCGCCGGAATCGCCGGACTGGCAGCGCTGCACTTCAAGTCTGCCTCATCCAGGAAGGCCAGAAAGGTTCCCGGACTTGTATACTCAGCCGCCGGAGCGATTCCGGTAATAAGCTATATCCTGTTTATTCAATCTTCAATATAGACACCGTTTCTCATGAACAGTATCAGTATGAGCGCTGCCCCAAGGGACATGCATGCCCCGAACACGAATGGCACTTCTGGTCCAAACGAAGTCCACAGCTGACCTGCGAGTACGCTCGCCGGAAAAAGAGCTATTCCTGATACGGTAGAATGAAGTCCCAGCATGGTCCCCTTGAGCTCAGGCGGAGATATCTCTGATACGAATGCCCGCTCTACGCCTGCTATCATAGCCGTATATGCACCATACATCACAAACATGAGTGCCACGAAGGGCTTGTTGAGAGATACGGCAAATCCCAGATAGACGAGAGCAAAAACTATATACCCTGAAACCAGCAGCTTCTTGCGACCAGACCTGTCCGACATCTTTCCAAAGGGCATGGACAGCACGGAAGCTGTTATTGTATATATGAAGTACATGAATATTACTCCCGCATCATCATATCCGACGCTCTTTGCCCTCAGCAGAAGGAAGGTGTTGGATGAATTGCCGAGTGTGAACATGAATACAACCACGAGGTACATCCTCAGCTGCGAATCCAGTTTTCCGATATTATTCCAGAATGGCTCTATGGTTACTGCAGAATCCTTCTGCTCAGATTCCTTTACGAAAATGAACAGCATGAGCCCTAAAATACCGGGGATGATCGATATAAGGAATATTCGCCTGTAATCTATGCTACCTGAGGATTCCTTAAGGATCAGATATGCAATGAATATTCCCAGAGCGGACCCGGCCATATCGAGCGCCTTGTGGATCCCGAACGCCTTCCCGAGCTTGCCCTTTTCCGCGGCCTGGCTTACCATAACGTCTCTCGGCGCAGTCCTTATCCCTTTTCCGATGCGGTCCACCGCCCTTGCCCCAAATACGGCTGTCCATGATCCGGCTATCATGAGAAGGAGCTTGTAGATTATTCCCATCGAATACCCCGCAAATGCGACCTTCTTCCTGTTCCGGTATTTGTCTGTCATATAGCCACTGAATACCCTTAGCAGGCTGGCAAGGCTCTCAGCCGTTCCCTCGATTATACCTACAAGTGCAGGAGTTGCCCCAAATACCGCAGTCAGATATAGCGGCACTATCGGATAGACCATCTCCGTACCCACATCCGCAAAAAAACTTATAAGCCCAAGTATAATAACATTTCTCATAAGGGCTCCTCCTTTCATTCTTATTTTATGCTTATTCAGTAGTTTATACCCACCTTCTTATACATTCATACATGTTGCAGAAAATCTGATAATATGATATCATTATCAGGTCGGGAATGAAGTACTCCCGCAGCGAAATGCTGAAACCGCCTTCGAGCTGATGACTTCTGTGGATACCCACGGAAACCGTCAGCTTTTTTGTTTATTATTTAATTAAAAGGAGACTCCCATGCTGTTTTCACTTTCACTCATACTTATAATCGGCTTCTCTCTGAGCGGAATACTTAACCGCCTGCGGATACCGGGTCTCATCGGAATGATATTCACCGGTGTGCTGCTCGGGCCATACATGCTTGATCTTATCTCACCGGACATACTTAACATATCTGCCGACCTTCGCGAGATAGCCCTTATCGTCATACTCGTAAGAGCAGGTCTTTCCATAGACATCAGCGACCTGAGAAAGGCTGGACGTCCGGCGCTGCTCATGTGCTTCGTTCCTGCAACCTTTGAGATAGCCGCGGTGACATATTTCGCTCCCATGCTCCTCGGTGTGTCTTATATAGAGGCGGCCATCATGGGCTGCGTGCTTGCGGCAGTATCGCCTGCAGTCATAGTCCCGCGCATGATCCATCTCATGGAAACAGGCTATGGCAAAAAATCCAGGATTCCTCAGATAATAATGGCAGGAGCCTCTGTAGATGATATCTATGTTATCGTCCTCTTCACCGCATTTCTGGGTATGTACAGAGGAGAAGGCTTCAGCGCATCAACGCTTGTATCTGTTCCCATTTCCATAATCTCAGGAGTGATCATGGGGGCAGTGACCGGAATAATACTTGTGAGAATATTCAAGAGGATACACATGAGAGATACTGTAAAGGTGCTCATAATCCTGAGCATAGCGTTCATGTTCGTATCCATAGAGGATTTCCTGAAGCCATTTTTTCCTGTATCAGGCCTGCTTGCGGTGATGTCTATGGGATGCAGCATACTGAGGAGTTATGAAGTCCTGGCAAAAAGGCTTATGGGCAAGTTCTCCAGGATATGGGTGGGAGCTGAGATACTCCTGTTTGTACTCGTAGGCGCCCAGGTGGATATATCTTACCTCGCCGGCGCCGGAATAAGCTCCGTGCTCCTGATACTTGCAGCACTCTCCCTGAGAATGATCGGAGTAAGTCTGAGCCTTGCAAAGACCAGCCTCAACCTGAAAGAGCGAATTTTCTGCTCCATAGCATATATACCGAAAGCCACGGTCCAGGCGGCGATAGGGGCAGTTCCGCTGTCAGCCGGAGTCGGCGCCGGAAATACCATCCTTACCGTAGCCGTCCTTGCGATCATAATCAGTGCTCCTGTGGGGGCGATTGGCATAGACAGGACATACAAAAAGCTCCTCAGCCAGTAGCAAAGCAAAAGACACTGATTCAGCATATTAATGCTTATTCAGTGTCTTTATATTATTCGTTCTATATCTTATTATTATCCTTTATCCAGGTATTTATGCTATTCCTGTCCTGGGGCTTTCCATGGAAATAGCCCTGTATATAGTCGCATCCAAAGGTCCCAAGGAGCGTGTTCTGAAAATGCGTCTCCACGCCTTCTGCTACGACCTCAAGCTCCATCCTGTGTGAAAGCTCTATTATGGACTTCACTAGAAGCTGGTCCTTGGTATTCCTGTCTATGTTCACGACAAAGCTGCGGTCGAGCTTTACCTTGTCTATGGGTATGTTCTTCAGATAGTTAAGCGAAGAGTATCCGGTCCCGAAATCATCGAGCGAGAGCTTGAATCCCATCTCCTTCAGCTTGTAGAGCATGGACATGGACTGAGCCAGGTTGTTCATGAGCGCGGTCTCCGTTACCTCGAACTCTATCTTCTCCGGCTTCACTCTGTGCTTTTCGAGCATAAGCTCAAGATATGATATAAGGTCATCCTCCATGAGTCCTCTTGCCGAAAGATTTACTGATACGAACATATCCAGATCTCCCATGCCAAGCCATGCCTCGACCTGCCTGAAAACGTCATCTATTATCCATCTTTCAAGAGCCTTCATCTGTCCTGAATTTTCAGCAGCGACTATGAATTCTCCGGGCGATATCATGCCCCGCTTTGAGTGATACCATCTTGCGAGAGCCTCTATTCCGACGAGCCTGCCCGTCCTTGAGCTGACTATCGGCTGATAGTGCATCTGAAATTCATTCTTTTCGAGCCCGATCCTTATCTGGTTTATCAGGTCTATTGTGGTATAGAGCTTTTCTCCCGTGCACGAATCATATATCCTGAACTGATCCTTGCCGTTGTTCTTGCAGTAATAAAGCGCTACGTCCGAGCATTTGAGCAGGTCAAAAAAGCTCTCTCCATGGACTCCATGCAGTGAGATTCCTGCGCTTATAGAGGTCCTTATCTCGCTGTGCGTCAGGAGCTTCTCGCTTCTTACGGCTGCGAAAAACCTTTCCATATCTTCCTCAAGGTCTGCTACTGTATCAAAGCCGCTGTATATTATAAGAAATTCATCTGCATTTATCTTTGAAAGCAGATGAGTGTCATCAAAATACTGCGAAAGGAATCCGGAAAACTGCTTTATCACCTGATCTCCTGCAGAATACCCAAATGTATTGTTTATATAGCTCAGGTTATCGATATTTATATGGATGAATGCGATATTTCCTGCGCCCTCCATCTTTCTGGTTATCTCGCTGAAGTCTGCCCTTATCTTCTCCTTGTTCGGTAGCCCGGTAAGCTTGTCATAGTATGCAAGCCTCATCAGCTTTCGCTCCATTTCTATGCTCTCAGTTATGTCCAGCACCGAGCCTGCAATCAGCGCAACTCTGCCATCCTTATCATGCCTTGCCGCTCCTCTTGCCCTCACCCATCTGTATTCTCCGCTTTCACTCCTTACCCTGAAGCTGTTTTCAAAATATTTCCTGCTGCTGTTCACGAAATCGTCGAGATATTCTCTGAACTGTTCCTGGTCATGAGGGTGTACTCTGTTGTTCCAGAGTTCGTAATCCCAGGCGCCTTCAATAACGTTTAGATCTCTATATCCGTTCTTTTTCGTATAGAATGTATACATGCCTTTCTCGACATGCCATTCCCATATGCTTTCCTGAAGTCCCTCAAGCAAAAGCCTGTAGCGGTCACAGGTGTCTCTGAGGCTATGGTTTTCATATCTCAGCTCTGCTATCAAATCATTTCGACTGTCCCTGTCGATCTTTGTCTCCATACTGTTTGTCACTCTGATCCTTCAAATTAATCCAATATATTATAATTATTTATCCATTATACTTGTTTATTTCTGACATCACAATCTTTTTCGCATATACAGTTGCTTCCTTCAAGAAGCTTGCATTCCTTCTTGAGCCGGCTGGCATTTTCACTCAGATCATATATAGAAGAATAATGTCTGCTTCCAAGGCATGCCACTGAAAGTGAAATGAGCGGAAAGCATTCCTCTATGCCCCTTCGGTTCCTGGATATTATATATCCTTTTTCGTAGTCCTCCTCGCGGTAGAACTGCTTTACCCTGCCATCGAACTCGGCTATTACCCTTGCGCACTTATCTCTGAAATCCTTTTTCTCGCTTATCGCTATGAAGTCATCTCCTCCGATATGGCCGGTGAAATCATTTTTTGAAAATACGTCCTTGAGTATCTCTGCAAGCATTACGATTACGCGGTCTCCGTTTTCGAATCCATATACATCGTTATATGCCTTGAAGTTGTCTATGTCAAAATACATTACATAGTATTCTTCGACCGAATTGATAGCCTGCATAAGCTCATTTTCAATAATAATATTTCCAGGGAGCTCAGAAAGCGGATTCAGGTTCTTTGCATTCATTACCTCTATCTCTATAGATTTTTCAAGAAGGTCCTTTACGGTTACTATGCCAAAATACCGGTTTTCCTGAGTTACCACTATGAAATCATATATTTCCTCCGGTCCTCTGAGCATGGCTTTTCTTGAGACCACGTCTATAGTCTCTCTGCTGTCTACGGTGAGTATCTCACGGTTCATGATCTCCTTTACGGCCTTGTTCCCATAAAGCGTGTATCCGTAAGGTCCTCTGAGGTGCTTGTAGAGCTCATTTCTCGTTACTATTCCCGCAACCTCTTCGTCCTCAAGTATGCAGTATCCGGGCACCGTGGGATCTGTCTTTATCATCTCATCCACCTGCGCCACCTTTATGCTGGAATTCAGGGTGTTGAGCTTTCTGGATATGTTCTTTATATAGAACTCTGATATGTTCTTTCCATAGAAATGGTTTTTCTTTCTGTTCTGATCTCTTATTACGTCGAGCACTTCTTCATTTATCGCATATATCTCTGGACCAGGCCGCTGAATAAAGTAGCCCTGACCGTAATTCACTCCCATGTCTATGAGCTTTTTCATCTCAGATTCGGTCTCTATGCCCTCTGCGACGAGAAATGTATTCGTAAGCTTTGCAAACTCGCACATGCTCTTTACTATGGCCTGCTTTACAAAATCCTTCTCTATGCTCCTTATGAAAATCCACTACTTTTCTTACTGCTTCTCTTTCCGTTATCTCAAAGACTATCCTTTCAGGATTTATGTTGAACTGCTCTATATATCCTTTGGTGAACCCTTTCCTGAACTTGGAGTCATGCATTACGTTCGGATTCACATTGAGAAAAAGCCGTCCACGGACTCCCTGTGCTCCAAACTTTTCAAGGGCCTTTGCTCTGCACAAATACTCCAGCTCCCATACCATGTTGCAGGTCTGCGAGATTCTAAACAGGTTTTCCGGATTCTCAAAAAAAGATCCTGACGGACCTCTTGTAAGCGCCTCGTAACCTTCGACATTTCCGCTCCTCAAAGATAATATCGGCTGAAGCACGGTTCTTACAGACTTATTTTTTATGATTTCAAGAAATTCTTTTTTATTTGTTTCGTAATTTAACAGATCCATTGCATATTTCCTCCCATTTG
>RRZU013417618.1_pt1 | contig 10934 bp, 7 predicted proteins | sample 2165561 | NCBI WGS metagenome assembly RRZU01 (sample SAMN10456909, study PRJNA506462) | wastewater metagenome | isolation source: wastewater sludge | place: USA: Moscow, Idaho | reverse complement strand
TTGGTCGCGAGGCTCGTGGCCGGATTCAGCTGTTCGGACCCCCATGCGGAAGGTGACTTGCAGTGCCACGCGAGCACCGGGCGGCTCGCCAAGGTGAGGAGTACCGGCGCAACGCGCGCTCCCCGCCAGAGAAGGCGCCGCCTCGATTGCGCCATTTGATCGACGGCTACGGTTTCTTCTTCCGGGGTGTTCTTCTTTTCAGATGTATTAACCTGATCGTTCATGACGGAGCCTGTCAGTATCTGGTTAGAAAGGGGGCAGTGGAAAACAATCTAAATGTTCCAGGCGCCGGGGGGTGTGACGTAATGCACTTTTTGCAGGAAATAAGGTTCTACTTGTTCAGCAGTTCGTTCAGATGGCTGACCGGAATGGCAAAGCTTATTCCAGAGGGCTGGGATAATGCCGCTTCTTTCGTGCCTTTGACAAAGACCATGTTGATGATCCCGATGACTTCACCGCTTTCCGAATCCAGAAGCGGCCCGCCACTGTTGCCGGGATATGCGGTTCCATCGAGTTGGTAGACGTTGAATGCGCCATTCTTCAATTGACGAATCATGCGTTCGTTGAGCTGTTGCGAATTGCCGCCTGGCAGTGAAATCGGCGTAATCGATGAAATGATCGCGCGATGTGTCACCGTCGATAGTCCGAGAACGGTACCGATCGGGAAACCCATGAAAATGACGCTCTGCCCCTCCCTTACCGGGTCGGAGTGCAGTGGAAGAGAAGGCAAGGGCGGACCGTCGATTTGAAGCAAGGCAAGATCATGCGCGGCGTCGCTACTGATCAGGCGGCCGGTGCGTTGCTGCGAGTTCCCGCTTCCCAGCGGAAGGCGTACGACCAGGGATTCGTTCCCGGAAGCAGCAACCGATGGTGGAATGACGTGGGCGTTTGTCGCGACAAGATTGCCATTGGCGACCGCAAAACCCGAGCCCCGCATGACGAAGGCGGGGCTCCGCGTCCTGTCGAATGTACCGATTGCGACGACGGAGGGTTTGACCCGTTGAATGAGATCCGGAAGGCCTGAAAAGGCGATTCCCGGAGCCAACAGGAATGCGATCGCCGCCATCGAAGTCCATCTCGATAAAATCCGGCAAAGTGTCGTGTAGCCATGAGTCGCCATAGTCCGCTCCTGTAGACCTTTGTGCGGCCGCGTCTAGCTCTGCCGTTTTACGGCAAGCCGGATGCGCGGAAGTTCCGGCGATGGTTCGGTTACGCCGGGATCGAAGGAGTGTTCGAGCTTCTCGAAAAGCTGCACGATACGCTTCACGTAGTAGCGAGTCTCTGCATAAGGAGGAATTCCGCCAAACTTGTTGACCGCTCCTTCGCCGGCATTGTAGGCGGCAGCGACCAGTGGGACGCTGCCCTCGAAATAGGCCAGAAGCCAGCGCAGATAGGCCATCCCGCCGCGGATGTTCTGCTCTGGGTCGAAGGGCTTGCGGACGTTGAACCGGAGTGATGTTTCCGGGATCAATTGCATCAGCCCTTGCGCGTTTTTCGGTGAGACGGCATCGGGTTCGAAGTTGGATTCCGCTCGAATCACCGCCATCACGAGGCGCGGGCTGACGCCATATTCGGGTGCGAGTTCGCGGACGATTCGATACACCTTCTGCTGTATCGGTGAGGCGGTCGAGAACGCGAGCTCGTCATCGTCGATGGTTTCCGTCTTCATGCAATCAGGAAGCGAGGCAGTGCTTTCGCCGACGAATCGCAACATTTTTTTCGCCTGCGCATGCCCTTGCCCTGCCGCCATCTGGAAAAATACAGAGGCGATCTCGTCGCTCCGCGCGACGCCCCGTCCGTTGGCATACATCCAGCCCAGGCTGAACTGCGATTCCGCATCACCTTTTCTTGCCCCCTCGCAATACAGTTCGGCGGCACGCAGGGGGTCTTTCGTCACGCCTTCCCCGTGCTCCAGCGCGCGCGCCTCGACTCTGAGTCTGGTCAGCTGTTCCGCAACGGGGTCGGCCGCGATGGCATGGGCCGTCGCCAGCACTGCCGCCGTGAGAATGGGCGCCCTGCGCAGTTCGCATTTCCAGTTTCCGACCATACACGCCCTCCTCCATTGCTTATGAGAAACGCGAGATGTACCAAGGCATGGCTATGCGAATCCCGTCGTCCAGCCGGTGGGTTGGCGCATAGCCAAGGAACTGGCGGGCCTTCGCGATATCCGCCTGCGAGTGCCGGACATCACCGGCCCGGAAGTCGCGATAGACGGCGGGCGGTATGGTCAAATCCGGCCGAATTTCAACCAGCGCGTTGCACAGCAACGAAAACAGCGAATTGAGCGAAGTTCGTTCGTTCAGTGCAATGTTGTAGACCTGATTAACCGCCTCGCGGTTATCAGTCGTCGCCGCAAGCAAATTAGCCTGAACAGCGTTGGCGACGTAGCAGAAATCGCGGCTGGTTTCACCATCACCGTTGATCAAGACCTGTTCGCCGAGAAGCATCGCCCGCGTCCAGCGCGGGATGACTGCAGCATAAGAACCTTCCGGATCCTGGCGCGGTCCGAAGACATTGAAGTAGCGCAGCCCTATCGATTCGAACCCGTAACACCGTCCGAAGACCTCGGCGTAAAGTTCGTTGACCAGCTTGGTCACGGCGTAGGGAGACAAGGGGCGGCCGATGGCCTCTTCGACTTTTGGCAGGGCAGGATGGTCGCCGTAGGTCGAACTGGAGGCGGCGTAGACAAACCGGCGGACACCCGCGTCGCGGGCCGCAATCAGCATGTTCAGGAAGCCGTCGATATTCGCCGCATTGGTGGCCAGGGGATCCGCCAGAGAGCGCGGGACCGAACCGAGCGCAGCCTGATGCAGCACATGGTCGATGCCTTCGCACGCTGCCCGGCAGGTCTGCGGATCGCGGATATCGCCTTGAATAAGATGAAATTTCCGCCATTGTGACGCATCGAACGAACTTTCTATTTCATCGAGATTGCGCTGATGCCCCGTGGCAAAGTTGTCGAGGCCAACGACGACTTGTCCCAGGCGCAGCAATGTCTCGACCAGGTGCGAGCCAATGAAACCCGCACAGCCCGTAACGAGCCAGCGCGCGGGCTGATCCGGCAGGCGCCGGGTCAACTGCTCATAGGCGGTCAGAGGCGCCATACGGTGACTCCCTGCTCGGCGAGCGCCGTTTCGTCGAACATGCTCTTCACATCAGTCAGCACGCCTCCCGGCTGCAGTTTTTCGAGATAGTCCGACAGAGGCCGGCTCCTTAGTTCAGCGTGCGAAACGGCCGCCACGATTGCCGCGGCTTGCGGCAGATCGTCCCAGGCGGTCAATTCAACGCCATACTCGTGCATGGCTTCGTCGGCATCGGCAACCGGTTCATGGACCAGCACCCGGGCACCGTAGGATTGCAGCTCACGGATCACGTCGATGACCCGCGAATTGCGCAGGTCCGGGCAGTTCTCCTTGAACGTCAGCCCCAGCACGATGATTGGCGCATCCTTGATTTTCCAGCCGTTGCCGACTAGTTTCTTGATCGTCATCTCGGCGATGAATTTTCCCATACCGTCGTTGATGCGCCGCCCGGCCAGAATGACTTCCGGGTGATAGCCGAGCATCTCCGCCTTGTGGGTCAGGTAATACGGATCGACACCGATGCAGTGGCCGCCGACCAGTCCCGGCCGGAACGGCAGGAAGTTCCACTTGGTTCCGGCCGCGTGGAGCACCTCCAGCGTATCGATACCAATCCGCTCGAAGATGATGGCCAGTTCGTTCATCAAGGCGATGTTCAGGTCGCGCTGGGTGTTTTCGATGACTTTTGCCGCCTCAGCAACCTTGATGCTTGATGCGGGATAGACACCTGCGGCGATGATGCTCGCGTACATTTCCTTGACACGCGCCAGCGTTCCCGGCGTATCGCCCGAAACGACCTTGACGATCTTTGTCAGCGTGCGCTCCTTGTCACCAGGATTGATCCGCTCCGGCGAATAACCAACAAAGAAATCCTGTTTCCATGTCAGGCCGGATTCCCGCTCGATGATCGGAATGCAGACTTCCTCGGTGGCACCCGGATAGACCGTCGATTCGAAAACGACGGTGGCGCCCTTTTTCAGGTTCTGGCCGACGGAGCGGGATGCACCGATCAAGGGCCCGAAATCGGGTTGATGAGCGACATCAACCGGCGTAGGAACAGCAACGACGATGAAGTCCGCATCGCGCAAGGCGCGGGAATCACAGAGGGGCTCGAGGTACTGCGATGCCTTGAGTTCTTCGGCGGAAACCTCTCCCGTCGGGTCGAAAAAATTCTTGTAGTTCGCGACCTTCTCCGGCGAAAGGTCGAACCCGATGGTCCGCCATTTCTTTCCGAACTCCACCGCCAGGGGGAGACCGACGTACCCCAGGCCAACGACTGCAACTGTTGTCAATTTTTGCTCCCGTATTATTAATTCAGCCCTTGCAACAGTGTCCTGGCCTCATTGGCCGCCGGCAGTTTTTCACCGAGCGAGATGATTTCCTCCAGTTCCTTTCTGGCCTCCGGTGTCTTGCCGGCCTTGATCAGCGCCTTGGCGAAATTGAGCTTGATCGTGGGATTTTTCGGCGCCAGGGAATCGGCCTTTTTCAGCAGCTCCAGGCCGCGATCGACATCGCCCTTGGCTACCAGCAGTGTGCCCAGCGTGTCGATGATCGTGGGTTGTTCGGGCGCCAGCTTATAGGCATTCTCGGCAAGCTCGATTGCCTTGGGATCTTTCGCTTGTCCCATGACCCAGGCCAGATTGTTCATCAGCGCTGGATTATCCGGTTGTTTGTCCAGAAGGAACTTATAGTGTTTGATCGATGATGCGTAATCCTTGCGCGCCGTCGCTGTTTCGGCAACGTAGAGCCTGAATCGGCCATCCGCCGGATGATCCTTCATCCAGCCTTCGGCGAACTTGTCCGCTTCGGCGGGGAGACTTTGTGCCATCAGCACGGCGTAGAGCTTGACCGCGAAATCGGGGGACGACGTTTTTTGGATTCCGCTCCGGTAGGCATTCGCCGCTTCCTTCCAGGATTTTCCGAGCGCATAGGCATCGCCCTCCAGCAGATAGCCGGCAACGTTCTCGGGGTGTTGCTTCTGGATGTTGCGCGCACGTGCGACGGCATCATTAATTCGGCCAGCCTCCAAGTCGAACATCATGAGGCCCCGTTGCGCCTCAATCGAATCCGGCTTGACCGACAACGCTTTGCGCAGACTCTGCTGGGCGGCCTCCTTGTTTTTTGCCGCCATGTGTACGTCCGCCATGCGCAAATAGGGATGCGGGGAGGTGGGAGTCAGGGTGGCCAGCTTTCCGTAGGTGGACAGTGCCTGGTTGTAGTTTTCGGCCGCCTGCTGGGCCCGTCCTTCCGCATCGAGGATAGCGGGGTTGTCCGGGAGGGCCACCAAAGCGTCCTGTGCCGCCGATACTGCCTTCTTTGCGTCCTTGGTGCCGAGATGCAGGTTGATCAGCGCGAGGCGTGCCGGCACGTCGGCAGGATTCGCTGCGACAGCCTTGTCTATCAGTGCAGCAACCTCCTCCGGTTTCCCGCCGGATCGCGCCAGCAATTCGGCCAATGCCAGCCAGGCTTGCGTATTCTTGGGATCTTTAGCCAGAACGCCCTCGAAACGTTTTTTGGCTTCTTCCGGTTTCTTGTCCGCGATGTCCAGCCGGGCGAGACTGGCCGCTGCGGGAAAGTAGCCCGCATTCTTGGAAAGCGCTTTTTCGAAGCTTTGCCGAGCTCCGCCAATATCGCGTTTCCCCACTAGCGCACTGCCGCGAAGATTGTCCGTGAGCGGATTGTCCGGCTGTTTTTTCTCCAGCGCGTCGATCGCTTTGAGCGCTTGATCGAACTTGCGTGCGCGAAGATGCGAGGCGATCAACGCGAGGTCTGCCTTGATTCCTGTATCGGTCGAGGCGATTTTCTCCAGCTCGCGGGTAGCGGTCTCGGTTTCGCCCTGAGCCAGCTGGGAAAGCGCTACGGACGTCAGTTTTGCCTGGTTTTCGGGGTCCAGCGCTGCGGCTTTCGCGAAATACGTTTCCGCTTTATCGGCATCGCCGTTCTGCATGAATACCTCGCCGGCCAAGGCCAGCAAGTTCGAGTTATTGTCGATCTTGTCGAGGATTGGTTGCAGGGCACTTAACGCCTTTTCCGGTTGCCGGCTGCGCAGGTACGTAGCGATGAGCATCCTGCGAGCCAGCCCGAGTTCGGGGGCCTTGGACAGAACATCCTGCAGGTATCTTTCTGCTGTCGCATACGATTGAAACTCGTATTCGATAGCGCCTGCCAGTTGCAACCCCTGCAGACTTTCCGGCAGCGATTTCAGGTGTTGCTGAATTGCCTCCCGGGCTTCCTTGAATTTTTTCTCCCGGAACAGGAGTTCCGCCTGGACATAGGTCGTCTGAGGATGCGATGGCGCTATTTTCTTCATCGCCTCGAATTGTTTGCCCGCTTCGTCGAGTTTGCCTGACTCAAGGTGCCGCGCGATGAGCGAGGCGTGGGCAGGCAGATAATCCGGCTTGGTCTCAAGAATCTTGCGGTAAGCCTCGCCCGACTCATCACTCTTGCCTTGCACGGCGAGAATATCGCCCTTGAATTGCAGTGCTTCGATGAAAGCGGGATTTTTTTCCAGAACGGAATCGAGGAGCGTCCTCGCTGCGTCGAAATCCCGGTTGGCGGCCTTGATTCTCGCCTGTCCGAAGACGGCCGGCCCAAAGTTCGGCACAGCCGACAATGCTTCGCTGAAAGCAGCCTGCGCGGCATCCGTTTTTCCAAGGGACAGCCAGGCGCGCCCGAGCGTTGTATTCAGGTCGGCCTTCCCTTCGGTTGAAGTGAGTTGCACCTTCCCCAGATCATCGACGACTTTTTTCGTCTGGCCTAAAGCAAGCAGCGCGCGCGCTTGCAATGGAACGAGTTGGTCCGCCGGATACTTCAGGTCGGCCGCTTTGCGCAACTCGATCTCTGCCGCCGTGGCATTGCCGTCTTCCAGCAAGGCTTTGCCCAGAAGGAAACGAGCTTCCGCGAGGTCTGGATTGTTCTGAAGCGCGTTTTTCAGCTGGATAACCGCAGCCTTGCTGTCATTCTTGGACAGATAATCTTTCGCGGAAGCCAGCATGGCTTCCGGACTGTCTGCCCCGCACGCGGACAACACCAACCCCGTCAGCAAGATTGATACCGTACGCCGAACCATCAATTTTTTGTTATTCATACAAACCCCACTTCGTTGGTGTGTCATCCGGGATGCAACAATCCTGTTCATTTTAGTCCGTAGCGATGCATGAGATCGTACAGCGTTGGTCTGCTGACCCCAAGCATCTCCGCTGCTCGCAGAACGTTGCCGTCAACGCGCCCAAGAGCCGTGATGATCACGCGTCGCTCGGCCTCTTCACGCGCCAGACGCAGGTCCAGGCTGGCTTCTTCGTTTTCTCTGGCTTCGTTCAGTCCCATGTCTTCGGGCGTGATCTGGTTGCCGTCGGCCATGATGACAGCACGTTTGATGCAGTTTTCAAGTTCACGCACGTTGCCCGGCCACGGGTGGCTTTCGATGGCGCGGAGCGCGTCTTCACGCAGGGTCATCGCGCCTCGCTTGTGCTCTTCCGCATGGCGGCGAACGAAGGCGTGTGCCAGAAGCGCCGCGTCGCCCTGGCGATTACGCAAGGGCGGCAGACTGACCACGATTTCGGCCAGCCGGTAGAAAAGATCTTCCCTGAACCGTCCTTCGCTGATCAATGCCCGGAGGTCCTGATGCGTCGCGCAGACGATGCGTACATCGACAGGTATTTCCTGCCGGCCGCCAATCCGCTCGATCACCCGTTCCTGGAGGAAGCGGAGAAGCTTCGCCTGCAGGGGCATGGGAAGATCGCCAATCTCGTCAAGCATCAAGGTGCCGCCATCGGCGACTTCGATCTTTCCAGGAGTCGTCTTTACGGCTCCTGTAAACGCGCCCTTCTCATAACCGAACAGTTCACTTTCGAGCAGCGTATCTGGAATGGCCGCGCAGTTGATGGCGATAAAGCGTTGTTTCTTTCTGCCTGATGCGGCATGTACGCCGCGAGCGATCAGTTCCTTACCCGTGCCGCTTTCACCGAGCACCAGAACGGTTGCGTCGCTTGGAGCGACCTTTTCTACAGTACGGCAAACCCGCAAGACTTCCGGGTCTCGGCTGATCAGTCCGGCCAGCACGTCCGGTTGGTGCATCAATTGCAGCCGGGCGTTCTCCTGCTGCAAATCGTAGAGACGGAAGGCCCGGTCGATCGTCAATCCGAGCATGTCGACTTCAAAAGGCTTGGCAAAGAAATCGTACGCGCCCAGAGCAACTGCGCGCAAGGCCTTGCTCCGGTCGTTCTGTCCGGTGAGAACGATGACTTTCGTTTCCGGAGCAAGCGTCAGTAGTTCTTCCAGGAGCTTGAATCCCTCTGAAACAGAATCGGGGTCCGGCGGTAGGCCGAGATCCATCGTCACGACCGGAGGCGTATGGCGGCGGATCTGGGCCAATGCGCTTTCGCGATCACTTGCCGTGAGCGTTTCATATTGATCGAAGGCCCAGCGGATCTGTTTCTGCAACGCCGGGTCATCCTCGACGATCAGCAGTGGGCGCGGTTTCTCGGAACTCATGCAGAGACTCCAGTTTTTGCGGTAGTTGAATTCACTTCGTTTCCTGCAACGAACAGGGGCAACAGCAGGCTGACACGAGTTCCGGCATTTACTTCACTATCGACCGACACCCTTCCGCCGAGTTCTTGCACGTACTGGAAACTCTCGTAGGCACCAATTCCCATTCCGGCAGGCTTGGTCGTCTGGAACGGTTTGAACAGGCGCTCACGGAGGAATTCAGGACTCATGCCGTGGCCCGTATCGCTGACGACCACCAGTGCGTGGCTGTCCTGCCGGGCAATCGAAACACGAACATCGCCTCCCTGTTCCGTGGCATCCAGCGCATTCTGGACGACATGCCCGATTACGCGTTCGACGCGGTCCTCATGTCCCTTGGCAATGAGCTTTTCGGTCGCGTCGATTTCCAGGCTCCGTCCCTGCCGCATTTTCGCCGCCTGAATCCTGTGGACGATCGCTCCGAGATCGACACCGCGCGGACTGTCCACCGGCGTAGCGCCTTCGCGTAACTGCATCATCAACTGACGCATGCGTTCAACCGAGTTTTCGACGGTCATCAGCATGTCCTGCTGAAACTCCGGATTATCCCGATGACGTTCGGCATTCTTAAGCATCAGGGACAACTGGGCAACGATGTTCTTCAGATCATGCACGACGAAGGCTGACATCCGGTTGAAAGCGTCGAATTTCCGGGCTTCGAGCAATGCCTCGGCGGTTTGCATTTGCCCGAGGAAGGCGCCCGCCTGGCGCCCTGCCGTCTTCAGAAGATCATTGATTTCCCAGTTGACTTCCACCTGAGTGCGTGCGGTTGCCAGGATGACGAAACCGATCAGCTCGTTCCCTGTCGCCAGCGGCACCACCAGCCAGGCATTGGGCACATCAACCAACCATTCAGGCAACTGCAGTTGTTCGTAGCGCCCAGGTGAAGCGCGATACTCTTCCAGATTGATGATCCAGCCGCTGTCGGAAAGGAAGCGGCAAAGATTGCTGGTTGCGTCCTCGGTAGCCTCCGAAACCGGCAGGTTCCAACGTGCCGACTGCGCAAAAAACCGTTCTGAAGGATCTCGCAGCCAGAGCGTTCCGGCGGGACTTTCCACCATGTCAGCGAGTCCTTTGATTACATGGGTTCCCATTTCGGAAACACCATCCTGCGCTGAAAGCGTGTTGGTGAAACGCAACCATTCTTCCCGGTAGTCGTAGCGGTAGCTGAAGAAGTGCTTTCCGATCAGAACCCGTAATTTCGCCCGCATCGATCCCGAGAGTGCGAGCATGGCGAGCAGCAATATGGCGACGAACATGACCGCAATCTGCAGCGCACGCCCCCAGTCGCCGCCGAAGTAGCGGACGTAATAGCCGGCGGCCGAGATGAAAAGAAGGTACAAGCCAGTGACAACCAGTGATGCCGACTGCAGCGCCGCGCGCTGCGAGAGGACGACACGCTTCTTCCAGTCCCTGCTACGCGAAGTCGAGATGGCGATCAGCGGCACTGCCAATGCATGAACAAAACCGCGAATGCTGAAAGCGTCGGCGTCAATCCGGTTGAAAAGCAGTGCATCGGAATAGAGATACAGGTCGAATAGCGCTGCACCGCCAAATCCGAGACACAGCGGTTTGATGCTCCAGCGTAAATCAGGTGTGACGTTGCGCAACAGTTGCTCGACCAGAACCAGCGAAAACACTGACGTTCCAAGTGCGTCAAGAAGAATGAGGCGTTGCGGCTGAACACCGAACCCGACGTTTGTCACCGCCATCACCAGAGCAGCGCAACCGAAGGCAACCAGCCCTATGGTGACGGCTCGCAGCTTTTTCCATCGCGTCGACACGCCCGAGTTGCTATCGGGGTCCGGCTTCTCGAGAACCAGAAGAAACGCAAACCAGCTTCCAGATCGCATCAAGTCGGCCAGCAGACTGCCGGAGAGGAAGACGGAAAAACCGGTCAACGTAAAAGCGAGGCTCGTAATCCCCCAGAGCGCACTGAGTGTTACGGCAAGGAAGAGCGTCCGGCTGCGCCCGCCCGCTTTCCATCCGTCGGCAAGAAAAACGCCGAAGATGGCATAAGCGAACCCGGCTAATCCATAGCTCCAGGCGCTAATTGTTTCCATGCCTGCTTCCAAGCAAAACTCCTTCTGATCCGGTGCGGCACCAAGGACACCATGACACACCCCGACGGAGTCTGAACGTACCCCCAAACGCCCATTGTCCGGGATACGTGGTATTTCTTGGTTGCCTCTTTATTGAGCACCTTTTCCGGTGAGCACGACGCCGACCGTTTCGAAAAGGATCACAATATCCAGGAACAGGGTGTGATTCTTCACGTAATACAAATCATATTGGAGCTTCTGGATCGAATCGTCGACCGATGCT
>RRZU012005122.1_pt1 | contig 10934 bp, 8 predicted proteins | sample 2165561 | NCBI WGS metagenome assembly RRZU01 (sample SAMN10456909, study PRJNA506462) | wastewater metagenome | isolation source: wastewater sludge | place: USA: Moscow, Idaho | reverse complement strand
GAATGCCAGGAATACCGCAGCCAGGAGGTTTACCCAAAAGGGCCGGTTGGTCAAAAATCGAAACAAATTGATCGTTTTAATTCTGGTTAAATAATGACGGAAAAACCGTGCCAAAAAATACCCGGTTAATCCTTAAAGCATTCTTCAACAAGCGCCGTATAAAAATCTTTCAGGGTCCAGCCCATTGCCTTTACCTGTTGGGGCACGATACTGGCTTCGCTTTGCCCCGGAACCGTGTTGATCTCCAGCAGGAATGGCTTTTGTTGGTCAGCCTCAAAAATAAAATCCATGCGAACGACACCACGGCAATTAAATACCGCGTATGCCTTTTTTGCTTCAGCCCTGATCTTATCAGCTATGGCCTCATCCAGAACCGCAGGTGTAACTTCTTCACTGGCGCCCTGGTATTTGGCCTCAAAGTCAAAAAACTCATTCTTGGTGATGATCTCCGTGATGGGTAATGTGATCACCTGGCCTTTCGTCCGGAATACACCGATGGTGAATTCTCTTCCCACGATCGCTTCTTCCACCAAAACCTGCTCATCTTCCCGGAAAGCCTTATCCAGTGCTTCCTGCAGCTTACCGGCTTCGCTGACCTTACTCATGCCCAGGCTGCTGCCGCCATTATTCGGCTTGACAAAAACCGGGAGTTTCAATTGTGCAAGTATCTGTTCAGGCGTCATGGCGGTATGCTTGAACAAGTGCAACGATTTGGCCACGGGTATGCCGGCAAAAGCGGCCACCGCTACCGTATACCGTTTATTGAAGGTCAGCGCAGACGTGGCGGCATCGCAGGACGTATACGGGATCCCCAGGCAATCGAAGTAACCCTGCAGTTTGCCGTCTTCCCCCGGAGTTCCGTGAAGCCCCACAAGTACAGCGTCAAACGTGATCTTTTGACCGTCCGCCAAAATGGAAAAATCGTTTTTGTCAACGGGAACGCGTACATGATCTTTATTTTCATAAAACCATCCCTGCGGGTGAATGTCGATCAGGTAAACATTCCATTTATCCTGATCAAGATTTTTGCGGATGGTTTCGGCGCTCTTATAAGAAATGACCGATTCGCCCGAATAGCCACCCGTCACTAATGCGATATTTTTTTTCATAGCTATGGAAAATACTGTTCTGTATGATTGATACGTTTAACTGTTTTATTCTGCACCCACGCCTTCATTGCCGGTATCGAGTACAAATTTCCATGTACCGTCAGACTGCTTCTTCCAGATGCTTGTATAGGTGCCAAATATGGTTGTGTCCTTGTCTTTCATCTGCAGCGCGTACATGCCATAAGTGTACCCGAGCTCCCCGGATGCGGCCACTTCAGCAAAACTGGGTTGCCAGGAAAGTGTATAAGCCGAATCGTTCTGCTGAATAAGATAATCGATCGCATCTGCCCCAACGATCGGCATATGGCCCGGCCTTAACAATACCCCGTTACTGTCGAGGTATTCAATGAAGGCTTCTTTCATACCCTTCGTTTCGCATACATGTGAAAAGGCTTTGTCGGCATCCAGCAGAGACACTTTATTGGTCGTGGGATCGGAAACATTTTTTTTATCCGGACCGCTGCAGGACGCAATAGCCAGCAGCAGGATGCAAATAAGGGAGCAGGTTTTCATCTGAAAGGAATCAAATTGGTTTTAATGGCACTGCCCGGTTGTACACCGGAATAACAGAAAGCAATATAGGAAATATTGGGAGTGTGCATACAATAAACAAAAAGGCGAAAGTAATTTTTATTACCCTCGCCCTGAGAGCAGGACATATCACCTGCCTGTTGAAGCCTGTCGGCCTTATAAATAGTTAAATGTGCAACCTCGATTTCTTGGCCATCAGCTCATCCACGGTTTCCTGGTAAGCCTCATCCGGCACGCAGCAGTCAACCGGGCATACAGCGGCGCACTGGGGCTCTTCATGGAATCCCTGGCACTCGGTACACTTGTTGGGAACGATGTAATAAGTGTCTGCACTGATCGGCGCATTTCGCTGGTCGGCATCGATAGAAGATCCGTCCATCAGGCTGTAGCTGCCCTTGACGGTAGTTCCATCAGAAATTGCCCATTCCACGCCACCTTCATAAATGGCGTTATTCGGGCACTCGGGTTCACAAGCCCCGCAGTTGATACATTCATCGGTAATCTTAATAGCCATCGGTGTATTTTTGTTGCAATTTAATGATAAGGGAATGAATTTACAACAACGGATAGATTTATTTGCAGGTCTTGGAAATTACCTGAAAAAGAACCCGTCGGGATGGGAAGAAGCAAAGAGAAAAGCAGCCGCCGCCAACAACTGGTTCACCGAAGCATTCATCCAGATCGCCGCCGATAATATCATCAACCGCTTTCTGCAAAAGGAACTGTTGAGTGAGTGGGTATCCCGGTATCCCTCCATCGGTTCCGGCCCTTCCCGGAAAATCGGTCTGGTGATGGCCGGTAATATCCCGCTGGTTGGCTTTCACGACCTGCTGGCGGTGATCATGTGCGGCCATCGGTTAACTGCCAAATTATCGTCCAAAGATGATGTTCTGATGCGTTTCATCACCGACACACTGTTCGAAATGGACCCCGAACTCAGCAAGGAAATTGAAATAACGGATAACCTTAAAGGCTGCGATGCTTATATCGCAACTGGCAGTAACCAGTCTGCCCGGTATTTTGACTATTACTTTGCCAAATACCCGCATATCATCCGGAGCAATAAAACCTCCGCCGCCATTTTGACCGGCAAGGAAACAACGGAAGAATTAGCCCTGCTGGCAGACGATATACACCTGTTTTTTGGGTTGGGTTGCAGGAACGTGACCAAAGTGTTCGTTCCTGAAAACTATGACTTCATCCCCCTCTTACAATCGTTCGACCGATATGCATACCTCAGGGAAATGCACAAATATGCCAACAACTACGATTACCAGTTGTCGATCCTGTTACTGAACAAACAGCACTACATGACCAATGGCACCACCCTGGTAACACAACATGACAGCCTTTTCTCTCCCATCGGCGTACTCTATTACGACTATTATGCAAACAAAGAGGAACTCAGTAGTGAACTAACTCAAAATCCGGGGCTTCAATGCCTGGTCGGGCATGGGTTCGTACCATTCGGCGAAGCCCAGAAACCAGGCCTCACCGCCTATGCGGATGGCGTGGATACCATGCAGTTCCTGACGGAATTACACTGATCTACGAAGACCTTACTAATTAATTGTTAAAGATGACAGAACGGCTCTTACAGAATGACAGTCAGACTGTAATTTGCATGACAGGCACAGGATTTGAACGATGCCTGAAGCTACATTGTTGAAAACAAAAATCACAGCAACCATGAAACTGAAGCAAATTTTGGCCACTGTTTTCATCAGCGCCCTGACCACCACTGCCATCATTTGGGGTTACGGACGTTTTTTCAGAGAAGACAACCGATTCGGTGGTCAACTCGCGGGCAACATCCCATCCAATTACCGCTACACCGGACTTTCGGAAGGCTCACAGCCACCCGGCGCAGTGGATTTTACCGTTTCTGCACAATCCGCCATTCCTGCCGTTGTACACATAAAAACCAAGACAAATGCCAAGCAGGTTACCAATAACCTGCCCAGGGTTCAGAGAAACAATCCTTTCAGTGATTTTTTTGATGACGACTTATTCAACCAGTTTTTTGGTGGAGGCAGGATCAATGTGATCCCGGAACAACGTGCTTCAGGTTCCGGTGTGATCATCAGCGACGACGGATATATCGTGACCAATAACCACGTGGTGCAGAACGCCGACGAGATCACCGTCACACTCAGCAATAAAAAAACATATAAAGCCAAAGTCATCGGCGCCGATCCGGCCTACGACCTGGCCGTGATCAAAGTGGAAGCTGCCGGTTTACCTTATCTCATTTACGGCAACTCCGATGAAGTAAGAATCGGTCAATGGGTACTGGCCATCGGTTATCCGCTGAACCTGGAAACCACGGTAACAGCCGGTATCGTAAGTGCAAAGGCACGGAGCCTTGGGCTGAACCGCGACAAAACCGGAAATCCCGGTGGTGCGGTGGAATCCTTCATTCAAACGGACGCAGCCGTCAATATGGGTAATAGCGGCGGCGCCCTGATCAATACCGACGGTAAACTGATTGGCATCAATTCTGCCATCGCTTCCCCCACAGGTTATTACTCCGGATATTCTTACGCTATCCCGGTCAATATTGCCAAAAAAGTGGTTGACGACATCATCAAATTCGGCACGGTGCAACGTGGTTACCTCGGAATACAATTTGCCAATGCGGCCGACCTGACGGATGAAAGGAAAAGGGCGGAAGGCATCCCTGCTTCGGCATATGACGGCATTTACGCTGTGGAAGTTCCCAAAGATGGCGGCGCCTATGCGGCCGGTATCAAAAAAGGTGACCGCATCCAAAAGATCAATGGTACCGAAGTGAACAGCGGCAGCGAACTGCAAGACCAGATCAGCAGGTTTAAACCGGGCGACAAAGTGAATGTAACCGTGTTGAGAAATGATAAGACCCTAAGCCTTCCCGTTATCTTAAAGAATAAGGCCGGTACATATGATATCGTTAAGAATGAATCGCAGGCCGACCTGCTTGGCGCCGATCTCACCAACCTCGACCAGCGTAAAGCAAAAGAATATGGTATCAGTGGTGGCATGATCAAAAAAAAGATCAATGCAGGCGTATTAAATGATCAGACGCGCATGAAAGACGGATTCATCATCCTGAAAGTGAATGACCAGCCGGTCAATAATATCGAAGATATCAACAAAGCCATAGGTGACAGCAAGTCGGTCAACATCAGCGGGTTTTACCCGGGTTACGACGGACTCTATGAATACATGATATCCCTGGGCGATTAATACGGGTAATAAGAGATCAGATGCCCTCCGGTAACGGGGGGCATTTTTTATACCTGCCTGACCAGTAACAGGCAGTCACCCGGCATCAACAAACGCTCGAATGATCCGTTACAAACCAGGGCCTCTTGCTTCAGCACATCCAGGTAACGTCCATGGATACCCTCACATGACAGAAACGCCTCTTTTCGGCCAAGGTTCATGGCCACCGATTCGTCGGCTTCTCCCGCCGACCGCCTGTAAGCCAGTATTCCTTCCGGCGCATCCAGAAACCGGAACTCACCAGCAGCTAACCCATTCCTGCGGTATGCGCACAGGGAAGAATAAAATGATCCAGCGCGCAGTACAGATGGCCATTCCATGCCGGCCTTGTCAAAAAAAGGCAATCGGCATGTTAAAGGGATCTCCTGCCCTCCATAGATCATCGGAACCGACCTCGGCAGTGTGAAACAGGCCAGGGCCAGGGCCTGCGCATACATTCCGTATTTGTCGTATTCCGTGCCGTTCCAGCTATTCTCATCATGGTTACTGGTAAAATACATTTGAAAAGCCCCTTCCGGCAGGGAACTCCACTGTTGCCTGAGAAAATCGCAGAGGGTAGATACGGGCAACTGGTCACGCAGGAACCTTTCGGTAAAGTGCATCCATTTCCAGGCATAGGAAATATCAAAAGCGGCATGATAGGCAGGATCCTCGGTTTCAGCCAGCCAGATCAATGATGGTTTGATCGCCTCCGTTTTTTGCCTGGCGCGTACCCACATTTCCAATGGCACCAGGTGGGCCATATCTGCCCGGAATCCGTCGATGTCAAATTCCCTGACCCAGTATTCCATTGCCTCGATCACGGCCTCCTGCTGCGCCGTATTAGCATGATCGAGCTGTATGGTATCCGTCCAGTCGAATGGTGAAATAAATTGGCCCGAATCGTTCCGTACATAAAAATCCGGATGTTCTTTCGTCCAGATATGATCCCATGCCGTATGGTTGGCCACCCAATCGATCACCAGTTTCATGCCTGCTTCATGAACACGGGTTACCAATTCCCTGAAATCATCCCGAGTACCAAATTCCGGGTTTACTTCCCTGTGATCCCTGATGGAATAGTAACTGCCGAGGCTTCCCTTCCTGTTTTGTTCGCCGATCGGGTGAATCGGCATGAACCACAGGATATCTGCGCCCATATTTTTGATCCGGGGGATATGCTCCATAAATGCAGCGATGGTGCCTGCGGGGGTAAATTGCCTCAGGTTGACCTCATAGATAATGGAACCGGGCAGAAAAGTTGGTGTGTTGAATGCTGTCAAACGCTTAGATTAAAGAATGAAAGACAAACAGGTACCCGTTTTGTTTACCGGGCAACAATGTACCTTTGCTTTTGTTATATCAGAACATGAAGCAATTTACCATTCCGTTCACTTACAGGAGTCCGTTGATTTCCGCGATCAAGGAAAAAAGAAAACAGGATGACCGGATGAAAAAGGATTTCCGACCCACCCTGCTCGACTTTGGCGATCTCAGGATCTACCTGGCCAGGCATTTCGGCTTTTGTTACGGAGTGGAAAATGCCATTGAAATTGCGTTTCGCACCATCGACCAGAACCCGGGAAAACGGATATTCCTGCTGAGTGAAATGATTCATAACCCAAAAGTAAATGCCGACCTTGTAGAACGTGGTGTCCGTTTCCTGCAGGACACCAGCGGTAAACAACTGATCCCATTTGAATATCTCCGTTCCGATGATATTGTGATCATACCCGCATTCGGCACCACCATTGCCATTGAAGATAATCTTCGGTCGATCGGGATCAGCATTGAGAAATACAATACCACCTGCCCCTTCGTTGAAAAAGTTTGGAACCGCAGCGAACAGATCGCTGAAAAGGAATACACGGTTGTGGTTCATGGCAAACCCACGCACGAGGAAACCCGGGCTACTTTTTCACATGCGGCCATTCATACAGCAACCGTCATTGTCTATGATATGAAAGAAGCAGAAATGCTTGCGGAATATATACGCGGACATGCTGAACCTGATTCATTTTATGAGCGGTTCAGGGGAAGATATTCAGATGGTTTTGATATCGGCAGGCACCTGCAGCGAATCGGGGTGGTCAACCAAACCACCATGCTGGCCAGTGATACGCAGGCCATTGCCGATCACCTGCGATCGGTGATGATGGAAACGTATAAACTAACCCAGGATACGATCGCAGAAAGGTTTGCGGATACCAGGGATACGCTCTGTTATGCCACGAATGATAACCAGTCGGCCGTTTATGGCATGCTGGAAGAGGATGCGGACCTGGCCATTGTGGTGGGCGGCTATAAAAGCAGTAATACTTCGCACCTCGTGGAACTATGTGAAAATAAATTACCCACTTATTATATCGACAGTGCGGAGAGGCTTCTTTCTGAAAATGAGATACGGCATTTTGATTTTCATCGCAAGGAAGAAAAGACCAGTACCGGTTACCTGCCGGAAAAAAAACCGGTGACCGTTCTGATGACCAGCGGCGCTTCATGCCCCGATGCGGTGGTGGAAGATGTCATCACCCGCCTGGCTTCTTTTTACAAAGTTTCCGTTGATTCAGAAAACATGATCAGGGCCTTTCTTTAATAAAGATTTTCCTGTCTTTTGCCTGACAAGTTTGAGTGCAAACTGCAACTGTTCATCCATGGTGAGGCTCGAATTATCGAGTAATATGGCGTCTTCCGCTTTACGCAAAGGGCTTACCTTACGGTTCGAATCAATATAATCACGCATTTCGAGGTTATTCTTCACTTCCTCGATGGTAACGTTCGGATTCTTCAGATACATTTCTTTAAATCTCCGCTCCACCCGAATGGCAATATCAGCCGTCATGAATATTTTAAGTTCCGCTTCAGGAAATACGGTTGTGCCGATATCGCGTCCGTCCATAACGATCCCTTTATTCTTTCCCAGCAGTTGTTGTTGCTTCACCGCAAATTTCCTGACGGAGGAAATGGCTGCAACATCGCTGACCTTTTCTGCAATGACCAGGTCGCGTATCACGTATTCAACATTCTCATCATTCAGGTAGATCTCCGATTGCTGTGACTTCTCATTATAGGCAAATGATAGATTGATATTCTTCAAAGCTTCCTTTACCTGGTCGTTATCCGTCCAGTCGATATGGTTACGCAAAAAATAAAGGGTAATCGCCCGGTACATGGCGCCGCTGTCAACATATACATATCCAAGCTCCGCCGCCAGCTGTTTAGCCAGGGTACTTTTACCGCAGGACGACCATCCGTCAATGGTGATAATGATCTTTTTCATCTATAACATGTTGATTATCATTAGCGACTCAACCCACTAAATATGATGGCAAAATATATTTTTAATTCTGAACAATAAAATATCCTTTGCCCAGTTTTCACAATACCATCCCAACACTCCATCCCAACAAAAATCCAAACAGGTTCATGAAAATGATCCGGTTTTTGATTCAGAACAATGCTGAAAACAGCCGGTTTTTGCATACTTAAATTAAAAGAAGAACATCATTCTCCCGGTAATCTGTATATGAAATGCAGCAGGTTGCCTTAGGGAATCAAAAGCATTTTAATTACCGCTCTTGGTTGTTTATTGACAGGTAGTCACATGCAAGCAAAAAGAGCTGCCAGTTGGCAGCTCTTTGCTTTTTTAAACGATCCTATGATCAGGCTTCTGATTTCTTTTCTTTCTTGCGGGGTTCCTCTTTCAGGCGGAATTTGATCTTCTCATTTTCCTTATCCAATTCCGCTATCAGTACATCCCCGGCTTTGATGCTCATATTGAGGATATCCTCCGCCAGCGGGTCTTCCAGGTATTTTTGGATGGCCCTGTGAAGCGGCCTGGCCCCGAAAGCGCTGTCGTATCCCTTTTCAGACAGGAATTCCTTTGCTTCAATGCTTAATTCCAGTGAGAATCCCAGGTTACTAAGCCTGTTCATCACTCCTTTCATGAGAATGTCGATGATCTCAAAGATATTCTCTTTCGACAGAGAGTTGAATACGATCACATCATCGATGCGGTTCAGGAACTCTGGGCTGAAAGTGCGTTTGAGTGCTTTTTCGATCACGGCGCGATTGTTCTCATCCTGGCTTTCCTGGCGGGCACGTGTGGCAAAACCCACACCATCGCCGAAATCCTTCAGTTGGCGTGCGCCAATGTTGGATGTCATGATGATCAGTGTGTTCTTGAAATCCACTTTTCGTCCAAGCCCATCCGTTAGTTGCCCGTCGTCGAGAACCTGGAGGAGGATATTAAAGATATCCGGGTGCGCCTTTTCGATCTCGTCGAGCAGTATCACACTGTAAGGCTTACGTCTTACCCTTTCCGTCAGCTGACCGCCTTCTTCATATCCGACATAACCGGGAGGGGCGCCTATCAGACGGCTTACGGTGAATTTTTCCATGTATTCACTCATGTCGATCCTGATCAGGGCGTCTTCACTGTCGAACATATGTTTGGCGAGCGACCTTGCCAATTCTGTTTTACCAACACCGGTCGGGCCCAGGAAAATGAATGTACCGATCGGCTTTTTAGGATCTTTCAATCCTACGCGGTTACGCTGGATGGCTTTGACAACTTTATTGATGGCATCCTGCTGGCCCACCACAGCACCGCGGAGATCTTCTCCCATACGGCGCAGTTTTTCTGTTTCGGCCTGAACCATCCGCTTGACAGGGATACCAGTCATCATACAAACCACTTCAGCGATATCTTCTTCTTCGATGGGGAAACGCTTATTCTTGCTTTCTTCTTCCCATTCTGCCTTGGCTTTTTCAAGCTCTTCCTGCAGGCGTTTTTCAGTATCGCGCAGGGAAGCCGCTTCTTCAAACTTCTGGCTTTTCACCACTTTATTTTTTTCCAGTTTGATATCCTCGATCTTTTTTTCCAGGTCGAGAATCGTCTGTGGAACGTTGATATTCTTGATATGCTTGCGTGCGCCAACCTCATCGAGTACATCGATGGCCTTATCGGGTAACAGCCGGTCTGTCATATAGCGGTCACTCAGTTTCACGCAGGCTTCAATAGCTTCCTTGCTGTAAGAAACATTGTGATAATCCTCGTATTTGGACTTGATGTTATTCAGTATCTCGATGGCCTCATCCACAGAAGGCTGGTCTACGATCACTTTTTGAAAACGCCTGTCGAGCGCACCATCCTTTTCAATATGCATACGGTATTCATCGAGTGTCGACGCGCCGATGCATTGCAATTCCCCACGCGCCAGGGCAGGCTTGAATATATTGGAAGCATCCAGTGAACCACTGGCTCCGCCTGCTCCAACGATGGTGTGTATCTCATCTATGAACAGGATGACATCACGGTTCTTTTCGAGTTCGTTCATGATCGCCTTCATCCTCTCTTCAAACTGACCGCGGTATTTGGTACCGGCCACGAGAGCTGCCAGGTCGAGGCTCACCACACGCTTATCAAAGAGCACGCGGGAAACTTTTCGTTGTACGATTCGAAGAGCGAGACCTTCCACGATAGCCGTTTTACCCACTCCCGGTTCACCGATCAAAATGGGGTTGTTTTTCTTACGGCGGGAGAGTATCTGTGATACGCGTTCAATTTCGTTTTCCCTTCCCACGATCGGGTCGAGCGAACCGCTTTCGGCAAGACGGGTGATATCCCTTCCGAAATTATCCAGCACCGGCGTTTTGGATTTTGCCTGGCCGGCCGCACCGCCCTTTTGAGAACGGGGTTGCTGGCCGTATTGCTTGCGTTCCTCATCAAAATCATCATCTTCATTGAATTCGGCCTGAGGTGGGTTACTGGTCACGAAGCCCAGTTCGTTTTTAAAAATATCGTAGTCCACGTCGAATTGATTTAATATCTGTGTAGCAATGTTTTCCTTATTCTTCAGGATAGAAAGCATGAGGTGCTCGCTTTCCACCTGCGCGCTTTTAAGCGATTTAGCCTCCAGCACGGTGATGCGAATCACTTTTTCGGCTTGCTTGGTAAGCGGCAGCGAATTAATATTGGCAATATTCTTTCCTGTTTTGTCCTGGACCGCCCTTTCGCTCTCTTTACGGAGTTCACAGAGCTCGGTATTG